>CAJDTS010000073.1_pt1 | contig 9847 bp, 7 predicted proteins | sample 7389861 | NCBI WGS metagenome assembly CAJDTS01 (sample SAMEA7055659, study PRJEB34461) | soil metagenome | biome: terrestrial ecosystem; feature: Peninsula; material: soil | place: Antarctica | collected 2016 | reverse complement strand
CGTGGACAACGCGCGTACTTGTTCGGCAAGATTCTCGGCAATCTGGCGCGTCTCGGCAGCATCCGGCCCTTCGACCATGACGCGGACCAGTGGCTCGGTACCCGAGGGACGCAACAGAACACGCCCCCGATCGGCCAGCGCGAGTTGTGCGCGCTGCGCCGCCTCGACCACGGCCGGCAGCGCTGCAACGCGACGCGCAGGCCCGGCTACCGGAACGTTGATCAACACTTGAGGCAGTTTTTTCATACCGGCAGTTAATTCACGCAGGCTCGATCCCGTCGTCAGCATGGCGCCTAGAACCTGTAGTGCGGTGACGATGCCATCGCCGGTGGCGGCGATGTCCAGGCACAAAATATGCCCCGAGGTCTCGCCACCGAGCATGCCACCACGAGCCTGCAGGCGTTCCAGCACATAGCGATCACCCACGGCGGCGCGTTCAAAATCGTGCCCCATGGCTTCGATTGCCTGCTGTAAACCCAGATTGCTCATCTGCGTGCCGACCACCGGGCCGCGCAGCAATCCCTGTGCCTGACGGCGACGCGCGATGATCAAGAGTATTTCGTCTCCATCCACCTCACTGCCGTCGGCTGCCACCAGCAGGCAGCGGTCGGCATCGCCATCGAGGGCGATGCCGATATCCGCGCCATGCTGCAACACCGCTGCTCTCAACCCCTCGAGATGAGTGGACCCACACGCCGCGTTGATGTTGAAGCCATCGGGAGCATCGCCGATGACAATGGTTTCCGCGCCCAGTTCATTGAATACGGCGGGTGCCACCTTGTAGGCGGCGCCGTTGGCGCAATCGACCACCAATTTAAGCCCGCGCAGTGAGCGGCTCGAGAAAGTACTTTTGCAGTATTCGATGTAGCGCCCGGCGGCATCGTCGATACGGCGCGCTCGCCCCATGTCTTTGGATAAGACACACCCCATCGGCGCATCCAGCAAGGCTTCGATCTCGACTTCAAGTGCGTCACAGAGCTTGCCGCCTTCGGCAGAGAAAAATTTGACGCCATTGTCTTCGTGACTGTTATGCGAAGCTGAGATGACGATGCCGGCCTGCGCGCGTAGCGCGCGGGTGAGGTAGGCGACGCCCGGAGTCGGCAGCGGGCCCAGCAAATCCGCTTCGACGCCCGCTGCAGCCAGCCCGGCTTCAAGCGCAGACTCCAGCATGTAACCGGACCTGCGCGTGTCCTTGCCGATCAACACGCGCGCATTGGGCGTGCGCGCCAGCACACAACCTGCCGCCCAGCCCAGTTTGAGCGCGAACTCCGGCGTCATCGGCGGCTCGCCGACCCGCCCGCGCACCCCGTCGGTGCCGAAATATTTACGCGTCATCCACGGGCCTCCATTTTCTGTGCTGAAGTGGACAAAGGCACCCTCGCCTGTCGTACCGCCCAGCCCAGTCTCACCGCGTCCACCGTCGCGGCAACGTCATGACTGCGCACGATCAGCGCCCCCCGATCAACCGCCAACGCGGCTGCCGCGGAACCCGCCGCAACGCGATCCGCCATTGCACGGCCACTGACGGCACCGAGCAAAGACTTGCGCGACAGCCCCACCAATACCGGCAATCCCAGCACACTCAGCGCTTCCAATTTCCCCAGCAAGACAAGACTGTGCTGGAGGTTCTTGCCGAAACCAAAACCCGGATCGATACACAGACGTTCACGAACAATGCCCGCCTGTTCGCATCGACTGACCTGTTGCTCAAGGAACCCGGTCACCTCGGACACTACATTTCCGTATCGTGGCGCCTGCTGCATGGTGCGCGGCGTGCCTTGCATGTGCATCAGGCAAACGCCCGCTCCGGTCGATACCGCGGCTTGCAGTGCCCCCGGAGTGCGCAGGGCATGTACATCATTGATCAACTCGGCGCCGGCTTTGCAAGCTGCCAGCATCACGGCCGGCTTCATGGTATCCACCGACAGCACGCAATCGAAATGATCGTGCAGTCGCTCAATCAGCGGCAACACACGGTCCATTTCCTCCTGTTCGGTCACCGCAACGGCACCGGGTCGAGTCGATTCGCCGCCGATGTCGATCAGTGCGGCACCCTCGGCCAGCATTCGTTCGGCTCCGTGCAGCGCAGCATCCAGATCGAAGTGGTACCCGCCATCGGAGAACGAATCGGGGGTGCGGTTGAGCACACCCATCACCAGCGGCACGCTGAGATCGAGATTGCGACTGCGCAGTTTCAGGTGCATGAAATCACGCAGCGCCCTGAGCCTCCGTTATTCGCGGCAATGATGGAACAAACCCACCCGGCTTCGGGTTCAGGACTGGCTGGCGGGTTTGGCCGGCCCAGGCGACACAACGCCGGGCGCGCCCGGACGGGGTGGCGGCAGCGGGTGATCGCTGTCGTTCCAGCTTTCTGGCGGACCCGGGTCTTTGCCTTCCATGACGCGACGGATCTGGCCGCTGTCGATGGTCTCGTACTTCATCAGCGCCTCGGCCATGGCATGCAGTTTGTCGAGGTTGTCCAGCATCACCTGTTTGGCGTGCTTGTAGTTACGGTCGATGATGTCACGGATTTCGCTGTCGATGGCGTGCGCGGTGAGGTCGGAGACGTTCTTGTGCTGGGTCACGCTGCGACCCAGAAACACTTCGCCGTCGTCCTCGGAATAAGACAGCGGTCCCAGTTTGTCGGAGAGCCCCCACTTAGTGACCATGTTGCGCGCGATTTCGGTGGCGCGCTCGATGTCGTTGGCCGCGCCCGTCGTCACCATGTCGGCGCCGAAAATGATTTCCTCGGCCAGACGGCCGCCGAATAGCGAGCAGATCTGGCTGTTGAGGCGCTGCTTGGACAGACTGTAGCGGTCCTCTTCAGGCAGGAACATGGTCACGCCCAGCGCACGACCGCGCGGAATGATGGTGACCTTGTAGACCGGGTCGTGATCGGGCACGTTGAGACCGACGATGGCATGGCCGGCCTCGTGGTAGGCGGTGAGCTTCTTGTCGGACTCGTTCATCACCATCGAACGCCGCTCAGCGCCCATCATGATCTTGTCCTTTGCCTTTTCGAAATCGTAATGACCGACCAGGCGCTTGTTGCCGCGCGCTGCAAACAACGCTGCTTCGTTGACCAGGTTGGCCAGATCCGCACCGGAAAATCCGGGCGTGGCGCGGGCGATGATGTCGGGCTTGACGTCGTCGGACATCGGCACCGAGCGCATGTGCACGCGCAGAATCTGCTCGCGGCCGCGCACGTCCGGCAGCGGCACCACCACCTGGCGGTCGAAACGGCCTGGGCGCAGCAAGGCTGGGTCGAGCACGTCGGGCCGGTTGGTGGCAGCGATAACGATGACGCCTTCGCTGCCCTCGAACCCGTCCATCTCCACCAACAGCTGGTTGAGGGTTTGTTCGCGTTCGTCATGACCGCCGCCCAGACCAGCGCCACGGTGACGGCCGACCGCGTCGATCTCGTCGATGAAAATAATGCAGGGCGCGTGTTTCTTGGCCTGTTCGAACATGTCGCGCACACGGCTGGCGCCGACGCCGACGAACATTTCGACGAAATCGGACCCTGAGATCGTGAAGAACGGCACGCCGGCCTCGCCAGCGATGGCACGCGCCAGCAGAGTCTTGCCGGTACCAGGTGCGCCGACCAACAGTACGCCGCGCGGAATCTTGCCCCCCAGCTTCTGGAACTTGCCCGGGTCCTTGAGGAAATCCACCAGCTCGGAAACTTCCTGCTTGGCCTCCTCGACACCGGCAACATCGGCGAAGGTGGACTTGATCTGATCGGCGTTGAGCATACGCGCCTTGCTCTTGCCGAAACTCATTGCGCCGCGTCCCCCGGCGCCGCCGCCCTGCATCTGGCGCATGAAATAGATCCACACGCCGATCAACAACAGGATGGGAAATGCATTGAGCAGCAGCTGCACCAGCAGCGGCGTTTCCTTCGGCAGTTCACCGTCGAACGTCACATTGTGATCGATCAGCGTACCAATCATCGCCGCGTTGCTGCTTTCGGGACTGATGGTGGTAAATTTCTGACCACTTTTCAACGAGCCATCAATCTGTTGACCGTTGATGACGACCTTGTCCACGTCATTCTGCTTGACTTGCGCCAAGAAAGCGGAATAGCCGACCTTCGAGCTCTCGACGGTCGAGTGCCCTGAAAAACTCTGGAAGGCCATCAACACCACGACGATGATGACGAGCCACAAGAGCAACTGTTTGACGTAATCGTTCAACGTCCAACCCTCTGAAACCAGTAATTAGACACTACACCACGCGATAGTTTCTCGCCAGCAGATAGACCTCTCGACTGCGCGCCCGTGACGCCTTCGGCTTGCGAACCTGCACCTGGGCGAATTTACCGCGCAAGCCTTTGAGAAAAAAATCGAAACCCTCACCCTGAAACACTTTGACCAAAAAACTGCCTCGTTCGCGCAATCTCTGCAAACAAAACTCAAGTGCCAGATCGGCCAGTCCCATCACTGCGACTTGGTCTGCTGTGTTGATACCGGAGACGTTGGGGGCCATATCCGACAATACAAGGTCGACCGAGCGTGGCGGCACCCGCGTCTCGAGTGCCTGCAATATCGATGGGGTGCGGAAATCACCGCAGAGAAAATCGACGCCCGGCAGCGGCACCATCGGCAGGATATCCAGCGCCATCAGTTTACCCTGCGGTCCCAGCAGCGGTCGCGCGTACTGACTCCAGCCGCCCGGCGCAGCGCCCAGATCGACGACCGTCATGCCCGGTTTGAGCAGATGATCGCGCTCCTGGATTTCCTTCAGTTTGAACAGCGCGCGCGAACGATAGCCTAGCTTGCGTGCTTGCTGCACGTAAGGGTCGGACTCGTGCTCGGCCAACCAACGTTTGGAGCTAGCTGTGCGTTTAGCCACGAGACATTGAATTCGAAAATCGAGGCTCGGTCGAGAAACCAGCAGCACTGCACTGATTGTCCGCGTTTTTTACGGTTCTCGTCACAGATACAGCACCTTGACGATTTCAAGTTCGCGCGTGCCCCCCGGCGCCTGAACCTGCGCTACATCGCCTTCGTGCTTGCCGATCAGTGCGCGAACCAGCGGGGCATTGATCGAGATCAGTCCCTGTTTGGCGTCGGCCTCATCCTCGCCGACGATGCGGTAGCGCAGGGCTTCGCCCGTCTCGGCATCTTCAAGCTCCACGGTGGCTCCGAACACCACGCGGCCATCGGCGTTGAGCGTGGTCACATCAACGATCTGAGCGTTGCCCAGCTTGGATTCGATTTCAGCGATGCGGCCTTCGACAAAACTCTGCTGCTCGCGCGCGGCGTGGTACTCGGCGTTTTCCTTGAGATCGCCGTGCGCGCGCGCCTCGGCAATGGACGCGATGATCCGCGGCCGTCTCTCGGACTTGAGGATGCGGAGTTCTTCTCGCAGCGCTTGCGCGCCACGCAAGGTCATTGGGGTTGTGCTCATGATTCAAGGATAGCTTGATGCAGGTCCTGCAGGCGATTGACCTGGACCCGGTCGAGGTGATCCATCGCGATGGCAGCGGCATAAGCGCCGGCGATGGTGGTGAAGTAACACAGTTTCTGCACGATAGCAGCGGCGCGGATCGAATGCGATTCCTCCGTCGATCGCTTGCCTTCGGTGGTATTGGCGATGAACTGGATCTTGCCGTTCTTGATCATGTCCACGCAGTGCGGACGGCCTTCCTTGACCTTGTTGACCGGATCGCAGGCAATGCCCGCGGCTTGGATCGAGGCACAGGTGCCGTGCGTGGCAACGATGCGGAAACCCTTGGCCGCCAGCAACCGCGCCAGCGCCACCGCCCGCGGCTTGTCCGCCTCGCGCACCGAGATGAAGGCGGTACCACCCGCCGGCAGCGACATGCCGGCACCCGCCATGGCCTTGGCAAAGGCCTCGCCGAAATGCGCGCCCACGCCCATCACCTCGCCGGTAGAACGCATCTCCGGTCCAAGGATTGAATCCACGCCCGGAAATTTGGCGAACGGAAATACCGACTCCTTGACCGAATAGTGCTTCGGCAGTATTTCACCAACGACACCCTGCGACGCCAGCGACTGCCCGGCCATGCAGCGTGCCGCGATTTTCGCCAGCGGCCGCCCGGTCGCCTTGGACACGAACGGCGCACTGCGCGACGCCCGCGGGTTGACTTCCAGCAAGTACAACTTGTCGCCTTGTAGCGCGAACTGCACATTCATCAACCCGACCACGTTGAGCGCGTGCGCCAGCTTGGTGGTCTGCTCGCGAATCAGGTCCAGTACGGTGGGCGACAGCGTGTAAGTCGGCAGCGAACAAGACGAATCGCCTGAATGCACGCCGGCCTGTTCGATGTGCTCCATGATGCCGCCGATCACCACATCGTGGCCGTCGGCCAGCGCATCGACATCGATCTCGATGGCGTTTTCCAGAAACCGGTCCAGCAGCACTGGCGACTCGTTGGACACCGACACCGCCTCAGTCATGTAGCGCCGCAGATCGTCATCGTCGTGAACGATTTCCATGCCGCGGCCGCCGAGCACGTAGGACGGCCGCACCACCAGCGGATAGCCGACTTTCTTCGCCGTTACCAGCGCCTGCTGTTCGGAGCTGGCGATACCATTGGGCGGCTGCAGCAGGCCCAGTTTCTCCACCAACTTCTGAAAGCGTTCGCGGTCCTCGGCCAGATCGATGGAATCCGGGCTGGTGCCGATGATGGGCGCTCCAGCCGCTTCCAGCTCGCGCGCCAGTTTCAGCGGCGTCTGCCCGCCGAACTGCACGATCACGCCCTTCGGCTTTTCCAGATCGATGATCTCCAGCACGTCCTCGGCGGTCAGCGGCTCGAAGTAGAGTCGGTCGGAAGTGTCGTAATCGGTCGACACCGTCTCCGGGTTGCAGTTGATCATGATGGTCTCGTAGCCGTCCTCAGCCAGCGCCATCGCCGCGTGCACGCAGCAGTAGTCGAACTCGATGCCCTGGCCGATGCGGTTAGGTCCACCGCCCAGCACCATGATCTTGTCACGACTCGACGGCGCCGCCTCACATTCCTCGTCGTAGCTCGAATACAGATAAGCCGTGGACGACGGAAACTCGGCCGCGCAGGTGTCCACACGTTTGTACACCGGTCGTACGCCAAGCTTGTGGCGCCGCGTGCGCATCGAGCGCTCCTTGACCTTGAGCAGCGCGGCCATGCGCCGGTCGGAAAAGCCCAGGCGTTTGTAACGGCGCATGTCTTCATGGGTCAGCGCCGACAGTTTCTGCTGCGCAATCTCGTGCTCGACCGCGATCAACTCCTCGATTTGTTCGAGAAACCAGGGATCGATCTTCGAGGCGCGATAGACCTCTTCCACGCTCATGCCGGCGCGAAACGCATCACCGACGTACCACAGCCGACTGGCGCGCGGGATCGCCAATTCTTGCCGGATTTTGGCCAACCCGGCCTCGCTGTAGCCATTCTGGTCCACATGCACTTTCGGCTCAAAACCGTCGCTGTTGACTTCCAGGCCACGCATCGCTTTGTGCAGCGATTCCTGGAAGTTGCGGCCGATCGCCATCACTTCACCCACCGATTTCATCTGCGTGGTCAGCCGCGAGTCGGCCTGCGGGAATTTCTCGAATGTGAAGCGCGGAATCTTGGTGACCACGTAGTCGAGACTGGGCTCGAACGAGACCGGCGTGACCCCACCGGTAATTTCGTTGCGCAGCTCGTCCAGCGTGTAACCCACCGCCAGCTTGGCGGCGACCTTGGCGATGGGGAAGCCGGTGGCCTTGGACGCCAACGCCGAGGAACGAGACACTCGCGGATTCATCTCGATCACGATCAGGCGGCCGTTTTCGGGATTCAGCGCGAACTGCACGTTGGAACCGCCGGTATCCACGCCGACCTTGCGCAGCACCGCAATGCTGGCGTTGCGCATGACCTGGTATTCCTTGTCGGTCAGGGTCTGCGCCGGCGCCACCGTGATCGAGTCGCCGGTGTGCACGCCCATCGAATCGACGTTTTCGATGGCGCAGACGATGATGCAATTGTCTTTGCAGTCGCGCACTACCTCCATCTCGAACTCTTTCCAACCCAGCAAGGATTCCTCGACCAACACCTCGGCGATGGGCGACAGATCCAGCCCACGCGTCACGATCTCTTCGAACTCGTCGACGTTGTAAGCGATGCCGCCGCCACTGCCGCCCAGCGTGAAACTGGGGCGAATCACGATCGGAAAGCCGAGCTCTGCCTGCAGCTCGCGTGCTGCCTCAACCGTATGCGCGGCACCGGATCGAGCCGACTCCAGCCCAATTTCGGTCATCGCGTCGCGGAACTTGAGCCGGTCCTCGGCCAGGTCGATGGCCTGCGCGTTAGCACCAATCAGCTCGCAGCTGAATTTTTCCAGCACACCCTCACGAGCCAGGTCCAGCGCGCAGTTGAGCGCGGTCTGGCCGCCCATGGTCGGCAGCAGCGCATCCGGCCGTTCTTTTTCGATGATGCGCGCCACCGTCTGCCAGCGGATCGGCTCGATGTAAGTGGCGTCGGCCATTTCCGGATCGGTCATGATCGTCGCCGGATTCGAGTTCACCAGAATCACGCGGTAGCCCTCGGCGCGCAGTGCCTTGCAGGCCTGCGCGCCGGAATAATCGAACTCGCAGGCCTGGCCGATGATGATCGGCCCGGCGCCGATGATGAGGATGGACTTAAGATCGGTGCGTTTAGCCACGGGCGGCCTCCATCGTCGTGGCCCTGGAAGCTGAAAGCCGGCGCATCGGTCAGGCGCATGCCCTGATTGGTGCCGTCGAACAACGAGCGATGGGTGACGACCACATTTCCGGGCAGGCTGGACTCATCCACCGCAAAGCCGTGGTTCTGGCTGGTGATCATCACCCGGCCGCTCTCCAGTTCCTGCACCGGATGGTTGGCACCGTGATGGCCGAACTTCATCTTCAGAGTCTTGCCACCGACCGCCTGACCCAGAATCTGGTGGCCCAGACAGATGCCGAAAAACGGTAGCTTTTGAGCAATGAATTCGCGCGTGGCCTTGACTGCATAGGTGCAAGATTCGGGATCGCCCGGCCCATTGGACAGGAACACGCCGTCAGGCTTGAGCTTCATCACCGCCGCGGCCGTGGTCTGCGCCGGCACCACGGTTATACGGCAGCCGCGATCCGCCAACAGACGCAGCATGTTCCACTTGGCACCGAAATCGTAAGCGACAACATGGAAACCGTCCGCACGGCCCATTTGTTCGGCATTGGGCTGCAACTGCCAACTGGCGCGCGTCCAGGCATCTGCAACTGCCAACTGGCGCGCGTCCAGGCATAAGGCTTGGCCGTGCTCACGACCTTGGCCAGATCCATGCCCTGCAAACCGGCAAACGCTCGCGCCTGCTCCAGCGCCTTTTTTTCGCCGATACGTGGTCCGGCAACGATACAGCCGTTTTGTGATCCATTTTCGCGCAGGATACGGGTCAGGCGGCGCGTGTCGATGCCGGCGATAGCGACCACGCCCTGGGCCTTGAGATATTCGCGAAAATCGCCGCGCGAACGCCAGGAACTGGCCGGCCGCGGGACCTCGCGCAAGACCAGCCCGGCCAGCTGCACCCGGTCCGATTCCGCATCTTCCGGATTGACGCCGACGTTGCCGATATGCGGACAGGTCAGCGTGACGATCTGCAGCCGGTAGGAGGGATCGGTGAGAATCTCCTGATAGCCGGTCATCGCCGTATTGAATACCACTTCGCCAACCGTTCGTCCTGCCACACCGATGGAAACACCGCGGAAAACGGAACCGTCGGCAAGAACGAGCAAGGCCGGCTGGAGTCGAGGCATTGATTCTGGTGATGGCGACGCAGACAAGATGATTGGAGGTATACAGAAAAGGGGGCTTGCGCCCCCTTGTTCAGGATCAAGCGATAGTCTACCG
>CAJDTS010000118.1_pt1 | contig 10093 bp, 13 predicted proteins | sample 7389861 | NCBI WGS metagenome assembly CAJDTS01 (sample SAMEA7055659, study PRJEB34461) | soil metagenome | biome: terrestrial ecosystem; feature: Peninsula; material: soil | place: Antarctica | collected 2016 | reverse complement strand
CTGAGCCGGGTTCGATCGGCCGCGGCCGCATCGAATTACTGCAGCACATCGCCCAGACCGGCTCGATCAGCCAGGCAGCTCGGGCCATGGGGATGAGTTACAAGGCGGCCTGGGACGCGATCGAGGCGATGAACAATCTGGCCGATAGCCCGTTGGTGGAGCGGAGTGCCGGCGGCCGCCACGGGGGCGGCACGCGGTTGACGCCGCACGGGTTGCGCCTGATCGAGGTCTACCGGGCCGCAGAAGGTGAGTTTGCCGATTTTTTACAACGCTTGTCCGCCGGCATTACCGATTTCGAGCATTTTTATCCGCTGATGCGAAGGTTGGGCATGAAAACGAGTGCACGCAATGAACTCGCAGGGCGGGTCAGGAGCGTCCGCAAAGGCGCAGTCAATGCCGAAGTGGTACTGGATCTCGGCAGTGGTACCGAGCTGGTGGCGATCATCACCAATGAAAGCGTGGCGGCGCTGGGCCTGAAGCAAGGTGTTGCCGCCTATGCTCTAGTCAAGGCGTCGTGGGTGATCCTGACTCCCGCCGAGTCGGCAGTGAGAACCAGTGCTCGCAACCGTTTGTGCGGCGCAGTGGTGCAGATCGAAAAAGGTGCGGTCAACAGTGAAGTGGTGCTGGCGCTGCCCGGCGGCAAGCGCTTGACCGCGGTGATTACCAACGACAGCGTCAGCGCGCTTGCGCTCAAAAAAGACGTGTCGGCCTGCGCGTTGATCAAGGCTTCGCAGGTGATTGTGGCGGTCGATGTCTGATGCTGTTTAGGCGAAGGGAAAGGTGACGATGAAACGCGTATTGTTGTGTGCGGCAGTTCTGTTGTCGACGCTCGTGGGTACGGCCGCCGCCACGCCCGTACTGCGCGTCGATTACGCAGGTTCGATGGGCGCGGTGATGGACATGGGGCTAGGGCCGGCATTCGCTAAGGCGTACGGCGTCATCTATCAAGGGCACGGCCAGGGCTCGTATGGGTTGGCGCGGTTGATCGCGGCCAAACAGCTGCAGGTCGACGTGTTTGTCGTCATCACGCCGGGGCCGATCAAGATAGTGCAGCAGGCGGGTCTGCTCGGCGCCGCACAACCGGTGGCGAGCACGCAGATGGTCATCGCTTACAGTCCGAAAAGCCGTCACGCCGCAGCGTTCAAGTCCGCAGCCGAAGGCAAGGTCAAGTGGTACACGGTGCTGGAGCAAGACAGTGTACTTTTCGGTCGCACCGACCCGTCGACCGACCCGCAGGGCCGCAATATCATACTGATGATGCAGTTGGCCGAGCGCTACTACCAGCGGCCCGATCTGGCGAAAAAAATTCTCGGCCCGATCAAGAATCCCAAGCAGATTTTCTCGGAGCCGTCGCTGCTGTCGCGGCTCGAGGCCGGACAGATCGACGCCTCTTCCGGCTATCTCAGCGCAACCATCTCCCATCATCTGCCGTACATCAAGCTGCCGGATGAGATCAATTTGAGTAATCCGGCGATGGAGCCGCGGTGGTACAGCAAGGCCGGTTTCGAGCTGACCAAGCCTGACGGTAAGCATGAGCAGGCCAAAGTGCAGCCGCTGGTGTTTTACGCCGGTGTGCTGAAAAACGCGCAAAACCCGAAGGCGGCACAGGCCTTTGTCGAGTTTCTGCGCAGCGATGCCGGCCAGAAACTGTTCGCAAAGTTTGGTTACAGCGCGCCGAAAGGCGATGCACTGACGCCGTGAGCGAGTCCAGAGATTGAATTCGCGACGCATCATCGCGGGTCTCGGCTTGCTGGCGACGGCGCTGCTGGCGCTGCCCTTCGCCGGGTTGTTGTGGAGCACGCCGTGGCTGACGCTGCACTACGCCGACGGCGACATCAAATCGCTATGGGTGTCGATCAGCTACACCTTGATCGCGCTGCTGATTGTCGTGGCGCTGGGTACGCCCCTGGCTTGGTGGCTGGCGCGTTATCGATTCCGCGGCAAGTGGTTGGTCGACGCGCTGGTGCTGCTGCCGCTGCTGTCGCCACCGCTGGCGATGGGTTTGCTATTAGCGATCTCTTACGGACCGTACGGCTGGGTCGGTCATCCGTTGCGAGCCGCCGGCCTGATGCTGACCAACACACCCTCCGCCTTCGTACTGGCGCAGGTCTATGCCTCGGCACCGTATTACATCATCAGCGCACGCGCTGCGTTCGAGGGCGTGCCGCGCGAGCTGGAGCAGATCGGCTTGAGCCTCGGGCGTTCACCGTGGCAGGTGTTCTGGCGCGTTACCGCGCCGCTGTCGGCGCTGGGTCTGTCCGCCGGCATCGCACTGGCTTGGGTGCGGGCGCTGGGCGAGTTCGGCGTGGTGCTGATCGTCGCCTATTTCCCGCAGGGAATCCCGGTCAAGCTGTGGGTCAACCTGCAGGACATTGGTCTCGACGCGGTCTATCCGCTGTTGTGGACGTTCTTCGCCATCGCCCTGCCGCTGCCGCTGGTACTGGGCCTGGCCTCGCGCCGGCAGACGGTGTATTGATGCAGATCTTATGCCGGATGCACTCGCCGTTGCAGCTGGATGCCGAGTTGCAGTTGGATGGTTTCACTGCGCTGCTGGGGACGTCCGGCTCGGGCAAGACCAGCTTGCTCAAAGCCATCGCTGGTCTGCTGCCGTCTGCCGGTCAGCCTTGGAACGGTTTGCCGCCGCAGCGGCGACCGGTCGGCTATCTGCCACAGGGCTATGCGCTGTTCCCGCACCTGATGGCCTGGCAGAATGTCGCGTTTGGTCTGAAGGGTCCGCGCAGAGAGCGCCGCCATCGTGCAGTGCAACGTCTCCAGTGGTTGGGGCTGGCCGCGCTGGCCGAGCGCTATCCGCGTCAGCTTTCCGGCGGTCAACAACAGCGGGTGGCGCTGGCGCGGGCCATGGCGCGTGAACCTGAACTGTTACTGCTGGACGAGCCGACTTCGGCGCTGGATGCGGTCACCCGCGATGAGCTGTTGGCCGAACTGATCGATCTGATTCGCGCTGCCGGCGTTCCCGCGCTGACGGCCACGCACGATCCTCACGCGGCGGCACTGGCCGATTCCGTGGCGTTGCTGCACGACGGCCGCATCATCCAGCAGGGCACGCCGGCCGAGGTATTTACGCAACCGGTCAGTTTCGCCGCTGCGCGGCTGGCCGGCATCCGCAATCTGTACACGGCGCAGGTGCTGATGCGCGACGAGTGGGAAGTGACCTTGAGCTGCGGTGGGTTACAGTTCAAGGCAAAGGCGCCGGCCTGGCTCGGCACACAACTGCAGGTCGGTGCGGCGATCCGGGCTGAGGCGGTAGCGCTGGCAGGCGACCCACCCACAAACAGCTTTGATGCCGCTGTCGTTGCAGTGCGCTCAGAAGGTTTGCAACATCGCGTCACGCTGGAAGCCGGTGGCACCCGGATCGAAGCCCTGCTGTCTGCGTCGGCCGCGATGCCGTGTGTCGGCGACGTGCTGAACATGACCGTTTCGCCAGCGCATGTGCATTTGCTGTCACTGTAGGGCAGTTCCTTCCTCGGAGGGGATTCCGGGGTCGTTCCGCCGCCGTTGCAGTTCGCGCATTGAGCGCGTTGGCGGCAGTCTGTGAACGTGATCGGCATTCCTCCGACCGGTTCGTCGACCCTTCCAGTCAGTAGCCCGGTTTGCCGCAGGCAAGCCGGGAACAGGTTGGGACTGGGTGTCACATAAGCCCCGGCTCCACCATGTGAAATCGAACCTACCGCTTTTACTTCTTCTGCGTCATCGCTGCCATCAGGCGCGTGATGGCCTTGCCGACTTGTGGGGTATGCACCACCGGTGAATGAAACACGACGCTGTCGCCCAGCAAGGTGTCGAGGCCGGCACTGTCGCGGGTTTCGACGAGACGGTGTCAGGACGGGATCGGGGTGTGGATCACGGTGGCAGTTCCAGTGTGCGCAAATCAAAAACGGCAGCGACGCCTCAACCCATCGGCGATTCAGTGGCGAAAGCGCCGGGTCAGATCCTGATAAGCGTCGATACGGCGGTCGCGCAGGAACGGCCACCCGCGGCGTACGTTCTCGCTGCGTGCAAGATCGACGTCGGTGACCAGCACCTCGGCGTCCGCGCTGCCGGCTTCGGCAAGTATCTCTCCTTGTGGGCCGGCGACGAAGCTCGACCCCCAAAACCACGCGCCTTTAGTTTGGCCGCTGGGACCGTTGGCGATGGCGTGACTGCGCTGGATGGTGATCCAGGCGTCGCGCTGGCGGGCCTGTTCATCGGCGCCGTCGTCGGAATTCCAGCCGATGGCGGTGGGGTAGAGCAGCAGCTCGGCGCCGGCCAGCGCCATCAATCTCGCAGCTTCCGGATACCACTGGTCCCAGCACACCAGCAGGCCGAGTTTGCCGACGCTGGTCTGGATCGGTTCAAACCCGCCGCCGTCGGAACCGGAAGCCGCATCGCCCGGTGTGAAGTAGAACTTCTCGTAGTAGCCGGGATCGTCGGGGATGTGCATCTTGCGATAACGCCCGGCGATGCTGCCGTTGCGTTCCAGTACCACTGCGGTGTTGTGATATAGCCCGACCGCGCGGCGCTCGAACAGCGAAATCACCAGCACGATGCCGAGTTCGGCGGCGAGCTTGCCGAAGTGCTCGGTCGACGGGCCGGGGATGGGTTCAGCCAGATCGAACAGATCGGCGGATTCGTGCTGGCAGAAATACAGTGAGCCGTGCAGTTCCTGCAGCACGATCAGCTGCGCGTCGCGGGCGGCGGCATCGCGCACGCCGGCTGCGGACGCAGCAAAGTTGGCGGCGCGGTCGCCACTGCAGGCCTGTTGTACCAAGCCGACTTTCAGCACTGTGCCGATCCGCGGGGTTTCGCCCATGTCGAGGCTCTGGATTCAGGCGGTTGTGTGTGTCGCAAAGTATAGACGCGGCCGGGGTTCAGAGCGCGGTTGCCGCGGGAATCTGCATCGTCACGCAGTGCAGGCTGCCGTACTGTTGGATCAGTGCGCGGCAATCGATACCGATGATTTCGCGGTCCGGAAACGCCCCTCGTAGACGGTCCAGCGCTATGATGTCGTAGGCGTCGTCGTAGGTCGGTACCAGCACCGCGCCGTTGATGATGAGGAAATTGGCATAACCTGCCGGCAGACGGCGATCATCGGCATCGAAAATCGGTGTGGGCAGTGGCAACGGGATCAGGGCGTAGGGCCGGCCCTCGATATTGCGTAGCGCGGCCAGTTCGTCGGCCAGTGCGGCGAGATCCTTGAATTGTGTATCGGTGCGATTGTCGCAGGCCTGGTAGGCGATGGTGCCGGGATTGCAGAAGCGGGCGATGGTGTCGACGTGGCCGTCGGTATCGTCGCCCTGCAGGTCGCCGTGGCGCAACCAGTGGATGTGGCTGACACCGAAGCGTTGGCGCAGCACCGCTTCGATGCCGGCGCGATTCATCTGGGGGTTGCGCGTGGGGGCCAGCAGACAGCGCTCGGTCGTCATCAGGCTGCCGTTGCCGTCGACCTCAATGGCGCCGCCTTCGAGCACGAAATCCACCGTTTCCACCGGCGCATCCCAGGCGCCGAGCGCGGCCAGCCTGCGGGTGATGCGGTTGTCGCGTTGGGCGCTGAACTTGCCGCCCCAGCCGTTGAAGGTGAAATCCAGATGCACCGATGCGCCGTTGCGCAATATCGTCAGCGGGCCGTGATCGCGGGCCCAGACATCGTCGTTGGGCAGTTCGAATATGCGCAGCCGCTCGGGCCGGATGCCGGTATTCAACAGGCGCTCACGCAAGCCGGCGGCATCAGTGGCGACGTTGATGTGGACGTTTTGATAGTGAGCGATGACCGTGGCGATGGCGATGAAGTTGCGCTCGACCGCCGCGTACAGAGGGCCAAAATCGCCATCGTCACGCGGCCAAGTCAGCATCACCGCCGACTGTAAGGCCCATTCGGGCGGCAGCACGTCCGGCACCGCGGGCTGGGTCATGGACTCAGCAGCGAGCCGTACGGAAGTGGCAGTCGGCAAGATGGTTTCAGTGGGTCTGCAACTGCTTGCGGTGATAGAGCTTTGGAGGATGCCCGGGCACGACCGCGTCGATCACGATATTTCTCTCGAAGAACGCCGAGAAACCAGGGTAATCCCAACGCGTGATGGGCGGGCGTTTTGGCGCATCGCCGCCGACGGGCGGGTGCCGTAGCTTCGGAGCACCGTATTCCTTGATCACTGTCGCCATGCTCATGCCCCGCTGCGGCAGATGCGCCGGCGGCGTGCCTTGCACCGGCGCCGCCGGCAGGCTCAGCCGATCAGCGTGAGCGGCGAGGCTGCCAAACAGCAGCGGGAGGGCCAGCAGCAGGATTTTCGCTAACAGATTCATCGTGCACCGTCGAAGTCGATCCGCAGGCCGAAAGTCTATACCACCCTGTGGCTGCAACGCTGCATCCATGTGCGAGCGTCAGCCGTATGTGTTATGAATTCGTGAGGTTTGTCGATGCTGATTGAATTAGTGTCATCTTCAGCGCTCGCTAATCAGGGATGAAAATTCCGGGCGGGTGCGAAGTTCAACCCGGGCCATCAGGCTCAACCCTATGGAGAATAGACGATGAAGGTTATGACTAAAACAAATGGCGTGGCACTGGCTGCTGCCGCTGCGGTGATGTTCCTGGCTGCGCCGATGACCGCTTCCGCTGCCGACAGCGCCATGGGCCATTGTATGGGTGCGAACGCCTGCAAGGGTCAGAGCGCTTGCAAGACCGCAAACAACGCTTGCAAGGGCCAGAATGCCTGCAAGGGTCAGGGCTTCAAGGCCGAGAGCAAAAAAGCTTGCGCCAAGGATGGCGGCAAGTTCGAGAAGGCCAAGTAAGTTGTCTGTCGGACCGGTCGGCCGCGGTATACGGCCGGCCGGTCTTTGGACATGATGGCGATGCCCGATCCTCACGGTACACCCCATTCGGCGCAACTCGGTTTCGGCCTCGGCCTGCGCACGGGTCACTACGACACCATCCTCGACACCGCACCACCGGTGGACTGGTTCGAGGTGCTGTCCGAAAATTACATGGTCGGTGGCGGCAAGCCGCTGGCCTATCTGGACAAGTTTGCCGAGCGCTATCCGCTGGTGATGCACGGTGTGTCGCTGTCGATCGGCAGCACCGATCCGCTGGATCGCGCTTACCTGATCGAACTCAAGGCTCTGGCCGAGCGCATCCGCCCGGCCTGGATTTCCGATCATCTGTGTTGGACCGGCGTCGCCGGTCGCAACCTGCACGACCTGCTGCCGCTGCCGCACACCGAAGAGTCGGTGCGTCATGTCGCCGCGCGGGTGCGTGAGGTACAGGATTTTCTGGGGCAACAGATCCTGCTGGAGAACGCTTCCACCTATCTTGATTTCACCCACTCGGCGATGCCCGAATGGGAGTTTGTCAGCGCCGTGGCCGAAGCCGCGGATTGCCTGTTGCTGCTCGATGTCAACAACATCTACGTCAACAGCCAGAACCACAGCTTCGACCCGTTGGACTATCTCGACGGCGTGCCGATGTCGCGCGTGCGGCAGATTCATCTCGCGGGTCACAGCCACAATGGCGAACTGTTGATCGATACCCACGATCAGCCCGTATGCGAGCCGGTGTGGCAGTTGTACGGCGAGACCATCAAGCGCAGCGGACCGGTGGCGACCATGATCGAGCGCGACGACAACATTCCGCCGCTGGCCGAATTGCTGGACGAGTTGCAACGTGCACGGGACATCTCCGCGCAGGCCCTGTCGTCGGAAGCAGCTGCCGCATGAGCCGGACGAGCCGTTCGCCAACGGCGCAGGCGCCGTCGTTGCCGGCATTGCAGCGGCTGGTGGATACCTGTCTGGCCGGCGCCGGGGAGGCAATAGAGGCGCCGCCGATGTTGGCTCAGCTATTGGCATTGACCCGCGGCGACGCGCGCGCCGACGCGGCAAAGCGCATCGGCATCTACGCGTATGCTTACCGCGCCCGCCTGATCGAAGCCTTGGGCAACGATTACCCGGCGCTACAGGCGCAGCTGGGCGAAGAGGCTTTCGAGCTCCTGGGCCGGGGATACATCGAGGCCTATCCATCCAGCACGCCGTCCCTGCGCTGGTTCGGACGCCATCTGGCCGAGTATCTGCGTGAACACGAGCCGGATCAGCTGCTATGGGCGGAGACAGCCGCCTTCGAGTGGGCGCAGGGAGAGGTGTTCGACGCACCTGACGCACCCGTCGTCGGGCTCGATGCAATGGCGTCGATTCCGGGCGAGGTCTGGCCGCAGATGCGTCTGTTGCCGCAGCCGTCGATGCGTCGTCTGACCTTGCATTGGAATGTACCGGCGCGGGTGGCCGCGCACGGTCGTGACGAACCACTGCCGGAGGCGGTCTCAGAGAGCCAGCCGCGCGAATGGCTGTTGTGGCGACGTGAGGATCTGGCTATCCATTGGCGGCCGTTGGAAGCAGGCGAAGCGGCGGCACTGGACGCCGCCCGCGCAGATGCCAGCTTTAGCGACATCTGCGAGCGCCTGTGTGAATGGGTCGATCCGGACACGGTGGCGATGCACGCTGCCGGGATATTAAAACGCTGGATCAACGACGAACTGATCACCGCTATCGAGTTCCCCAGTTGAGGCCGTCCCGGCTGAGGTAAGGCCTCCGCTCCATCGCCATCTTTCAAGGAGCCTCACGATGAAAGTTAATCCGCTGCTGTTTCTGCGCGTGTTCGGTGTGCTTCAGATGTTGTTGGGACTGTTGATAGTGCTGGGTTACAAACGCCGTATCACTTATCCGATCCTCTAGTGATCACGGGCGTGACAATTGACCCTGCCGGGCCTCGACGATTTTCATCGTTGGCCGCACCGACGGTACTGGACTGGGATCGGCGACGATGGCCCTGAGCATCGCGATCATGCCCGGTGCCGGAATGTACCCGCGGCGTTTGACGATCTCGGTGCCGTCCGGCGCCAGCACGATGGTAGCTGGCCAGCCCCAGTTACCGTAGCGTGCGGTCAAGGCGGGGTCACTGTTGGGGTCTACGCTGGCGGGGATGTAACTCAGCATCAGCAGGCCGAGGACCGCAGCAAGGCTGTAGCGTGTTGGTCTGGATTGTTGAATGTTCAAAGCAGACTCCTGTGCCTATAGAACACTACGCGCGGATAGCGTCTGTGGATTCACACGTTTGTGCAATGCCGGGATACACTGACGTTGTGGGGGCTTTATCCAGAGCAGGAGATACACATGCGATCCACCATTACAGTTTTGAGCGGCATGGTTTGTCTTTTGTTGTCGATGATGCCTGTTTCAGCGCAGGCAGCCGCAGGCGACCTCACCTGCAACATGAGTTTCTCGATGTCCGGGTGGTCGGTGTTCTACAAGACCGCCAACGGTTCCGGCGTGGTGACCTGCAACAACGGACAGAGCATGAAGGTGAAGCTGACTTCCATCGGCGGCGGTCTCACCGTGGGTATATCGTCCATTGACGACGGCCACGGCCAGTTCAGCGGCGTGCGCCAGATTTCCGACGTGATCGGCAGCTACGCGGCGGGTACGGCGCACGCGGGTGCGATCAATTCCTCCAGCGCCACGGCGGTGACCAAGGGCGAGGTCTCGCTGGCGCTCAGCGGCACGGGTCGCGGCTGGAATGTGGGTGTGGATTTCAGCAAATTCACCATCAAGCCGGCGCTTTAATAAACCGGCACGCCCGTGCTTTTTTGCGAGCTCAACGCCACTATGAAGTGATCGCGCTTAATACTGTTTATGCGCCCGGTTCAATAGCGGTTAGTTACATCGACTGCAGCTTGTCCAGCAACTGCAGGCGGCTGTGCACGCCGAGCTTGCCCGTAGACGTTGCGGCCGTGCGACACCAAGGTGTGCTCGGAGACCGCCATGTGACGCGCGATCTGTGCGCGTGAATGGCCGACGCGGCCAGCTCTCTGGGCACCTACAAGCGGCAAGCGATTCTCACCGCCATCAGCAGCAAAAGTTATTGGCAGCGGTCCAAGACGCTGGCGACCCACAGCGGGATGACCAACGACGGGTTGAAACAACAGGGATTGATCAGCTTTCGCGACCTCTGGATGAAGGCGCAAGGCTACGTCTGATCGGCGTGGGCGTCTGTTTCCTGAACCGCCCGGTGCGGACCCGCATGCCGGGTGGTGTGGGGAGGGCTGATTAAACGTCA
>CAJDTS010000080.1_pt1 | contig 10169 bp, 7 predicted proteins | sample 7389861 | NCBI WGS metagenome assembly CAJDTS01 (sample SAMEA7055659, study PRJEB34461) | soil metagenome | biome: terrestrial ecosystem; feature: Peninsula; material: soil | place: Antarctica | collected 2016 | reverse complement strand
GGTGAAGCCGGACAGCCCCTGTGTCTGCGCCAATTGTGGCAGCAGCCCGTCCAGGAAGTCGGCTGAGAGCAGGCGCTCCGGCGCGACATAAAGCAGACGATAGTTCCCACACAGCAGGTCGTCGCTGCGCTCGCGGGCACTGCGTGCATCCAGGCTGGAGTTGAGGAAGGTCGCGGCGATGCCGTTGTCTTCCAGCTGTCGCACCTGATCCTGCATCAACGCGATCAGCGGCGACACCACAATCATCACGCCGGGCCGCAGCAGCGCCGGCAGTTGGAAGCACAGCGACTTGCCGCCGCCGGTGGGCATCACCGCCAACAGATCGCGACTGGCCAGAGCATCGCGCACCACGGCTTCCTGACCGGGACGGAAGCTGTCGAAGCCGAAGAACCGCTTGAGCGCGGCGGGCAGTGGCTCGCCATCGCCGGTCTGCTGTGCGGGTACGGGATCGCCGCGGTCGGTCATGGTGGCGTTGCTGGAATCATCTGCCTCTTGCATCAGGCTAAGATAAACCACGGCTCATCAATGCGCAGCGGGGCCGGTCGAAACAGGCCTATGAAAGAAATATCGCTCAACCAACTGCAACGCAGTCTGCAACAGTGGCAGGCTTCCGGCTGGCTGCTGCGGTGGCTTCAAGTGGGTGCGAGTTATGCGCTGGCGCTGCTGCGCGATCTGTTCGCCGGCGCACTGTCGCTGCGGGCGATGAGTCTGGTCTACACCTCGCTGCTGTCGCTGGTGCCGCTGCTGGCGCTGTCGTTTTCGCTGCTCAAGGCGTTCGGCGTACACGATGCGATGCGTGGCGTGCTGGATCAGTTTCTGGCGCCGCTGGGGCCGCAAGGCGCCGAGCTGTCGCAGCACATTCTCGGCTTCGTCGACAACATGAAGATCGGCGTGCTCGGCTCGGTCGGTGTGGTGCTGCTGGTCTACACCGTGATCTCGCTGATCCACAAGGTCGAAGCCAGCTTCAACTTCGCCTGGGAAATCGATCATGGCCGGGGTCTGTCGCAGAGCTTTGGTGACTATCTGTCGGTGCTGTTGGTGGGACCGCTGTTGGTGTTTTCGGCGATGGGGCTGACGGCGTCGATCAGATCCAGCCACGTGGTTGCCAGGCTGATGCAGATCGATCCGTTCGGCACCGCGCTGGTACTCGGCTTCAAGCTGGTGCCTTACCTGCTGATGTGCGCCGCGTTCAGCTTCGTCTACGGCTTCATCCCCAACACTCGGGTCAAGCTGCTGCCGGCGGTGATCGCCGGGATCTGCGCCGGCGTCGCCTGGCAGACGGCCAGTGCCGCTTTTGCCACCTTTGTCGCCAACGCCGGCAACTACAACGCGGTGTACTCGGGGTTTGCTATCGTCATTTTTTTGCTGATCTGGCTTTACGTTGGCTGGCAGGTGCTGTTGCTGGGGTGCCGGCTGGCGTTTTACGTGCAGTATCCCGAACGCCTGTTGCCGCGTCCGCCACCGGGCTATGGCAGCCGCGAGGGCGAACTGCTGGCGCTGACCGCCTGCAGGGAAATCTGCCGCACCTTTCTCGATGCGCAAGCGCCGCTGCCACCGGCTCAGTTGGCGCGTCACTTGAGAGTCACGGAGGCGGCGCTGGAGCGCACGCTGGCGCCGCTGCTGGTGTCCAATGTGCTGGCGAAAACCACGGTCAACGGTGGCTATCTGCCCGCGCGCGATCTGGATCAACTCAGCGTCGCCGCGGTATTCCTGGCGCGTGCCGAAGCCGCGGCCGGTGGCGATACGCTCAGTGTGAAACAGTGGCTGCAGACCGAGGTCGATGTCTTGCCGAAGTCGGCCTGACTGCCGCCGTGACGGTTCCGAAACTCAGACCATGTCCGGCGTGGAGAGGGTTTTATCGGTGGCTTCGATGCGGCTCAACAACACGTCGCGCATCGGTTCCAGCTTGCGCATGGCGTAGGCGTAACTGGTGTCGGCCAGCTCGTTCAGCCGCTTCCGCTCGAACATGCCCACGTTGCCGACCGGCATGCGCAGGTAACAATCGGCACGCTCGGCGCGGGCCTTGACGCCGCTTTCGCTGGTCAGTGTGGCGGTACGGAACAGGATGTCGATCAGCGTCACCTTGTCCTTGAGTGTGCGGGGGTGCAGCAACGCTTCGGGGTCCGGCCCCTCGATCCCGGGGGCGGCGATGGCGCCTTCGGTGGCGACGTCGGAAGCCACGATCGGGCCGCGGTTCCAAGCCTGCATGATATCGGTGGGCAGGCTGTTGATCACCGAGCCGTCGGCGTGCAGTTCGCCCTTCCAGACCAGCGGCGGGACGATGCCCGGGATGGCCATGCTGGTGCCGACCCACAGCGCCAATTCGCCGCTGTCGTGTACCGTGGCGACGCCGCGAGTGAGGTTGGTGGTGATGCAGAAGTAGGGTTTGGACAGCGTCTCGATGCGCTGTGTGCCGAGCACTTCGCTCAGGTGGTTGCGGAGCTTGCGTCCGCGGATCAGCGACACGCGCGGCAGCTGGTAGTCGTTGAGGTAGTTGTTGCCGACGAAGGTGTCGTAAGTCACTTCGCGCACCTGGCGGTGGTCCATGCCGCTGGCGTGCAGTGCGGCCAGGAACGCGCCCATGCTCGACCCGCCGGCCAGATCCACCGGAATCTGCAGCGCTTCCAGCGCCCGCAGCAGACCGAGATGAGCGAAACCGCGCGCGCCGCCACCGCCTAGCACCAAGCCCACGCCGCGACCGGTCAGTTGGCGCGCCAGGGCGTCGAAGCCGCGATCCGACCCCGGTTCCACGAAGTAATGCGTGTGCGTGCGCAGAAGCTCGCGCCAGGCCACGACGTTGTCGACGTCCTGCCCGCTGCGACGCAGCAGTACCAGATCGACGGGGGTGTCGCCGGCCAGCCGCAGGACGTCGTCGATCATCGGCGTGAGGATCGGCGGATCGCCGGCGTGGGCGACGATGAGAATGCGATCAGCCTGACGCATGCAACGCTGCGACCAGGCGTCGGCGTCGCGGCTAGCGATGTAGACCAGGCAGCCTTCGGCGGTGCCGCACTCCAGCGCATTGAGGTAGGCGACGACACGGCTGTTGCCGGCACCGTCGGCATTGCCGGTCTGTGCTGCGCCGCTCCCCAACTCGGCGTCGACGTCGCTGGCGCCGATGTGGCGGGCCGGATCGAGCTGGCTGAGCGCCTGTTCGAGTCGACCTGCGAAGTCCGACGGGTCGATGTCGGCCCGGGCCGGCACCACCGCGTAGGTGCTGTGCTGGTGCAAGCGGTGGCGTTGTAACTGCTGCGGGGATCTGCACAAACGGCGGATGATCTCGCGCGTGAGCGCCAGCAGGATCGCCGGATAGTCCCCAATGCAAGCCAGCAGATCGTCGCGGTCGATGCGCAGTAGCAGCGTATCGCGCAACGCGCGGATGCGAACTTCGTGCTTTTCTCCGGTGATCAAGGCGATCTCGCCCACCGTCTGCAGCCGGCCGATCTGCAACAGCGGGCCGTCATCCCGCAGGCGTGCGCCCAGGCGTCCGGCGATAACGACGTACATCGCGTCTACCGCCTCGCCAGCCGCGTAGAGTTCTGCGCCGCTGCTGATGCCGATCAGGGAACAGTGGGCGGACAGCCGATCCAGCGCAGCCGGTTCGAGTTCGCTGAACAGTGAACAGTGCGCGAGAACTTCGCGCGCTGTCATCTCGGGAGAGGACTCGCTTGCACTCAGGTTTGTTTCAACGGCCACGCAACGACTCCGACGGTTTCGAACACAGACTGCGGCGTTCAGTGTTGTGCAAATGTTGCCAATGTGAAGTGTCCTGGAGAAAGCCAGTGTAGTGCTTCGGGATCGGAAGAGATGATGGCGGATGCGCGTCGACCCTTCCGGCAGGCCGCATCGGCGAGTGATCGGTTGCGGTAGTCGCGGCAGGGTTGCTCGCCTAAACTGACTGCATAAACGGGCGCTTCGAGGCTCGGACAGAACGGGATTGGCGCAAGGAGAGAACGATGCAAGCGTTTGCTGTAATTGGCTATACCCTCGCATCCTGGTTTCTGCGGCCGTTCATCCGTTTCATGCGTTATCACGTGGTGCCGACACAGCCGTTGGAGGAGCTGGGCCTCGATCCGGCAAAACCAGTGTGCTACGTGCTGCCCGTGCGCAGCTGGATCGATTGGTTTGCGCTGGAGCGCTTGTGCCGCGAGCTGCGCCTGCCGATACCTGTTCGCACGGGTGTGCAGCTTCCCATGGTCGGTCGCGCAGGCTGTTTCTACCTGCCGGTGCTGCTGGAATCGCGGCTGCGGCCGACCGGGATGTCGGCACCGATGGATATGGTTGCGTCGGCGCCGGACTACGATTTGCAACTGGTGCCGGTGTCGATTTTTTGGGGGCGTGATCCGGGGCAGGAGACCTCGATGTTCCGCCTGATTTTCGCCGACAGCTCTCAGGCTGGCTCGATCCGCAAATTCATCATCATGCTGGTCAACAGCCGCAATGTGCTGGCCAGTTTCGGCAAGCCGCTGTCGTATCAGGCTTACGCCGTGCAGGTGGGCGATGAGGCGATGGGGCGTCGCCGGTTAGGCCGTGCACTGCACTTTCATTTCCTGCACGCGCGCACCGCCGCGCTGGGGCCGACGCTGCTGCGGCGTAACGCGGTGATCGACGACGTGCTGAACACGCCCGTGGTGCGTCGTGCGATTGAGACCGAGGCGCGCAAAAAGGAGATCACTCAGGCCAAGGCGCAGGCTCGGGCGCGGCGGCTGGCGCGCGAGATCGCGGCAGACTATTCCTCCGGTGTGCTGCGGGTGCTGGAGCGGTTGCTGACCTGGGTGTGGCACCGGGTGTTTAAGGGCATCGAGGTGCGCGGGCTGGAGCGGGTGCGCGAGATGGCGCCCTCGCACGAGATTCTCTATCTGCCGTGCCACCGCAGTCACGCCGACTATCTGCTGCTGTCCTACGTGCTTTACCGCGCCGGGCTGGTGCCGCCGCATATCGCGGCCGGCATCAATCTGGATTTCTGGCCAGTAGGCGGGCTGCTGCGCCGCGGTGGCGCCTTCTACATCCGTCGCAAGTTCGGTGGCGACGGGCTGTATGCGGCGGTGTTCCGCGCTTATGTCGACGGCCTGATCCAGCGTGGCTATTCGATCAGTTTCTACCCCGAGGGCGGACGTTCGCGCACGGGTCGCCTGCTGCAGCCGAAAACCGGGATGCTGGGGATGGTGGTGGAATCGGCGCTGCGTCAGCGTGCACGCAAGGTGGTAGTGGTGCCGGTGTTCATCGGCTACGACAAGGTCTGGGAGGTGGGCAGCTACTTCAAGGAGCTGCGCGGCGGTGCCAAGGCCAAAGTGTCCGCCAGGGGGCTGATCAAGGCCGGTAAGATTTTGGGCAAATCCTACGGTCGCGCCTACATCAGTTTTGGTGAGCCTCAGGTGCTGCAGGACTACGCCGACGTGCATCTACCGGAGTGGCGCGACACGCTGACGGCTGCCAGTGACGAGCGGCCGCCGGAGTTTGACGGGTTCGTGCGCCGGTTGGCGGTTGATCACATGCGCCGCATCAACACGGTGGCGGCGGTCAGCCCGGTCAGCCTGTGCGCCTGTGCGCTGCTGGCGACGCCGCGCAACGCAGTGGCCGAAGATGAGCTGATCGAACAGTTCGGCCATCTGTTGGCGCTGCTGGATGCCTGGCCGCGCCGCGAACAGCTGCTGGTGCCGACCGGAGAGGCGCGCGAATTGCTGGACTGGGCGCTGCCGATCGCGCGGATCCGCCGCATTACCCATCCCTGGGGTGATCTGTTGGCGGTGACCGGCCGCGACGCCGTATTGATGACCTACAACCGCAACAATGTGCAGCATCTGTTCGCGCTGCCGTCGTTGATCTCCAGCCTGTTCCGTACCCGGCGCAGGCTCAGCGACGATGCGGTGATCACCGCCTGTCGTGCGGTCTATCCGTTTCTGCGCAGTGAATTGTTCCTGCCCTGGGCTCCGGCCGATAGCGAAACGGTGGTACACGCCTGTGTCGAACGCATGCTGGAACGCGGCTTGTTGGAACGCGACGCCGTCGGCCACCTGTGCCGCCCTGAGGTCACCGTGCCGGCCTTCGGTGCGTTGACCGCGCTGGCCGGCATCGTCGCCGAAACGTTGGAGCGGCACGCCATGGCGGCGCTGGTACTGGCACGCGAGCAGCATGCCGGAATCGCGCCAGAACGACAGCGTTTCGAGGACGACTGCCGAAAACTGGCCGAGCGGCTGGCGATACTGACCGGACGCGAGGCCCCGGAGTTTTTCGACAAGCAACTGTTCCGCACTTATCTCGATACCCTGATTGATGTCGGTTTGGCGCACGAGAACGAGTCCGGCGAGATCGAGGTCGACGGCAAGATCGGCCGCATTGCCGCGCGCTCGATGGATCTGCTCAGCGACGAGACCCGACAGACGTTGCTGCATCTGCTGGCACGCCAGGTGCCTGCCCCCACGGCTGAACACACTTCGATATAATCAACGGCAGCGCACCGCGCCTGCACTTTACATTCTCATCGGGAGTTCCCATGTCCAAGCTTTCCCGCGCCGTCGTGGTGGCGAGCCTCGCCATCCTTACGGTTGCCTGTTCCAAGTCTGCCGACAACACGTCCGCCGACAAGTCGTCGGCAGACAGTTCGACCGCTCTGAAGACTGATGCGCAAAAATTCGGCTATGCCGTCGGTTATGACCTCGGCGATTCGATGAAACCGATGCTCAGTCTGATCGACGTCAAGTCGCTGAAAACCGGCATCGATCAAGGTTCGTCCGGCCAGCCGGCGCTGATGGACGCCAAGGCACGTCAGCAGATCAAGACCGCGATGGCGGAGAAGATGCACGCCAAGCAAGAGCAGGATCGCAAGACGGCCGCGGGCAAGAACACCACCGACAGCGAGAAATTCCTCGCCGACATGGCCAAGAAGCCGGGCGCCAAGACCACCAAGGACGGGCTTGTATACGAAGTCGAGAAGGAAGGTGAGGGGACGCCGCCAACGCCTGACGACAAGGTCACCGTCAACTATCGTGGCACGCTGCCCGATGGCACCGAATTCGACAGTTCCTACAAGCGCAAGGAGCCGCTGACGTTCCCGTTGAAGAACGTCATCCCGGGCTGGGTCGAGGGCTTGCAGCTGATGAAGCCGGGCGCCAAGTACAAGTTCTATATTCCGGCCGAGCTGGCTTACGGTGAGCGTGGCGCGGGTGAAAAGATCGGTCCCAACCAGGCGTTGGTATTCGATGTGGAACTGCTCAAGGTCGAAAAAGGCGATACGTCTGAAAAGAGCGATACGTCCGACAAGAGCAGTACGGACGACTCGAAGTCTGACGACAAAAGCGCCGCTGGCAAAAGCACCGCTGGCAAAAGCACCGCTGGCAAAAGCACCGCCGGCAAAAGCACCGACGACAAAAGCGCCAAGTAACCAGTGGTCGCCCGGTTTGCCGCAGGCAAGCCGAACTACACGCTGAATCGCCGCCGCCTGTCACTACGACAGGCGGCGTTGTTGTCTGTGTCGATCCGCGTGCGTGACGGGATCAGTTGCTGCAGTTGGCGTCGGCGCGTGTCTGTGCCTGGCCCAGCAGCTTTTCGAACTCGGGCTGCGTCATGCGGCTGCGTTGACCATTCGCGTCTTTCACGAACAGCCGGTGCGCGGTGGCCGCCTGCAGCTGGCTGATACGCTGTCGCGCCTTGGCGCACTGCTCGGCGCGGTCTGCCTTGATTTTTAGATCGGCTTCGCGCGCCTTGTTCTGAGCTGCGCGTTGGGTGGCATTGTCTTGGGTAAATTTTTCCACACCAGCGACGCCCGGCGCACCAGTGGGGCGCGCCACCTCTGGATTGATCCGCGTGTAGCGTGCATGCACAGGCGGTGACTGTGAGAAATGCTCCACGCCGCTGCTGTCGACCCATTGGTAGATCGACGTGGACAGGCTGGCTGAAGAATAAAACGTCATCCACAGACAGGCGACCGACAGCAACAGGGGGGCGCGCATGTGTGCAGTGTATTGAACCGGCGTGCAAATAACCAACAAGTACGGTCGCCACCCCGCCTTGTATCCGGCTTGTTCCATACGCTTGCGTATTGATAGACTGGGTTCATCGACACGTGAGCCTATGTCATGAGCCAAGCTTTTCCAGCTGCGACCATCAGTGACGAATCAAGTCGACGCCTGAATCGTCGGAGCCTGAGCGTCGAGCAATGGGCGCACGCCGCGCTCGATACGATGGCAGCCGGCGGACTTGAGGCCGTTGCCGTTGAGCCACTGGCGCGCCGGCTGGGGGTGACCAAGGGCAGCTTCTACTGGCACTTCCAGAATCGCGGCGCCCTGGTGCAAGCAGCTTTGGAACTGTGGGAACAGCAAGGGACCGAAGATGCTATCGCCGGCATCGAAGCTGTCCAGAATCCCTATGAACGCATCGTGCTGTTGTTCAAGCAGTCCAACTCAAGTGATCGGGCCGGCCGCCTGTATCTGGCACTGGCTGCGGCCAGTGGCGACCCGGCTGTCGGCGCAGTGGTACGGCGCGTTGCGGCGCGCCGGCTGAGCTATCTGCAGGATTGTTATGCGGCGCTGGGATTGTCGGCGCACGACGCCAAGCTGTGGTCGACACTCGCCTACGCCACCTTTGTCGGCAATCAGCAGATTCACCGCGATGCCCTTGGCCAGTTCCCCGCAGACGCCGAATTCTGCGAGTATTTCAAGCTGATGCTGCGCACGTTGATTCCCAAGTGTTGACGTCGCAGTCAGTGGAGCGCTGCATACGGTTGTGCAGGAGCATTGATTGAGTCCGCGCCGGACGCCGCGCGCTGAGCTGGAGTCGGGCCTCGCCGCACTGGGGCTGTCGCTGGATGTCGCTGCGATCGATCGCCTGCTGGCCTATCTCGATGAGCTGGAGAAGTGGAACAGGGCCTACAACCTGACTGCCGTGCGGCAGCCGCTGGAGATGGTGACGCGGCATCTGCTGGATTCGCTGGCGGTGTTGCCGCGGGTGCGAGGCCCGGTGCTCGACGTCGGCTCGGGGGCTGGGCTGCCGGGTCTGCCGTTGGCGATGGCCTGTTCCGGTCTGAATGTTGACATGCTCGACAGCAACGGCAAAAAAGTGCGCTTTCTGCGGCACGCGGTACGCACGCTGCAGCTTGAGAACGTGAAGGTGATCGACGCGCGTGCTCAAGCGTGGCAGCCGGACGTGTTGTACGCCTGTGTGATCAGCCGTGCCTTCGCCCGGTTGTCGGATTTTCTCGCGCAGACCGCGCATCTGGCCAGCGCCGACGGGCAATGGCTGGCGATGAAAGGTAAGCTGGACGCTCAGGAACTGGCCGAAGTGCCCGAGGGATTCCGCATCGTGGATGTAAAACCATTGCAAGTGCCGGGTTTGCCTGAAGCACGCCATCTGATCGTGGCCGCGCGCGTACCCGAGTCCCGAGTCCCGAATCCCGAGTCCAGATCTTTATGAGCCGCGTCATCGCAGTCGCCAACCAGAAAGGTGGGGTTGGCAAGACCACCACCGCCGTCAACCTGGCCGCCTCGCTGGCGGCGACCAAGCGCCGCGTGCTGCTGGTCGATCTTGACCCGCAGGGCAACGCCACCATGGGCGTGGGCGTCGACAAGGGCGAGATCGAAAAAACCTGCCGCGACCTGCTGCTGGAACAGGCCAGCGCCGCCGAGGTCACCATCGTGCTGCCCGAGTTGGGCTTCTCGCTGATCCCGGCCAACGGCGACATGACCGAGGCCGAGGTCAAGCTGCGCGAGATGCCGGTGGGCGATTTCGCCTTGAAGACGGTGCTGGCCGGTCTGGCCGAGGACTACGACTACATCCTGCTGGACTGTCCGCCGGCACTGTCCAAGCTCACCGTCAACGCACTGGTGGCGGCCGACGGCGTGCTGATCCCGATGCAGTGCGAGTACTACGCGCTGGAGGGGCTGAGCGCGCTGGTTGACACTGTCAACAAGATCAAGCGCGTGATCAATCCCAAGCTGGAGATCGACGGTCTGCTGCGCACCATGTTTGATCCGCGCAACAATCTGTCCAACGACGTCTCGGCGCAGTTGACCCAGCATTTCGCCGACAAGGTCTACCGCACCATCATCCCACGCAACGTCCGCCTGGCCGAGGCGCCCAGCCACGGTTTGCCGGCGATGGGCTACGATCCCGCCTCCAGCGGCGCCAAGGCCTATCTGGCGCTGGCCGGCGAGATTCTGCGCCGTCACGGCGGC
>CAJDTS010000064.1_pt1 | contig 10233 bp, 12 predicted proteins | sample 7389861 | NCBI WGS metagenome assembly CAJDTS01 (sample SAMEA7055659, study PRJEB34461) | soil metagenome | biome: terrestrial ecosystem; feature: Peninsula; material: soil | place: Antarctica | collected 2016 | reverse complement strand
GGTGGACAAGGGCGAACAGGACGTGCGCGCGATGGTGGTGGGCATCACGGCAGGCAAACCCGGAGTACCGGGTTGGCCACCGTATCTCGTCGCAGGGCGCCAGATCACCCGTGGGCACTACGAGGCAGTGGCGGACATCGCCACCGGCTTCAAGCTCGGCGACGAGCTGAAAATCCGCCGTAACCACTACACCGTGGTCGGCCTGACGCGTCGCATGGTTTCGTCCAATGGCGATTCCATGGTGTTCATCCCGCTCAAAGACGCTCAGGAAGCACAGTTTCTCAAGGACAACGACGCCATCCTGATGCAGCGCCGCCGCACCAATGCCAATCCGACCTTTAACCGTCCTGGCGTGCCGGGTCTGCTTGATGCCGTTATCGCTTTGCAGACCACGAATAATTATGTCAACGCCATTCTGGTGCGCATCAAACCGGGGTACACACCGGAGGAAGTGGCCGCGCCTATCCGGCGTTGGCAGCGTCTACAGGTCTACGACCGCGCACAAATGGAAAGCATCCTGATCGGCAAGTTGATCGCCGCGGCGGCCAAGCAGATCGGTATGTTCTTGGTCATCCTGGCCATCGTTAGTGCAGCCATCGTCGCCTTCATCATCTATTCGCTGACGATGGACAAGATCCGCGAAATCGCCGTACTCAAGCTGATCGGCACACGTAATCGCACCATCGCAGCGATGATTCTGCAGCAGGCGATCATGCTGGGCGTGATCGGCTTTGTCGTCGGCAAGATTACCGCCACCTTCGCCGCGCCGATGTTTCCCAAATACGTGCTGCTACTGCCGGGCGATTCCATCAACGGGTTCTTCGCGGTAATGACCATCTGCGCTCTGGCCAGCGTGGTGGCCATCCGCATGGCGCTCAAGGTCGATCCGGCCGAAGCCATCGGAGGCTGAGATGGGCGGCAAAGGTATACACATCGAAGGATTGAAAAAACGTTATGGCGAGGATGACACTGCTGTCTATGCCCTGAAAGGCGTAGACATGCAGGTGGCGCCTGGCGAGGTGGTGGGCCTGATCGGCCCTTCCGGCTCGGGCAAGAGCACGTTGCTCAAATGTCTGGGTGCGGTGATCAGCCCGAGTGCCGGTTGCATGACGCTGGGCGACGAAGTGATTTATGACGATAGCTGGAAGGTGCGTGATCTACGGGCACTGCGGCGCGACAAGATCGGTTTCGTGTTTCAGGCGCCGTACCTGATCCCGTTTCTCGATGTCACCGACAACGTGGCACTGCTGCCAATGCTCGCAGGTGTCGCCAATGGGGAGTCGCGCGCGAAGGCACTGGAGTTGCTCACGGCGCTGGATGTGCAGCACCGCGCTCGCGCCATGCCCTCGCAACTCTCCGGTGGCGAGCAGCAACGCGTGGCTATTGCGCGTAGTCTGGTCAACCGACCCCCCGTGATCCTGGCCGACGAGCCCACCGCACCGCTGGATTCCGAGCGCGCCATGGCCGTGATGGCGTCACGCATGAAGAAGCAGGCGAAGGGCGTGCGTTTGACTGACTCGTTACAAGGAGATATCTCGTAATGAAAACTTACCCAAGAATCCTCATTATCGCTCTGTGCGCCACGCTGACCGCTTTCGGCGCCACGCCAGCTGACAAACCCGCAAAGCCTATGGTTCTACGCTCCGTGATGCAACAGCTCGGACGCGACACGCAATCCGTCACGGACGCGATTTCGCGCGCGGACTGGACGCGGGTGGTCGAGCTTGCCTCCAGGATCGCCCATCATTCCGAGTCGCCACTGTCGGAGAAAATGCGCATCCTCGCCTGGCTGGGGACCGATGCCGGGAAGTTCCGTGGTTTCGATGAAGGCACCCACGAGGCCGCGCAGACTATGGGGCAGGCAGCCGAGCGCGGTGACGGCAAGGCGGTGATTCAATCCTTCGCCCGTATGCAGGAAAGCTGTCTGGCCTGCCATCAAGCCTTTCGCAAACCTTTCGTAGAGCGTTTTTATGGTCAACGCTAAGACGAATCGCGAGCCTCGCAGCCACGGATGTCGACTTGCCGTATCCCTGCTTATGGCTGGTCTGGCCGCTACTGGACTCATCGGTTGTGCCGCCGGCCCCGATTTTCAGCGTCCCGCCGCACCCGAGGTGGCCAGTTACACGGCAACGCCCGTCGCCGCACAAACGGCATCCTCGCCTCCCCCACTCGGTGAAACGCAACGCCTGGTCGAAGGCCTGTCGATCGCTACGCAGTAGTGGCGCAGCCTGGGTTCCCGGCGCTCGATGGGTTGATCGCCGAAGCATTCCAGGCCAGCCCAACACTGGCATCCGCCCGTGCCACCTTACGCCAGGCACAGGAACTCTACGCCGCTCAGGCCCCGGTTCAACCCTGACCACCGGCATCTCGACCGGCCTGGATACTGGCATGCGAGCCAAGTTTCAATATTGTTTGTACGGTAGAAATTTTCCCGACATCACGATGCTCACGCGGTCACCATTGGGATCACTTTCGCGCTGCAGTTCCACTTTGAAGTCGATCGCGCTCATGATGCCGTCACCAAATTCTTCATGGATCAGCTCTTTGAAGGTGGTTCCGTAGACGCTGATCAACTCATGAAAGCGATAGATCAGTGGATCGGTGGGCACGGCGGTGGGCAGTGAGCCTTTGTAAGGCACGACCTGCAGCCACTTCTGATCTTCAGTGGAGAGGCCGAAGATCTTGCTCAGCACCTTGGCTTGAGCCGGGGTGGCCGTCATCTGGCCCAGGCAGAGCGCCGTTGTCCATTCCTTTGATTGCCCGACCTTTGTGGCCACATCGGCCCATTGAAGGCCCTTCAAAACTTTGGCGGCGACTATTTTTTCGGTTACGGCGAGTCGACTCATGGCCCTACCTCAATGTTGATGAAGCGGTTATGGGATACGCTGCGCTTCAACGTACCATAGAACCCGCTTCGCGGGATCGCCCGTGGCATCTCGCTTGGGCGAACATGCAACCTGAGCGCGATTGCGGATCGTGTCTCACCCTGCCCCCAATACGCGCGGAATTTCTGACAGTCTGTGAATCCGCCCATCTGTCGGGGCCGCTGGAATCAAATATCGGTTTCGAGACCCAATGCGTTGATCCGCGACGGGGACACGTGGCACCAAGCATCGGACCCGCAATGACATGCATTAAGAAGCGACGGACAATTGACGCCATCCGAAGCAATATACGAGACTCTGAAAATGAAGATTGCGCTGTTATCCGCCCTGCATCTGTCCATCCAGGGCATGAACGCGCCAGTGACGGATGCCGACGTGGTGGTGCTCGCCGGTGACCTGCATCGACCGGCCGACGCCATCGAATGGGCACGGCTGTACCGCCAACCGACCTTGTTTGTCGCCGGCAACCACGAGTTCTATGGCGGCGACCTGGTGACGACGATGCGCGAACTAAGCGCGAGCGACTGGCCTGCGATACCGCCGACCCGAGGTTATCCGGGACCCACAACGCGCTGCTCCCGCCAAAGAAGCTCAGCGCCCGGTCGTGGCTGCCGATCCAGTCCGGCAGCGACTGTGCCCAACTGGCCTCGGCGCAGGTGTAGCTCGACGCCCTCAGCACGGCAACGAAAATCTGCGCCTGGCGGATCTCGCCGGTGCTCGGCACCATCACCGGCACGGCCGGCCTAGCGTAATCGAGAAACAGCTTCTCGCTCAGTAAAAAGCGAGGAGGTATGCCGCAAGTGCCTCAAGAATTCCAGCGCGGCAACAGCTTTTCCGAATGATCGTGTTCCACCATTCCGACAACGTGACCGCCGATTCCGGGCAAATGCCTGAAAGCGGTCACGTTCAATCGGAATCGCCGGTCACGTTCCGTCGGAACGATCAATCACGATGCGGCGGAATACGCAATTGTCACAACCGGTAAGGTCAACCATCAACCGCTGTACCTCCGTTTCGGCATGGAGCCAGCCGTTGCCCCGATGCCGGCTCCACGCCGCAGGCACTGCTGGGCATCGCGATGCGCCAACACTACATATTTGGTAAAAGTTGACGACATTACGCTACACCTGTAGCAAAAAGCCCGACAGGCGACTAGGGCTTTTTCTCCGCCGCGACAGGATCCGATTCGAACAACTGCTCGAGTTCTTGCGCGGCTTCACGGGCGGTCTGCATCAATTTCTGCTCGTCGCGGTAGATCGCATGTTGCCGCGCCAGCGTCGATTCATCGTGACGGCGAAACGTGTTGATCGCATAGCGCGCCGTATCCTCGGGTTCACCCAGCACCGTCAGCAAATGCTGCGCCATCTCCAGACTCGATCCATAAGAACGGCGAACCACGTCCGCGATACCCAGATCCATCAGTTTCATTTGATGGATGCGGGTCCGCGCAATAGCAAAGACCCGTATCTTTGGATACAGCGAACGCACGGCCCGCGCCACCCGCAACGAAGCTTCCTCATCGGCGATGGCGAGCACGAACAGATGCGCCTGATCGGCATGTGCTGCACGCAGCACCTCGGCGCGCGAAGCATCGCTGTAAAAAATGTGACTACCATAACGACGCACGAAATCGACATTCTGCACGTTGTTTTCCAGCACCGTAAACGCAATTTTCTTGACCCGCAGGATGCGACCGATGATCTGTCCAAACGCTCCGAAGCCCGCGATGATCACCGGCGTCGGCGACACGTCGATCACGTCATAGGGCGGTGCCGCATCAGCCCGGCGCAGCCACACCACCAGTGCATAGATCGGCGGAGTCGCCAACATCGACAGTGTCACGGCCACCACCAGCACATCGCGCAGTTCCGGTTTGAGAACACCGGTACGGCTGGCCAGGTTGAACAGCACGAAAGCAAACTCACCGCCCTGCGATAACGCCGCCGCCAGCGACAGCGCGGAGTTGCGCGGCAGCCCAGCGACACGGCCGACCACCAGCAACACCATCGCCTTCACGCCGATCAGTACCGCCACCAGCAACAGGATTTCCAACGGCCGCCGTGCCACCAGACCGAAATCCGCCGACATGCCCACCGCGATGAAGAACAGTCCCAACAGCAGACCCTTGAACGGCTCGATATCGGCCTGCAACTCATTGCGGTATTCGGAATCGGCCAGCAGCACACCAGCGATGAAGGCGCCCAGCGACGCCGATAGCCCGACCGCTTCCATCCCCAGCGAGGTTCCCACCACCAGCAGCAAAGCCGCCGCGGTAAAAACCTCCGGCATTTGCGCAGCGGCCAATACTCGAAAAACCGGGCGCAGCAGATAGCGCCCCACGATCACCAACGCGGTCAACGCCACCAGCACTTCCACCACCGACGCCCATCTAATCACGCTGTGATGCCCTGCCAGCATCGGTAACGCCGCCAGAAAAGGGATGACCGCCAGATCCTGAAACAACAACATGCCAAAACCGGCGCGGCCGTGACGCAGAACCAACTCGCCGCGTTCGGACCATAACTGCAGCACCAGCGCGGTCGACGACATCGACAGACCGAAACCGATCACCAGCGACGTCATTACCGGCCAGCCGTTGACATACGCCAGCCCGGCCAGAATCGCTGTCGTCAACAATACCTGCGCACCTCCCATGCCGAATACCGCATTGCGCAGCAGCCGCAAACGCGAAATCTGCAGCTCCAGGCCGATCACGAACAACAACAGCACCACTCCGAACTCGGACACCTGCAGGATACGATCAACCCCGGTGATCAAACCCAATCCCCAGGGGCCGATGACGATGCCGGCCGCGAGATAGCCAAGCACCGCGCCCAGCTTGAGCCGTTTGAACAGCGGCACCGCAATCACCGCGGCGAGCAGGAACAGGGCGATGTCGGTGAGCAACATGGCAACGCGGACCACGTGGGCGGAGGCCGAGAGCTTATCCCTGAACAAGTCCCAAGTGTAGCGACGGTAATATAGAAAGAGTCGAGCCTGCTTGAACCCGGTCTGCCGCCACCGTCAGAACCTGTTTACATGCCGATTCGATCATCAGCTGGCGCGTTTCGGAGTGACGGCGCCGGGATTGGATCGGATGGCGGCAGATCCTTGCGCACACGAACGAAACGCGCAAAGCGCGGCAGACCTTTGCGGGTGAGGCCGTTGTAGCGATACGTGACCCAACTGCCGATGGCGGGCGGATGGCGCCGCTGCTCGTCGGTGAAACCGCCACCGAGACGGAAGCGCACCGCATCGGGACGCTCGACCACCAAGGCGCCTAACCGGCCTTCGTTACGACCTGTACCCGGCAGCCAGGCCACGACTCTCGCCTCCGCGTCATCGTAAGGCTTGAACTTGAGCAGGTCGCCGGTACGCCCCACGCGATAAAGCGAATCCCCGCGGTGCAGCACCAGACCTTCACCACCACCCGCCACCACGGCATCGAGCTTCGCCTGCAATGCCCTTGGGTTCGCGACGTGAAACTGCTCGATGACGTGTAGATACGGATTGGGTTGATGCCGCTGCAGCGCCCGCAGCACTACAAGACGCTGGTTGAACGTGCCCGGCGATGCCGGTAGGTCGAACACCATGTAGTGGATATGGCGCCAAGCGTCGTCGTCGCCACGCCGCGAGCGGACCGTACCTTCAGCCTGTTCGAAATGCCCGCGGCCGGCCCATAGTTCGCCATCCATCGGCAGATCCGGCCAGCCGGCCGTGAACCAACCGGGCGCGTGGATCAACTTGCCACCGCGGCTGATCAGCGCGTGGCCGTTCCAGTAGCCGCGCACGCCGTCGTATTTCTCGCTGACCCAATATTGCGCGAGCGGCACATCACCGTGATAGACGCCGGCCAGCATCAACGCCGGCGGTGGCCCGGCGTGGACCGACAACGCTGTCAACGCCAACAGGCCAGCCCAAACGGCAAAACCCCAGCGGCGGCACGATCTCATCGACTGTCTCCCTGCACGCTTCAAAGGCGCACGATTACGGCGGTGATGTAAGCCGACACATGGTCCACGGCTGAGGCAGGCGCCTGCGCCAACGCCAGGCCAGGTACGGCGAAGCCCGCCAGCAGGAGAGAAACAAGTATGCGCATGGTCGTTTTCTCGGCGAGGATTGAGAACGTCATTGTGCACCCGCCGTGTGCCCCCGCAGCTCCTCACCGCGCACGACACTCCACAAAGGCGACCGCTTCACACGGGCAGAACACCTTCGTGACGCAGCAACCAGCGCTTGCGCTCGATGCCGCCGCCGTAGCCGGTCAGTGATCCGTCGGCGCCGATCACACGATGACAGGGCACGATGATGGAGATCGGATTGCGGCCGTTGGCAAGCCCGACCGCGCGTGAAGCTTTTGGATTACCGATGCGGCTTGCGATGTCACCATAGCTGCGCGTCACGCCGTAAGGGATGCGTTCGAGCTCGTTCCAGACACGCTGCTGGAACGCTGTACCCTGCGCGCATAACGGCAGATCGAACACTTGCAACTCACTGGCAAAATAGGCTCGTAGTTGTTCCTGCACCGCTTTAAAGCTCGCTGGATCACGACGCCAGCCCGCACTCTGCCACGACGGCGCTTGTTCGGTTTCCATGTATAGGCCGCTGAGCCATTCACCGTCGGAGACCAGCAACAACTCGTCGATCGGGCTGTTCATCGTGTCGTAGTAGCACTTGACCTGCTTCGCCTGCATCTCAACCTCCGGCGTATTGCATCCATAAATACATCACTGCATAAGCCCGCCACGGGCGCCAGTTCTGTGCAATGGCGGTCGCCTGTTGCGCTTTACCGACATTCAGCGCGCGCAGCACGCCGAGATCGGTGGCCGGAAACGCATCGGCATCGTGCAATGCGCGCATCGCCACATATTGAGCCGTCCAGTCGCCGATGCCCGGCAATGCCTTGAGCTGGGCGAGGGTTTCTTCACCTCCAGTCTCAGGCTCCAGTTTCAGGCCCTGTTGGGTCACGGCACGAGCCAGTGCCAGCACGGCGTTGGCACGGCTGCGCGGCAGACCGAGTGCCGCAATCTGCGCCAGACTCTGTGCGGCAATTCGTTCCGCGGCCGGAGCAGTGTGGGTCAACTGCGGATGGGGTGTTTCGATAGCCTCGCCATACGCCTGCACGAAACGGCCGTGAATCGTCGTTGCCGCCTTCACACTCACCTGCTGTCCCAGCACCGCCCGCAGGGCCAGTTCAAAACCATCGAACGTGCCGGGCACGCGCAGGCCGGGATGACGCTGGATCTGCGTGCGCAGACGTACGTCACAGGCGAGATGTTCGCCGATCGCCAGCGGATTCGCATCGAGATCGAACAGTCGTCGCAGGTGCGCCAGCAATGGCGTCAGCACCGGCAACAAACTCGTCGCCATCTCCACCGACAGCGCGGATTCTGCCGCCAGCGGGGCCACCGCGATCCATCCCGTGTGGGCGCCGAGGCGCACGCTGCGCAGATAGCGGCCATCCTGCACAGCTTCAACGCCAGCGGCACCACGCCCGCCGAGAAACGCGAGCAGCGCCAGCCAATCCAGCGGCGGGCGATAGACCAGCTTCAGTCGCACCACATCGTCGGGCAAATGCTCCGATTCACGGCGACGCAGCGCGCCCGGATTCAGGTCGTAACGTGTGCGAAATAGATGGTTGAAGCGGCGCAGGCTGGAGAAGCCGCTGGCGAACGCAACGTCGGCGATCTTCACCTGCGTGTCGGTCAGCAAGCGCTTCGCCAGCAACAGCCGTTGTGTCTGCGCCAATTGCACCGGCGCGACGCCATATTCGCGATCGATTGCGCGTCGCAGTTGCCGGCTGCTGATGTCGAGTTCCTGCGCCAATTGCTCGAAACTGCCCTCATTCATTGCGCCGGTCTCGATCCGCGCCACGGCTATCCTGGCCAGCCGGCCGACCGCATCAACCGATGCATGGCCCGGAGCCAGTTCCGGCCGACAGCGTAGACAGGGCCGATAACCCCACCGTTCCGCCGCCGCCGCATTGGGAAAAAACTGGCAGCGATCCCGCCGCGGCGTGCGCGCCGGACAGATCGGCCGGCAATAAATCCCGGTACTAGAGACGCCCACGAAAAACACACCGTCGTTACGCGCATCACGCGCACTGAGACTGCGATAACATTGGTCGGCGTCGAGAGCCATGGGTGAAGTGTAAATCCGTGGCGACGGCACGTCTCGCCGTTTTCGGACGTCGCTTCATATCAGTGCCTTCTCGGCCCGTGCCGGTCCATTGAACAGGCGCGAGCGCAGACGGCGCATCGATCCGGCAGCGACTTCGTCACCAAACAGAATACGGCTGCGTCGACCGCCGTGTTCGAGCCGGAAATTCAGAATGACAATATTCGCCAGCACCCGGCTGCTGCCCAGCAGTTCTGCCGATTGGCGCATATCGGCGCCATCTTCCAAAGTCCAGCGACCATCACCGTGCAACATCAAACGCGTCAATGCACGCGGCCCGAAACCGAGCGCCGGACGGCGTCGCACGTACAACCAGGACGCACCGACAGCAGCCGCCAATACCAGCGGTAGCCAGCCACCGTTCAGCAGCAACGGGATACAGACCAACGGCGCAGCATGCAGAGCCAGCAGACCACGCAGCGCGCTGTAGCTCGGTCGCGGCTTCAGCTCAATGGTAGGCGCGGAGTCGAGTGATGAGTTCACCGAGCATCCCTTCCGGTTGCGCCTGCGCGCCCGACAACCATGCCCACAACACCGGATCGTCTTGATCGAGCAGGGCCTCAAACGCGAGTTGTTCGTCTTCCGACGCCTGTGGATAGCTCGCGTCCAGATAACGCAGCAACAATAGATCGAGCTCCTTCATGCCGCGCCGGCACAGCCAGCGCAGGCGTCGCGGGTCGGTTTTAGTATCGGGCACGTGACGTGCTCACTGTAAAACGCTGATTGTACTGCGCGGAGACGTGCAGCTTTATTTGGGAACGTGTTGCCGCGCATTAAAACTGACCCTAAAAAGGGGCTTCTGCTCACTGATTGTGACCAGGGGGTTCTTCACTAACCTGCAGGGTTCAAAGCCCAGCAGGAGACGAGGTGCACACCATGTCGATGTATGCAAAAGTCCGCAGGATGCGGTATCGGGGCGGCCTGTCGATCAGCGAGATCACATGCCGTACCCGCTGTTGAGAAACACCGTCAAGATCTGGCTGCGCGAGCCAGCCCGCGACGCAACGAATTACCGCGTTATTGTTGTGCAGGCAGCGGCACCGAACCCAGTGCCACCGCAGTCACACCGTTTTGGGGTGAGCCGTCGATCAGCTTATCCGAATAGCTCAGATAGATCAGCACGTTGCGTTTGCGGTCGAGCATGCGCACGACGCGCAGTTTCTTGAACAGC
>CAJDTS010000067.1_pt1 | contig 10326 bp, 8 predicted proteins | sample 7389861 | NCBI WGS metagenome assembly CAJDTS01 (sample SAMEA7055659, study PRJEB34461) | soil metagenome | biome: terrestrial ecosystem; feature: Peninsula; material: soil | place: Antarctica | collected 2016 | reverse complement strand
ATAGGCGTGGGCAAAGATCGCGTTGGAATACCCCAGCGCCGCAACGAAGATCTGCGCCGCTCGCATCGCCACCGCGTCTTGATAACGCAAGGTCAATCCAGCGAAGTCGAAGTAACCCTTCTCGCCGGGCACAGGGTCGTTGCGATAGGACAGGTCACGATCGGCCCGGTAGGCGGCCAGCTCGTCACAGAACACACTGTAGCCGATGCCGTCCGCGTGGAGGTCGCGATACTCGCTCCACAACAATCGCCACGTGACGCCTTTGCGCGCCAGCTGTTTGACCGCCTCGGCGTAGTGGGGTCGGGTGCAAGCCTTGGCGGATCCGATATGCGCCGGCCGGTGATACAGCCGTCGCTCCAGCTCGGCGTCCGTCAACGCGTCATCCGGTGGCCACGTCAGTCCGGAAGCGGCATGATCCGGAATCAGTCCACGAAGGCTGGCTTCACATGCTCCGGAATCGTGGCCTCTCATGACCCGGAACGCTGGCTTCCCATGAACCGGAATATCCATTCATCGCTTGTGCCCGACGAACGAAGCGTAGCCGTTCCATATCGACACGTCGCAGACGGCGACGGCCACCGGTATCGCGATCAATCGGCGGAATCAGATGAATGCGTTCATAACTCCGCAAGGTATTGGTCAGTAATCTTCCCGACATTCAGCTTCAGTTAATACGGAGCGCTCATGCTGAGGCCATAGAGTCTGATACTCGACTTCGGAGAACCCAATGAAACGCATATTGCTGGGTACTGCGCTGGTAGCCGCCCTGCTCGCACCCATCCCGTCCTTTGCTCACGTGGACGTGTCTGTGGGCTTTGGACTTGGATATCCGCCGCCGGTTTACTACGCGCCGCCGCCCCCTGTGGTTTACACGCCAGCGCCAAGTTACTACGGCCCGCCGCCCCCGATTTATTACAACCAGCCGACCGTGATCTATCAGTCACGCCCGTATTGGCATGATCGCGATGAATATCGTGAATGGCGACACGAGCGCCACGAGCGCCACGATTGGCGAGGAAAGGATCATCACTGGCGTGAACACGACGATGATGATTAATCAACGGCTACAAACTGGATGACCCATCTGCGCGGAGTCTGTTGATCCGTTACAGGCGATGACCAGCACGGCAGTCGATGGAGGGGTATCGTCGACACGATTGCCTTCTGCGCTTGTGTCACCTCTGACGTGCATTCTCTGATGCGTGCACTGCCTCAACTGCAGCGGAGATCAGTCGTCATGGTGGCCATGATCGTGACGCCCGTAGTCATCATGCCCATGTCCATGACCGCGCCCATGATCGTGGTTTCCACTCTGGTCATGGCCCCTGCCCTCGTGCTTACGCCGGTATCGAGGCACGTAATCGTTGTTATACCAGTCATTTCTCACGAAATAGACGCGTCGACCGCAGGCTCTGTATTCGGCACAATGCCGCCCCCAATGGCGCTCATAACCCCGAGGAACACGCAGATAGATCGGTGCCTCTCCATATCCCGGTCCCTGTTCGACAATGACCGGCTGCTGATAGATCACCTGTGGTTGTGAATAACCGCCGACGTTGATCTGGCCGTAGAAGCCAGGCTGGCCCACGCTGATGGATACACCCACTTGAGCGAATACCGGAGCGGTAATCGCTGCAAGCATTACTGCGAATAGCACTTTCTTCATGTTTGGAACGCCACATCCGTCGAGGTTTGGGCACGATCACCGGCGCCGCCCAATCAGAGCTGACGCTGTCGTGTTACAGCGTTGCCAGTCTGCGCTCTGTTCCAATAGGCGGCAAGATTAACGTCCGGTTGTCCGTCACTGCGTCTGTCTCTAATTCAGGGCGCGATAAGCCCACATGGGAATACAACGGTACGGTTGATGTCGGCACAACACACAGGACCCGATTGAACAATGCCCAAGCTCCGGGCTCTATTCGAAGAGCAAAACATTCATCTTGTTTTCGAGATCAGCCTGTTGTTCAAAGCCGTGTTCGCGCTGATAGAGATGCTCGGAGGCGTGGCTGCGTATTTCATCACGCCACAATGGTCACTGCGGATCGTCGCTGCGATCACCCAAGGTGAACTCGTTGAAGATCCCCACGACTTCGTCGCCAATCATCTGTTGCATTGGGCCCAGCACCTCTCACTCAGTACTCAGCATTTCACGGCGATCTACTTGTTGAGTCATGGCGCTATCAAGTTTGCGTTGATCATCGGCTTGCTCAGGATCAAGCTCTGGGTCTATCCCACTGCCATCGTAGCCTTCGGCCTCTTCATCAGCTATCAGCTGTACCGATATACGCTGACCCATTCGGCATGGCTGCTGCTGCTTACGGTTGTCGATATTGCGGTCATCGCGTTAACGTGGCATGAATACCGATACCTGAAGCGGCATCGACGCGCACCCATGTCTTTCTAGGAATCACGAACCCATGTTCATTGAGCATCCATGCCGCTAGTTCGCTCGATCCTGCCGTTCCAACCGCATCGAACGCCCGAAACCATCGGCTGATGAGAGTGCTGATTGCAGAGGACGAAGCCAAGACCCGACGCTATCTGGCGCAGGGGTTACGCGAGAATGGCTGTAGCGTCGAGCTGGCTGAGGACGGGTTGTCGGCGCTGGCGATGGCCAGCGATCATGAGTTTGACGTCATCGTGCTCGATGTCATGCTGCCCAAGCTCGACGGCTGGGCCGTCATTCGCGCCTTGCGGGCACGCGGCTCGCAAACGCCGGTTCTATTTCTGACGGCTCGAGACCACGTCGATGATCGGGTACGTGGATTCGATCTGGGTGCCAATGATTATCTGGTCAAGCCCTTCGCCTTTGCCGAGTTGCTGGCCCGCCTGCGCAATCTGGCCCGGCTACATCTTCCTCCAATCAAAGAGGGTCTGATCTCAATCGGCGATCTGATACTGGACCCCATGCGTCATCACGTTGAGCGCGGTGGCCGGACGCTCAATCTGACGCCCAAGGAATACGCGCTGCTGATATTGCTGGTTCGTCACCGCGGACGGGCGTTGTCACGCACGTTGATCGCAGAGAATGTCTGGGGCATCTGCTTCGACACGCAGACTAACGTCGTTGACGTCGTGGTACGTCGCCTGCGCGCCAAGCTTGACACCCCGTTTGGCAAGCCGCTCCTCCACACCGTGCGCGGCGTCGGCTATCGACTGGATGCGGATAGGAATATATGACCACGATTCGGCCTGGATCTATCCTGTCGATCAATGCACGGCTGACGCTCCTCTACACACTGGGCGCGATGGCGGCGGTGGCACTATTCGCGGTGTTGGTGAACTGGAAGCTGGCCGCCAACTTCTCAACCGAGCATCTGCGCTTTGTGCAGGCCAAGACCGCCGAACTGCAAGCCGATCTGAACGATGCTGATGGCCGCTCAGGCGCCCTACTCTCGGAAATTTCCAAGGAGACCGCGGAAACACGGTTACGCCAATATCAGGCACGAGTCTTGAGTGGCGACACGATACTGGGTCAAACGCCTGGTATGGCCACGACACTGCCGGTGTCGCTGTTCGCTCCACTGGCTGTGGGCGCGTTACGTGCCACTGATCTGCATCAGCACCGGACCGGCGGTCGCACTTGGCTGCTGGTCAGCCTGCCTCTGCGTCCTGTGCATGGGACCAGCGCACTTCGACTGCAGCTGGCATACGACATCACCCGTGATCAGAAATTGCTGATCGACTTCCATCGAGCATTAGCTGTTTTCTTCCTGTTGCTGGTGCCAGTGCTCATCGTCACTGGTCGCTGGATCTCCACCCGAGCACTGGCCCCGGTGTCTCGCATGGTGCGTGCAGCCAGTAATATCACCCCGACACAGCTGTCGACGCGGATTCCGGAAACGCCGCCGTGGCCGCGGGAGTTGTCCGGACTGGTGGCGGCGTTCAACGACATGCTGTCGCGACTGGAGGATGGCTTCACGCGCCTGTCGCGATTTTCAGCCGATCTGGCTCACGAGTTGCGGACACCACTATCCAACCTAAGCGGGGAGCTGGAAGTCTGCCTCACCCGGCCACGCACGGTTGAAGCGTATCGCGCGGCACTGACATCCGGCCTGGAAGAGTGCGGCCGTCTGCATGCCTTGATCGAAAACCTGTTGTTCCTGGCGCGTGCCGAGCATGCGGGCGTAGCGCTACACCGCGAGCATTTCGTGGTCGCCGAAGCTGCCGATTGGGTGATCGCGCAGCATAGGCCCGGCGCAGCCACTCGAGATGTCCACATTGATCTCAAAGCCTCGGCCAGCCGTCTATATGCCGACCCTCTGCTGTTTCGTCAGGCCTTGGGCAACGTACTGGCCAACGCCGTGCGCCACGCGCCCGCGGACTCGACGGTGAGTGTCGAGATCAAGCACATCGCCGACAACGGCGTCGAAGTGTGCGTGAGCGATCATGGCGACGGCATTGCTGCGCAGCACCTGCCGCATCTGTTCGAGCGCTTCTATCGCGCCGACTCGGCGCGCGACCGCAGCCAGGGACACGTCGAGGGACAGGGCACCGGCCTGGGCCTGTCGATCATCCACTCCATTCTCGAATTACACGGTGGCAATGCAACGATCGATAGCACGGTCGGCGTCGGCACCCGGGTCACGTTACGCTTTCCTCAGGAGCACATGCCTTCAAAATGACAGAATTATCATCTATCTGATCGGATTTTGCCATCGGCCGTGCACTACGCTGGCCGGATGAAAAAATGCTGTATTGCTCTGCTCGCCGTGCTGCTTCCCGTACTGTTCGGGGGCTGCGTCAGCTATCAATCACGGCCGATCGATCTGTCGACCCAGGCACAGGCGTTGCAGACGCGGCGTCTAGACGACTCGGGTCTGGCGCGGTATGCGGCGCGTTTGGGTCACAGTCATTGGCCGCCGTCGCACTGGACCCGTGCCGATCTGCTAATCGCAGCGCTCTATTACAACCCGGCCATCGTGGAAGCGCGGGATGGTTTACTGGCGGCACGTGCCGGTGAAATCACGGCTCGCGAGTATCCCAACCCGAAACTAACCCTGAGCGCTGAGTACGCCCTCGATGGCGGGATTCCCCCCTGGCTCTATGGATTCTTGCTGAATGCACTGTTACCACAGACCGATTTACGACACGCACAGCAGCTGCAGGCTCATTTCTATACCCAGGCGGCGGGCTGGAAACTGGCGCAAACCCTGTGGACGGTCCGCAGCCGCGTGCGTAGCGCCCTGCTGTCGGCGGTCTATGCCCATGCCGCCGAGCGCGCACTCACTCGGCAGGCAGGCGATGCCAGTCAGCTGGTGGCTTTGCTGTCGGCGCAGGTGCAGGCGGGAGAAGCATCGGCACCACAGCTGCAAACGGCGCAGGCACAGGCGCTGCAGGCACGGCAAAGCCGCGATGATACGCGCGCGCGGCTCAGTACGGCGCGTCACGCACTGGCTGCGGCAATCGGCATTCCAGCCACGGAGCTGCCCGATCTGCGAACCATCTGGCCTGACTGGCAAAGCCCTGCCGCAATCCCCGACGGCAGAATCGAGCGGCTCGCCCGCCGCGCGTTGTTGACCCGCGCTGATCTGGCGCGCGCGGTCGCCGATTACGACGCCGCCCAGCAGGCCCTACGGATCGAAGTCGACCAGCAGTCCCCCAGCGTCAGCATCGCACCGGGCTACACATGGGACCACGGCGTGCACAAGCTGCCGTTGTCGGTGAGCTTTTCGCTGCCGATCTTCAACCAGAATCAGGGGCCGATCGCACAGGCGATGGCCCGCCGCGCGCAGGCCGGCGCACATCTGCAGACGGTACAGGCGCAGATTCTTGCCGAAATCGCCGACGCACGAACGGCGCTGCAGGAACGCGCCGCGATCGCGCAAACTGCACAACATCACCAGCTACCGCTGGCCGAACAGCAACTGCATGCCGCGCAGCAGCGTTTCGCGATCGGCGACGTGGATCACGCGGCGCTGCTGGCAGCACGCATCAATGCCGAAGACACGCATCTGGCGACCCTGCGCGCGGCGTTCCAGGCGCAGACCGCACGCGGCGCGCTGGAAGACGCCCTGCACCACCCGTTCAACCGAAACGAAATCAATCTGGGACAGGCACGTCTGCGCCCGCCCAAGTCGGACGCTCCATCATGAAACGATCACGAATCGCTGTACTGCTATTACTGCTGAGTCCCGCTATAGCGGGCTCGGCAGCTGCGAAGACGCAAACCGTGACGGGAGCGCCGCCGCCGCAGGTCACGTTGACCCAGGCGGTACAGCGCAGCCTGCAACTGCGCACGCAGCCCGTTGCCGCGGCCACTGCGGCTGCACAGCTTCAGGCTATCGGCCACGTGTTGGATCCAGCGCCATGGCTGTCGATCAACGCGGAGCTTGCCACCGCCGAGGCCACTGCAGCAGCTTCCGGTGCAGAAGCTGAGCGCCTGCATCGGCTTTATTCGGCGGGTCACAACAGCTCACTGAAAGCGTTGCAAGCGGCCGAGGCTCAGGCACATGTCGACCGACTGCAGCGTCACCGGCTGTTTCAGACGTTGCGCCTCGACTGGGGGGCTGCACTGGCCGGGCTCAACCCCTACCAGCGTGCTCAACTGAGCCAGCATCTGGTCGCTGGTGAGACCGTACTGGTGCGTGCCGACGCTGCGGGAGCCGCCACCGATTCTGCGCTCGCGTCGGCCACACTGCAGGCCCTGAACGGTGGCGCGGCGATTCCCGCTGCGGTCCTGGGCCCGGCAGCCGGCATCACTCCTGAACTACAGGCACCGGCCTGGCTGTTACGGATCGACGGCAGCGCCGCACAGAAACTGCGTCGCGGTCAGGCCTTGCGGGTGTGGTTGCACCTGAGCGGACCGCAACGTCCAGCCGTGCAGATTCCGGAGAGCGCCATCGTGCGTATCCACGGTCAACCCTACGTCTATGTGCAGCTGGCGCCGGAGCGATTCGAACGACGTTCCCTCACATTTGTGTCGCCCAGTGATTTAGGCTGGATCGCGGAAGGGTCGATCAAAGCGAGTGACGCACTGGTGGTCGAGGGTGCCGGTGCCCTGTGGTGGGCCGAGCAGGCGCCACCCGCAACCGCCGGGGGTAAAGCAGGCGCCATGCAGGGCGACGGGGACGACGACTGATGCTGGCGGCCATCGTCCGGCGCAGCCTCGCGCACGCCGGGGTCGTCGTTGCCTTGGCGGCGCTGCTGTTGGCCTTTGGCACACTGGCGTTGCGCGATGCGCGTTACGGCGTATTCCCCGAATTCACGCCGCCGCAGGTGACGGTGCAGACCGAAGCGCCCGGCTTGGCGCCACGCCAGGTCGAGGCTCTGGTGACACGGCCGCTGGAGGTCGCACTGTCGGGCGTGCTCGACACCACCGCCATGCGCTCGTCTTCGGTGCAAGGCCTGTCGAAAATCCAGCTGGTGTTCGCCAGCGGCGTGGATCCCTACCGGCAACGCCAACTGGTCGCCGAGAAGCTGGCGGTGGCCGCGGCGCGACTGCCCGCAGGTGTCGGGGTCCCGACCCTGTCGCCGCTGGCCTCCTCGACTCTGATTATCGAGAGCATTGGCTTTACCAGTCACAAGCTATCGCCCACCGCGCTGCAGGATTTCGTGCGCTGGACGGTGGTGCCGCGGCTACTGGCGGTGCCGGGCGTGGCCGACTTCAATCTGTGGGGCAGTCACGAGCGCCAGCTGCAAGTGCGGATCCGCCCGCAGCGACTGGCGGCATTCAATCTCGGCCTGCAGGACATCCTCAGCGCCACACAGCTGGGCACCGGCGTGGCGGGCGCCGGCTTTATCGCCACCCCGACGCAGCAGATCACTCTGCACAGTCAGGGTCAGGCCCTGACGCCGGCTGAACTCGGTGATACGGTGGTACGCGATCAGGCGGGTACGCCGCCGCTGTTGCTGCACGATGTCGCACAGGTCGCCTACGGAGACGCGCCACCGGTGGGTGCAGCGCTGATCATGGGCAACCCCGGCGTCTATCTGACCTTGGTCGGGCAGTACGGCGCCAACACGTTGACCACCACGCATGCAGTCAACGCAGCGCTGGCCGAACTGCGGCCGCTGGCGCAGCGCAACGACGTCACCGTCTACAGCGACTTGCAGCAGCCGGCGGATTTCGTCACCACCGCCCTGCATGCGCTCGGCAATTCCGTATTGATCGGCATCCTGCTGGTCGCGGTGCTGTTGATGCTGTTCCTGCGCGAATGGCGCGCCGCGCTGATCTCCTTCGTGTCGATTCCGCTGTCCCTGCTGGCTGCGGTCATCGTGCTGAGCTATCTGGGTCAGAGCCTCAACACGATGACGCTGGGCGGGCTGGCGGTGGCCGTCGGCGTGGTCGTCGACGATGCCGTGATCGATGTCGAGAACATCCTGCGACGTCTGCGCGAACGCACGCCTTCACCGCGAGAGCGTCTGGCGACGGTATTGCGCGCCAGTCTGGAAGTGCGCGCGCCGGTGTTGTTCGCGACGCTGGTAGTGCTGGTGGTGTTTCTGCCGATCCTCAGTCTGCACGGCGTACAGGGCAGCTTCTTCGCACCGCTGGCGCTGGCTTTCATCCTCGCAGTGTTGGCATCGCTGGGCGTGGCCCTGACGGTAACGCCAGCGCTGTGCCTGTTACTACTGAGCCGTGGAACGCATCGCCCGGAAGCCGGCTTTCTGGTGCGATTGAAAGACCGGCACGCACGCTGGTTGATCCGTCTGTCGCGTTACCCGAGGGCACTGCTGACCGTGGCGTTGATCGCCGGTCTCGTCGCGGTGGCGGTGCTGCCGCTGCTCGGCGGCGAGCTGCTGCCAGCGTTCCGTGAAAGCGATTTCATCGTCCACCTCAACGCACCGCCAGGCGCTTCGCTGGCATCGATGCAGCGTGTGGGCGAGCGGATCTCGGCCGAGATTCTTAAAGTGCCCGGAGTCGCTGCGGTCGCGCAGAATATCGGCCGCGCGGCGCGTGCCAACGACACGCATCAACCCAACCAGAGCGAAATCGAGGTGCGGCTGACCGCCCGTGGTGCACGCCACGCCCGGCAGATCGAAACCCGCTTGCAGGCGATCGCGGCGGCGGTGCCCGGTGCACGCTACGAGGTCAATACGTTTCTGAAGGAACGTATCGGCGAGTCTCTCACCGGCGAAATCGCACCGGTGGTAATCAGCGTGTTCGGTCAAGACCTGCACGCCATCGACCACGCCGCCGCCGCCGTCGAATCCGTCCTGCGCCAGATGCCGGGAGCGGCACAGGTCCAACTCAAAGCACCGCCGTCGGGTCCCCAGCTCAGCGTGCAGCTTCGACGCACACGGCTGGTGGATTACGGGCTCAAGCCGCTACAGGTGTTGCGGGCCATCGAGGTCGCCTTCCAGGGGTTGCCGGTGACCAGCATCTACACCGGCGATCGAAGCATTCCAGTGGCTGTGGTGATGGCGCCGGAACTGCGGCGTGACCCACACACGGTGGGCGATCTTCTGCTGCGCAGCGATTCGGGTGCGCTGGTGCCGCTGTCCCAGGTGGCGGATATCTCCAGCGGCGACAGCCGCACCACCATCCTGCATGACGGCGGCATCCGGCGACAGGTCATCACCTGCAATCCAACCACCTCCAACCTGACTGGCTTTGTCGCCCGCGCGCAGCGTGCGATTGCCAGACAAGTGCAGCTGCCCGCCGGGGTGTATCTGAATTTCGGCGGTGCCGCAGAAGCGCAGACCGCCGCCAGCCATGAACTTCTGATCAGCGCTGGCGCAGCCCTGGCGGGCATCGTGATCCTACTGTTTCTGGCTTTCAGTGATGCACGACGGGTGTTGCTCGTGGTGCTGTGTATTCCGTTTGCGCTGGTCGGCGGTGTGGCTGCGTTGTCGATCAGCGGCGGAGTAGCTTCTCTGGGGGCGCTGGTCGGGCTGGTGGCGCTGTTTGGCGTTGCCGTGCGTAACGCCATCCTGCTGCTGGCACACTATGAGCAGTTGGTGGTTGAGGAAAGGCAGCCGTGGAATCTCGACACCGCACTGCAAGGCGCGCGCGAACGCCTGACACCGGTGCTGATGACGGCGCTGTTGACGGCGCTCGGCCTGCTGCCGATCGCGTGGCAAAGCGGTCAGGTCGGCCATGAGGTTGAAGGCCCAATGGCGATCGTGCTGCTCGGCGGGTTGCTGTCCTCGACAGTGCTCAGCTTGCTGCTGCTGCCCGGCATGGCGCTGCGCTGGTGGCGGCCCAGGTGCAAAATGGAGACATGAGGCGTCACGCGTTTTTGATTTGGTGCTGTTTGTTGACAGTCGTGGGTGTCGGCTTTTGCTTGGCTCTTATAAAGAAGCATGAGGTAAATATCGTGTCATGGGGAAGAGCTGCAGGGGTGGTTCCGGAGTGGCAGATTGCCTGATCTTGAGCTTGAAGTA
>CAJDTS010000086.1_pt1 | contig 10362 bp, 10 predicted proteins | sample 7389861 | NCBI WGS metagenome assembly CAJDTS01 (sample SAMEA7055659, study PRJEB34461) | soil metagenome | biome: terrestrial ecosystem; feature: Peninsula; material: soil | place: Antarctica | collected 2016 | reverse complement strand
CAGCGCTCGCTACCGGCTGATCGTCGAGGCGTTGCAACACATGGACGCGAAGGCGATTGCGGCGCTGTACTTTCGTTATTACCCGCTGTTCCAGAAGGCCTACGAGGAACTCGGCTATCCGGGCCGTTATTTCAACGACCGGCTGATCCAGGTCATCGATCACCTGTTGGCAGCGCCTGACATCAAGGGACCGATCAAACTGGTGAGGCCCAAGGTGCTCTACCAGTTCGCCGATCCGGAGCTGGAAGCCCTCTCCTCCGGTCAGAAGCTGCTGATCCGCGTCGGCCCGAAGAACGAATCCATCATCAAGTCCAAGCTGCGCGAACTGCGAACTGCCATCGTATCCAGTAAGCCTGCGAGCGGAAAGTAGCGCGAGGGTGGGAGCGTTGCGGCGTCAAAGTTGCGATACAGGGGTCTCACTCTGTTCGCGCAATGGGATTGGAACTCAACGCGCTGAGTAAGATGCTCCCGCCTTGCTCGTGCTCCCACGGCCACGCGATGAACAGCAGGAAATCTGCAAGAGCGCCAGCAGGATTTGTGCATTCAGTATCATGTCGCCGTAATACCGCGGGGCACGGCGGCGCTCGTCTGGTGATAATCGCTGCGTCGCTTTCGGCGCCTTTGTCCTGCCACGCCTGAAAAGCTTTTCCCTTTAGAGAGGCCTACGTGCCACTCGATCCGGGCTTGTTCAACACGGGATCAGGTCGCGGCTGCGCGCGACCTATCCTTATTCGTTGTGCGTACTCTCACCATTCCAGCCTGGCCCACCTTGGTTTCGCCGTTACGCGAGATTGAACCTCAAAGAACTCGTCCTTCTCAAACCTGCCAACGGTCGAAGCTCGTTCTTTCCAAACTTGCTTCGCGACGGTTTGCAGACCGTCAAAGCTCCCCCCGAACCGGAGAATTCCATCTTCATCTTCAAGCCACTCACGGAAGCTGGCCGCATCGACCACTTCGCGCTTTGACTTAACCTTGACCCAATCCAAGTAGTCTCTGGTCACCGCTCGGAGAATCGCTTGCTCGGTGCGTGATCGGCCCCAAAAGAACCGTATGGCCCATCCAATTGCGGCTGCAATCGCCACAAAAATCGCAACGAGAGTCTGCAACGCCGGCCAAAACTCGGTTGTGCCAACGGCGGGTAAAAGGTTCTCAAGCATCGTAGAACGTATAGACAGTATGACTTTCGCCAAGGCGAGCGCTGACCCCCGCGGGGCCATAGACGCGGGTTAGCGAATCGCCAGAGTCGCATGAGTGTGCAGAAGCTACGCTCATTGTTTGGAATCCATCGCGGAGGTCAGCATGAACAACGATAGCACCATCCATGTTGGGCTGGACGTGCACAAGGAATCGATCGTGACGGCATATTCGATCGGCTTGGGCGAGGTCCAGAGTCTGGGCAACATCGGCGTTTTGCAGCGAGACATTGACCGGTTGTGCACGCGGATGCAGAGCAAGGGTTCGCACGTATCGTTCGTGTATGAAGCCGGCCTCTGTGGCTGCGGCCTGTACCGGCATCTGACCAAGAAGGGGTTTGCCTGCATGGTGTGGATATTCCGCCCATGGGAAGCCAGCATTCCGGGTCATGGGAAGCCAGTGACGACGGCTGGTTGAGTGAGTTTGTGGTTGAGTGAGTTTGTGTTTCCGGTGCCGTGGTCGCAGCTGGCCTTCGAGGAACATCGGCGCGCCATCGAGGATTGTTTGGCGCAGTGCAAGCGTCTGGAAACCGCGTTGCGCGAAGCGGCCCCGGCGTGGCGCTGGTATTCGGTGGTGCAGGCGATCCAGGCCTTGCGTGACGTGCAGTTCACCGTCGCCATCGGCTTGATCGCGGAGATCGGTGATCTGTCCCGCTTCGAGCACCCCCGGCAACTGATGGTCTGGCTCGGTGTGACCCCCTCCGAACACAGCTCAGGCGGCAGTCGCAAACTCGGCGGCATCACCAGGGCCGGCAACAGCTACGCACGCAAGCTGCTGGTCGAGGCCGCCTAGTCGTATCGCTTTCCCGCCAAGGTCAGCCGCATCATCCAGGTACGCCACGAGCACATCCCCAAGCCAGTCGTCCCCGCCAATGTCGCGGTCGTCGGCGTGGCCCGTGAACTGGCGGCCTTCGTCTGGGACATCGCGCGCATGACGCCGGTGCCACCGGCTGCTTGATCGGTCAATCCAACAACCTTCACCCTCCCACCCGCAGGAGACAACGAGTTCCCTGACCTAGACCGAGGCAGGCCCACATGACGGACACCCGTACTGCGGTATCCAACCCGCGCATATCAGCTTGAGCAAACCGTCGAATGTACTGGCTGCGTTGCCTTCAGTGGATTCCACGAAACAGCAAAATCCAATCAATTGCAAAAACCACATCCTTGCAACTTGACAATGAAAGTCATATCAACGCTGGAATCCTCAGCTCCCCACCGGATACAGCGCCCGCTGTCCCTGCCAGTCGAAGACGATGCCCTGCGGCACGATTTTGTAGATTTTCGGGCCTTGCGACAGGGTGTCGCCTACCTTGTAGCGGCGGCCGTCGATCAATACCCAGCACTTTGCGGGGTCGGCATCGTAGACGTGCACCTGCACAGTGATCGGCGGGAAATCGGCCCGATAACTGTCCGGCATTGCTTTCAGCGCCTTGGTGTCGATGGCCGGCTGGGCATTGGTGGCAGTAGTCGCAATTGATGGGGCGGGTGATTCTGATGGCGGCGCTGCGGCCGAGAGCGTTGGGGTGGAACGGGCAGCGGTCGACGGTGCAGCATGAGCGGCGCTTGTTGCAGCCCTGACAGAATGCTTCGGAAGCGGCTTCGGTGCCGGTTTCGGCGGCATCAGATCACTGAGGCTGGACAGGCGGGCGGCGCCGGCGATGGGGTTTGGAGGTGGAACGGCCGGCGTCAGCGTCGCGGGTGCAATCGGGTGTGGGGGAGGCGGTCGCGCTTTATCGACCTGCTCCGGCGCGGCTTGTCCGGCTGGAATCAATACGGGGGGTTGCGCCTTTGCCAAGGTCGCATTGTGTCGGGGGTGATGCCACAGTCCATAGGCGAGGGCGGCCAAACCGGCGATCAGCACCAGCATGATCGCCGCTACGATGACTCTGCGTCGCGGCGAAGGCGTTGGAGGTGGTGGTTGGGGAGCGTTGGCCACCTGCTCAACCGGTGTGTTCTGTGCGTTGCGCCGGTCGTGTTCGGCACGGCGCAGGGCGTCGAGGATATAGCTCATGTCAGTGCGGAGGGTGCAGCATCGGTATGTTTTTCTCGTGGCCGATGGCGGTGAGGGACATCAGGGTCTGAGTTCCTGCAATGCCGTCGACCTGGAGGTCGGCGGCGCGTTGATAGGCCATCACTTGCAGTCGCAGTTCGGAGTCGAATACCGGCGACGGTGCGTCGGATATCGCTTGTTCGTTGACCTCCGCCAATTTGTGGCGCAACCAGATCACCGCAGCTCCGCTGCTGTTCTGATTGATCTGGGTGCTGCCGGCATCGTTCTTCCATAACAACAAAAATTCGCCGTTCCAGGTGGCACCGAGTTGGGTGAGGGGCACTTTCAACAGGCCGTCAGGAGTATCGAGTACGGCGGTGTTGTCGCCGAGGCGGCGCAGCAGGACATATTGCGTGTTGTTGCGCCCCAGCGACAAGGTGAGGATGGCAGGTCGGTTCATCTGGTCGAGATCGGTCCAGTGGCCGTTGCCGTGCAGACATTCAATCTGGTTCTTTTCCAGCGCGCTGCAAACGTTGGCGCCAGGCGGGATCTGCAGATGGGGATCCCATAGCGCGATCAGCCGCCCCATCAGATCGCCGAGCGGTTCTGGTTGCTGCAGCAGGCTGCCGAGTCCGGCCATCGCGAGTTTAGAAGGTGCGGTATCGATACCCTGCGTGGTGGTGTCTGGTGTGCTGGATGTGGTGCTGGCCGGTATGGCTTGTGGATCCTCATGTCGATCTGCCGGCATGGCTTGCGGATCCTCGTGTCCATCTGCAGGCATGGCTGATACAGCAGATGGCTGGCGCTCTACCGGCGGTGTTTGCGGTCGCGGAGTTTGTGCCGTGGAGTGTCCGCCGAAGGCGCTTTGCAGCAGGATGCCGGCAACGATCAGACCGGCGCAGGCGAGGGTGCCTTCGATCCACATTAAAGGGACGCGGGGTAGACGCCGACGCAGGCGTTCATGCCAGCTTACCGGAACTGCACTGCCGAGCGCTTCGGTTGCGGCATGCTCGACAATGGCCGGCGTGACCTGCCGTGCACCTTGCGCATAGGCACCGAGCAGGGCGCGATCACAGATGATGTTGACCAGTCGCGGCACACCGCCGGAGCGTCGATGGATGGCATGCACGGCGGCCGGCGTGAACAGTTCGGTGCTGCCGCCAGCGACGCGCAGACGATGGCTGATGTACTCACGGGTTTCGGGTTCGCGTAGCGGCAGTAGGTGATAGCGTGCGGTGATGCGGCTGGCGAGCTGGCGCAGATCTGGCCGTGCCAGCAGTTCGGCCAGTTCCGGTTGCCCCACCAGCATGATGCGCAGCAGTTTTTCCTTGTCCGTCTCCAGATTGGTCAGCAGCCGCACCTGTTCCAGCACCTGCGGTGACAGGTTCTGCGCTTCGTCGATGATGAGGACGGTGCGCCGGCCGTCCGCGTGAGTCTTCAGCAGATAGGCGTTGAGTGCATCGACCAGTTGCTTGAGCGTCGGCGCTGGGTCGCGTGGATATTCCGCGCCCAGTTCATCGCAGATAGATTCGACAAACTCCGCTTCGCTCTGCCGCGGGTTGTGGATCATGGCGACGTCGACATTCTCCAGCTTCTGGCTGAGCAGGGTGCGGACGATGGTGGTCTTGCCGGTGCCGACTTCACCAGTGAGCTGGACGAAGCCGCCATATTGGCCGGTGCCGTAAAGCAGATGGCCCAGCGCTTCCTGATGGCGCGCACTCATGTAGAGATACGCCGGATCCGGGGCGATCGAGAAGGGAAGTTCGCGGAGATTGAAATACGCGACGTACACGGTGATGGCGTCAATGGGCGGTGGTCAAGCGGGCAGTATAGCGATGCAGCGGGCGCGCGTCGGTACGTGGGTAAGGCTGAACCCCAGAACTTTATTCGGACGTCGCCTGCAGTGCCTGCACACGGGGCAGCAATCCGTTTCTGCGCAGCATTCCCGACAGCTGACTGTAGGGGACCAATGCTTGCGGTTGTCCCATCACATAAGGGGCGACATCATAGGATTGGTAGGTGAACAACAATCCTTCCGGCAGCACCAGAACAGTGGTCGGTACCGGCAGATTGTTCTTGAAAAAACCCGCTTGTTTGAGAGATTGATCAGCGATGATATGCCGCTGCCGGCGTAATGCCCATTCTATCTTGCCGGAAAGCACGGTCTTGTCCACAGCGTTGAGCAGGTCGTCGAGTTTCAAGACACGCCCGCTGTTCAGATCGAGGTTGAGATCGGCAATCAACGTCTGTCCGTGCGCTCCGCCCGTGTAGACGTAGCTCTTCAGAACAACGCCTAGCAAGCCGGCGGCATCAAGCCGGATATCGGCGGTGCTGTCCATGGTGCAGGCAAAGTGCTGGCCTGCCGGCGTATGGGCGCGTTGTTTGACGCAAGCCGCCGCGAATGCGGCGACGCAGGCGGGGATATTGTCGAATTTCTCAGGTTTCGGCCCGATGATAGGGCAGTGCCCGCCGATCCAGCGTTCGATGACCGGGTTGAGTCGCGCTGCCGCGTCGCCGACGATGCGGGGATAACGCAGGCGGACGTAGTCGTCGACATGCTGCCACTGCTCGATCTGCACGGTGCGCAGCGCCACGGAGTCGATCATTGTCGATGGATGTCGATGCGCGTTGCAGGCCCACAGCAGCAAGCACGACGCTGTAACGATCAAGGTTCGCAAAACGGCTCGTTGTGACAGCTGTTCCGTATAACGGATCACGTTACCTCTATCGCAATCAGCACTTCCTGCGCGACGCTGTGCACTGGCGCATTGAACGGGATACTCGAGCCCAGTTGCTGCGCCATGGCCAGCGCGATGAGTTGCGAACCCCGCTGCAGGTGTACAACGAGCACCTTCGGCTTGCAGAGGCAAGCGATGGCACGGTTCATTGATTATGTTGCGCGTGGGCCTTGAAACCGCCAAGCCAAACTTCTTCTCCACTTGGTACAGCGCCGCGCGTGTTTGTTCGGGGGCTGTGCTGCGATTGTGTCGTTTGAACTCGGTCATGATTTTCCATCTATCGGGGTTAAATTTGAACGCCCAGGAACATCATCCTGTTTCGAGTGTTCGGTCAGACCGTCCGGACGGTGCCAGACGTCCGCTGCCTAGCGAGAGGCGTGTGTCCTGTCGAACACATCGTGAAAAATTCGCTTTTTCTCGGTCTGTGCCATCTTCAATTACTTCTTGCCGATGTCCGGTGAACAAAAACAAGAAAGTTGGGATCCCGTGCCCGCGACACTGAACCTCATGGGCGCTCGGGCCGTGCCTGAAATTTCGCGTGCGGCGGGCGTTCGTCACGGAACAGCACCAGTGCAATGACTGCCGCCACCAGCGCGCAGCCGCCGAACACGCACAGAGCCACAACAAACCCTCCGATCAGCGCCGCTTGGAACAGCAGGCTGCCGAAGCCGAAACCGACGAACAACGAGAACGCCATCAGGGCCACGGCCTGACCTCGCGGCCCGTGCAGGTCGGTCGCAATAGCCGCAAGCTGCGGGTGGGTCAAATCGAAACCGAGCGACAGCAGGATGATGGCGGTCTGTGCGACGATCAGCCCCAACGGCAGCGCAAGCAACAGCGCACACACGCCGGTCAGCGCCACACCGGCGGGGACGATCCAGGCACGGCCGTAGCGGTCGGCCAATTTGCCGATGATCGGACCGAACAACAGGCCGGGAATCCCGTAACCGAGCAGCGCCAGGCCGATACCGGTTTCGCTGAGCCCAAAGCGTTGGTGCAGGTAGACACCGAGCCAGGTGAATACGCCGGACTGCAAGATGGCGTTGAGCAATACGTAGCCGTAGGTACGCCGGGCGCGCGCCTGTGAGAGCAAGGTTGCGTAGCCGCGTGCCACGATGCGCCACGGCGGTGGTATTGCCGGCAGGGCAAGACGCGGGAAAGCACCGGTTATCAGGGCGAAACCGATGACCACGGCGGAGAGTGCCGCTACGGCGAGAAACAGGCCGTGCCAGCCGATCAGGGGTTCGAGTAGCGCACCACCGGCGGCGCCGGTGGCCGTACCGCCGGCAATCGAGCCGAACATCCAGCCGACGGCGCGACCACGGCGTTCGAACGGGATGACGTCGCCGATCAGGGTGAGGCAGATCGGCACCACGCCTGCTGCGGCCACGCCAGCGGCAACCCGCCACGCAATGAATACGTCGACGCGGTGGGCCGTCGCAGTGGCCGCGGTGATGGCGACGAACAAGAGCAACGAGACGTAGATCACCTCGCGTCGCCCGATGCGGTCTGAGAGCGGCCCCGCGAGCAGGGTCATCAGCCCCTGCGGCACGATGTAGGCGGGGATCGCCAGCGCCACCCAGGTGATCGGACTGGCGAAGACCGCCGACAGGTGCGGGATCAGCGGCGCCACCATGAAGGTCTGCGCGAACACCACGAACGCCGCACTACAGATGGCCGGCAGCAGCGTGCGCGGTGCGCCCGACCGCTCGCCCGCGCCCACACTGACCGGCTGGCGCATCATTCGGCTCCGTGGTGGCGTCGGTAGTGGCGCGCGACGCGGGCGCGGTTGCCGCACAGCGCGCTGGAACACCAGCGCCGGCGCGGATTGCCGGCAACGAATTGCAAGATACAGTCCGGGTTCGCGCACTGGCGCAGGCGCTCGGCCTGCGGACCGGTCAGAACGGTGATCGCATCGGCAGCCAACTCGCCGAGCAGCGCGCTGCGCCGCGACCGTGCGACGGACGACACAAGGCCCGGTTTCCGGCCGGTCCAGACCAGCCGCATCCGGGCGTTCGGCGCCGACAGCGCCTGGTTCACCTTCGTCACCGCCGCGGCCGCAGGCCGGGAGCGCTCATGCCATGCACGGAACAGCTCGATGATGACTGCGCGCAGCGCGCACACCGCCCGCCAATCGGCGGTACTTGCCGAGCCGGTCCAGCTCAGGCGCTTCGCCTGCGCGTGCAGCCAGCTATCGAGCGCGGCGGGTGTGTCCAGTAAATCCACGACAGAGCCTTCCCGGCAGATGCGGGAGTTGGCTAGGTCGAGCGCAAGTGGCTCTCCGATCAGTGGAAAACGTGATGCAGAATTCAAGCTTTGCATATGCTGACATCGACAGTTAACTAACGGGAGTATACATTAGCCATGTCTTGATTGAAACGGAGATTGAAGTGATGAGCAAACGTTTGGGCATTTATGTGTTCGACGGGGTTGAGGTCATCGATTTCACGGCGCCGTTCGGGGTGTTCGCGGTGGCCCAGCGGATGGATCCGGAGCTGGATGTATTTTTAGTCGGCGATACCACCGTACCGGTCGAGAGCACGGCAGGCATGACCGTTACCCCGCGCTACGGACTCGACGACCGGCCCGACATGGATGCGTTTTTGATCCCGGGCGGTATCGGTACGCGCCGGGAAATGCACAACGGGCGCCTGATCCAGTTCGTGCGCGCGTTGCCCGAGAAAACACTGCGGGTGAGCGTCTGTACCGGCGCGTGGATTTACGGCAAAGCGGGCATCCTGGATGGCATCAAGGCGACTAGCCGCAAGAATGGCGACCCGTCGGAGAAGCTGGTACCGCTCGACCGTTTGGCGCAGATCGCTCCAAAGTGCCAGATCGATCGCCATCGCGTGGTCGATCAGGGTCAGGTGATCACGGCCGGCGGCATCTCTTCGGGCCTGGAGATGGGGCTATATCTGCTGCTGCGCTTCGGTCACGATGAGGCGTTTGTCGATGCTGTCGCCCACATCATGGAATACGAGAAGCAGTGGGCGTTGATGAAGGCGGACCGTCTGGTGGCCTGAACCGCAGCAACGGCGCAGGGCGCGAGCCCGGGCTCGTGAGGCGAGTCTGACACATGTAACGCATGGGTTTACGCATGCAGTAGGAGATACTTCATGACCAAGTTGAAGATTGATATTGTCTCCGACGTCGCCTGTCCCTGGTGCCCGATCGGCTACAAGCGGCTCGAAGCGGCCATGCGGGAGCTGGCCGAAGAAGACTTGAGTTTCACGGTCGAGTGGCATCCCTTCGAGCTGGCACCTGATATGCCGACAGAGGGCAAGGGGATTATCTCGCATCTGGCGCATAAATACGGCCGCAGCGAGGCCGAGACGGTCACGGCACAGAAGGGCATCATCGCGGCAGCGCGGAAACTGGGCCTCGACTTCGGCGGCGCGCTCAAGCGCCGGGCCGTCAACACTTTTAACGCGCACCGCGTGCTCATGTGGGCGGGTGAGCAGGATCGCCAGACCGAGTTCGCACTGGCGTTGTTCGATGCCTATTTCGGCAAGGCGGAAAACCCGGCCAATCCAGAGGTGTTGCGAAGAGTCGCCGTCAGTCTGAGCCTGGATGCAGTGACCGTCGACGAGATCCTGGCGTCGGACCGCTACGCCGACGCCGTGCGCAAGCAGGAGCAGAGCGTTCAACGCGCCGGCATCCATGCCGTACCCACCTTCCTCGTAGGCGGGAAACCTCTGATCCAAGGCGCCCAACCGCCTGCAGCCTTTGCCGACGCATTGCGCCGGGTTGCCTCGCAAGACGCGGCGGCCGCCTGACAGGAGGCTGTGTCCGGTTCCTTCGATGCCGCCTTTGTCGTCAGAACAGGCTCTGTTAGCACATTCTAAAAGTGAAATGGGCCTGAACAATCTGGGTGTAGGGCCTCAAGCCGCTTTGTTGCGGATGCATTGGAATCGCTTGTCACGTTCCCGGTTGAGTTGTTCTGCGGCCTGGTTGGCGGCAACGGCGTGATTCCATTTATTGGCGGCGTGGCTTTGGGCGGAAAGGGCGGCCCAATGAGCCTGTCGCAGTGAACCTGTGCGGGGACGGATCGTAATCTGCCGTCCGAGTGGAGCCAGGCGCGCAAGGCGGGATCACGTTGCACGAAATCTGCTCTTGTCGAGCTACAGATTATTAATGCGGTAATCAAATAGTAGTAACCGGTAGTGCTGAGGCCATGCGAATACGGTGATGAGCAGACTCGGCGAGGCGGCATCAATAAAAACGGGGGCATTGTTTGGTTATTGAACCGGCACACTCGAAATCGTTTGCTCAGTTCATCACCAACATGGAAGTCACCGCAGTGACTCCCGTTTATGTGCCGGTTCAGTAAGTATCCCCCGGCTCTGCCCTGTCTCTTGATCACATTTGAGCAGCCATTTCCTGGGCCAGCCGATAGCCTTGGATCCGTTCCTGCAGACGTGCCCACCCCTTCCACAGG
>CAJDTS010000062.1_pt1 | contig 10448 bp, 7 predicted proteins | sample 7389861 | NCBI WGS metagenome assembly CAJDTS01 (sample SAMEA7055659, study PRJEB34461) | soil metagenome | biome: terrestrial ecosystem; feature: Peninsula; material: soil | place: Antarctica | collected 2016 | reverse complement strand
TAGATGATCAGGGGCAGGACGATCAGGCCCAGTGAAGGGCTGCCGGCGAACAGCAGCTTGGCCATCGGTGCACCGACCGCCAGGCTTTTCTTGGAACCGCAGAAGACGGCGGTGATTTCGTCCTCTTTGTTGAAGCCGAAACGCCTCGAAGCGAAGGTGGTCAGACTCAACACCGAACCCAGCAAGGTCACGCTCATGGCGGCGATGCCGACCAAAGCGAGAGCACTGTACTGATGCCACAGGCCGGCACTGGTTGAATCGCAGAACGCGTTGTAGACGATCAGCACCACCACGCCGCGGTCGACCAGGCCGACCCCGCGACTGTTGCGTTGGAGCCAGGGACCGAGCCGACGGTGCAGCAGGTGGCCGGCGGCGAACGGCAGCAACAGCTCGCGCGCGATGCCGATGATCTGCGATTCCAGCGACAGCCCGTGGCCGCTGGTGTGCAGCCACAGGCTGATCAGCAGCGGCGTCAGTACCATGCCGATCAGGCTGGACAGGGTGGCGTTGAATATCGCGCCGGCGACGTTGCCGCGAGCAACCGCGGTCAGCGCCACCGACGAGGTGACGGTGGAGGGCAGCACGCACAGGTAGAAGAACCCGTTCAGCAGAGTCTGCGGCAGCAGGCCTCGCGCCAGCAGGCTCACACTCACGCCGATCAGGCCGAACACGACGTAGGTACTGGTTTGCACGAACAGGTGCAGCTGCCAGTGTCCAGCGCCTTCGCGCAAGTACTCGGTGGACAGACTGGCACCGTGCAGAAAGAACACCAGGCCGATGCCGATGGTGGCAAGCCAGCCCATGTGCAGCGGACCGGTGCTGGTGCCGAACACCGGGAAGGCCAGCGCCAATGCGATGGCTCCCAGCATCGACAACAGGAAGCCGTCCAGCCCCGGCACGCGGAAACTCATCAGCCGGATCTATTCGATGCCCAGCTTCTTGACGCGATAACGCAGCTGACGAAAACTCATGCCCAGCAATGCGGCGGCGTGGGTCTTGTTCCAGCGCGTCTTGTCCAGCGCTTCGACGATGGCATGGCGTTCGATTGCTTCCATCTGTTGTTCGAACGCCGCGGCACCAGCGTTGTCGCTGGGTTGCACCTGCACCTGTACGGGCGCAGGCGGCCGCAACTGCAGCTCGGCCGCGCTGATGCGCTTGCCGTCACACAGCGCCACGGCACGCTCCAGCACGTTTTCCAGCTCGCGCACGTTGCCCGGGAAGGCGTAGATACGCATCTGGGCGAGGGCATCTTCGGTGATGCGTGGCGTCGCCTGCAGCCCGTTGGCACGGGACACGCGGGTGAGGATGGCTTGCGCCAGCAGCGGGATGTCCTGCGGATGTTCGCGCAGCGGCGGCGTGCGGATCTCGATGACGTTGAGTCGGTAGTAGAGATCCTGACGGAAGCGGCCATCGGCTACGCAGGCTGCCAGGTCCTGATGCGTGGCCGAGATCACGCGCACGTTGACGTCGGCTTCGGTCTCGGCGCCGACCGGCTTCACCGCACGCTCCTGCAAGGCACGCAACAGCTTGGCCTGCATATGTAGCGGCAGTTCCGCGATTTCGTCGAGAAACAGTGTGCCGCCCTCGGCCGCCTGGAACAAGCCGGCCTTGTCGCGCAGCGCGCCGGTGAAGCTGCCCTTGAGATGACCGAAGAATTCACTCTCCATCAGCTCGGAGGGAATCGCGCCGCAGTTGACCGGCACGAACGGTGCCGAGGCACGCGGACCGCGCGTGTGAATCAGCCTCGCCACCAGTTCCTTGCCGGTGCCGGATTCACCCGCGATATGAACCGGAGCTTGACTGCGAGCCAAGCGATCGATCATTTGTCTGAGTTCCTCGATCGCGGGGGCTTTGCCCAGCAGGCCGCCGTCATCGGATTGCTCGTTGACCGAGCGCAGCTTGAGCGCCGCATCCACCAGCTTGCGCAAAATCGATAACTGGATGGGTTTGGCGATGAAATCGAAAGCACCGGCCTTGAGGCTTTCCACCGCCACCTCGGCGTTGCCGTAGGCGGTGATGACCGCCACCGGAATACCGGGGTATTCCAGTTGAATGTGTTTGATCAGGTCGATGCCGGTGCCATCCGGCAGGCGCATGTCGGTAAAGCACAGGTCGAATGACTGAGTTTCCAGCAGCGCCTTGGCTTCACCCAGATCCGCGGCGGAGTGGGTGCGTAGCCCCATGCGGCCAAGCGTGATCTCGATCAACTCACGGATGTCGGCTTCATCGTCGATGATGAGAGCCTGAGGTTGGGAGGATGTCGTTTTTATCATCGGAATAGGAGACAACTGTGGGCGCAGCGTAAGGGGTGGTTGCGGGTGCGCTAGGCGGCAGCGAAGATGATGCGAAAGCAGGCGCCGCGCTGACGCGTTTCGTACTGCAATCTTGCACGATTGTATTCGCACAGTTCGCGCGCCAGGTAAAGGCCCAGACCGTTGCCGGTGCGTGCGGTGGTAAAAAAAGGCTCGAAAATCTTGTCGGCAACCTCGTTCGGCACGCCGATACCGTCGTCGCTGATTTCCAGGCAAGGCAGGTTGTTGCCGGGCAGCCGATAGCCGCGCAGCTCCACGCTGATGGCGCGGCCATCAGCGCCACCGTGCAGAAAGCTGTTGTCCCAGAGATTGTGCAGGACCTGTTGCAGATGGTTGGTATCGAAACGCACCACCAAGTCGTTCTCGATAGCCTCGATGTCGATGGGCCGCACACTGTCGGCGTGCGCTTCGATGTAGTGTCCCAGCGTGCGCTGCAGCCAGGGTTTGAGTGCGATCTGGCTGGGGACGATAGCCTCGCGGCGCGACAGGCTGAGCACGTCGTCGACGATACATTCCAGGCGCGCACCCTGTCTCTCGATTATGTCCAGCAGGCGATGATCTTCATGGTTCAGCGCGCTGGATTCCGCCAGCAGCTGGCTGGCGTGATTGATCGCGGACAAGGGGTTGCGGATTTCGTGGGCGATACTGGCCGACAGACGACCCAAGGCGGCCAGTTTCATCTGCTGCGCCTGTTCATGCAATCGCGTCGTTGAATCGAGCAGAATCAGCAACGGCGACTGTGCATGCTCGCCCAACGGCATGAAACGTGGCACCACCTCGTTGACGTCGCCAACGACGACCACTGTGGCATCGTCGGGGGTCTCAGCGCAGCGCCAGCGAGCGAGTGCCGTATCCAGCGGCGGGAAGGCCCGAGCCAACATCGTGCCTTCCACGCTTCGACCCGCGCTCAGCAGGCGTCGTGCGGCTTCGTTGCACAGGCGGATGCAACCGTCGGCTTCGATCACCAGCACGCCGGGTTCCATGGTTTCAATAATGCGGCTGTTGAGCTGGGACAGGCTGGCCAGGTCATTGCCGACTCTGGTGGCCAATGCCTCGCCGCGTCGCGCGCGCCGCGCTACCGCATTGCCTGCGGCGGTGGTACCGAAAAAAATCAGCCCGAGCACCCCGGTCGCTGTCAGCCCGGATGTGTCGCCTCCGCTGTAGGCCTGACGCAGCAACTCTTCGCTGAACATCAGCAGGGTGCCGATCGCTGCGTTGAACCAGGCGAAGCGCGCCGGTAGGAGCATGCTACAGCCGACCATCGGCATGATCAGCAATACACCCAAGCCACTGGCGACGCCGCCGCTGGCGTAGATCAATAGAGTCGTACCGACAGCGTCCAACATGAAATGAAGGCGCGCCTGCACCGACAGGCCCGGCCAACGGCGATATGCCAGCAGCAGCAGCAACAACGCTGTCAAGGCATAGCCGATGCAGGTGGCGTGAAACAACTGTGTCTGGAGGTGATCGAAGAAAAGGGGGATATACCCGCTCTCCAGCATCAGCAGCAGCGATGCCAGCAACAATAGCCGATACAGGGACAGCGCCAGCAGAATGCGCCAGTCTTCGTTTGTGGTGGCTAGATGTTGCGGCAGTAAATGATTTATCGATACGGGTTCGGCGTGGAGCATGGCAATTTGTGAAACAGATTTATGGTGTCTCGAACAGTGAATTTTTCCACAGTTTAGCTTTGCGGCCGTCCGACGTTTGGTGGAGAATGCCCGCTTCACGGCGGCGACGGCGCTAAATGTACGGTTTGATGGTGCACAGCGCCGCAAAACGCCCGGTTATCCGCCCTGTATAGAGGTTCCAGATGAATCTTCACGAATATCAGGCGAAGGAAATCTTCGCCCGTTACGGCATCCCCGTTCCGGTCGGCGCACTGGCGAACAGCCCGTCGGCAGCGCGCAATGCGGCCAAACAGGTCGGCGGCGAGAAATTCGTGGTGAAGGCGCAAGTGCATGCCGGCGGCCGCGGCAAGGCCGGTGGCGTCAAGTTAGTCGAGGGACTGGATGCGGTGGAAGCCGCGGCCAAGGGCATGATCGGCCAGCGTCTGGTGACCAAACAAACCGGCGCCGAGGGCTTGCCGATCAACTGCGTCTGGGTCGAGCAGCCGTCCGCCATCGCGCGCGAGCTGTACGTCTCCGGCGTGGTCGACCGCTCGCGCGAGCGGATCGTGTTCATGGCCTCTCCGGCCGGCGGCATGGAGATCGAGGAAGTCGCTACCAAGACGCCGGAGAAAATCCTCAGCGTTGCGGTCAATCCTGCCGCAGGCCTGCAGCCGTACCAGGCGCGCGAGCTGGCATTCTTCATAGGGCTGGACAAGGATCAGACTGCGCAATTCACCAAAATCATGCTGGGTCTCTACGGCATCTTTGTCGATCTCGACGCCAGTCTGGCGGAGATCAACCCACTGATCGTCACTGACGATGGCAAGGTGGTGGCGTTGGACGCCAAGTTGAATTTCGACGACAACGCGCTGTACCGGCAGAAAGCGATCGCCGAGATGGACGACCCCACTCAGACCGACGAACGCGAGCGCGCGGCCGCCAAATACGATCTCAACTACGTCACTCTCGACGGCGACATCGGCTGCATGGTCAACGGTGCCGGTCTGGCGATGGCGACCATGGACATCATCAAGCTGCACGGTGGCAAACCGGCAAATTTTCTCGACGTCGGCGGCGGCACCACGGCCGAGCGCGTCACCGAAGCGTTCAAGCTGATCACCTCCACCGACGATGTGAAGGCGATTCTGGTCAACATCTTCGGCGGCATCGTGCGCTGCGATCTCATTGCCGAGGGCATCATCACCGCCTGCAAGCAGGTCGGCCTGAAGATCCCGGTGGTGGCGCGTCTGCAGGGCACCAACATGGAGCAGGGACAGGCGCTGCTGCGCGACAGTGGACTGGAGATCACGCCGGTTGCCGATCTCGCCGAGGCGGCCAGGACGGTCGTCGCCGCCGCCGCCGCCAAGTAAGGAAACCCAGTCATGAGTATTCTCGTCGACAAACACACCAAGGTCATCTGCCAGGGTTTCACCGGCAAGCAGGGGACTTTCCATTCCGAACAATCGATTGCCTACGGCACCCGGCTGGTCGGCGGTGTTTCGCCCGGCAAGGGCGGCACCACGCATCTGGATCGACCGGTCTTCAACACCTGTCGGGACGCCGTGGGCGCCACTGGCGCCACCGCGTCGATGATCTACGTGCCGGCCGCCGGTGCGGCCGATGCCATCCTCGAAGCCGCCGCCGCCGGCATCAAGGTCATCGTCTGCATCACCGAGCACATCCCGGTGCTGGACATGGTGCGGGTCAAGGCCGCGTTGAAGGACACGCCGGATGCGGTGCTGATCGGCCCCAACTGTCCGGGGATCATCACCCCGGATGCCTGCAAAATCGGCATCATGCCCGGTCATATTCACCAGCCCGGCGGGATCGGCATCGTCAGCCGTTCGGGAACGTTGACTTACGAAGCGGTGTACCAGACTACGCAGAACGGACTGGGCCAGAGCACCTGCGTCGGCATCGGCGGCGATCCGGTGCGCGGCATGGGCTTCATCGACTGCATCAAACTGTTCGAGGCGGACCCGGCGACCCAGGGCATCATCATGGTCGGCGAGATCGGCGGCTCTTCCGAGGAAGCGGCAGCGGAATATATCCAACACAACGTCAAAAAGCCGGTGGTGGCCTACATCGCCGGCGTCACGGCGCCGCCGGGCAAGCGCATGGGCCACGCCGGCGCCATCATCTCCGGCGGCAAGGGCACGGCCGACGAGAAGTTCGCAGCGCTGGAAGCAGCCGGAGTGAAGACGGTGCATTCCCCGGCCGATCTCGGCAGCGCCATGAAAGCATTGTTGCGGTAAGCACACGCGTACCGGACACATGTTCCGTAACCGGGTGCCATGCCGCAACTGACGATCGCTGTCGCCCAGCTCAACTTCTGGGTCGGCGATATCGATGGCAACGTCAAGCGCGTCGCCGATGCGGCGGCGCAGGCGCGCGATGGGCTGGGCGCCGGTATCGTGGTGTTTCCCGAACTGTGTCTGATCGGTTATCCGCCGGACGATCTACTGTTGCGCACGGCGCTGCCCGCGGCAATCGAAGCCGGCGTGCAGCGCCTGCTGCGCGAGGTGCGCGACATCACGCTGGTGATCGGGCTGCCGGAATTCACACCTGAAGGTCTCTACAACACCGCGCTGGTGATCCGCGATGCTACGGTGCTGGCGCGCTGCCGCAAGCAGTTGCTGCCCAACTACGGTGTGTTCGACGAGCAACGGCATTTCCTGCCCGGCTCGGGCCCCACCGTGTTCGAACTCGATGGGGTGCGGCTCGGCCTGTGCATCTGCGAGGACATCTGGGGCCCGGCGCCGGCCGCTGCTGCCAAAGCGGCCGGCGCCGATCTGCTGCTGAACATCAACGCGTCGCCGTTCGACCTGCACAAACGGGCGCAGCGGCGCGAGGTGTTCGCTGCGCGTACGCGTGAAACCGGTCTGCCGATCATCTACGTCAACTGCGTGGGCGGGCAGGACGATCTGGTGTTCGACGGCGATTCCAGTGCGGTTGACCGGGAGGGCCGCGAAGTTTTCCACGCACCGGTCTTCGTCGAGGGGATTTACCCGCTGACTTATGATCACGGACAATTGTCGGGAGCCATCGCAGCGGCTGAAAGTGAAGACGCTGTGATCTACCAGGCCCTGGTGCGCGCCACCCGCGACTACGTCGACCGCAACGGCTTTCCCGGCGTCTTGATCGGCATGTCCGGCGGCATCGACTCGGCGCTGGTGGGAGCGCTCGCCGCCGACGCGCTGGGTGCCAAGCGGGTCTGGGGCGTGTCGCTGCCTTCGCGTTACACCGCAGACATGTCCAACGACGATGCACGTATCGAGGCGCAGAACCTCGGCATTCGCTACTCGGTGTTGCCGATCGAGCCAGCATTCGCCGCGGTCTGTGACACGCTGGCGGAGACTTTTGCCGGCCGTGGGCCCGATGTTACCGAGGAAAACATGCAGTCGCGCCTGCGCGGTTTGCTGCTGATGTCGCTGTCCAACAAGTTCGGCCATCTGGTGCTGGCTACCGGCAACAAGAGCGAGATGGCGGTGGGCTATGCCACTTTGTATGGAGATATGTGCGGCGGTTTCGCGCCGATCAAGGATGTCTACAAGACGCGGGTTTACCAGCTCGCGCGCTATCGCAACCGCATTTCGGCGGTGATTCCGGAGCGCGTGCTGACGCGCCCGCCCAGCGCCGAGCTGCGTCCCGATCAAGCCGATTCAGATTCCCTGCCGCCCTACGACGTGCTCGATCCGATTCTCGAAGCCTATGTCGAGGATAGTCTGTCGATTTCCGAGATCGTGGCGATGGGCTACCCCGAGGCGTCGGTGCGGCAGACTGCGGCATTGGTGCGGCGGGCCGAGTACAAGCGTCGTCAGGCGCCGCCAGGGCCGAAAGTCACGCGGCGCGCGTTCGGCCGCGAGCGGCGCTATCCGTTAACGGCGGTGTACGGAGATCTGTGACGGCGAGGGCCTGGCCGGTTGCGTTTTCTATGCAGCCTGCGCCAGACAGAGGATCGGCGCGGGCTTTGTTGAAGTCCCCCGGCTACGCAACCGTCGCGAAGACAACAGCCGGAATGGGAAGCAAGCAACGCGTAATGGACCAACAACCTGTAAAACTCGAACCGGTTCGTGGCGGCAATCAACCGTGACTTCAAAAATCGGGGTTATGTCATCGTCGATTATTGGTCGTCGTTCCCGCGAAGGCGGGAACCCAGTGGGTTCGGTGGTCTTGCTCCCGATCTCTGGATACCCGCTTTCGTAGGTATTGCGTACTAAAACAATTTGTTACGGATACGCACCTAATTATTTGATGACAGAGCCAAAATCGGAGACCGTCGAACTATCGCAAGACCACGCTGGATTTCTAGAAGTGCTCTACAATCATTCAGTAAGAGCCGTGTTGCGGCACGGCTGCCGACCATCAGGAGGATTCAAGCGATGAATTCAACGGCTGGCGCCCTCGTCGGCGATAGCGGTCATCTCAAGGAGGTTCCCGGTGACGGCGGCTGGCCGCTGGTCGGATACAGCTTGCGCACGCTGCGCGATCCGATCGGCTTGACCCAGGAGCGCTACGCGCGTTACGGCGAGGTTTATTGGGGGAATGCGTTCGGCAAGCGCTTCATCAGCATGCTGGGGCCGGACGCCAATCAATTTGTCTACCAGAATGATGACGAAGTCTTCGCCAACGCCGGCTGGAACCTGTTCCTGGCAAAGCTTTTCCCACGCGGGTTGATGCTGCTGGATTTCGCCGAGCACCGCATGCACCGGCGAATCATGCAGAGTGCGTTTCGCAAGGAAGCGCTGGCGACTTATCTGAAGATGATGCAACCGGTGATCGCCACCAACCAGTCGGCGTGGACGCCAGGCGACGGTTTTCTGGCTTACGACCGTTTCAAGCAGTTGACGCTGGAAGTCGGTAGCCAGGTATTCGTCGGTGAGTCGCCCGGTGGGCAGGTCGAGGCCATCAATCGCGCGTTTTTCGATACGGTGCAGGCGGCCACCAGTCTGGTCCGCGTCAGCCTGCCGGGCACGCGCTGGGCCAGGGGTCTGCGCGGGCGCCGTCTGTTGGAGCGCTATTTTTATTCAAAGCTGGAGGCCAAGCGCCGCGACGGCGGCAACGACATGTTTGCCGAGTTCTGCCGTGCGCAAACGCCTGATGGTGAACACTTCTCCGACGCGGACATCGTCAATCACATGATCTTCCTGCTGATGGCGGCACACGACACCAGCACCATCACGCTCACCAACATGGTCTATCAGCTGGCGCGCCATCCGCTGTGGCAGGAGCGGCTACGTGAAGAGAGCCGAGGCATCGGCAGTGAGACGCTCGATCATGATGCGTTGCAACGTCTGACCTCGATGGATCTGGTAATGCGCGAGACACTGCGGCTGGTGCCGCCGGTGTCATTCCATCCGCGCCTGACCGTGCGCGAGTCCGTGTTCAAGGGCTTCCGGATTCCAACCGGCAGCTACGTGCAACTTTCACCCGCGTTCACCCATCTGATGCCGGAGTTGTGGAGCGATCCGCTGCAATTCGATCCGGAGCGCTTCGCCGAGCCGCGCCGTGAAGACAAACGCCATCCTTACGCCTGGGTGCCGTTCGGCGGCGGTGCGCACAAGTGCATCGGCATGTTCTTCGCAGATCTCGCGGTCAAGACCATCTTGCACCGCATGCTATTGCGGTTTTCCTGGAGCGTGCCGGCGGATTACCGCATCGAGCAGGACTACACGGCCCTGCCCGTGCCACGCGACCGTCTGCCGATCTCACTTCAACTTCTGTAACGTCAAGTTGGCAGACGCTAGACTGCGCGTTCTCAATCCAAACGAACTGATCGAGCATGCCCAGTCCACGGCCGCAGGCCAGCGACTATCGTTATTTCATCCCCGTCACTACCCGCTGGATGGATAACGACGTTTACGGCCACGTCAACAACGCCGTCTACTACAGCTATTTCGATAGCGTTGCCAACCACTATCTGATCCACGAGGGCGGGCTGGATATCGAGCGCGGCGAGGTGATCGGGCTGGTGGTGGAGTCGCACTGCAACGACCATGCGCCGGTGGCGTATCCGCGGCGCCTGCGTGCGGGTCTGCGCATCGACAGGCTGGGCGCTCGCTCAATCACTTACGGTCTTGCGGTATTCCCTGAAGACGAATCGGAGGCGGTGGCGCACGGCTACAACGTGCACGTCTTTGTTGATCGCACCAGCCGCAAGGCGGTGCCGATTCCTGAATCTCTGCGCGCAGCGCTTGAACAGCTCCGCGTTGGCTGAGGGCTCAGGGCTGGCGGCGGCTGTTGTTTTGCTGCATCGACGGGCACGGCGCCGTGCCGTAAGAACAGAATACGCAGCAGTCGCCTGGCTTGGGGCGCAACACTTCGCCGCACTGCGGGCATTCGTAGAAGAACTGGCAGGCGTCGACCGGCATGGTTTCTTCCCGGCGCATCCCGCAGTGCGGACAGGTCAGGGTCGATTGCAGGATGGCGCTGCTCATTCAAGTGTGGACGCTTATCATAAAGGCTGGTTTCTCCATCATAGGATATGTTGCCGATGAGCTGGAAGATTTACCACAACCCGCGCTGC
>CAJDTS010000060.1_pt1 | contig 10561 bp, 11 predicted proteins | sample 7389861 | NCBI WGS metagenome assembly CAJDTS01 (sample SAMEA7055659, study PRJEB34461) | soil metagenome | biome: terrestrial ecosystem; feature: Peninsula; material: soil | place: Antarctica | collected 2016 | reverse complement strand
GCAACAATTTGAGTTCTGAGGTGCTGAGGTTTTGCATGTGTTGGAACCAAAGTTTTTCGAAGTGTAGCAGCGCACTCGCCACTGTCGCGTTAAGTTCAGTAACGTGCGAGGCTGCGAAAGTACAATTTACGGTTGAAGCTTTTAGCAGATTCGTAAGGTTTCAAGTTTCCGTATAGACCCGTTGTACCAGTTCGCTGTGCCCGGAACGATCCCGGGCCACCCGCACACAGACCTGTTCGTCGGAGCGCCCGCGCTTGCGCGCCTTGCGCTGCAGTCCGCTGGCGCTGCCGTAGCGCATCGGGTGTCCAGCATGGCAATACAGGAGCTTGTCGGATTGGTGCTCCGATGACGACCTAATGTTTCAACCTGGCTCACACCGTGACGGCTTGCGTATTCACTTCGCTAGCGGTTGCCGATGACATCCATCCGCTTACCTTTCGACGACTGGATGATGGGCCAGATCGTCAGGCAGAACAACATACCTCAGGCAAGGCGGTAATGAAATGACAGAGCCATAATGTTCACACTCTCGCGAATATATGGCATGTTTATTGCTTGACGTTTACTTAAAGGCTCATTGAGAGCATGATCATTGGGGTGTTGGGAGGCTTGGGCGGCGCCGCACGGCTCGGGGGGGTCTGGCGGCGTCGCCTCAAGCATTTGCTCCGCCGCCACGGCACGAACCGTTGTGGTTGGAAAATGTCATGCGGTCGAATCGGTAATATGCTGTGGACTTCGCCATGGCATGGAATGACCGATGATCCGTTCTCTTCTCGTTGTTACAGGCGCTGTATTCGCCGCGATCCTGTTCTCTACCGCAAGTTTCGCCGCTCCGGCGAACGCCTCCAGTTCTTCTGCCGCTGCCGACAGCCAGACCACGGAGTCTCACGGTTCAACAACGGTGCCTGCCAAAACCTACACCTCGCAGGAAACCCTCCAGGCGGCTAATGATTTTTTCGGCGGCACTACGCAGGGTCTGGCCACCGCAATCCAGAAAGTCTTTGCCGAGCTGGGGCAGCCCAACGCCTACATTACCGGCAACGAGGGTGCGGGTGCCCTGATCGTCGGACTGCGCTACGGCGCCGGAACGCTGCAATACAGGGGCGGTGGCTCGATGCCGGTGTTCTGGCAGGGACCTTCGGTCGGTTGGGATTTCGGGGGTAACGCTTCCAAGGTGTTCATGCTGGTCTATGACCTGCAGACCACCGACCAGCTGTTCCAACGCTACCCAGGTGTCAACGGCAGTCTGTACCTGGTGGCCGGTGTCGGTCTCAACTACCTGCGTCGGGACGGCGTCACCATCGCCCCGATCCGCACTGGCGTGGGTCTGCGCGCGGGCGCCAACGTCGGCTACATCAGCTTCAACCGCACGCGCGACTGGAATCCTTTCTGATCTGCACTGTCATGGCGTATGGCGCCGGATCCAGCGAGCCAGAGCGGGCGCCAGAGCCGGTTCGATGCGGTCGCCGGGTAGACTGAAGCGGGCGCTCAACGGCGGTAGCGGAGACGACACCAGGGTATCGGTCATGTCCGCGAAATCCATCTGCCAGGCACTGGAGTTAGCCTGTTTCAGGAGCCTGCCGTTGTCCGGCGACACTCGCAGATCCTTGCCGCCCTGAACGATCAGCATGGGAACCTTGACGGCGGCCGCCAGACGGGCCGGATCCAGCGACAGTTCGCTGCGCAGCAAACCGGCCTGAGGTGCCAGCAACCGGGCCAGTGGATTGGCTGCCAAAGTGCCATTTAGTGTCAGTTGTCGACCGTGACTGTCGTAGATCGCGGTCAATGCCTGTTCCGCCGTTCGCCGCAGGGACTTGATTTGCGCCGCCGCTGCACCCAGTGCGCGTGCCGGCGCCAGCCACTGGTCTGTCAACACCTCAGCCAGGGGTTTGCCGGGGGTTTCCAACAGCAACAGTCCGGCGGGTTGAGGTTCCAGCCCAGTGAGTGCATAGAGCGCAATCAGTCCGCCTTCGGCATGGCCGGCCAGTATCAATCGCTGCGGATCGATATCCGGCTGTCGTACCAGGGTGCTGAACAGACTGGCGAGATCCTCGGCTTTGGTTCCGACAGTGGCCGCCTCCCGCCGTCCGCCGCTGGGCGGCACGCCCCGCGGGTTGTAGCGCAGCACTGCGATACCGTGGCAGGCCAGCGCATAAGCCAGTTGCTTGTAGATGCCGTTGGAGACCGTCATCGAGGCGTTGTCGCCGTCGAGGTCGAGGTCGCCACTGTCGGCAACCAGCACGACCGCCGGCCAGGGTCCCGCGCTCTGCTGCGGCAGCGTCAGCTCGGCGATCAAATCGACCGATCCGGTCGGCACCGTCAGCCGTCGCGCGATCAGGCAGTGTTGCTGCTGTTTCAGCGTTTCGGCCAGGCTGGCGACGGCGGGCTGCACCGCTTTGCGCAGGGTCATGGTGACCTGCCGTTGGGGTTGCGCAAATCGCAGCAAGCGGCTGTCGGTCGGATCCAGCCACAGCGTCAATGGCACGCTGTGATCGCCGACGCTGAGCCGGGCGTGGATCGAACGGATCGCCCGGCGCGTACGATCCAGAGTCTTGTGAACGTTGTGGACCGTGTCGAAGTGCAGGGTGCCGAAGCGCTGCGCCTGCGGTACGAACACCTTGAGTTCGCTGCCAGGTTTGGGTGTGCCGTGTAGCCGGTCGAGCAAGGCCTGCAGGCCGTCGAGGCTGTTGTTGTCGATGAAGTCGACGGGGGTTGGGCTTGCGAAGCTTTGCGTATGCTGCTGGCCGCCCAGGGTGACGGTCTCGATCAGTTCGGAGCGGATCCGCTTGACATCGATCTGGACCGAATGACCCTGCACATTGGCGCTAAGGTGATAGCGTAAGGGCCAGCCCTGCGTGTCCAGCCACAGGCGGTCGTGTTGTACCAGTGCGCCGTGTAGTTCGGTGCTGGCGCTGGCCATCCGGCCGCCGTTGGGTGCGGCCCAACTGACACTGCTGATCCCCGCGGGTGCATCACCGGCGCGGATGTCGTAGATCGCCATTGGGGCCGCTGCTCGTGCCGTGCACAGGCCGCTCACCAGCAGGATCAACAGAGTGCAGCAGCGCAGGCGTATCGGGGGCATGGCGTCGGCGTTCAGAAGTACAGCAACAGCATCGTCGTTGCCGTCAGCAGCAACAACGGCAACGAGAACATATGGAGCAGGCTCAGGCTGCCGGGTTGCCGGGCGAGGCGCAAGGCAATCAGGTTGGCCAGTGAGCCGATCAACAGCCCGAACCCACCGACATTGACGCCATACGCCAGTGCCGGCAGGTCGTAGACATACCCATGCAACAGGATGGTGGCCGGCACGTTGCTGATGATCTGCGACGCAATGATGCCAGCGAGGAAGGCATTGCCGCCGCCGCCGATGGGCAGCCGCTGGAGCCAGTCGGAAACCTGGGGCAATGCGGCGAGTTGGCCCAGATCGATGAACATCAGCGCGATGATCGCCAGCAGCGTCCAGTCAAGTTTTTGCAGTACCCGGCGATCGATCCAGACGTAGATCGCCAACACCAGAGCCAGCGCTGCCAGCGTTTGGTGCAGATCGAGCAGCACCACGAAGGCCGGCAACAGTACCGCCGACACACGCAGCAAACGAGTGTTCACGGCGGGTGGTGCCGGATGTGCCTGCAGTTGCAAATGCCTGCCTGCAAACGCCAGCAGCGTGGCGCCCAGCAGCAGCAGCGCCATCACCGCGGCGGCGGGCGCCATCATCCGCACGAATGCGGCAAAGCCGAGGTCGCTGGTCTGCCACAAAAACAGATTCTGCGGATTGCCGATTGGCGTCAGTGCCGAGCCGGTGTTGACCGCCAGCGCCTCGAACACCACCAGTCGCGACAGCGGCAGCTTCACCTCGGCGGCCAGGCTACAGGTCAAGGGTACGATCAGGAACAGGCTGACGTCGTTGGTCAGCACTGCCGCCAACGCAGCGGACAAGGCCACCAGCAGCAGGGCCAGTCGGCGTTCGCTGTGAACCCGCGTCAGCAAGCGCCGTGACAGACGCTGCAGTGCCCCGCTCAATTCGATGCCCTTGGTGACCGCCAGCATGCCCGCGAGTGCGCCGAGGGTCGGGCCGTTCACGAGATGGATCAGCGCCGCTGGCGGTTGCGGTCGCAGTAGCCACAGCAGGAAACCTGCGGGCACCAGCAACCACAACAGCCAGTTGTCGGCATTGGGCACCAACTTGCGTGCGATCGCGTTCACTCAGCCGTTCGGCATCCTTCGAAAATGGTATCGGCCCTGGTCATCGCAGTCATCGCCGTGACGCTCAGCCTGTGACGCCCGTGCAACGGCGCGGTGAGATAATACCGGCATGTGGAAACAGATCGGTATCGACTGCGACACCCCAGGCCGTGGATTTCACGCGTTGACCGCCGAAATCGCCGAGACGGTGCGCGCCAGCGGGATGAAACTCGGGCTGTGCCATCTGTTCTTGCGCCACACCAGCGCCAGCCTGTGCATCACCGAGAACGCCGACCCCGAAGTGCTGCGCGATCTCGAACGCTTTGCCCAGCGTCTCGCGCCGGACGGCGATCCGCTGTTCCGGCACGACGCCGAAGGCCCGGACGACATGCCCGCCCACGTGCGCACCCTGTTCGCGGGCTATGAGATGACCGTACCGGTGCGCGACGGACGACTGGCGCTGGGGGTCTGGCAGGGCATCTTCCTGTGGGAGCACCGCAGCGGCCCGCATCGGCGCGAGGTAATCCTCACCCTGCAGGGCGAAAAAACATAGTGTCGGGTGAGCCGGCATTGCGGCCAGCGTTGCGGTGGGGCTGGCAAGCTTGCGTCCACTGGCCTATGTTGGTCACATGAATACGGGATTGCGAGCGCTGGTTTGGACCTTGGGCGTAACGTTGATGCCGATGATGCCGATGATGCCGCTGGCGGCGGCACCTCCGGCACCCACGGCATCGTCAGCATCGTCGGCGCCCGAGACACCTGCGGCAGCATCGGCGCCAACGGGTGCTTTCGTTGCCCGCCTGGCCATCGATGCACCGATTGGTCCGGCGACCTCCGAGTATTACCACGATGCCTCGCAGCGCGCGGTCGCGGACGGTGCCCGCGCCATCGTGCTGCAGATGGATACACCCGGCGGTCTGTCGGAGGCGATGCGCGCGATCATCGCCGACATCCTGGCCTCGCCCATCCCGGTGCTGGGTTACGTTGCGCCGAGCGGCGCGCGCGCGGCCAGCGCCGGTACCTACATTCTCTACGCCTGCCACATCGCGGCGATGGCGCCGGCCACCCATCTGGGCGCGGCGACGCCGGTGTCGTTGGGCGGTAGCACGCCGATGCCGATGCCGACGCCGGACGTTCCCGGCCTGTCCAAACCAGACAAGGAGAAGGCCGAGAAGCCGGACAGTAGTGGCGACGCTGAAGCGCACAAGGTGCTCAACGACGCCATCGCCTACATCCGCTCGCTGGCGCAGTTGCGACACCGCAACGTCGACTGGGCCGAGTCCGCAGTCCGCGGCGCGGCCACGTTGACCGCATCGGAAGCCGCAGACAAGCAGGTGATCGATTTCGTCGCAACGGACGTGCAGGCGCTACTGGCGCAAGCCGATGGCCGCACGGTCAAAGTTGGCGAGACGATGCAGACGCTGCATCTCAAGGGCCTGCCGGTGCGCGACTACGCGCCGGGCTGGCGCACCCGATTCCTGAGTGTCATCACCAATCCCACCATCGCTTACGTGCTGCTGCTGGTCGGCATCTACGGGCTGGTGCTGGAAGCGTTTCACCCCGGCGCGATGTTGCCCGGTATCGTCGGCGGGATCTCGCTGCTGGTCGGCGCCTATGCCCTGCAGTTGTTGCCGGTCAACTACGCCGGGTTGGCGCTGATGGTGCTGGGCATCGGCATGGTGATCGGCGAAGCGCTCATACCGTCCGTGGGCGCGCTGGGAATCGGCGGGGTCGTGGCTTTCGTGCTGGGGTCGGTTATGTTGATGAATACGGGTGTGCCCGGTTACACCGTCAATCTCGGAGTGATTATCGGCCTGGCGACGGTCGCCGCTGGGGTGCTGCTGGTGATCCTGTGGGCGGTGATGCGTTCGCGCCGCGGGCGGCCGGTAATCGGCGACGACGGTGAGATGCTGGGCTTGCCGGGCGAGGTGCTCACCGCCATCCCGGTCGATGGTGAGGGCTGGGTGATGGTGCGCGGTGAACGCTGGCGGGCGAGTGCGAAGCTTGCACTGCCGATGGGTGCGAGCGTGCGCGTCGTCAGCCGACAAGGCCTGATACTCTGGGTTGAATCGAAAGCGTAAAGGAGCAAGTCATGTTCGCATTCATCGGCGTCATCGTTGTCATCGGCGGCTTCATCCTGTTCGCCACCCTCAAGATCCTGCCGGAGTACGAGCGCGGCGTGGTGCTGACGCTGGGTCGATATACCAGCATGAAGGGACCGGGACTGGTGATCCTGGTCCCATTCGTGCAGCGCATGATCCGCGTCGATCTGCGCATCAACGTGATGGACGTGCCGCCACAGGACGTGATCAGCCGCGACAACGTCTCGGTGCGCGTCAACGCCGTACTCTATTTTCGTGTGGTCGCACCCGACAAGGCGGTGTTGCAGGTTGCGCAGTACTACCAGGCCACCAGCCAATTGGCGCAGACGCGCCTGCGCTCGGTGCTGGGCCAGCACGAACTCGACGACATTCTGTCGCAGCGCGAGTCGATCAATCACGTTCTGCAGGAGACACTCGACGAAGCCACCGACCCTTGGGGCATCAAGATCACCAACGTCGAGCTCAAGGACGTCGATCTCAATGAGACCATGGTGCGCGCCATCGCCCGTCAGGCCGAGGCCGAGCGTGAACGCCGCGCCAAGGTGATCCACGCCGAGGGCGAGCTGCAGGCGTCGGAAAAGCTGCGCGATGCCGCGGCGATGTTGTCGCAGCAGCCACAGGCGCTGCAGTTGCGTTACTTGCAGACGCTGGCCGACATGTCCGCCAGCGGCAAGGCCTCGACCATTGTCTTCCCGCTGCCGCTGGACCTGATCAAGCCGTTGATGGACGCAATCAAGCCGCTTGCCAAGGAATAAGATTCAGCCGTCAGCCTGCGGGTCGCGGACATAGCCGAAATGCGTGGGTACCTCAGCGGTGTCGATGCGCGTCAGCGGCAGGCGCTGGCCCCCGAGTCTCAGCTGCAGTGGCGTGCACGCGCCTGCGGGCTGTGCCAACGCTGCGGTCAGTTGGTCCTCGTTGACCGTGGCGTCATCGACGTACAGGCGCTGTAGCGCCCACGGTAGGTCGGGATCCGCCAGCAGGCCGGGGCCGTGCGCGGTGTTCAGTACCAATGAACCTTCCTGATCGAGCCAGGCGCTCTCCGGCGCGGCGACGGCGAGACCGGTGTGCGTTTGCAGGCGGTCATCGTCGCCGCAGGCACGCAGGATCAGCGGCGTGTAATCCAGAGACATGTAACCGCGCTGCGGGCCGTTCTGGAAATACCAGCAGCCGCGTTCATCGGCCGCATAGTTGCGATTGATGGCGTCGATGATCTGCGGCCGGCTGATGACCTCGCCGCGAATCCGCCAGCGGCCTCGGCGGTCCAGACGCAACCAGCCGTACAACGCCGGCACGTTCGGCCAGCGCGTCAGCGCCCGCTGCACCCAATCTTCCATCACTCGGAATTTGTCGTCGCTGACATTGTCGTCATCGAAGTCAGTCTGAAGGAGTCGACACGGCCCGGCAAGCGGAGTCAGCCCGTGTTCATCTGAAACGACCTACAGTCTGCCTCGGATCACAGAGTTGGCGTGCGCTGCAATACGGAGAGACCGATGCTCAAAATACTGATGCTGGCTGCAAGCTTGACAGGAGGCCTGCTGCTGGCGCCGACGCTGTCGGCGCAAGTCTTCGTGTCGGTACAAGTGGCGCCGCCGCCGTTGCCGGTCTACGCGCAGCCGCCGTGTCCGGCGCCGGGCTACCTGTGGACGCCGGGGTACTGGGCCTGGGGTGCGGACGATGGCGGTTATTTCTGGGTGCCCGGCACCTGGGTGTTGCCGCCCCAGCCGAGCTATCTGTGGACGCCGGGTTATTGGGCCTGGAACGGCGGCCTTTTCGTCTGGCGCACAGGTTATTGGGGTCCGACTGTCGGTTTCTATGGCGGCATCAACTATGGCCACGGTTATTTCGGCAGTGGCTACGAAGGCGGTTACTGGCGCGACCGTCGCTTCTACTACAATCGCGAGGTCAATAACATCAATGTGACCGTGATCCACAATACCTATCGGCGCACCGTGGTGCGCCGGAACACCAACCGCATCAGCTACAACGGTGGCCACGGTGGTCGTAGTGCGCGACCGCGACACGACGAGATCCGCGGACCACGCTTCGAGGCGACGCGGGATCAGCGGCAGCAGCATGAGCTGGCGCGCCATCAGCGCGCGCAGTTCGACCGACACAACCACGGCCGTCCAGGTGCGACAGCAACCGTACGGCCCGGTCCCTTGCAGCAAAACCGGCCCAGCCAGGGCGTGCCGCGTCCGGTGCATCCCGAGACGCCGCCGGCACGACATCTCCCGCCGCGTCAAATACCCCGCCAGGCGGCGCGGCCACATCAAGTGCCGCAGCGTACGACTCCGCCGTCTCAGCAACGTCAGTTTCGCCCCCAGGATCGGATCGCGCCGCGACCGGTTCATCCTCAGCGCCAGTCCCATCGGCAGCCGAGCGCGCAGGCTCCTGCGCACCGTGCACAGCCTCGTACTGCGCCAGTTCGGCGCGAGGCTCCGCAGCGCCAGCCGCAACGCCACGCCGCACCGGCCCGAGATCATCGTGACCGCCATGAGCATGAGCACTGACACCGACGGCGAGCCCGTCGCCGCGCCCAGCAAGACTCAGATCAAGCAGGCCATGCACGAACTGCAGGCGTTGGGTGCGACGTTGCTGGAGTTGCCCGATGCGCAGCTCGACGAGATCGAAATGGAAGACTCTCTGCGTACCGCGCTACGCACGATGCGGACCCTCCGCAGCCGCGAGGCGCTCCGCCGGCAGATGCAGTACGTCGGCAAGCTGTTGCGAGTGGCCGAGGTCGAGCCGTTGCGTCGCGCCATCGCCGATTATCGTGCCGGCCGGAACCAGGCGGCGCAGGCCTTCCAGGAGATCGAGGACTGGCGGGAGCGTTTGTTGGCCGACGACGCCGAACTCAACGCCTGGAGCGAAGCCTGTCCGGCGACCGACGTTCAGCGTCTGCGTGTGTTGATCCGCAATGCCCGGCGTGAGCAGGCCTTGATGCCGGATCGCGGCGGCGATGGTGGCGCTGCTGCAGGCAAGGGGCGTTGCTACCGTGAACTGTTCAAGCGTTTGCGTGCGGAGATGGAAGCGTTCGGCAAGCAGTCGGGTTTGAGCTGACCCGATTGCGGTTTCCAGACCGCGATGGATATCCACGCATTGCCTTGCTGATGGCACACTGGCCCTGTGCGCAAGATCGTTCACGTCGATATGGATGCTTTCTACGCGTCGGTGGAGCAGCGCGATGATCCGGCATTGCGCGGCCGGCCGGTGGTGGTGGCCTGGCGCGGCAAGCGTTCGGTAGTCGTTGCCGCTTCCTACGAGGCGCGCCGCTATGGCGTGCATTCGGCCATGCCGGCACTGCGCGCCGAGCGGCTGTGCCCGCCTGCGGTGTTCGTGCCGCCGGATTTCGTGCGCTACAAGGCGGCGTCACGACACATCCGTGAGATTTTCTCGCGACATACCGATCTGATCGAACCATTGTCGCTGGACGAGGCCTATCTCGACGTCACCCACAACAAGGCCGAACTGAATTCCGCCACCGAGGTGGCCCGCTGTATTCGTCGGCAGATTCGTGAAGAGCTGAACCTGACTGCCTCGGCCGGCATCGCGTCCAACAAATTCCTGGCCAAGATCGCCTCCGACTGGCGCAAGCCGGACGGCCAGTTCGTGATCCGGCCGGAGCGGGCGGTGGCGTTTCTGACGCCGCTGCCGGTGCGGCGCATTCCCGGCGTCGGCAAGGTGACGCAGGCGCGTCTGGCACAACTCGGTGTCGAAACCGTCGGCCAGTTGCGCGAGCAGGATGTGGTGCTGCTGGAGCGGCAGTTCGGGTGTTACGGCCGCCGTCTGCACGAATTGGCGCACGGCATTGACGAACGAGCGGTCGAGCCCGACCGCCCGGTGAAGTCGATTTCGGCCGAAGACACTTTCGATCAGGATCTGCCGTTGACTGATCTTGGGCCAGCAATTCGCCAGTTGGCTGAGAAGGCCTGGGTGGCCGCGCACAAGACGCCGCGCATCGGTCGCACCGTGACGCTGAAATTGAAGACCGCCGATTTCCGTATTCTCACCCGCAGCCACACGCCGGAAACGCCGCCGTCCGGCTGCGAGGAATTGACGCGCATCGCGCTATCGCTGCGCGAACGCGTGCGGTTGCCGGTAGTGACGCGCTACCGTCTGGTCGGCGTCGGCCTCGGTAATTTTGCCGATAGTGCGCTCCGTACGCAGCAGCCGGAGTTGTTCGAAGCAGAGCCGTGAGGCCTTGTCGTCTCGATAACAAGGAGAGTCTAAGTGTTCAAGGAATACGTGGAGCATGACGCGACCGGCCTTGCCGATTT
>CAJDTS010000065.1_pt1 | contig 10633 bp, 6 predicted proteins | sample 7389861 | NCBI WGS metagenome assembly CAJDTS01 (sample SAMEA7055659, study PRJEB34461) | soil metagenome | biome: terrestrial ecosystem; feature: Peninsula; material: soil | place: Antarctica | collected 2016 | reverse complement strand
CCACTCCCACAGCAGATAAACCGCCGGAATCACCAGCATCGTCAGCAGCAGCGCACTGAGCATGCCGCCGATCATAGGTGCAGCGATGCGGCTCATGACTTCTGAGCCGGTACCACCGCCAAACATGATGGGCAGCAGACCGGCAACGATAGCGGCGAAGGTCATGGTGATGGGCCGTAGACGTTGTAGCGCACCGTCACTCACCGCGTTACGCAAGCCCTCATAGCTCAGAGATTCCGATGCCGATTTGCAGCGTTCCAGATAAGAGTTGACCGACAGGTCGAGGTAGATCATCAGCACCACGCCGATTTCTGTAGTGACGCCGGCCAAGGCTATAAAGCCCACTGCTACCGCCACCGACAGGTTGTAGCCGAGCAGATACAGCAGCCAGAAACTGCCCGCAAGTGCCATTGGCAGGGTGCCGAGAATGATCAACACGGGGGCGAGCCGGTGGAACGCCATGTACAGCAGCAGGGCGATCAGGACAAGCGTGACCGGCACGACGAGGGTCAGGCTCTTCCGGGCCTTTTGCATGTACTCGTACTGGCCGGACCAGGTCAGCGAATAGCCGAGCGGCAGCTTGATCTTGGTCGCCACCAATTTTTGTGCGGCGGTCACGTAGGAGCCGACGTCGCGCCCGGCGATGTCCACGTAAGTCCAGCCGGTGAGCTGGGCGGCTTCGCTCTTGATCAGCGGGGGACCGTCGGTGATGCGCACACGGGCGACGTCACCCAATACCACCTGGCTACCGCGGGCGGTGACAATGGGCAGTTGCCGCAGCGTCGCCACCGAGTCGCGCCAGTCGCGCGGGTAACGCAGGTTGACCGGGTAGCGTTCCAGTCCTTCGATCGTCTCGGTGACGTTCATGCCACCGATGGCGGTGCGCACCACGTCCTGCACATCGCTGATATTCAGGCCCAGCCGGGCGGCGCGGCCGCGATCAATGTCGATATCGATGTAACGTCCGCCGGCCACACGCTCGGAATACACCGAGGTGGTGCCCTGAACCTGCGGCAGCAGGGCCTCCAACTCTTTGCCAATGTTCTGGATCACCGCCAGATCCGGCCCACCGACCTTGATACCTACCGGCGTCTTGATGCCGGTAGAAAGCATGTCGATACGGGTCTTGATCGGGAATACCCAAGCGTTGGTCAGCCCCGGCAGATGCACGCGATCTTGCAATTCGCGGTGGATGTCCGCGCGCGTGATGCCCGCTCGCCATTCGGATTCGGGCTTGAATTGGATGATAGCCTCATCCATTGCCAACGGCGCAGGATCGGTGGCGGTCTGCGCGCGGCCCATCTTGCCGAATACGGATTTCACCTCCGGCACACTCATGATCAGCTTGCCGGTTTGCTGCAGCACCTGCCGCGCTTTGTCGGCGGAGATACCGGGTCGCGCCGAGGGCATGTACATGTAATCACCCTCGTCCAGCGGCGGCATGAACTCAGAACCCAGTTGTGAGGCGGGCCACAGGCCAGCGAGGATCACCAGAATGCCTGCCATCAGCGCCACCCAGGGGTGGTGTACCACGCGCTTGATGACGGGTTTGTAGATTGCGGTCAGCAGCCGATTGATCGGATTACGGTGTTCGGGCGTGATCTTGCCGCGGATGAAGTAGCCCATCAGCACCGGGATCAGCGTGATGGCGAGAATTGCCGCTGCGGCCATTGAATAGGTCTTGGTGAACGCCAGCGGCGCAAACATGCGCCCTGACTGTCCGGTCAGCGTGAAGATGGGCAGAAACGAAACGGTGATGATCAAAAGTGCGAAGAACAAGGGTGGGCCGACTTCGATGGACGCATCTGCCACGATGCGCCAGCGATTGGCGGCGGTGGCCTGTTCACGCTCCAGATGCTTGTGCAGGTTCTCGATCATGACGATGGCGCCATCGACCATCGCGCCGATGGCGATAGCGATGCCACCCAGTGACATGATGTTTGCATTCAAACCTTGCAGTCGCATCACGATAAACGCCATCAAAATCCCGATCGGCAGGCTGATGATGGCGACGGCAGCGGAACGCAGATGCACCAAAAAAACGGCGCAGATCAGCGCCACCACCAGGAACTCTTCGAGTAGCTTCTGGCGCAGATTGCTGATCGCCTTGCCGATCAGTTCGGAACGGTCGTAGGTGGGTACGATTTCAACACCCGTCGGCAGGCTGGCCTTGAGCGAGGCCAACCTGGCCTTGACGCCGTCGATGACCTGCTGCGCGTTTTCACCATAACGCATGACGATGACACCGCCGACCACTTCACCCTGCCCGTTCAGTTCGGCCACGCCGCGGCGGATCTGGGGGCCGCGCTGCACGGTCGCCACGTCCTTGATCTGCACCGGTGTACCGTTCTTGTCCACTTTTAAGGGTATTTGGAGCAGGTCCTTGATGTTTTTTATGTAGCCGCTGGCGCGCACCATATATTCGGCCTCGGCCAGCTCGACCACAGCGCCACCGGTCTCGTGATTACCGTTCTGGATCGCACGCTTGATCTGCCCAAGCGTGAGGTTATAGGCCCGCAACTTGTCGGGGTCCACCACCACCTGATACTGCCGCACCATGCCGCCTACCGTGGCCACTTCAGCCACGCCCGGTACGGTCTGCAACCGGTACTTCAAAACCCAGTCCTGCAAGCTGGTGAGCTGCGCCAGATCATGCTGACCGGTTCTGTCCACTAGTGCGTACTGGTACACCCAGCCCACGCCGGTGGCATCCGGCCCCAGACTCGGATGCGCGTCCGCAGGCAGACTGGACGCGACCTGGTTCAGGTACTCCAGCACTCGCGAGCGGGCCCAGTACAGATCGGTGCCATCCTTGAAAATGATGTAGACGTAGGAGGCCCCGAAGAAAGAATAGCCGCGCACCACGGTGGCGCCGGGGACTGACAGCATCGCAGTCTCCAGTGGATAGGTGACCTGATCCTGCACCACTTGAGGTGCCTGGCCGGGGTAGGGTGTCTTGACGATCACCTGCACGTCGGACAGATCGGGGATGGCGTCCACCGGCGTACGTTGCAACGTGTACAGGCCAGCGGCCACGATAAAGGCCAGCGCCAGCAGCACGAAGACCCGATTGTCGATCGACCAGCGGATGACGGCGGCAATCATGGCTGTTGCCCGTGGCTGTGTTCAGTCTCTGGACTTTCGGCGTCTGCCGCACCCTGAGGCCGCGCTACAACCGGCATCGAGGCTTCGCCACAGCCGGGTTTGCCGCTTCCTAGACGCAGCGCGGCGGCATCCACATTGGCTTCCGAATCGAGCATGAATTGCGCTGATGTCACCACGCGCTGGCCGACGTGCAGACCCTTGAGTATCTCCACCTGATCGCCGGAAGTGATGCCGGCTTCAACCGGACAGACGTCGAAGCGGCCATCGCCCAGCGCAACGATGACACGCTGACTGTGGCCGGTACGAATCAATGCCTGATCGGGAATGTAGACCACGGACTTTTGCGGTTGCGTCTGGATCTGAACGTGCGCATACATGTTCGGCTGCAGGCGCCGGTCCGGATTGCCGAAGCGCAGCCGCAGCTTCACCGTGCGCGTCATCGCGCTGAGGTCGGGGTAGATATAATCGACCGTGCCCTGCCAGCGGCGACCGGGGAAGGCGTCGAAGGTTGCCACTGCCTGCTGCCCCTTGTGCACCAGTCCAGCCTGACTCTCGTCGACTTCCACCAGGACCCAGACCGTGCTGAGGTCTGCCAGCTTCATCACCTGGGTGGCGGGCATCACGTAGGCGCCTTCGCGCACGTTCAAAGCCATCACCACGCCAGCGCTGTCGGCCCGCCGTGCCACCCGGTCGCCGACTTTGCGCGTGCGCGTGAGCGTCTGAACCTGCCCGGCAGTGAACCCCAGCGCCCGCATGCGTTGCTTTGATGCGTCGATTAGCGAGGCACTGCGGCTGGTCAGCGCCGTCAGATACTCGCGTTCAGCCGTCGCCAGCTTGGGTGAGAACAGCTCGTACAGCAGTTGTCCCCGTTGCACCGCGTCGCCGACGCTGTTGACCGCCAGTTTCTCGATCCAGCCATCGGCGCGGGTATTGATGCTGGTGATGCGGTCCTCGTCGTAACCGACGTAGCCCACCGCCTCGATGCGCTGGGACAACGAACCCTGCCGCACTTCGGCGGTGCGCACACCGAGGTTGTTGACCACCGCCGGGTCGATCTTGACGTCGCTGCTGCCGCCACTGCCGCCCTCGTCGGCATAGACCGGCACCAGGTCCATGCCGGTCGGCGACTTGCCGGGTTTGTCGCGGCGGAAGTCCGGGTTCATTGGTGCCTTCCAATACAGGATCTTGCGCGGGGTTCCGCCGTTGCCGGCGTCCGCGGCCGCCGATGGGGACTGACGATGGCCGAGAAAATAGCCGGCGATGCCGACGGCGGCGAACAGCGCCGCCGCGACGACGATCAAGGTGATTCGCTTCATGGCTGAGCATCCTGTGCAGTAGCTGACGCGGCTGGAAGCAGCGCGCCGCCGGTCTGGTAGTCGAGATTGGCGAGTTGTGTGAACAGGCTGGCCTGGGCCGCCGCCTGCTCCAGTTCCGCGTCCAGATAACGCTGTTCGGCGGTGATCAGGTTGAGAAAGCTGCCGTTGCCGTTGCTGTAGTCCGCCTCGGCGGCCTGCAGGTTGAGCCGGCTCAGCGGCAGCAGCCGCTGGTCGTAGAGTTGCACGGTCTGGCGTGCCTGCTGGGCGCCGGCGTAGGCCTGCTGCAGCTCGCTGAGCAGACGGGCGCGCGCGTCGAGCAGGCGTGACTGGCTCTGATGGAGTTCAGCGTTGGCTTCATCCAGCCAGGCATTGCGCTTCTTGAGATCGAACGGCAGGTTGATCGCTACGCCGACGGTCCAGCGCTTCACATTCGGGTCCATCACGCCGTTGTATCCCGCCAACAACTTGAAGTCGGGGTAGTACTTCTTGTGGGCCAGCGACACCTTATCCTGACGCGATGCGATCTGCGCGTCGAGGCTCTTGAGTTGCGGATAGCGCGCCAGCGCTTCCTCCCGCAGTTGCGCGAAGGCGAGCCGCGTGCGGTTTGCCGAAAGCCCGGCGGGTGATGGCAAGGCGGCATCGGGTTCACGGTTCAGAAGGCCATTGATTGCCGCCTGCACCTGTTGCCGGCGACGCTCCAGTTCCAGCGCCTGGTTCTGCAGTCGCGTGGCTTCGACTTCGGCCTGCAGCACGTCCTGCTGCGGCGCCTGGCCACTGGCGTAGGCGGTTTCGGCGACCTGGGTCAGCCGCTTCAGCAAGGTCTGATCGCGCCCATTGATGGCGATTGCGCGAAACACGTAGTCCCACTGCGCGTAGTCGGCGCGCGCTTTGGCCGCCAACTGCAGACGGAAATCTTCCACCTGCTGCGTCGCCGACTCGGCCAGGGCCTGTGCCGCGCTACGTCGCAGGTGCAGCGTTCCGGGCCAGGGAATCGCCTGACTAATCTGCCCGCTCTCCCGCGTGCTGACCCGCTGCGAGCCGATGGTCTCGGGAGCGAGTCCCAAGGTCAGCATCGGATCGTCCAGCGCACCGGCGGGATAGACCCTGGCCTGCGCGCCCTCGGCGGCCGAGCGCATCGCGCTTAAGCCCGGGTTGCGCTGCAACACCGCCGCTACCAGCGCGTCGGGACCGGCGGCGATCGTCGGCGATACCGCTTTCGCGGCGATCACGTACAACGCCAATACTGCCGGCAGCAGGCCGGCACACACACGAAAAATAAGGGACATGCATCCTCTCCACAGCAAGCAGACGAAGACGCAGCGCCAAGTGCGCCGCGTGCTTGAGCTTCAGCTGTAGAGACGGATCGGAGGGCGGAACAGGCGCAGGCTCAGCCCGGGCCGACGGCTGGGCGCCAACTGCGAAAACGCTACGAATGATGAAGAGGCAAAAATAATCGCTGGATAGGTGGCCGGAAGCGCACAGACTGCACAACCGGCCGAACAACCGCGGATGCAGCCGCCGCAGATGCAGCAGCCCGAGTGTTGCATCTGAGTTGAGGAACAAATACTCGCGATAGTTTGAGTCTGCAGTGTAGAGACGGAGTCACGTTCGGCCGGCCTCTGGTGCCTGGGGGCAGCCATCAACACGCTCTGAGAAACCAGCGCGATCAAAACGACCATCATCAAGCAGAACTGCTTCATTGCGACTCATTGCCACATGCCGCGATGAGTATCGCACTGCGCAAAGCTACCGTAAATTCTGGAGCCGACGCCATGGACTCACGTGCCATTTCCGAAACTGGCGCGGAAGGCGAGCATGACCCTGGCCCCAACCTATCGCAGGGGCGTTCCCTCCAGGGTGGCACAAAACAGGGTGCGTCCGGCACGGCAACAGAAACGGCCGGCCTCAACAGCGTCACTCAGACGGGGGTCGGACCGCCGTCAGAACCCATAACGGACGCCGAACTCCCCTGCCACGTGAGCGTTGTCAGACAGATAAGGCTGCCGATCCTGGGCACGCAGCGTGAACTCCAACTTGACCGGCCCCCACGGCAGTTCGAGACCGGCCTCAACTTCGTTGAGGGTGACCGGGCGTGCGCTGACGACATTGACAGTCGTGCTGCCTGCGGCCTGCTGTGCGGCGAGCTGTGGCGTACTGATGTCGGCGTGACGATAGGCCAACCGCCAGCTGCGTCCGGCGCTGTCGATGAACAGGCCGTCCACGGAGACCAGTCGCGAATCACTGTCCAGCGAGAAACCCAGAGTGCGCCCACGGTAACGAAAGCCGTCCACGTAGCTGAAGTTGTTGTAAGCGACACCGTGCGCCTTCTTGCCCAGGTCGAACAGGTTGAGGAGAGGGACGCTGTTGGCATATTCGGCACTGAGCTGCCAGTGCGCGCCGTTCACGCCCCAAGGCGCGGCGATGGAGCTGCCGATCAGATAGCTGCTATCCGAGTGCACGACCGGGCCGGTATCCTCGTTCATGATCTGCAGGTAGGGCGACACGCTGTAGCCGTGGATGAGGCGGGTGTATTTGACGTCGATCCCGGCTTCTTCGTTAACCTTGTTGACGTTGTTGGTGCTGTTGCCGAACGAGAAGTAATCCTTGAACGGGTTGCAGGGATGATTCTTGCCGCAGATCTCGGTCTCGCGGGTGAGGCCGATTTCGAGGCCCTCGACCGGCTCGAAAGTGAAGCGCAGGCTGACAAAGCCGGTATTCGTATCCTGGCGCGGCCCGTTCAGGTCGCCGATGAAGAAGTTGAACTGCCACGGCCCCAACCAGCTCAGCCAGGGCGTCTGAAACGGCGCCGGATCGGCCCGCATTACGCCGATTTTTGGAAACGGCCTGGCGTTGTTGGACAGCAGCAGGCTGGTGCTGGTGCCCGGGCCATACCACTGATCGAGATAACCGCCGTAAAACTGCAGGTTGCCCCAGCGTGCGGCGACGTAACTGCCGTCCAGCGAAAACCGAGCGCCGCTACCGTTGTAATGGGTCTGCTCACCGACACGCAGGCTGGCGTTGAACGCGCCGGCGTCGTAGTTGAGCCCGGCAAATGCGTCGGCCTCGTCGCGAGCCTGCGAACCAAAATCACGGATCACTGCGGGCGCGTTGGTGGTTTTCAGTTGTGCCACCGGATGCACGCTGTGGCCGGGATCGGGCCCGGCCAGCGCCGTCAGCACCCGCTGTGCCGCGAGCTGGACCGCCAGCGGAGCCTGGTCAAGTTTTTTTTGATCCGCCAGTCCGTGCAAAATTTGTTCAGTGGGAATCGGCCAGGTGGTGGTGAGATTCCTGATCAGCCCGTAGGCGGCCAGCAGTTCGACATCGCTGCGCAGGCTGCGGTCTCCCACAGCGATCCACGGTGCCGTCCCCGCCCGCGCTGCAGACGGAACCAAGGTGGCGAGTGTCGCGACCATCACGATGCCGACGAGCACTGCGGCGTTCAGTTTTTCAAGACCCCAGCGGCACTGCCTCATCCCTGCAACTCCCCTATCGTTTATGTTGGTGCATCCGGACGCCATACCGCGTGCCATTCCGCCTGTGCAGACTCTAAATCGGCGCCCTGCCTGTAGCCCTCACTGAAAATTGACCCTGGGTCAGTTTTCGATCAGCGACAACCATCGAACCGATGAAACGAGTCGCCAAGATGCTGCGGCGCCATCGCTCCCTGCTGATGAACGAGTTCCGCATCAAAGGTCAGCTTTCCAGTGGTGTCGTCGAAGGTTTAACCAAAGCAAAACTGACCTCCAGAAAACATCTCGGGTTTTGAACCTATCACGATACGGAACTCCGCTTGTATCATGCCATCAGTGCTCTACCCGAACCAGCGTTCACCCACAAGTTCGGCTAACGAGCCATGATAAAATCCGTAGGAAAGCTTGAAATGATGCATTGATAGCATGCCAAACTCGACAAATGACATGCACCGGACGTCAGGAGTTGGCGCCGCGGGCCTGCTGCGCGGAGTACCCGAGCCACCTGATGCCTTCAAAGATTGTTTTGTTCGCGAATACCGACTGGTATCTCTATAACTTCCGGCGTTCGCTGGCATTGGCGTTGAAGGATGCCGGCTACGAAGTGTTGATGCTGTCGCCGGATGGCGTATACGGTGCCAAGTTGCGTGCGCTTGGATTGCGTTGGGAGCCGCTGGCGATGGACCGGCGCAGTCTGAATCCCCTGCGCGAAATGGCGGTGCTCTGGCGGCTGGTCCGGCTGTTCCGACGCGAACGGCCGGCGCTGGTGCACGGCTTCACCATCAAGTGTGCGGTATACGGCGCACTGGCCGCACGGCTCGCGCAGGTACCGGCGCGGGTCAATGCTGTCGCCGGCATGGGCTACGTATTCAGCAGTGGCGACCTAAAAGCGCGCGCCCTGCGGCCGTTGGTGAGAGCCCTGCTGCGTCTGGCGTTGAGCGGCGAACACGCCCGCCTGATTCTGCAGAACCCGGACGATGTGGCTCTGTTCGAGCGCGCCGGTCTGGTCGATGCGCCACAGATACGGCTGATCCGCGGATCGGGCGTGGACTGCGTGCGCTTCGTGCCGCGCGCACCCTCTGGCGACTCCACCGACAGCCCTCTACGGATTCTGCTTGCCGCGCGGCTGCTGTGGGACAAGGGCATCGCCGAATATGTCAACGCCGCACGCGCGCTGCACCGCCGTTATCCGCACGCGTACTTCCTGCTGGCGGGTACGCCCGATCCGGGGAATCCTGCCGCAGTGCCAGAAACCACGGTCCGTAGTTGGGTGGGCGAAGGCGTGCTGGAGTGGCTGGGGCACGTCGATGACATGGCAGCGCTGTTGGCATCCGTGGATATCGTGGTACTGCCGAGTTATCGCGAAGGCTTGCCAAAATCCCTGATCGAGGCAGCAGCCTGTGCGTTGCCGCTGGTGACCTGCGACGTGCCGGGGTGCCGCGAAGTCGTCACCGACGGGGTGACCGGTTTGCTGGTACCGCCGCAGGATGCGGAGGCGCTGGCAGAAGCGATTGGGCGGCTGATCGAATCACCGCAGCTGCGATCGAAGTTGGGTCAAGCGGCGCGTGCCAAGGCGCTGGCCGAGTTCGACGAGCGCATCGTGATCGACAAGACACAGACGGTGTATCGGGAGTTGTTGGAGTAACGCTGCCGGCATAACGGTGTGAGTGTTTGGTCGTACTGTCTGATGCCCAATCACGTTCACCTGATCATGGTACCGACCACTGCCGACGGTTTGTCCCGGGCAGTGGGCGAAGCGCATTGACGCTACACCGCCTACATCCATGCCAGAGAACGGGTGACAGGACACCTGTTTCAGGGGCGATTCAACAATGTGGCAAGGGACGAAGCCCATTTGTTCGCTGCATTGCGATACGTTGCGATGAACCCTGTCGAAGCGCATCTGGTGGCCAAGGTGGCCGATTGGCCCTGGTCCAGCATTCGGGCACATCTCATGGATCGCGACGACAGTCTGGTCAGTGTGGCGCCGGTACGGGAGCGCATTCCTGATTTTGCGACGTTTTTGGAGAGCGAGTCAGAGCCGGAGATGACGGGCCGATTGCTCTCAGGTCAAACGATCAGTCGTCCGCTAATGCCTGACGATCAGCCCGAAGCGCTGGAGCGCTGGAGCGATCCCTCGGTCGGCGTCTGCGGCCCCTGCCGCGCGGCCCACGGCGGACAAACAACGTGAGAGAGAATTAACAAAACTTGTGTATTTAGTATCATGTCACTGTCATTCAGTTTGACAACGAGTCTCATATAAGGGATGTCCCATGGAACCACTTGACCGCATCACCCAGCATCCCGCAGTTATGGGCGGTAAAGCGTGCGTTCGCGGCATGCGCGTCACGGTCGGTATGATCGTGAGCCAGATCGGCGCGGGCCGCAGCGTCGATGACGTCCTGACCGATTACCCCTACCTGGAACGTGAGGATGTCATGCAAGCATTGCGTTACGCCGCGTGGCGCACCGAAGAGCGTGAGGTCATGCTAGCCAACGCATGAAGCTGCTGGTGGACATGAATCTGTCACCGCGGTGGGTAGGTGCACTGGCTCATGCCGGCATCGAAGCGGCGCATTGGTCGACGCTCGGCGCGGCCAACGCGCCGGATGCCGAAATCATGACCCACGCCCGCAAGCACGACTACGTCGTGCTAACGCACGATCTCGACTTCAGCGCCATTCTTGCGGCTACCCATGGCGAAAAGCCCAGCGTTGTGCAAATTCGCGCCGGGAATGTCAA
>CAJDTS010000059.1_pt1 | contig 10673 bp, 10 predicted proteins | sample 7389861 | NCBI WGS metagenome assembly CAJDTS01 (sample SAMEA7055659, study PRJEB34461) | soil metagenome | biome: terrestrial ecosystem; feature: Peninsula; material: soil | place: Antarctica | collected 2016 | reverse complement strand
AAGGCTTTCCCGTCTTTAGCGAAGCGAGGGAATCTGGCACGCTTTGCCGATGGCTCCATCAACCCTGCATACGCGTCGTCTACTCGACGCCTATCGGTTTCCCGGCTTTCGCCCGCAGGAGACGGTCAAGGGCCTGTTCAGTGACCCAATGCGCGAGTGGTCACGCTCATGCGGCGGGGGAAAACAGTTTGTGGGTGTTATGAGCCGTCACAGCCGGGCGGGTACGACCGCAAAACGCGGCGAGTACGTGGCCTGTCCTGCGGCGATACCCGAGTCTGGCTGGAGTTGGAGGTTCGTCGCATCGATTGCCGGGCCTGCGGCAAGGTGAAGACCGAACGCGTCGACTTCCTGCCCGGCAACCTGTTCTACACCCAGCGCTTTGCCTGACACATCGGACGACGCTGCCGGCAATCGCTGTCGATATCGAATTGGAATAAGACTAGTTTGCGGATTTGGCGCCGGATGTCCTCATCCGTTCAGGTGATGGTGCGCATCAACTTGGGAATGGCGATTGATGCATGCGTTATCTCAGCTAACGGCTTTGACGCGCAGTGCAGGGCCGTCGACTGAGCTCCTTAGAATGGGAGCGACTAAGATAACGGCGAAGATTCGCTTCATTGCGCGCTCCATTCCATATCAGGGGCAGTTTCTGATTTCGCATTCAATCACATGAATACGTAGCAAGCCAATACGGCAGATTGCGATTGGCGGAATAATTGAAAGGTATTCCGCCAATCGCGGAAGGTGGAATACGCCGCCGTTGCGACTATTCCACCCTACCGTTTTGAACGCTCTCTGCGGTCGTGCATCGACTAGGCGCATACGCAGAGCGGCCCAGGGCTCGGGCAGCAGGCAGAAGTCTGCCGGCGCGCCGGTCTCGATGCCGCAGTGCGGGCGTCCCGGTCGCCGCAGATCACCAGTCATCAGTGCACGGGCTTGCTCGGTTGTGACTGCCTCCTCGAGACTAATTACCGTACCAGCGACGGTGCGCCGGGCAACAGCCGCCTGCATCGCGACCCATGGATCGGCCCGGTATACGGCGTATCACTGCCGCTACAATTGGCGGCATAACCTGCGGAGATCCACTTACCTTTCCTCAAATCTCTGTCCGAATAACCGTGGCCAGATCTCTCAGCGTGGTTAGGATGCCTTGGACACTCCGCATCTTTGTTATGATTTCGTAGCCGAGAGTGTCGGCCATGACATCATAGTTAACAGTCAATGCGTGCAGGCGTGTGTTCTGATCGTTCATTGCTGTGTCCATGTATCATCTCCATATGACGTTAGTGAAAGACGTTTGTATCCTTGAGTTTGTATCCGTTTTTGACTGCAAATAACTCTGACTGACGAATGTATTGTAGTTTTAGACGGTAACGATAAATTGGTGCAAACAGTTGAGTAACCCGGTCGCTGGTAAAAATGCAGAGGTGGCCGCCATGGCAGATGAGGCGGTTGTGACCGGCACGTTATGGATCGTTTCCGCGCCTAGCGGCGCAGGCAAGACCAGCCTTACCCGGGCATTGGTGCAGCGGCTCAGGATCGATGGCTTTACTGCGGCGATTTCCATTTCATACACCACGCGGCCGGCCCGCCACGGTGAAGTAGACGGCGAGCACTATCACTTCATCAGCACGAAAAAGTTTTTGACGATGGTCGTCGCTGGCGACTTTCTGGAGCACGCGAAAGTCTTCGGGCACCATTACGGCACGGGCCGGGGCGCGACACGACAGCAGCTCGGTGCTGGTTACCAGTTGTTTCTGGATATCGACTGGCAGGGCGCCCGCCAGTTACAAGAGCACGCTGTCGACACCCGCAGCATTTTCATCGTGCCGCCATCCGCGCAGGAGTTGGAGCGGCGTCTGCGCGGGCGCGGCCAGGATGCAGATTCAGTGATCGCCGACCGCATGCGGTCGGCGATCACTGAAATGTCGCACTATCGGGAATATGACTTCCTGCTGGTCAACGACGATTTCGAGCGGGCGCTGGATGCGATGCGGGCGGTGGTGCTGGCAGAAGGCGTACGCACATCTGTGCAGTCGCAGCGGCATGCCAGTTTGCTGAAGGCTCTGCTGGATTAACCAGCGGGCACTGAAGTATACTCAGCGGCTAAAGTTTGCATGAGAGCGTCATGGCCCGAGTTACCGTTGAAGATTGTCTCAACCTCATTCCCAACCAGTTTGAACTGACGCTGGTTGCGGCAAAGCGCGCGCGTCAGCTTGCGCGCGGCGCCGAAGCGCATATGCCTTGGGGCAATCACAAATCCACGGTGTTGTCCCTGCGTGAAATCGCCGAGGGGCATGTGGGCGTGGGCGTGCTCGACGAGATCGATCTGCCGGCCATACAGCAGCCCAAGATGGAGCTGGAAGCGCTGGACCCAAGCTTCGATCTTTGATCTGATCTCTCAAGGCCAAAGAGGCTCCCAACCACATGGGTAGCCACGCAAACACGCACACGTCGTTTTGACCGAGGCTGCTGATCGGCTGCTTGGGCCGTATTGAGCGTCGCTGCGGCGCAAATCAACCAGTGGTGTGTACTCTGCCTCTCCGGTGATGCTCGCGAAACACGGCAATACTTCATTCGGGTAATGAAGTGGTTCGCTCATCGACCCCCGAGTAACAAAAACGCTGGTAGCCCCAGCGGTTTTGTTGGTTCGCCCGGCAGGGCGTACCAATTCGGATGTGAAAGTCCCCTGCTGGCGTCTAAACCGGGCCGCAAGTCCGTTTGCGGTGCGTTATCGACGAAGCTGGAGGCAGTGTGCCGAATTCTTCTTTCCGGCGCCCTTGAAAGGGTCGGTGTCGGCCCTATACTTAGCAGCCTCCGAGGTAGAGTGCTAACAACGACGGTCGTCGTTTTGGGTGTCGCCCCGGTTTAAGAAACCGTTTTCCTTGAATTCAGGAGTGAGAGGGTTATGAAACTGCGTCCATTGCACGATCGCGTGATCGTGAAACGTGTTGAGGAAGAAAAGAAATCTGCAGGCGGCATCGTCATTCCCGACAGTGCGGCCGAGAAACCAACCAAGGCGGAAGTGATAGCCGTCGGTCCGGGCAAGCGCACCGACGACGGCAAGATCCACGCCGTGGACGTCAAGGCCGGCGACAAGGTGTTGATCGGCAAGTATTCCGGCACCGAGGTCAAGGTCGATGGCAGCGATCTCGTCGTCATCCGTGAAGACGACATCATGGCCGTTTTCACCAAGTGATCTTCACGCAGTGAAGATCATCCTCGCGCAGGCGGGGATCCAGTTTCACGTCATAGATATGGATACCTAGAGGAACAGAATCATGGCAGCCAAAGAAATCAAATTTTCAGACGATGCCCGCAGCCGTATGGCTCGTGGCGTCAACGCCCTGGCCAATGCGGTCAAGGTCACCCTCGGCCCGAAAGGCCGCAATGTCATTCTCGATAAATCCTTCGGCGCGCCGACCGTCACTAAAGACGGCGTCAGCGTCGCTAAGGAAATCGAGCTGAAGGACAAGTTCGAGAACATGGGCGCGCAGCTGGTCAAGGAAGTCGCTTCCAAGACCTCCGACGCCGCCGGCGACGGCACCACTACCGCCACCGTGCTGGCGCAGGCGATTCTGGCTGAAGGCCTGAAGTCTGTCGCCGCGGGCGTGGATCCGATGGACATCAAGCGCGGCATCGACAAGGCGGTCGAGGTCATCACCGCCGAGATCAAGAAGTTGTCCGTGCCCTGCAAGGACCGCAAGGCCATCGCCCAGGTCGGCACCGTGTCGGCCAATAGCGACGAAGCCATCGGCGAGATCATCGCCAACGCGATGGACAAGGTCGGCAAGGAAGGCGTCATCACGGTCGAGGACGGTTCGGGTCTGGAGAACGAACTGGAAGTGGTCGAGGGCATGCAGTTCGACCGCGGTTACCTGTCGCCTTACTTCATCAACAACGCACAGTCGCAGCAGGTCGAGTTGGAGAACCCGCAGATTCTCATCTGCGAGAAGAAGATCAGCAATATCCGCGAGCTGCTGCCGGTGCTGGAGCAGGTGGCCAAGGAGGGCCGTCCACTGCTGATCATCTCCGAGGACGTCGAAGGCGATGCGCTGGCCACTTTGGTGGTCAACAACTTGCGCGGCATTCTCAAGGTCGCGGCCGTCAAGGCCCCGGGCTTCGGTGATCGCCGCAAGGAAATGCTCAAGGACATCGCCATCCTCACCGGCGGCACCGTGATCTCCGAGGAAGTGGGCCTGTCGCTGGAGAAGGTCACGCTCGAAAATCTGGGTACCGCCAAGAAGGTGCAAATCTCCAAGGAGAACACCACCCTCATCGACGGCGCCGGCAAGAAGGGCCAGATCGAAGCACGGGTCAAGGAAATTCGCCAGCAGCGTGAGGACGCCTCTTCCGACTACGACCGCGAAAAGCTCGACGAGCGTATCGCCAAGCTGGCCGGCGGTGTGGCTGTGATCAAGGTGGGCGCCACCACTGAGATCGAGATGAAGGAAAAGAAGGCGCGCGTGGAAGACGCGCTGCACGCCACCCGCGCTGCGGTCGAGGAAGGTATCGTCCCCGGCGGCGGTGTTGCGCTGGTGCGCTGCACCAAGGCGCTGGAGACCTTCAAGGTCGCCAACGACGACCAGCAGGTCGGCGTCAAGATCCTGCAGCGCGCGATCCAGGAGCCGCTGCGCATGATCGTCAAGAACGCCGGCACCGAGCCGTCCGTCGTCCTCAACAAGGTACTCGAAGGCAAGAAGGCGTTCGGCTACAACGCCGCCAACGGTACTTACGGCGACATGCTGGAAATGGGCATTCTCGATCCAGCCAAGGTCACCCGTCTGGCGCTGCAGAACGCGGCATCGATCGCCGGTCTGCTGCTCACCACCGAGGCGATGGTGGCCGAGCTGCCGAAGAAGGAAGAGCCGATGATGGGCGGCGGTGGCGGCGGCATGGGCGGCATGGGCGGCATGGGCGGCATGGGCGATTTCTGATCGCTTTTCGCCACACTCGTCTCACCGCAGTATCGAGGCCCCGGCAACGGGGCCTCTTTTTTGTGGCAGGGTTTTGTGCCATGAGCCCAGCGTTTTCGTCCCGATTGTGCGTGCTTGGCGCCGGCAGCGTCGGCTGCTGTCTCGGCGGGCGGCGCGACTGGAGCGCATCCGAGTTGCTCGTCAAGATCAGCCGCGACGGTTGAATTTGCTCAGTTGCCGAAGCGGTTCGGCGAGAACGGCTGCAGGTCCAGCGCGGGCTCGCGGCCACACAGCAGGTCTGCAACGAGTTGGCCGGTGATGGCCGACAGACTGACGCCGAGCATGCCGTGGCCGGTGGCCAGTGTTAGATTCGGCCACCGGGTGGTGCGGCCGATAATCGGCAGATCGTCCGGCGTCATCGGTCGCCAGCCGTACCACTCCTCTTCGACCACCGGGCCTTCCGGTTCGTGTAGATATTCAGCGGCGCCGCGTTTGAGTGCGTCGAGGCGACGTCGGTTGAGGCGGTCGTCGTAGCCGGCAAATTCCATCGTGCTCCCCAGTCGATAGCCGCTCGGCCAAGCGGTGACGCAGACGCTGCGCTCTTTCAATATCAGCGGCAGGCGCGGGGCCAGAGATGGGCGCGTGTAGGTGATCGAATAGCCCTTGCCGGGCTGGATCGGCAGACGCAGGCCGAGCCGCTTCCCCAACAGCGGCGACCAGGCCCCCAGCGCCAACAGTACTTCATCCGCCGATAGCCGACCGGCGGTACAGTCGACCGCGCTGATGTGATCGCCAGCACTGTGCAGATCGTGGACTTCACAGTGTTCGTGAATCGTGCCACCGGCTGCACGCACCACACGCGCCAGTTCGGCGGCGTAGCGGTCGGGGCGCAACTGTGCGTTGCCGGGATGAAAATGACCGCCGACGACGCTGTCGTTCAGGGCCGGTTCGCGTGCGCGGCAGGCGTCGCCATCGAGCGTTTCTACGGCCACGCCGAGTTCGTGCCAAAGCGCGACTTCATCCTCCGTGTCGGCGAGGGCGCGGGGGTCGCGATAGACCGTCAAATGTCCGCTAGCGGAAAATTCGCAGTCGAGTTTCTCGTCGGCGACCCATTGTTCCAGAAGATTGCGCGAGTGTTGTAGCAATGCGCCCTTGAGCCGTGCCGTGCGCCGGTAGTCAGCGGCGTTGCAGTGCTGCGCGAAAGCCAGCAGCCAACGCAGCAGCGCCGGGCTCGGCGTCGGCGTGATGCGCAGCGGTGCATCCGGCTTGAGCAGCCATTTCAGACCCTTGGTGACGGTGCCGGGCGCAGTCAGCGGCAGCAGGTCGGGCGTGATGGTGCCGCAGTTGCCGTGCGAGCTGCCACAACCGACCGTACCGCGTTCGAGCACGGTGACACTGCGACCGGCGCGCAGCAACGCCAGCGCGCAAGCCAAGCCGATGACGCCGCCGCCGAGGACGACTACATCCTCGCGCGTCATCGCTGTCGCCGGCAGCGCCGCGACACAAAGACAGGAACAGCAGTCGAAACCGGACAAGACATGTGCTCATTATCTCACTGTCGCCGCCGATCTCACAGTTCGCGACATGGCTTGTTCTGATGGCCGGACGTAACTCCACCTTGCTTTTTCTTTCTCTCGCAAGCGGGGAAGGTGTCGCATAGCGACAGAAAGGGCCGCGCGCAACGCGCCGCCTACACTCCAACCCACATCGTCAATTCCTGATGCAATCTGAGACACTGTTCGTCTCTAACCGGTTTTCGCGTTGATGGACGATCTCCCGACTGAATGGCTGGCCGCGGCGAGCAGGCGTACCGCTGCTGTGTTGCCGCGCGCGCTGCTGGCCAGTCGATTCCTCGCGCGCACGCTGCAGCGGCACTGCGATTGGACGCTGCAGATGCTGCGCAATGGCGGTTTCGAGCGGCCTGCGACCACGGGTACCGGGCAACGGTTGCACGACGCCGTTGCCGGTGCTGACGAGCGCGGGGCATTCCAACGTGAGTTGCGGCGGTTCCGAAACCGCGAGATGGCGCGTATCGCACTGCGCGATATCGCCGGCTGGTCGCCGTTGGATGAAACCCTGCAGGCTTTGTCTGATCTGGCGGACGCGGCCTGTGATGCGGCGCTGGCTTTTGCCTGCACTGCGTTGCAGTCGCGATATGGCACTCCTCACGACGAAACCGGTGCGCCAGCCACTCCCATCGTGCTGGGCATGGGCAAGCTGGGGGGGCGTGAGCTGAATTTTTCCTCCGACATTGATCTGATCTTTGCCTACAGCGCCGCCGGCCAGACCGACGGCGCCAAATCGTTGGACAACGAGGAGTACTTCGGCCGTCTGGCGCGTGAAACGACGCGGCTACTGTCTGCAGTGACCGAGGACGGCTTTGTATTCCGTGTCGATACTCTGCTGCGGCCGTTCGGCAGCGTCGGTGCAGCGGCCCTGTCGAGCGCGGCGATGGAAGCGTATTACCAGGCGCACGGCCGTGAGTGGGAGCGCTACGCCTTGATCAAGGCGCGCCCGGTCGCCGGTGATCGGGCTGCCGGGGCTGCCTTGCTGGAGACCTTGCAGCCCTTCGTTTACCGGCACTATCTCGATTACAACGCACTCGGTGCATTGCGGGAGATGAAATCGCACATCGACGCAGCAGCGCGCAAGCGCGGCTGCGAGAACGATCTGAAGCTGGGGCCGGGCGGCATCCGCGAACTGGAGTTCATCGTGCAGCTGTTTCAATTGGTGCGCGGCGGCCAAGACGCGCGCCTGCGCGATACCGGTCTGCGGCGGGTGTTGGCGCAGTTGGGTGCGCTCGAACTGCTGCCGCAGGAGCGCGTACGGGCACTGGATCAGGCTTATGTGTTTCTGCGCCGCAGCGAGAACGCGGTGCAGTTGTACGAGGATGCACAGACCCACGCAGTGCCGGCTGCCGCTCAGGCGCGCTCCGCTCTGTGCGCGGCACTGGAAATTGAGTCTTGGGAGACATTCCGCATGCAACTGGAACAAGTCCGTCACTGTGTGCGCGAGAACTTCGAGGGTCTGTTCGAAGAGGGCTCGAAGCGACAAGCCGTAGAACGCAGCAGCGAGGGTTCCGTTGAATTATGGAAGTTTGATGCGGGTGAACTCACCGTTTTTCTGTGTGAACGCGGCTATCGGGAAGATACTGAACGGCTTGCCGGAGCGCTGCTGCAACTGCGTGGTTCGCGCATGGTTCGCGCGCTTGGTGAAACCGCACTCACGCGCCTGCGCGTTGCGGTGAACCTGCTGGTTGTGGATGCCGCTTCACAGCCTGATCCAGAAACGGCGCTGTTGCGGGCGCTGCAGGTAGTGACCGCCATTGGTGGCCGCAGTACTTATCTAACGCTGCTGGGTGAGAGTGCAGTGGCGCGCACGCAGTTGCTGCGGCTGGTTGCCGCCAGCCCCTGGATCACCCATCTGTTGGCGCAGACGCCAGCGCTGCTGGACACGCTGCTGGATCCGCGGTTGGCAGACGAGGCGCCGAATCGTGATGAGTTGCATGCCGAGCTGGCGCGCCGCGCCGGCGGTGTTGACGCTGCCGATACCGAAGCCAGCATGGCGTTGCTGCGTGGCTACCGGCAGGAGATGATGCTGCGCATCGCCGCCGCTGATTTAGCCGGGGCTCTGCCACTGGTGCAGGTCAGCGACCGCTTGACCTGGCTGGCGCAGGCGATCCTCGACAAGGCGGTCGGCGACGCCCATCGGCAATTGGCCGAGCAGTATGGTCAGGCGTTGAATGCGGATGGCCAGCCGGCGCCGTTTGTGATCATTGGTTACGGCAAATTCGGCAGCATCGAGCTGGGCTACGGTTCAGATCTTGACTTGGTATTCATCTACGAAGTTGACGATGTCAATGTCGAAACCGTCGGCGGCCGGCGCGCGCTCAGTGCGGGTGAATACTTTGTGCGGTTGGGGCAGCGCGTGGTGCAGTTGCTGTCGGCGATGACCGGCGCGGGACGCGCCTACGAGATTGATCTGCAACTGCGGCCCAGCGGCGGGTCCGGGTTGGTGGTGTCCAGCCTGCAGAGCTGGACACGCTATGAGCACGAGCAGGCTTGGACGTGGGAGCATCAGGCGCTGTTGCGGGCGCGGCCGGTGTCGGGCGATGCGCGACTGGGTGAGGCGGTCAACGCGGTGCGTCGCGAGGTGCTGACGCGGCCGCGCGATGCGCGAAAACTGCTGCAGGAGGTGCGCGAGATGCGGCAAAAAATGCGCGCCAGCCTGGAGCAGCGAGTCGCGGGACGCTGGGACGTCAAGCAAGGCGTTGGTGGGTTGGTCGATACCGAATTTCTGGTTCAGTTCTTGCTGCTGCGCAGTGCCGCAAAGCATCCCGAGCTGATCACTTACACCGACAATTGGCGCCAGATTGAGGCGTTGACCGCAGTCGGTGTATTTCTCGAGGTGGAGGCCTCGGCCTTGGTGCAGGCTGGACGCACGTATCGGAACTGGATGCATCGGCGTGCATTGCAGGAAGCCGAGGCGTTGGCGGATGAGGCACAATTCACCGATGAACGGGCGCAGATCCGGCGCTTGTGGTCGCAGCACATGGAGGTCGCAACATGATCGTCATCACCGGCGCCGCCGGCTTTATCGGATCCAATCTGGTGATGGGGTTGAATGCGCAGGGCGAGCGCGACATCATTGCAGTCGACGATCTCACCGACGGCTTGGCCATGTCCCGCAATCTGGCCGCAGTGTTCGGTAAGCGAAAAACCATTATGGGGGAGCACTGAAATGATCGTCATCACCGGCGCCGCCGGCTTTATCGGATCCAATCTGGTGATGGGGTTGAACGCGCAGGGCGAGCGCGACATCATTGCAGTCGACGATCTCACCGACGGCACCAAATTTCGCAATCTGGCCGATGCCGACATCGCCGACTACATCGACAAGGATGCTTTTCTGGCCCGGGTCGAGGCCGACGACTTGCCGAAGCTCGACGCGGTGTTCCACCAGGGCGCCTGCTCCACGACCACCGAGTGGGACGGCAAGTTCATGATGGACATCAACTACCGTTACTCGCAGGTCCTGTTGCATTATTGCCAAGCCAAGCGCATTCCGTATGTTTACGCGTCCTCGGCTTCTGTCTATGGCATGGGCGCGGACGGTTTTCGCGAAGAGCGCGCCTGCGAGCGGCCGCTGAACCTGTACGCCTACTCCAAGTTCCTGTTCGATCAATACGTGCGCCGGTTGGGCTTGGCGGCGCCGGCTGCGAACAAGCGCAGCCGTGCGGCCAAGACGCCGCGGCGCGCGACGCGGACACCTGCGCAGGTGGTGGGCTTGCGTTACTTCAACGTCTACGGACCGCGCGAGCAGCACAAGGGTGGCATGGCCAGCACCGCGTTTCACTTCAACAAACAGATCGAGGCGGATGGCGAGTGCCGCCTGTTCGAGGGTGGCGAGGGTTACAAGGACGGCGAGCAGCGCCGTGATTTCATCCACGTCGATGACGTGGTACAGATGAACCTGTGGTTTCGCGAACACCCCGACAAGTCGGGCATTTACAACTGTGGCACCGGCCGCGCGCAGCCCTTCAACGACATCGCCCGCGCCGTGATCGATTGGCACGGCAAGGGCCGCATCAACTACATCCCGTTTCCCGAGAAGCTGGCCGGGCGTTATCAGTCGTACACCCAGGCCGATCTCGACCGGCTGCGCGCGGTCGGTTACACGCACGAATTCCTGACGGTGGAGCAGGGCGTGAAGCGCTATCTCGACTGGCTGCACCGGTCGCAACGGTTGAAGTATTAG
>CAJDTS010000066.1_pt1 | contig 10704 bp, 8 predicted proteins | sample 7389861 | NCBI WGS metagenome assembly CAJDTS01 (sample SAMEA7055659, study PRJEB34461) | soil metagenome | biome: terrestrial ecosystem; feature: Peninsula; material: soil | place: Antarctica | collected 2016 | reverse complement strand
CCGGTCTGCCGCAGGATGGCCAGACCCAGCAGGATCAGGATCAGGGTGATGGCGGCGGTCAATGCGAGGATCATGCGGCTCCAGTTCACCAGACCCAACGCGCTCATCAAGCGCTGCTGCAGATCGGGGCCGTAGGCCAGGAACCAGCGATTCCACTGGGTGTTGACCCAGTCCCAGCGGGCCGCGATGGCGTAGCTGAAGCTGCGTTGCCACTGCGGATTGAGAAAGGCCGGCAGACCGGCAGTACCGGCCAGCGCGGCGTCGATGCCCTGGTCGACGCGGGCCGGATCGACGGCTGCGGTGGGATCCTCGCGTACCCAGCCGCGGCCTTCCAGCCACACTTCGCTCCAGGCGTGGGCGTCGGAATCACGGATCACGTAGTAGTCGCCGACCGCGTTGCGGCTGCCTCCCTGATAGCCGGTGACCACGCGCGCCGGGATGCCGGCGGCACGCATCAAAAAAGTGAAGCTGCTGGCGTAGTGTTCGCAAAAACCGGCGCGGGTCTTGAACAGGAAATCGTCGATTGAGTTACGGCCCAGCGCGGGCGGACGCAGGGTGTAGTGGAAATCCTCGTTACGGTACCTGTGCATGGCGGCGGCGACGACGGCTTGATCGTCCAGCCCCTGTGCCCGCCAGCGCTGGGCCAGGGCCCGCGCCTCGGGCTGGTAGTGAGGATAGGAGCGCAGCGCATACAGACGACGCTGACGGTTGTCCTGGTCGGCGCGCAGCACCGCATCGTTGTCCAGTTGTGCGTGGACCGGCAGTGCGGCCGGATCGGGCAGGTCGAGTGCGAACAGCCAGCGGCTGCGGCTGGGTTCCAGCGTGATCTGGTAGTTCACGGCCTCGCCGTTGAGCCGCAACACGGGCTGGTGTTCGTTCCGATCGATGGTGCCGGGCCGCCATCTGTGACCGTCGAAGAAACTGAACACGGGCCCGCGCCAGTAGCGCAGTGGCCGCGCCGGTGGCGGGCCATCGAAGCGCACACGGAAGGCCACCGCGTTGGACAGGACCAGGTGCTGGATATCACCCGGCGCCATCGAATCGGCCAGGCCGGCGCGCGCCGCGCCGGAGTCGGCAGGCAGGCCCCAGAGCGGCCCGGGAATGCGCGGAAACAGCACGAACAACACCGCCATCAACGGCAGCGCCTGCAGGATCAGTACACCTGACAAGCGCAGGCTGCTGCGCGGCGCCAGCGCACCACCGTGGCTGGATTCGACCAGTACCGCGGTGATCAGCCAGGCGCAGACCAGCAGGTAGGCGGCCATCCACACATCCTGCGAAAACAGGAAATGGGTGGCGAGGATGAAGTACAGCAGGCAGATCAGTACGCGGATGTCGCGGCGCGTACGCAGTTCGGTGAGCTTGAGCGCGGTCATCACCGCCAGCAGGGCAACGCCGGGATGGAGGCCATTGATGTGCCCATAGCTGGCGTAGATTCCGGCAAATGCGGCGACGGTCAGTCCCCCGCGCAGCAGGGCTGGCGGTAGTTTCCAGCCGCGCCGCGTGGCCGTCGCGCGCCACAGCACGGCGGCCGCCAGCGTCAGTGAAACCCACAGCGGCAGCCGTTGCAGATGTGGCAGCAGCACGATGCACAACACGCCAAGCAGATGGAAAACGCCGATGGCTGTCGGCGCCGGTGCTTGCTCGACTGGGGTACGGCGTTTCACTGCGGCATCTCGAACAGGGCCAGTGCGCGCAGGCAGTTCCGACGATGGGCGCGGCCGTGGCCCGGTGTGATCTGTTGCGAGGGCAGACGCAGACCGTAGTCGAGCCGCTGGGCGTCGGCGCTGAGCACCCAGCGGGTCAGTTGCGACAGGCGCGTTTCGGTCGACGGTGATGTCAACGCCGCCCAGTCCAGCCACAGCATGCGATCCTGGGTTTCGGCGAACTGTTTGACCATCGGCCGGCTTAACTTGGGCAGGCTTTTCCAGTGGATCGAGCGCAGGTGATCGCCACGTTGATAGGGCCGCAGGCCGGCGAACTCATCCTGACCTTGCCGTCCCGGCACGCCATCGCCCTGATCGATACCGGCACTGGGCGGGATCTGCTGACTGCCGGCGGGCATCGGATAGACCAGACAGCGTTGTTCCAGCTCGATCCAGCTCCAGGCGCGGAACAGGCCCAGCGGGAATTCAGTGCGCACAGCGAAACGGGGTGCCGGCAGCCAACCGCGCCGCAACGTCGGCAAGCCCAGAGGAATCCGCACGCGCTCAGTGGTGGAGGCATCGACGTGCTGCGGGAAGCGGCTTTCGACCCAGCCGACATCGATGGCGTAACGTCCGCGTCGGGTTGGATTGACCAGTTCGATTTCGAACGCGGCCTGGTCGCCGGCGAACACCGGTTTGCTGCGCAGCGATGCCAGTTCCAGGTTGATCAAATTGCCGTGAGTCTGGTACATCGCCACCAATCCCAGACCCGCCAGCAGAAAGGCCAGACAGAACGCCAGGCTGTTGCTGTAGTTCATCGCCCCCAGCAGGATCACCAGCACCAGCGCGGCGTAGCCGTAGCCGAAACGCGTCGGCAGGATGTAAACGCGGCGGCGCGTGATCCGCACCGGTCCCGGCAGACGCGAGGTGCGTGTCATGATCCAGCGCTCGATGCGGCGGCGCAGGGCGCTCACCGGCTGGGTGAAGATCAGCGCGAAGCGTTCAAGCACTGCAGGGCGCACTCAGGGAATGGCGACGGCCGCCAACAGTTCATCGGCCACCGGGGTGGTCACCGCATGCTCGCCCGCACTGATCAGGCGATGTGCGACCACCGAATTGAACACCGCCTGCACGTCTTCGGGGATGACGCCGGCACGGCCTTCGATCATGGCCCAGGCTTGAGCGGCTCGACGCAGCGCCAGTCCGGCGCGCGGCGACAGTCCCTGGCGCAGGGCCGAATGACGGCGGCTGGCGTGTACCAGAGCGAGGATGTAGTCGAGCAGGGGTGGGGTGGTGCGTATCGCCTGTACCTCCTGCTGCAGCGCCAACAGGCGTTCGGGATTGAGCACGGTCTCCGTGTCGGCCAGCAGTTCGCGGCGCTCGCGTTGGCCCAGCAGCTCACGCTCGGCCCGCGCCGACGGATAGCCGATGGACAGGCGCATCATAAATCGATCGAGCTGCGATTCGGGCAATGGGAAAGTGCCGCTCTGTTCGCCGGGATTCTGGGTGGCGACGACGAAGAACGGTTGCGGCAGGGGCCGGGTGGCACCTTCCACCGTTACCTGACGTTCCTCCATCGCTTCCAATAGCGCGCTTTGGGTTTTTGGGCTGGCACGGTTGATCTCGTCGGCCAACACCAGTTGCGTGAATATCGGGCCGGGATGAAAGCGGAAGCTGTTGTTACCCTGTTCGAAAATCGATACGCCGAGCACGTCGGCGGGCAGCAGGTCGCTGGTGAACTGGATGCGCTGAAACTGCAGGCCGAGCACCCGCGCCAGCGCCAGCGCCAGGGTGGTCTTGCCGACGCCGGGGACGTCCTCGATCAGCAGATGTCCGCGCGCCAGCAGGCAGGCCAACGCCAGCCGCAATTGCTGTGGTTTGCCGAGGATGATGCCGCCAAGGCGATCGAGCAGCGATTGCAGATCGGCGTTCATGCAGGTGCGTGGGGCATCGGGTGCAGTGTACTGCGGGCCAGCGCCTGCCCCATGCTCATGCGGCGTCCGGACACACAATCGGGTAGCCAGGCCAGCGCGCCGGGCGCGGCCAGCAGGATGACGGTGGACCCCATGTTGAAGCGGCCCAACTCCGCGCCCCGAGCGAAAGCCAACGGCTGCATCAACCGATAGTGAGCGATTTCGGTGCCGCGCCGGTGCGGCGGCGATACCTGGCCGGCCCATACCGTCTCCAGGCTGCCGACGAACAGCGCGCCGACCAGCACCAGCGCCAGCGGCCCGGATTCGGTTTCGAATTCCGCCACCAGGCGTTCATTGCGTGCGAACAAATTCGGCATCGTCCGTGCCGTGGCGGGATTAACGCTGAACAGCCGCCCCGGCACATGGCGCCAGGCGACCAACCGGCCATCCACCGGCATGTGAATGCGGTGGTAATTGTGCGGGGCGAGATAGAGGGTGCAGAAACTGCCGCCGTCGAATCGCGCGGCCAGCTCGGCCTCGCCACCCAGCAGTTCCTGCGCGGAATAGTCGTGGCCCTTGGCCTGGATCAGACGCCCGCCACAAATCGGCGCGCACTGGCTGACCGTCCCATCCACCGGACTCACCAGTAGCGCCGGATCCTGTGGCAATGGCCGTGCACCGGGTTTCAATGCGCGGGTAAAAAAGGCGTTGAAACTGGCATAGTCTTCGGGGTGCGGATGTTCGGCGTCGCCCAGATCGATGGCGTAGTGGCGTTGGAACAGCCGGATCAAAGCGTTCTTGAACCAGATCGTGCGGATCTGGGTGAGGCGAAACACCAGCGCCGACAGCGCCCGCGTCGGCAGGCAGCGTTGCAGCGCAGCGAACAGCCGATCACCGCGACTTGCCTTCATCTGCCGGCGTTGTCGATGACGTGGCGCAGATCGGCAGCCATGGCGCTGACCTGAATTGGCAGCGAGAAATAACCGTACAACTGTCCGTCTGGATTGACCAACATCATGCCCGACGAGTGATCGACCACATAATCGTCCGGATCGCTTTTGGTCGGTGGTTCGTAAGAGTAAGTGAAACCGAGGTTATGGCCCAGCGCCTTGAGTTGTGTCTGCGAGCCGGTGGCAGCGATGAAAGCCGGATTGAAGGCGTGCGCGTACTTGAGCAGCAACGGCGGTTTGTCGCGCTTGGGATCAACCGAGAGGAACAGCACGCGCAACCGATCAGTGTCGTTGCCCAGCTTGCCGACCACTTGAGCTAGTTCCGCCAGCGTGGTCGGACAGACATCCGGACAATGCGTGTAGCCGGTATAGATCAACGTCCAGTGTCCACTCAGGTCGGCGTTGGTGAAGGGTTTGCCGTCGGCATTCTGCAGATCGAACTGAATCAGCGCTTTTGGCAGCGGCAGTACCGCCACGGTTTTCAGGTCGCGACGATGCGGTTTGGGCCACAGCACCACTATCACGATAATGCACAGCATGACGATTACCGCCAGCGCGGCCCATCGATAGGGCCTGGAACTTGGAGGTTGGGGATGAACGGGCATCGGCTGGCATCGTGAGAGTGATCCACGCATACTAATCGACTGTTCCGCAGCTTTCATCCGCCGATGGCCAAAGACGAAGATCGATCTGCGCTGGTCACAGTACGCGACCTAGTGCGGTGGGGCGCATCGGCGTTTGCCCGTGCCGGCCTGGTGTTCGGTCACGGCAGCGATAACGCGCTGGACGAAGCCTTTCATTTGGTGCTGTGGTCGCTGAAGTTGCCGTTCGATCTGCCGGCAATTTATCTTGAAGCGACGCTGACGCCTCTGGAGCGGGCTGAGGTGCTGACCTTGCTGGATCGCCGCATCGGCGAGCGTCTGCCCGCCGCCTATCTGACCGGCGAGGCCTGGTTTGCCGGCCTGCCGTTTACCGTTGATGCGCGCGTGTTGATCCCGCGTTCACCCATCGCCGAGTTGATCGAACGCGGCTTCGAACCGTGGCTCACGCAGGAACCGGTGAGGCTGCTCGACCTGTGTGCGGGAAGCGGCTGCATCGGCATCGCCTGTGCGCTGGCGTTTCCGCACACGCGGGTGGATCTGGCCGAACTGGACGACGGAGCCCGCCAAGTGTGTGCGCAGAATGTCGAACGGCATCATCTGAGTGAACAGGTGAAAGTCATATCCAGCGATTTGTTCGCTGCGCTGGGTGATCGCCGTTACGATCTGATCGTCTCCAACCCACCTTATGTGCCAACCGCCGAATGGGCGCAACTGGCGCCGGAATATCGGCACGAGCCGAGGCTGGCGCTGGAGTCCGGCGCCGACGGCATGGCGGTAGTCGCGCGCATACTCGAGCAGGCGCCGGATTATCTGACGCCGGACGGTCTGCTGGTCTGCGAGATCGGCGGGTCGCAGGACGAATTCGAGGCGCGTTTCCCGCGATTTCCAGCGATCTGGCACGAGTTCGAGCGTGGTGGCGACGGTGTGTTCATCGTCACGCGTGAAGAACTCGTAAGCTGGCAGGCGTCTACCGTTTCCTACACAGGCAGGAAGTGATGTCCGGTAACACCCTCGGTAGATTGTTTTGTGTCACCAGTTTCGGCGAATCTCACGGGCCGGCAATCGGTTGCGTGGTCGACGGCTGCCCGCCGGGACTGGCGCTGTCGGAAGCCGACATCCAGCCGGAACTGGATCGGCGCAAGCCCGGCACTTCGAGATACGTCACTCAGCGCAAGGAAGCCGATCAGGTCAAGATTTTGTCCGGTGTCTTTGAGGGTGAAACCACCGGCACGCCGATTGCGCTGCTGATCGAAAACACCGACCAGCGTAGTTACGACTACGACAAGATCAAACAGGTGTTCCGCCCCAATCACGCCGACTACGCCTACATGCAAAAATACGGCCGGCGTGACCCGCGCGGCGGCGGCCGTGCCTCGGCGCGCGAGACCGCGGTGCGGGTGGCGGCGGCGGCGATCGCGAAAAAATATTTGCGCGAACACCTTGGCACGGTGATTCGCGGTTACTGCGCGCAGATCGGGCCGCACAAGTTGCCGTTGAAGGATTGGCAGGTCGTCGAGCAAAATCCGTTCTTCTGCGGTGATCCCGAAAAAGTACCGCTGCTGGAGGAATTTTTGATCCAGCTGCGCCGCGACGGTGACTCCTGCGGCGCGCGCATCAACGTCGTCGCCACTGGCGTGCCGCCGGGCTTGGGCGAACCGGTCTACGATCGCCTCGACGCCGAGCTGGGCTACGCACTGATGAGCATCAACGCGGTCAAGGGCGTGGAAATCGGCGATGGCTTTGAGGTGATCGATCAACGCGGTAGCAGCGGCCGTGACGAAATGACCCCCGAAGGATTCCTCGCCAATCACTCGGGCGGCACCGCCGGCGGCATCTCTACCGGTCAGGACCTCCGGTGTTCGATTGCGATCAAGCCGACCTCCAGCATCACCATTTCCGGCAAGACGATTGATGTCGACGGCAAGGCTGCGGAAGTCCGCACCACCGGCCGCCACGACCCCTGTGTCGGCATCCGTGCCACGCCCATTGCCGAGGCGATGGTGGCGCTGGTGCTGATGGATCACGCGCTGCGTCAGCGAGGACAGTGCGGAGCGGTGCCATCGGCGACGCCACGAATTCCACCGGGCACCCTCGCCTGAAGATGCCCAGACTGCTTCGCAGCGGCGACAGATGGCGTTAAAAGCCACCATCCATAAGGCAAATCTGCAGGTCGCCGATATGGATCGTCACTACTATGGCGACCATGTTCTGACGATTGCACGGCATCCCTCCGAGACCGAGGAGCGGATGATGGTGCGTCTGCTGGTGTTCGCACTGCACGCGCACGAACGGCTGGCCTTCGGCAAGGGGCTGAGCGATCCCGATGAACCCGATTTATGGCGCAGAGATCTAACCGGTGTGATCGAGGAGTGGATCGATCTCGGCCAACCCGATGAAAAGCGTGTGCTGAAAGCCTGCGGCCGCGCGCAACGCGTATGCGTTTATGGCTTCGCTGACTCTGCGCGGCTATGGTGGCAGATGGTCGAGGACAAGCTGTCCCGTGCGAAGAATCTCGACGTGGGGCGGTTGTCGGTGATCGGCGACGAACCGCTCGCCGCACTGGCGCAGCGCAACATGCAGTTGCAGTGCAATATTCAGGACGGCCAGATCTGGCTGAGCGATCAGAACCGGTCGGTGCAGGTGGATTGCCTGCGGCTGCGCGACTGAACGTAACGTCGCATACGCGGCGTTCTCAGTCCTGCAGCGGTACGCCTTGGCGCGTCAACAGATCCTTGAGCTTCTGGATCACCGGGAAGATCTCGTTGTTGCGGTCTTCGCCCTGTTCGTCGAAGGCGTGCTGTTCGGCTTCGACGATGTCTTGATCCTGACCGAAGATAGTGTTGGTGAACCAGACGATGAACGGCCACAACAGGTGGATAGCGCCGGGGATGCCGGGCTTGCGAATCATCATCAGGCCGTAGGTCTGGTTGATGCGCTGCTTGCGGTCCACCGGCATGTAGACATTCCACAAATCCAGCGCGGGCTCGTCTTCCGCACTGCCGGCGGTCCAGAACTTGAGTGTCTGATAGGGATAGCCAGTACGGATGGTCATCTTGTCGATCACGCCCAGCGCCGGGTCGGGTTGGCCCTTGCGGTTGATCATGAAGCGCTCGCCCAGCGGCTGCTTGCCGGCAGCGCGGGTGAAGGTGTAGTCGGCTTCCAACCAGTCCTCGCCTTCGCGGATGTCGAGCAAGGTGGCGCGGATGCTACCCATCAGGCTGCGGTGCAGAAACTGATGGTTCATGTCCATCAGGTTCTCGTGCATGAACGAGTAGTGGCAGCCGATACGGCGGTCGAGTGTGCGCGTCTTGTATTCGGGTTTGGAGAAGGTCGGGATATCGGGGAAGGGCACGCTCATGACTTTCGCCGGATCACCCGTGAAGACGAAGATCAATCCATAGGCTTCACGGCAGTGATAGCTGCGCACGCCGTTGGGCAGCGTTTTGCCTTCATCCAGATAGGGAACGGTGACGCAGTTACCTTCACGGTTATAAGTCCAGCAGTGATAGCTGCATTGCAGGCGGTCGCCGCGCACCACGCCCAGATGCAGCGGCACCTGACGATGCGCGCAACGGTCTTCCAACGCAAACACGGCACCGTTTTGGGGGCGCGCCAGCACGATTGGTTCACCGCCGAAGCTCACGCCCAGCGACTTGCCGGGTTTGAGTTGTCGGCTGCGCGCCAGCGGGTACCAGAAATCGGGGTCCAGGCCAGTCTTGCGCAGGTCGCGGTGACCGGCAGCGGCAAACTCGGAGCTGCGGGGAAGATGTCTGATCGAGGACATGACTTTTGTTGTGATTGCCGTCGGTCAGATGAGTGACCGCGCAATGAGTGATAAATACTAGCGTAAATGTTAGCACGCGACTGCATCCTGCAAGTGCTTGCCGGCAGCGTTTCGGGCGGCTGCCTTGATGCTGAATCCAGCGTGCGCACGCTCTATTGCGGGTTTCTGCGTGAGGTGTTGGATGGGTATGCCGATAATTGCATTCAAGCCGCAGTCACCGGTATGGATTTGCGGGGTGCTACACAGGCATGATGGTGCCCGGCGCCGGCATTTCGCCACGCCGCTTTCAAAAAACACGTATTTTGACACCATGAATTCGCCTGCCTCGCCGGAGATTCCAGCCGACCCGGTCGATATGCTCTCGGCGGATCCGCCGTCGCGACGCCGCCTGCGGGCGTTGAGCGGACTGTGGCCGTTTATGCGGCCTTATCGGACACGCATGGCGCTGGCCTTCGCATTGCTGTGTCTGGGTTCGGCAGCGATGCTCACCGTACCGCTGGCGTTCCGCGACATGATCGACCACGGTTTCGTCGCCAGTACGCCGATCCGTGGCTATTTCCTGACGCTGTTCGCCATCGCAGTATTCTGGGCGCTAGCCACCGCGGCGCGCATGTACACGGTGAGCTGGATCGGCGAGCGCGTCACTGCTGATCTGCGCAGCGCCATTTATCACCGCATGTTGGCGCAGTCGCCTGAATACTTTGAAACCACGCGCACCGGCGAAGTGTTGTCGCGACTGACCGGCGACACCACCCTGGTACAGACCGTGGTGGGCGCATCGGTGTCGATGGGGCTGCGCAGTCTGTTCCAGTTCAGCGGCGGCATGATCATGCTGGCCGTCACCAGCCTGCGGCTGTTCACCGTAACAGTGGTGCTGCTGGTGTTCGTGGTGCTGCCGCTGATCGCCATCGGCCGGCGTGTGCGGCGATTGTCGCGCGAGTCGCAGGATCGCATCGCCGACACCTCGGCGCTGGCCGGCGAGATCCTCAACGCCATCCCCACCGTGCAGTCGTTTACCCAGGAGCGGCAGGAGACGCAGCGCTTCGACGCCATGATCGAACGCAGTTTTCGCTCGGCGATCCGGCGCGTGAAGATGCGCTCGGGCCTGTCGGCGGCGATGATCGCGGGCGTATTCGGCGCCATCGTCTTCGTGCTGTGGTTGGGCGCGCAATCGGTGGTGGCGGGGACGATGAGTCCGGGTCAGTTGGCGTCGTTCGTGCTCTACGCGGTGTTCACGGCGGGGGGCGTGGGCGTGATCGTGGAAGTCTGGGGCGAGGTCATGCGCGCGGCTGGCGCCACCGAGCGGCTGATGGAGCTGCTGGCGGCGCGGCCGCTGATCAAGGCGCCGTCGTCGCCGTTGACACTGCCGCAGTCGCATCAGGCCGACCTCGCTTTTGAGGACGTCAGCTTCCACTATCCCTCACGGCCACAGATCGCCGCGGTGGATCGGGTGTCGCTGGAGATACACACGGGCGAGACCGTGGCGCTGGTCGGCCCCACCGGTGCCGGCAAGACCACGCTGTTCCAGTTGCTGCTGCGTTTCTACGATGTCGGCGTCGGCGCCATCCGCTTCAACGGCATCGACATCCGCCGGCTCGATCCGGCCGCGCTGCGCGCCCGCATCGGCATCGTGCCGCAAGATGCGGTGATTTTTTCGGCCGATGCGATGGAGAACATCCGCTACGGTAATCCGCTGGCCACCGACGAACAGGTGATCGAGGCCGCGCGCACGGCGCAGGCCGACGAATTTATCGAACGCCTGCCGGAGCGTTATCAGACCTTTCTCGGCGAGCGCGGCGTGCGCCTGTC
>CAJDTS010000120.1_pt1 | contig 10830 bp, 11 predicted proteins | sample 7389861 | NCBI WGS metagenome assembly CAJDTS01 (sample SAMEA7055659, study PRJEB34461) | soil metagenome | biome: terrestrial ecosystem; feature: Peninsula; material: soil | place: Antarctica | collected 2016 | reverse complement strand
TGCGTTACCTGCTCGGTGCCGCCGTGCTGTTTGCGGCACTGCTGTTGACGCGGCAGTCGCTGCGGCCGCCCCCGCTGCTGCCGACGGTATTGATCGGCCTGTGTCAGACCGCCGCATTTCAGGGTCTGGAGCAATTTGCACTGCTGAGCGGCGGTGCGGGCCGTGTCGCGCTGCTGGCTTACACCATGCCGTTCTGGGCCGTGTTGCTGGCGTGGTGGGTGCTCGGCGATCGCCTGACGCCACGGCATGGGCTCGGCCTGGGATTGGCCGCTATCGGTCTGCTGTGCATCATCGAACCGTGGCGCGCCATGGGTAGCGTATTGAGTACGATGCTGGGGGTCGCCGGCGGTGTCGCCTGGGCCGCCGGCACGGTACTGAGCAAGCGCTTGTTTCGGCAGCAGAGCGTCTCCGTGTTGGGTCTCACGGCCTGGCAGATGTTGATCGGCGGCGTCGCACTGGGCGGCGTGGCGCTGGTGGTGCCGCAGCGCGCGATTCAGTGGAACTGGGCGTTCATCGGCGAGTTGGCCTACTGCGCGGTGCTGGCGTCCAGCCTGGCGTGGTGGCTGTGGTCGATTGTCCTGAAACGGCTGTCCACCACAGTAGCCACCGTGTCCAGCCTCGGTGTGCCGATCGCCAGCGTGTTGCTGGCCTGGCCGATCCTGCAGGAGCGACCGTCGGCGCCAGAAGTGCTCGGCATCGTGTTTGTGCTGCTGGGCTTGGTCGCGATCAGCGGGGTGGGCACGCGCCGCCGCGTCCGGGCGTGACAGACTCGCGCTGCGAATGGCGCCCGCACGGCGTGGCGGCACATCCTGTCGGCCTATCTGACCTTCGTCGCCACCGATGCCGAGGGCCGGCCGCGACCGGTGCCGGCGGTCGTGCCGGAGACGCCGGATGAGCAGCGCCGCCATGCCGAAGCGGATCTGCGCCGGCACAACCGGCTGCGCCACGCCGAGGAATTCAAGCGGCTGCGTCAGCAGGCCGACTGAGCGGTAGCGTCAGCGTCACGCACAGGCCGCCAGCCGTCCGGTTGCGGGCGCTGCAGCGGCCGCCGTGCGCGGCCGCGATGCGCGCGACGATGGCCAGACCCAGCCCCTTGCCCTCGGCCCGCACGGCGTTGCTGCCGCGAAAGAACGGGCGGAACAGCGAGTCGAGTTCCGCCGTCGGCACGCCGGGGCCGCTGTCGGCGACTTCGATCACGACCTCGCCGGCGCCATGCCGGGTGCGCAGGATCACGCTGCCACCGGCGGCAGAAAATTTGATCGCGTTGGACAACAGATTGTCGATGGCGCGACCCAGCAGGGCGCGGCTGCCATCGACCACGGTGCCGGTGGCCGCGTCAAGTCTGAGATCGACTTGATGCGCGGCGGCCTCCGGCTGCGCCTCGTCCAGACGTTCCTGCGCCAGTTCGGCTGGATCGAATGGTTGGCGGGCCATGCCGGGCAACTGATCTTCCATCCGCGCCAGCTCCAGCACCTCGCCGATCAGGCGGTCGAGACGGCCGATTTCACGCTCGGCACGATCCAGCGACGGCAGTTCGACGCCACCGGCGTCGCTGCGCGCCAGTTCCAGCGCCACCCCCAGCCGGGCCAGCGGCGAGCGGAATTCGTGGGAGACGTCCTGCAACACGCTGCGCTGGCGCTCCACCAGCGACTGCACGCGCGAGGCCATGTGATCGAAGTCGCGGGCCAGTTGGCCGAGTTCGTCGCGCCGGTCGGTCAACGGTGCGGCGACCCGCGAGCCCAAATCGCCGTCGGCCATACGCCGCGCGGCGCCCTGCACGGCGTAGATCGGCCGGCTGATGCTGCGCGCCACGCGCCAGCCGACGGCACCGATCACCAGCAGCGATACCAGAATCTCGATCAGGAACGGCAGCCACAAATGGCGCCGGCCGGATGGAGGCGTGAACTGCGCGGCGAAAAAATGCCAGTTCTTACCGTTCGACCCCACGATTTCGAGTCCGACGAGCGTGATGCTGGGCCGCGGGTGCAGCGTCACCGCCGGGTTGTCCTGCAGTTGTGCAAGGTGACGCAGGATGATGCGCGGTGGCTTCAGCAGCATACGGCCGCCGTCATCGATCAACCCGACGCCGATGCGGCGCCGTCGCAGTTGTTCGCGCCAGGGCCGTATCGCGGTGCGCGGCTCGCGGGTCTGTGGATCGATCATCGACACGGTCTGCTGCGCGATGGCCTGCCAGTCCGTTTCATGCTGGTAGAGCTGGCGGGCGATGTGCTGGGTGACCAACACGCTGACCAGCAGCGTCACCACGTTGGCGGCACAGAACCACAGCAGCAGCCGCCAGTAGAGTCGCGTCATGAGGCGGTTTTCACGGATCGCCGTGCAGCAGCAGATAGCCGGCGCCGCGTACCGACTCGATGTGCGGCGCCAGCGACGAGGCTTCCGCCAATTTCTTGCGCAGGCGGCTGACGTGGACGTCGATGCTGCGGTCGAAGCGCTCGATTGGACGTCCCAGTGCGGCCTGGGTCAGGGCCGATTTGTCGACGATATGCCCGGCGTTGCGCGCCAGTGCCAGCAACAATGAAAATTCGGCGCCGGTCAGACGCAGTTCGACGTCGTCGGCCCAGGCGCGGCGCTCGCCGGGCTGCAGCCGCAGGGTGCCGACGTTGATATCGGCCTCGGCCTCGGTTTGGTTGCGGCGCAGTTGCGCGCGCACGCGCGCCAACAATTCGCGCGGCAGGCAGGGTTTGGGCAGGTAGTCGTCGGCGCCGAGTTCGAGACCGATGACGCGATCGATCGGCTCGCCGCGCGCCGACAGCATGATCACCGGCAGCGCGTACAGCACGCGCAACTCGCGCAGCGCGGCGAGACCGTCTTTGCCCGGCATCATCACGTCGAGGATCAGCAGATCGGGGCGTTGGGCATCGTCGCGCAGCGCGGCCAGGGCGCTGTCGGCATCATGTACGGCGGATACGTCCAGCCCCTCGCGACCGAGGTAATCGGCCAGCAGGGAGCACAGTTCGCAGTCGTCGTCGGCGATCAGGATGCGCGGGCTCATGCGTCTACTGTGGTTCGTGGCCGCGGTGGCGGCAAGTGCGCCAGCCACGGGTTTACCGAACTTTACCGAGTTGCAACAGCCCTTAACATGCGGGCGGGTTACAAATGACCTGCATTTTCAACCGGAGTCATAACTCATGCGTACATTCCCCCCCAGCACCCGTTCTGAACCTTCGTTCAAGGCGGCCTCCTTCAAGAAGATATTGCTCGCCGCCGCCGTAGCCGCCGCACTGGGCACTGCCGCGCCGGTGTTCGCCCAAGACGCACCCCCCGCACCAATGGCCGCGCAGCATCACGGCCATGACGGCCATCAGGGCTGGAAGCATCATCGAGGAATGAAGATGATGCGAAACCTGCATCAACTCGACCTCAGCGATGCGCAGAAACAGTCGATCCACACTGCGTTCAAGAGTAGTCGCGCCGGCATGCAAACGCAGTTCGAAGGTCTGATGCAACAGCGGCGTGCGTTCGAGATGGCGGTGCCCGGCACGCCCGCATTCAATGCGGCTTACGGCAGCTACGCCCAAGCCGCTGCGGTCGTCGCTCAGGCGCGGGTGAAAGCCGAGGCGGATCTTCGTGTGCAGATCTACAACCTGCTGACCGAACCGCAGCGCGCCAAGCTGGCGACTCTACAAGCTCAACACCCGCATCCGTCTCCGCAATCCCCTCAGAGTTGAGCGGGTTGCGCGGGCGCCGGCGGTGATGCCGGCGCCCGCGCTTCAGTCCGTACCAGCGAAGCGATCAGTTGCGGCGATCAGTTGTTTGAGTATGCCGTCTTCGCTGGCGGCATGGCCGGCGTTGGCGATGATGTGCAGCTCGGCCTCGGGCCAGGCGCGATGCAGGTCCCAGGCCGAACGGATCGGGCAGACGACGTCGTAACGGCCCTGCACGATAACGCCGGGGATGGAGCGGATGCGCTGGGCGTTGTCGAGCAGCCAGCCGTCGCAGTCGAAGAAGCCGCCGTTGACGAAGTAGTGGCACTCGATGCGCGCGAACGCTTCGGCGAAGCGCTCGATGCCGAAGCGCTGGATCAGGTCGCGGTTCTGCACCAACCGGCTGGTGGAGCCTTCCCAGATACTCCAGGCCCGCGCCGCAGCCCGCCGCACCGCCGCATCATCGCTGGTCAGGCGACGGTGATAGGCGCTGACGAAGTCACCGCGTTCGGCTTCGGGGATGGCGTCGCGGTAGGCCTCCCAGGCGTCCGGGTAGATCCAGTTGCAGCCGTCTTGGTAAAACCACTGAATCTCGGCACGGCGCATCAGGAAGATGCCGCGCAGCACCAGAGCCGACACCCGCTCAGGATGGGTCTCGGCATAGGCCAGCGACAGGGTGCTGCCCCAGGAGCCGCCGAATACCAGCCAACGGTCGATGTCCAGCTCAGTGCGGATGCGCTCCATGTCCGCAATCAGGTCCCAGGTGGTGTTCTCGCGCAGCTCGGCGCGCGGCGTGGAGCGACCGCAGCCACGCTGGTCGAACAACACGATGCGGTACTTCTGCGGATCGAAGAACTGGCGATGCCAGGGCTCGCAGCCGCCGCCGGGCCCGCCGTGCACGAACAACGCCGGCTTGCCTTGCGGGTTACCGGATTCCTCGACGTAGATTTCGTGCAGCGCCGACACTTTGAGGCGATGGCTGCGATAGGCTTCGACCAGCGGATAGGGGGCCGACATCGGCATCACTCTGCAAATAGAATCAGACATCAGCTTAACGGATTCCCGAAAGACATTGATCTGCAAGGCGTCGCTGAGTATGATCAGCCGTGTCACCGCGCAGTCACACACGGCAATCTGCCATCGATAACGGGTGACCCGGATTGGGGCATGCAGGCGAGTTCACGGGTTCTTGGTATTTTTTTATGCGTCGTCTGGCTCAGCCAGCCGGGCCTCGCCGCTGCCGACCCCGGCACTCCGCAGCAGCAGACGAATTCGGAACGTGTCATAGCCGACCCGGCACGCTTTCCCGAGCCGACGATGCTCAAGCCGGCGGTGAATTTCTGGAAGGACGTGTTCGCACGCTATTCGGAGAACCAGAGTCTGGTGCAGTCGGCCCTGGCGCCGCAGAAACTGATTGCGATACTCGATTTTCGGCCGCAGGCCCAACAGATGTCGCCGCAGGCGCTGCGGCAGTTTCGCGACGAACGCGAACAGCAGGCCGTGAAACGTGCCGATGAGGCGCTCAAGGGCATCGTTGCGGTGAACGCCGATCCCAAGCGCATGACCGCCGAGCAGCGGCGTATTTATACTCTGTATGGCAGCGGCGATACGGCTCATTTCAAGGGCCTGATCGGCAGCTTGCGGGTCCAGCACGGCCTGCGCGAGCGCACTGGCCATGCACTGGCGGTGGCCGGACGCTACCTGCCAAAGATGCAGGCCATCTTCACCCGTTACGGATTGCCACCGGTGCTAACCCGGTTGCCGCTGGTCGAGTCCTCTTTCAATCTCGACGCTTATTCGAAAGCTGGCGCCGCCGGTATCTGGCAGTTCATGCCGTCTTCCGCGCGCATCTACATGACCTTGAACGCAGTGCAGGATGACCGCCGCGATCCGTGGACCTCCACCGATGCCGCCGCGCGCCATCTCAAGGACGATTACGATGCGCTCGGCAGTTGGCCTCTGGCGCTGACCGCTTACAACTATGGTCGAGGCGGCATCGCGCGTGCCTTGGCCGATGTGCACGGCACCACGCTTACCGACCTGCTGGAGCGCTACGACAATCCGCGCTTCGGTTTCGCCTCGCGCAATTTCTACGCGGAATTTCTTGCGGCCAGTCAGGTCGCAGCCGATGCGCAGCGTTATTTCGGCAGCATCGATCACGACGACCCGATCCACTTCGACGTCGTCCAGACTCACGATTACGTCTCTTACAATACGTTGCGCCAGATCTCCGGCGCCGATGCCGAGACCTTCCGCACGCTCAATCCGGCCTTCGATCCGGCGGTGGTCGAAGGTCGGCTGTATGTCCCGCCAGATAGCCAGGTGCGCATCCCGGCGGGTGATCGGCAGCGCTTTGGTCAGCGCTACGCGGCGCTCGAACCCGGCCAGCGCTTCGACCGGCAAAGAGTCTGGTATGTGGCCTACCGGGTTCGGCATGGGGACGTGCTGAGCCACATTGCACGCCGCCATGACGTCAGCGTGGCGACGCTGCTGCGTTACAACCATCTGCACAGCGCGCAGTTGATCCGAGTCGGTCAGACCCTGCGGATTCCGACCGGCGGCAGCAGCGCGGGAAGTCCTGCCGTTATGCGCGTGGCAGCGGCGGCCAAGCAGTCAATCGCCGTGCACCGGGTTGGCGCTGGCCAGACGCTCAGCGGTATCGCCGACCGGCATCACGTCAGCGTGGCGACGCTGTTGCGTTACAACCATCTGCACAGCGCGGGGCTGATCCGGGTCGGCCAGACACTACGGATTCCTGAGCAAACCATCGTCGCGCATCCAGTGGCCACGCGGGTGGCCGCGAGCAGGCACGCCGTGATCGTGCACCGCGTGCGGGCCGGCCAGACCCTCAGCGGCATTGCCGCACGCTGCCGCCTCAACGGCCTGCGCGACGTCGATTTCCTCGAGACCGGCATGCGTTTGAAGATCCCGCGCTCCAACTAAGGAATCTCTTATTTGTTCGTCATGCTCGCGAAGGCGAGCACTCAGGTGCTTGATTGTACTGGGGCCCCGCCTCCGCGGGAACGACGATACAGTAATTAATCAGAGCTTCCCTAGGGGCAACAGACCCTAAGCTTGGCTATCGGGGTTTGGATCTTCCGACGAGCTGGCGCTTGATCCAGCCGCCGAGTTGTCGCAGTTGACCGTGTTCGTGCAGCGTCTCGCGGCCGGTCAATAGAATCAGTGCGAGTGAAAACGGCACCACGTAATAGACGATGCGATACAGCAGCACCGCGCCCAGCACGGCTTCGCTGGGTGCGCCAGGCAGCATCAGCAGCAATATCGACTCGAACACCCCGAGTCCGCCCGGCACGTTACTGAGCACGCCGGCTTGCATGGCGATCACGTAGATGCCCAGGAACGACAGGTAGTGAATGCCGGTGCCGGTTGGCAACAACACGTATAGCGAACCGGCGGCAAAGCTCAGATCGGCGCTGGAGACGACCAGTTGGCGCAGGCTCAGGCTCATGCTGGGCAGCACGATGGTCTTGCTGCCGAGATGGATCGGGGTGCGCTTGAAGCGGGTCAGCATCAGGTAGGCGAACACCACCGCCAGCAGCGCGACCCCCAGCGCGCGGGTGCCTGCGACGTCTAGCGGCAGGGCTTGGCTGAGCCCGTGTGCGCCGATCACCAGCGAACTCCCCAGCAGGGTACCGACGCCGAGAAAAAAGTTGATTGCCACCAGCGTCATGATGCCGGCGATCTCGAACGCCGTCAGCCCTTCCGCGGCGTAGCTGCGATAGCGTACCGAGCCGCCCGAGATCGACGACAGACCCGCGGTATGACTGATCCCGAAAGCCGTGAAGGAAGTGAACGCGACGCGAGGATACGGTAGGTGCCAGCCGATGGCGCGCAACGCTAGCCAGTCGTACAGCGTCAGCATCATATAGCTGCCGGCGACACAGCCCAGCGCAGCCAGCACCCTGTGCAGGGGGACGTTGGCGAGGCCGGTGATGACGTCGGCGGGATGAATTTCGCGCAACAGATGGCTCAGCGCATACAACGCCAGAGCGAAAATCAACAGGGTAGCCAGCGACAGGGCTAGATGTCGCGTATGCGCAGCGTTATTCATAAGGTTGGTCGTGGTCCCACTCCCATTCTAGCAAGCTGCCATTCGTCGGCCATGAGCGGTTACAGGCGGCAAATCGCATACACTGATGGGCGCGGAGTCCAGTCATTCGAATCCATTGATGTTCAAGAAGTTGATCAACGTGCGGTTGCGCGATCTCGCCAACGCCACCGACTACGCCGCTTGGAAGCAGATCGCGCTGGAACTCGACCGCGTCGAGGGTGCCGACGCCTGGAAACGGGACGAGACCAGCGACGACTACGACTATCTGCTGATACGCGAGAGGCTGATGCGCATGCGCGAACTGCGCGCCAGCGGCGACGTGCGCCAGTTGGTGTTCAATCTTGCCGAAGGTTTGCACGGCAACCTCGGCAATATCGCCAATCCGTCGTTGCACGGCTGGTGTCGCTTCGGCACCAAGCGCCTGATCGAGGAATTCTCGGAGGAGGTGCGGCGTTGTCTGAACTACATCTGCGTCGGCGACTTCCCCGACTTCCCCGACTTCAGCGACGGCGACAAAGTGCTGTTCTTCAGGCGCACCGGCCACAGCTTCGGCCGCTCGGCGTTGTTGCTGTCGGGCGGCGCTACGCTGGGCATGTTTCGTCTGGGCGTGATCAAGGCGCTGTCGGAGCAAGGTCTGCTGCCACGCGTGCTGACCGGCTCCTCGGCGGGCTCCATCATCGCCGCCATGACCGGCACCCGCACCGATGCCGAACTGCCCGAGATTTTCGATGCTGGCAATCTCAGCCTGCGGGCGTTTCAGAAAATTGGCTTGCGCGATGCCTTGTCCAGCGGCGCATTGCTGGATCCGACACAACTCGAAGACTGCCTGATGCGCAATATCCGCGCGGGTAGTTTTCTCGAAGCGTTCGAACGCACGCGCCGTATTCTCGGCGTCACCGCACCGTGTCGCCAGCCCAGCCCAATCAGGCGCCGCGTCTGCTCGACTACCTGACCGCCCCTCCCGTGGCGGTGCGCCGTGCGGTGCTGGCGTCCTGCGCCGTCCCCGGCGTGTTTCCGCCGGTGATGCTCGAAGCGCTCGACTACGACGGCCAAGCCGTGCCGTACATGCGTTCCAAGCGCTGGATCGACGGCTCGCTGTCGAACGGTCTGCCGCTGCTGCAGCCTGGCGCGGCTGCGCAACGTCAACCACTACATCGTTAGTCAGACCAATCCGCACATCGTGCCGTTCATGCGCGAACAGGATCGCCACCCCCCCGCGGGGTGTTGCCGTTCGCGCGCGATGCGGTGTCGGTGCTGGGGCGTGATGTGTTTAATCTCACGCGTCGGCATCTTGGGGCCGAGGGCATGCTCGGCGCCGCGCGCGTCATCGACCAGATCAACGAGGTTCTGCAGCAGCGCTACAGCGGTGACATCAGCATTTTCCCGCGGCACACACCGCGGCAGTTGTTGCGCATGTTCTCCAATCTGTCGGCCGATGAACTGCGCCGCTACATTCGTGAAGGCGAGCAGGCCACTTGGCCGAAGCTGGAGCGCATTCGTCAACAGACGCAGATTTCACGCACGTTCGAGGACGGTCTGGTGTGGTTGAAGAACCGCGACCGTTTCAGCGGCGGCGCATCGCTGAAACCGCGCGGTCGCACGGATCGCCGGACCGGCAGCGCCAGTCTGCACTGACCGGGCGGGCGGCTCAAACTAACGCTTGCCCGGCCAGCCGTTCCAGCACCCGCAGCGTGCGTCCAGCTTGTGACCCCGAGGGGGTCTGTATCGGGTGGATCGACAGCCCAGCAACAGCAGCCGGCGATTCAGCCGCGCGCCTTCAGCAGGTCGCGGATTTCACCCAGCAACTTTTCCTCGGCCGAAGGCTCGGGTGGCGGCGCCGGAGCGGCGGGCGGCTTGCGGGTGACGCTGTTGATCAGCTTGACCATCAGGAAAATGGCGAAGGCGATGATGACGAAAGTGAAGGTTGCCTGGATGAATTTGCCGTAGCCGAGCAGTACCGCCGGTTTGCCGTTGACTGCTTCATGCAGGGTGATGGCAAGGTTGGAGAAATCGACTCCGCCGGTCAACTGGCCCAACAGCGGCATGATGACGTCGGCGACCAGCGACGACACGATTGTACCGAATGCGCCGCCGATGACTACGCCGACGGCAAGGTCGATGACGCTGCCACGCATGGCAAATTCTTTGAATTCTTTGAGCATGCTCATGCCAGGTTCCATCTTTGGAAGGAGAAGTGCCTAAGTTTAGTGGCACTTGGCAGTGGCCACAACGGTTTGAGTGCCGCATCGATAGCGACTCACCCCAACGGTGAAGAGGATGATCGCTCGGGTCCCGACAACTGCTGCACAGAGCGAACCAACGCGGACGTACACCATCATGAGCAAAATTCAGGCGCTGGCCTACGTTGTGGACGAATCCACCGACCTCTCGAAATGGCCGGGTTATCTTTGTGCTTCTGGGTCCAACGCGCGCCCAGATGTCTTTTTGGCGCAGCAGCGGTTTGGCGGCGTCTTGGGTCCACGGCGTCGGGGTTTCACCGGTCTTGATCCGGCTGTTGTCTTCGCGGCTGTTGCGTTGTCGGGGGACTTCAACAAAGGTCGCCGGTCCTCTGCTCGGCGCGGGCCGCGTAGCCATGTTCGGCCAGCTGCGGGTGAAAGCGGTCAAACAGGGCCTGCACCCAGTTGAGTCCGGAACGAAACGCTTCCCAGTGGATCCGGGCCTTCAGACCGGCCAGCGGATCGCCTCGCGGGACACGCTGGGTTGTGCGTTCCCCGATATCAAAAGACCCAGGTTGCCGGTGCCATTTCATGGTCTGCGTACGCGGTTTGTAATGATTCGCCCTTCGATTACTCAAATGGTGCTGAGTTGCTTGATTGGCCGCAATTTTGATGGGTTTTTAGAGGCGCCCTTGAGAGTCACGACCATTCTCCAAGAATGACCGCTCATGCCCACCTGTTGTTGGAATCACGCTGCCTCCTCCAGTCTCATGTGTCATTGGAAGCGGCTACGGCGCACACCTAAAGGTGTAAAATCGTTTTAAGACTACAAGTCGGAGTTGACGCAGCCTATAGCGGAGTAATCGCCATGCACAGAAGCCATCAAACCAATGCGACCGTGGGTGAAAGCGGCACA
>CAJDTS010000057.1_pt1 | contig 10946 bp, 8 predicted proteins | sample 7389861 | NCBI WGS metagenome assembly CAJDTS01 (sample SAMEA7055659, study PRJEB34461) | soil metagenome | biome: terrestrial ecosystem; feature: Peninsula; material: soil | place: Antarctica | collected 2016 | reverse complement strand
GGTGCTGCGTCGACGACTTCGCCGACAGTTTGGTCTCCACCTTCGGCGTGGATCGCGGTCCCGGGTGCGATTGCTTCCGCATCGGCCTGCGCCACAAACAGCCGCCGCTTGAGGGCACCCAGATAGTGCAGCCGTGCGATCACTTCCTGGCCGGTGTAGCAGCCCTTGTCGAAACTGATGCCGCCGCGCTGCTCGAGATTGGCCATCTGCGCGACGAAATGCTCCTGCGTTTCGGGATAGACCACCGCCACGCCGGCCTCGATGTCCAACAACCGCCAGGCCGCCGTGCCTGCCGGGCGTGCCTGCTGCGTCAGCTGGGGCCAGAGCTCCGACAATTTCTCCGGCGAAGCGCGCAGTGTGAAGCGGGTGGCGACTGCCGGGCGACGGGTGATCTGGATATCGTCGTGAATTTCGACGGCATCGGTTGCGGTCGGTGTCGGCAGCCCCAAGCCGCGCAGGATGGATTCCGCATCGGGCCCTGCCAATCCCAAGGCGGCGGTGTCTGCGCTGATGTCCTGCAGGTCGACCTTGGCGCGCAGCACGAACATCTTCAGGCGTTTTAATACGCTTTCCGCAATACTGCGATGCACCTCCATCAACACCGCGCCCTGCGGGTCGCGGCTGAGATGGAACACGGCCAGCATGCGTCCTTTGGGGTTGCTGTAAGAGGTCATTTGAGCGTGACCAGCGGTCAATTTGCGCAGATCGTTGCTGAGTTGCCCCTGCAGGAAGCCGTCGGCGTCAGCGCCCGCGGCACGCAACAGTGCGAGTTGGCCGAGTGGGGCGACGATGCTGCCGTTGATCGCCGCATTGGCTTCGTCGTGCGGATTGCCGAAGTGGACGATTTCGCCGCAGACGACATGGGCGCCTGCGGTTGCAGGAATGAAGTTTAGGTTCATGAAGGTGGTAATCGGTGGCGGTATCGGAGTCGGTAGCGCAAGGAGGCGAGATTTGACACAATGCAGCATCGAAATGGACGCGCCTCAAGCCATGCAGTCTACGCCTGAATCAGACAAGTCCGAGCACGAAACCCAGGTTTCGAATGACGCTCCGGCAGGCGCGTCCGATGAGGCCGTAAAACCCGAGTCCAAGCCGCTGCCGCGTGAGTATGGCGGCCGTCGCGATGGGTTGGAGCCCACGCGCTACGGAGACTGGGAAAAGAACGGCCGCTGTATCGATTTCTAGCCGTAGCCGTTGGGGCGACATTACAGCGTCCAGGAACTTCAAGGAATCGGCCCTGTCCGCGAAACCGTCAATGCCCAGATGCCCGCTTTCGACGTTCATGTTGGGGCCGTATTGCCGCCTGCAGATCTCCTCGATGCTGGGCGTGCAGGTGGTGGTCGAGGATTATGTGGGCAGCGAGCCGGTCAAGCGGGTTCTGCAGTTACGGATCAAGGTCGCACATACGGTGTTGGGTGTTGCCGCGATTTTCGCGGTGCTCAAAGTTGCGTTGGGAGGCTAGGAGACATGACGGAATACAACATCATCAATCACCACTACGACGTGATTGTGGTCGGCGCCGGCGGCGGCGGTCTGCGCGCCACCCTGGGCCTGGCCGAGGCCGGCCTGAAGACGGCCAACATCACCAAGGTGTTCCCGACCCGCAGCCATACGGTCGCCGCGCAGGGCGGCATCGCCGGCGCGCTGGGCAACATGGGGCACGACGACTGGCGTTATCACATGTACGACACCATCAAGGGCGGCGACTGGCTCGGCGACCAGGATGCGATCGAGTACATGACGCGCGAGGCGATTCCGGCGATCATCGAGCTGGAACACTATGGCGTGCCGTTCTCGCGTACCGAGGATGGTCGTATCTACCAGCGTCCGTTCGGCGGCATGACCACCAACTATGGCGAAGGGACCGCCCACCGCACCTGCGCTGCCGCCGATCGTACCGGTCACGCCATCCTGCATACGCTGTATCAGCAGTCGCTGAAAGCCAAGGCCGAGTTCTTCATCGAATACTTCGCCATCGACCTGCTGACGGATGACGACGGCGGCTTTTGCGGCGTACTAGCCTGGGATCTGTCCACCGGCGAACTGCACCGCTTCCATGCGCAGCAGGTAATTCTCGCCACCGGCGGCTACGGCCGGGCGTTTTTTTCTTGTACCGGTGCCCACACCTGTACTGGCGACGGCGGCGGCATGGCGGTGCGCGCCGGTCTGGCAATGCAGGACATGGAGTTCGTGCAGTTCCACCCCACCGGCATCTACGGCGCGGGTTGCCTGATCACCGAGGGCAGCCGCGGCGAAGGTGGCTATCTGACCAACTCCGAGAATGAGCGCTTCATGGAGCGCTATGCGCCGCACACCAAGGACCTGGCCAGCCGCGACGTCGTCAGCCGCGCCATGACCATTGAGATCCGCGAAGGCCGCGGTGTCGGTCCCGACAAGGATCACCTACTGCTGCACCTCGAACAACTCGGGCCAGAGGTGCTGCATCTGCGCCTGCCCGGCATTACCGAAACCGCGCGGATTTTCTCCGGCGTCGACGCCACCAAGGAACCGATTCCGGTGTTGCCGACGGCGCACTACAACATGGGCGGTATCCCGACCAACTATCACGGCGAAGTCGTCACACTCAAAGACGGCAATCCCGATCACGTCATTCCCGGCCTGATGGCGGTGGGCGAAGCGGGCTGCGTGTCAGTACATGGCGGCAATCGCCTCGGCTCAAACTCGCTGCTCGATCTGGTGGTGTTCGGCCGCGCCGCCGCGCTGCGCTGCGCTGAGATCGTCAAGCCCGGGGGTCTGCACAAGACCATCCACAAGGATTCCGAGGACAAGGCGCTGGCGCGTTTCGACCGATTGCGGCACGCCCAAAACGGCAAACTGTCAACCGCTAAAATCCGGCTCCACATGCAGAAAACCATGCAGGCCCACGTCGGCGTGTTTCGCACGCAGGAAACGCTGGACGAAGGCCGCGCCGAACTCAACAAGGTGATCGAATCGTTCCGCGACGTGCACGTCACCGATAGTTCGCTGATCTGGAACTCCGATCTGGCCGAGACGCTGGAGCTGGAGAACCTGCTTGCCAATGCACTGATGACGATGGCTTCCGCGCAGAATCGCAAGGAATCGCGCGGCGCCCACGCCCATGAGGATTATCCCGAACGTGACGACATCAACTGGATGAAACATACGCTGGCCTGGCGCCGCGGCGAGACCGAGGTGGAGATCGACTATCGCCCGGTGCACGTGGAGCCGATGGACGACGAGGCCAAGTCGGTGCCGCCGGCCAAACGCGTCTATTAGGGCCTGTTAACACTATGCCGGCACATCGCGTTACGAGTCCAAAATCCCAATGAAATTATTGGGGGACGGGGTCATTTCCGCCTACCGCGGTCTGATCCTGGCGTTGCGGTCCAGTCGATGGCCCTGGACTTTGGAATGTCTGTTCGCGTTCTGGTACGCATGGGTTTGGGGTCGCGTCGTTGCCGAGTCCTGGCGACCGAGCTGGCGAGAAGCAGCCGTATCGTGTAATCCCGCCGCTTCCGGGTACGCCGGGTTACGCTGCTGATGGCGCGTAATACTGTCGATACCAACGAACAAAACCGGCTACGCCTTGTTCCACTGACACCTGGGGGCGGTAGTTGATCCGCTGTACCAGTTCGGAGATGTCTGCCTCGGTGTCGGGGACGTCGCCGGGCTGCAACGACAGCAAGTCCATCTTTGCCTTCTTGCCGAGACACTGCTCCAACACTTCGATGTAGCGCAGTAACTCCACCGTCTGTTCATTGCCGATGTTGTAGAGGCGATACGGCGCTACACCACTGCTGGCCGGATCTGGTGCGTCGCTGTTCCAATCCGGGTCTTGCGCTGGCGGGGCATCGAGTACGCGCACCACGCCTTCGACGATGTCGTCGATGTAGGTGAAGCTGCGCCGATGGTGGCCGTGGTTGAAGACCTTGATGGACTCACCGGCGAGGATCGCCTGGGTGAACAGAAACAGTGCCATGTCCGGCCGGCCCCAAGGGCCATAGACGGTGAAGAAGCGCAGGCCGGTGCTGGCAATGCCGTAGAGGTGAGCATAACTGTGCGCCATCATCTCATTGGCTTTTTTGGTGGCGGCGTAGAGCGTGAGCGGGTGCGCTGTGCTCTGGTGCTCGGAAAACGGCATCTTCGTATCCGCGCCGTAGATGGAACTGGTGGAGGCGAATACCAAATGCTCCACCCCATGTTGCCGGCACCCTTCGAGGATGTGTAGAAAGCCGGTAACGTTGCTGTCTACGTAGACATGCGGATTTTCCGCGGCATAGCGCACGCCAGCCTGTGCAGCCAGGTTGATCACGCGCTGTGGCTTGTGGGCGGCGAACACGGCTTCGATGGCTTCGCGGTCGGCGAGATCGGCATGCACATGCGTATAGTGCGGGTGGTCCTGAAAACGGGCCAGGCGCGCCTTCTTCAGGTTGATGTCGTAGTAGTCATTGAGATTGTCGATGCCGATGACAATGTCGCCACGCTCAAGCAATTTCATTGCGACGTGCGAGCCGATGAAGCCGGCGGTACCGGTGACCAGTATTTTCATCGGATCAATCCTACCAAGTTAACGAGACTGTAGTCAGTAGCCCGGTTTGCCGTAGCAAGCCGGGAATGTACGTGAGAAAACCCCAGCTCCGCTACGCGGAACCGGGCTACGAGTTGCTGAGTGGCTGCGCGTCGGAACGTCGGCTTGGCCGTCACGTGACCGATCAAGGTTTGTTCAACTCAAACGGCATCTCGTTCAACCGCGTCCCACACCGTGGTGTGCCGCGTCCTGATCGCCCAACAGCGATGCGCCGGCGGTGGCCGTTTGAAATCTTCGTCTAGCGTCTTGGCGGTGATGTCCTGAATTTCGTAAGCCTCGATCACAGCAGCGTCGAGCTTGAAGCCGCGGCGGTTGGTGGAGAAATACAGCGTGCCGCCGGGGGCGAGCAGCCGTAGGGTGTCGGTCAGCAGGTCAGTGTGGTCGCGGCGGATATCGAAGTTGCCTTCCATCTTTTTCGAGTTGGAGAAGGTCGGCGGATCGAGAAAGATCAGGTCGAACTGCGGCGGCTGCGGGCGCTGGGCTTGGTTGTGCAGCCAGTCACGACAGTCAGCGCGGATCAGGCTGTGTTGGGGCAGGCGTTCGCCGTCCGGTGGCGGACGTTCGAACAATTGCGCACGAAAGCCGTTGAGCTGCAGGTTGCGTTGTGCCCAGTCGAGGTAAGTGTTGGAAAGGTCGAGCGAGACGGTAGCCGACGCCTTGCCGACGGCGGCATGGACGCTGGCGGCGCCGGTGTAGCAGAACAGGTTGAGCACGCGCTTGTCGGCGGCCTCGCGCTGTAGGCGCAGCCGCATGGGACGGTGATCGAGGAACAGCCCGGTGTCGAGGTAGTCGTCGAAATTGACCTGTAGCCGGCAGCCATGTTCGATGACGGCGTGCAGGTGCGCGGTGTCGTTTTGGCGCTGGTACTGGCTGCTGCCTTTCTGCGGCTGGCGCAGCTTGTAGTGCAGGCGTTGCGGAGGTATTTCCAACACTTTGACGACACCGGCCAGTGCGCCGCGCAGGCGCTTCTCGGCGCGGATCGGGTCGACGCTGTCGGGCGCGGCGTACTCCTGCACGTAGGCGTGCAGCTCACCACGGTCAGTGTGGTAGAGATCGACGGCGACGGCGTATTCGCTGAGATCGGCGTCGTAGACGCGGTAGCAGTTGATGTCGCCGCGCTTGGCCCATTTGCTCAAATGGCGCAGATTTTTGCGCAGGCGATTGCTGAACTCTTCGGCTGCGTCGAAGTTGGTTTCGTCCGCGGGGATGTCGAACTGCAGCAACTTGCAGGCGATGGCGCCGTTGTAGAGCGCGTGCATCTGGCTGGCGCGCAGGCCCAGCCGCGGGCTAAGGTCGCTGCGCTCGGTGAAAAAGCCGCAACGCCAGCCGCCGAAGTGCGTCTTCAGGGTGACGCCGAACAACGAGTAGAGCTTGATCAGTTCGGCTTCGGTGGACAGGCGCTCGCCGTAGGGCGGGTTGCAGACGATCAGGCCGGGCGGTTCGCCCGCCAGAGCGGCGGGTGGCGTGGCGGCGAGGGCGTCGCCGTCTTCGACGTGGATGTGCGCGCCCAGACCGGCGCGATCGATGTTGGCGCGGGCCGCACCGACGGCGCGCGGGTCGAGATCGGTGCCGTAGAAGTGGGACGACAGCCGCGTCAATCCTGCTTCACGACGGTCTTCGGCTTCGGCGTGCAGCTGTTGCCAGACGGCCGGTTGATGATCCCGCCAGGCCTCGAAACCCCAGCGTCGGCGCAGCAGGCCGGGGGCGATGTCGGCCGCCATCCACGCGCCTTCGATCAGGAAGGTCCCGGAGCCGCACATCAGGTCGATCAGCGGCAGCGTCGTCGTCGTCTTGCTCTGCCAGACGCTACCGGTAGCGTCTGGTTCCGCCGTCAGCGGCCAGCCGCAACGGGCCAGAATGGCGCTGGCGAGATTTTCTTTCAAAGGCGCTTCGACGCCGAATTTCCGGTAACCGCGCCGGTGCAGGCTGTCGCCGGCCAGATCGAGGCTGAGCGAAATCTGAGTTCGGTCCATGTGCAGATGCAGGCGGATGGCCGGGTTGTCGGTATCGACATTGGGCCGGTGCAGGCCGGCTTCACGGAAGCTGTCGACGATGGCGTCTTTCAGGCGCAGGGCGGCGAAGTGGGTGTTGGCGATGCCGGGTGTGCGCCCGGCGACTTCGATGGCGAAGCTGCTGCCGGTATCGAATACGTCCGGCCACGAAACTTCACGTGCCGTGGCGTAGAGCGCATCCGCATCACCGGCTTCGGCGGTTTTCAGCGGCAGTAACACGCGGCTGGCCAAGCGCGACCACAGACAGGCACGATAGGCGGCTTCGAGATCGGCCTGTGCCGAGACGCCGCCTTTGGCTTCGCGGCAGTCGGTTACGCCGAGCGTGGCGAGTTCGCGCGCCAACAGCGGTTCGACGCCGCGCGGACAGGTGACAAACAGAGGAAATGCCGACATACGTCATTATCGCTGATGCGTCGAAATATGCCGCGCCGCCGCATCGACTTGGCCGATGGGTTATTGCAATAACCGCGCGCTCATTGTGTCATTGTTCGGTGTAACGATGAGATGAGCTACCGTGAACCAGACAGAACCAGTCCAATCGATCAACCTGTCGGCCTTCCGCGAAGTGCAGCGGCTGGCCTACCAATGTGCGGAAGTGGTGGCGGCGGAGTTGCGGCCGGGCATCACCGAGCGTGAAACCGCGGCGCTGATGAAGGAATGGTTGCTGGGGCAGGGCGTCAACGACTGGTTCCATCAGCCGTTCGCCTGGTTCGGCGACCGCACCGCGTTTCGCGGCTTCATCGGTTTCCGTCATCTCGGCGGTTTTAATCCGGCGTTTTATCCGTCCAGTCGCCGTCTTGAGCAGGATATGCCGTTCATCCTTGATTGCGCGCCATCGCGCAATGGCGTCACGGCCGACATCGGCTACTGCGGATGCGTCGGCGAGAATCGCATTTTCGATCGCCTGATGGACGACCTGATCGAATATCGTGTGCTGATCCTGGATCTGGTGCGCCAGCGCCGGCATCTGTCGGAGGTGAGTCAGGCGGTTGATCGCTTGTGTGCAAAGCACGGCTACGAGCCGCGCCACAAGGCCTATCCGTTTCAGGTGCTGGCGCACCGCGTCGAAGCACTGGCGGCGGACGACAAGCCGCATCGCAGTGTGCTCAATTTCGGTGTGCGCAACGTCAGCGAACTGCTGCGTGATGCCATCAAGGGACGACGTGAAGGCTGGTCGCCGCTGTGGTCCAGCGGTCAGGCCTCCGATCATCCGCCGACGCCGGGCCTGTGGGCGGTGGAGCCACACATCGGGTTTCGCGGCGTCGGCGCCAAGTTCGAGGAACTACTGGTGGTGACGCAAACCGACGCGCGCTGGCTGGACGACGACGTGCCGCACGTGCGCCGCTGGGCGCAGCGTGGATTGTGGCAGCAGGCGGCGGCGTGAGGCACACGAACATGGAACCCGACCAGATGGTCAAATCCGGCGACGTCGAACTCGCCGTCTATCGCTGGGGTGAGCAGGCGGATCGACCCACGCTGGTGCTGGTGCACGGCTATCCCGACTCGGCCAGCATCTGGCGTCCGCTGGCCGAGTTGTTGGCCGAGCGCTATCAGGTCGTCGCCTACGATGTGCGCGGGGCGGGTCGGTCGAGCCGGCCCAAGCGCACTGCGGACTATGACCTCGAATATCTGGTGGAGGATATGGCCGCCGTGGTCGACGCGGTCAGCCCAGAGTGGCCGGTGCATCTGCTGGGTCACGACTGGGGATCGATCCAGAGCTGGGAGGCGGTCACCACCGAGCGCCTGAGTGGACGCATCGCATCCTACACCTCGATTTCCGGGCCGAGTCTGGATCACGCCGGCGACTGGATGAGGCGGCGCCTGCGTAGCGGATCGCCCGAAAAAATGGCATTGGTCGCGCGCCAACTCGCGCACTCCTGGTACATCGGCATGTTCCATCTGCCGGCGCTGGGTCCGGCGGCCTGGACGCTGGGTCTGGACAAGCTGTGGCCGAAAATTCTGGCTCGGACCGAGGGTATTGACGCAGAGATCAGCCCGACCCAAGCGCGTGACGGCAGTGCCGGCGTCAAACTGTATCGCGCCAATTTTACAAAACGCGTGTGGAAGCCGCGGCCACGACACACCGAGATACCGGTGCAGTTGATCCTGCCGAAGCGCGACCCCTTCATGGTGCCGGAAATCTGGGACGATCTGCCGCAGTGGGCGCCCAAGCTGTGGCGGCGCGAGATCGATGCCGGCCACTGGCTGCAGGTTAGTCATCCGCAACAACTGGCTGAGTGGGTCGGCGAGTTCGTTGATTTCATCGAAGGCGGCAAAGAGTCGATGACGTTGAGACGTGCGCGGCGGCGTGCTAAAGCCAGCGGCAAGCCCGACGCCGGCAAGCTGGTGGTGGTTACTGGTGCCGGGTCCGGTATCGGCCGTGAAACCGCGCTACTGTTCGCCGAACGCGGTGCCGACGTGGTGGCGGTGGATATCGACGCCGATGCCGCCAAACGCACCGCCGAGCTGGCGCGGCTGCTGGACGCCGAGGCCTGGTCGAAGGCGGTGGACGTCGGCAACGCCAAGGCGATGGAGACGCTGGCGCGCTGGGTCGGGCGAGAGTTCGGTGCCGCCGACGTGCTCGTCAACAACGCCGGCATCGGCATGGCCGGATCGGTGCTGGATACCAGTGTCGCCGACTGGGAGAAGATTCTGCACGTCAATTTGTGGGGCGTGATTCACGGCTCGCGGTTGTTCGGCAAGCAGATGGTTGATGCCGGCAAGCACGGCCACATCGTCAACGTCTCCTCGGGGCTGGCGTTCTTCCCCAGCCGCACCACCCCGGCCTACGCCACCACCAAGGCTGCGGTGCGGATGCTGAGCGAATGTCTGCGTGCCGATCTGGCGGATCGTGGCATCGGCGTCAGCGCGGTCTATCCGGGCGTGGTCAACACCGGCATCGTCAACCGCACGCGCTTTGTCGGCGCCGGCTCGGAAGAACAGAACCGGCGTCAGGCCCGTACGCAGCGGCTGTACGAGCTGCGCAATCTCAAGCCGGCGGCGGTGGCCGAGGCGATTATCGATGCGGTGCAGAACAACCGCGCCGAGGTACTGGTCGGTATCGAGACCGTTGGTATCCAGTTGACGTCCCGGCTACTGCCGGGGGTGGTCCGTCGGTTGGCGCGGATCGAAGCCGGCTAAAGCGAAAAAACGGAGGGACATCCATGTTGAAAGTGGGAGAATCTCGCCGCAAGGCGTCGCATACGCAGGGCGCTCTGGTGCCGCGCAAGGTCAGTTTCGACTGGTCGCAGACGCCGCTGGAGTGGATTCCGGGCCAACCGTTCGCCAGCCACTTCATCAACGAGATCAATTTGTTGCTACCGGCCGGCGAGTTCTGGTTCTGCAAGGTCTACAACCAGGCCATTCCACTGATTACCGATGCCAAGCTGCGCGAGGACGCGCAGTCCTTCATTCGACAGGAGGCGATGCACGCGCGTGCGCACGGCGGTGCCGTGGTCGAATATCTCAACACCCATGGCGTCGAGACGGAGTCCAATACGCGGCAGGGCGACTGGCTGTTTGGGACGCTGCTGGCCGATGCGCCGTTCGAGCTTAAGCTGCCGCGGCTGGCGCGGCGGCGCTGGCTGGTGTTTCGTCTGGGCATCATCGCCGCGGTCGAGCACATGACCTGTGTGCTGGGCAAATACGTCCTCGAGAACCGGGGTTGGGATGAGGCCGGTGCCGATCCCGTATTGCTGGACCTGTTGCGTTGGCATGGCGCCGAAGAAGTCGAGCATCGTTGCGTCGCCTTCGATATTTATCGACATCTCGGTGGCGGTTATCCGTCGCGCTATTTTCTGGCGTTGATCACGATGCCGGCGTTCTACGGTCTGTGGGTACACGGCGCGGCGCATCTGATGCAGCAGGACGAACGTTTCCGCGACAAACGGCCAAGCGTGCTGCGGCCGTGGATCTGGCGTGAATGGCTGCGCGTGTCGCGCAGTGGCCTGCTGCCGTCGCCGTTCTGGCTGGTTGCGCAGGAGCTGACGTTTCTAAAGCCCTGGTACCACCCGTCCGGCGAGGCATCCACCGAACAGGCGCTGGCGTACCTGGAGACTTCGCCTGCGGCGCTGCGGGCGGCTGCGGCTGCGGCTGCGTGAGGGGCTGCCAGACCGTGTAAGCGAAAGCTGACTGTGATTGGTGAGAACCGCGTCTGAAGCAGGCAATTCCAGGCCGCGAACATGATTACGGGACAAGGCGAATGAGTAAACCGGTGGAAAAATGCAGACAAATCGGTTTCTCACTCCGCGTCCGGCGCGCTGAGTAGTCGGCTGGCTGGCTGGCCGACTGCTGCGGCGTCTGTCGGGCGATCTGCTGTGCAGCTTGCTGGGGCGTTCTGGAGAAACCCAGACGGTTGAAGAGGC
>CAJDTS010000077.1_pt1 | contig 11215 bp, 9 predicted proteins | sample 7389861 | NCBI WGS metagenome assembly CAJDTS01 (sample SAMEA7055659, study PRJEB34461) | soil metagenome | biome: terrestrial ecosystem; feature: Peninsula; material: soil | place: Antarctica | collected 2016 | reverse complement strand
GAGGCGAGCGTGGATTGAAACCCCTTACCCTTCCCTTTATCCTTGGAAGAATAAGCCGTCGCCCGCTTCTCACGAGGCGAGCGTGGATTGAAACCGAGTGCGTCCAGGGATTGTTTGCACAGACCCATGTCGCCCGCTTCTCACGAGGCGAGCGTGGATTGAAACTACTCTGAGCTATTGGGATACGCCAGAGACACCGTCGCCCGCTTCTCACGAGGCGAGCGTGGATTGAAACCTTGGTGTTCTTGGCTCGCTCTTCTTCGGACTCGGTCGCCCGCTTCTCACGAGGCGGGCGTGGATTGAAACTATCGGAGACAAGTGGGGCGTAGTAGCGGCCATTGTCGCCCGCTTCTCACGAGGCGGGCGTGGATTGAAACCCACAGGATGCAAAGGTTTACGCTTGCTCTGTTGCGTCGCCCGCTTCTCACGAGGCGGGCGTGGATTGAAACCTGATCACCGAGATGAGCGCCGCCCAAGCCGAGAAATGTCGCCCGCTTCTCACGAGGCGGGCGTGGATTGAAACGTAAATCTGTGCATCCTCACCCTCGGCGCTTTGGGTCGCCCGCTTCTCACGAGGCGGGCGTGGATTGAAACTTGTGTCCGGCACGCAGGAGCTTGTGGATCGCGTCGTCGCCCGCTTCTCACGAGGCGGGCGTGGATTGAAACGCAACGAGCATGTCTAGCTCGGCGTTGAACTCTGTCGCCCGCTTCTCACGAGGTGTCGCCCGCTTCTCACGAGGCGGGCGTGGATTGAAACAATTCCTCACGGAGAAGAAGACTGGCATACGCCGTCGCCCGCTTCTCACGAGGCGGGCGACTCAGGCCAGAACAGGTGCAAACGGGCGCGCAGGAAGATGACGATTTCGATGAGCAGGACGATGAGAACGACGTATTGCCCCCATGCGACGATGACACACAGCAGCGGAGACCAACGATCGCCGGTCGGCGAGGACGCCACGCTCAGGTGGCGGTATAGCGCCAGGCTGAAAGCGTAGAACATGCCGTAGGTAAAATTGCGCGTCCACTGGGTGGTGTCGTACACCAGCAACCCTCGGCGCCAGCCGCGGCGGTACTCGCGCTCGCACAGACGCACGAATTCTAGTGTTTCGATGATCACGATCAGCACCAGCGCGATTTCCCACACTCCGAGCAACACGTCGGGCTGGAGATTCGAGGTCAACACCAGGGTAAGGCCGGTGATGGAGACTGCACCGTGCACGATGCAGTTGGCGTTTTTCCACTCCACCCCCAGCTGCCGGCTACGGGCAGCATGGAAATGCAAGGCGATGAGCACCAACCCTGAGCCCAGGAAAATCATGTCAAAAACAATCAGACCGATGACGATATCGGCGGGAAAGCCCGCACCGAAGGCGGTGTGCAGCGCCAGCACGATGGACTGGGTGGAGACGGTGGCGAGCAGGATGACGCCGTTGGCGTTCTGCTTGAGCGGTCGGCGCAGCAACCGGTAATAGCCGTGCACGAACAACCCGACATAGGGCAGATACACGGCGACGGCGATGAGGGCCAGCCCCTTGTCGAGCAGATGCACTTCCGGCAAGGCGTGCGTGGCGAGCATAGAAAGCGTGGCGGTGCCCGCCACCCAGGTGCCGATGGCGAAACGACGCAAGGGATGCGCAATGTGCATGCGAAAGTGCTGGTTGATCGCGGAAGCCAGATAGGAGCGGACGAGGAAAATCCAGATCACCAGAATTTCGATCGTCACCAGCCGTGCCAACAGCGGTGTGTAGAACGGCAATTGCGGCAGCGAGGCGTCCGTGAAAATGCCGATGGCCATCACGATAGCGCAGGCCGCGGTCGGCGAATAGCCGTGGTGCTTGAAACGCAAGCGCACCAGTGCCGACAACGCCAGCAGAACCACAAACGCTGCGAGGTCAACGGCAAGCGCAGTGTTCATCGTAGCGGCAACCCGGCACAGTTTTCATTTTGTCTTGATGACAGAGACTTTTGTCAAGAACAGCCTCGACAACGCATTTTTATCCGTTACGGACGCAGACCCGGCGCGAACACTTGAATCGGCCGCATCGACGTGAATTGATCAGACTTTCTCTAGTGTGGCGTCAACTTGAGCCGGCAGCGAGAGCCGGCAGCGATCAACGCGCGGCTGGAAGCCTGTCACCACAGCGGCGATAATAGCGTCGTACGCGAACTCCTCGCGACTTCTCTGCATCAATCTTTGTCCCATCACACCCCTTCGCCGTTGACGTTGCCGCCTTTGCCAGCCCCCGGGTCGTCCGCCCGCTGGCAAGGTGTCGAAGGCCCGGCCGCAGCCTGGACACTGGCGCAGCTGGCACGTAGTCAACGTCAGTTGGTCATCGCCGTTGCCAGCGGCGAACAGCAGGCCTACCGACTGGAAGAGGAACTGCGCTTTTTCCTCGGCGACGCCGCACTGGTCACACATTTTCCAGACAACCAGACGCTGCCCTACGATCCGTTCTCGCCGCATCAGGAGATCCTGTCCGGCCGCCTGGCGGCGCTCTATCGCCTGCCACGGCAGAGCCACGGCGTGCTCATCGTCACTGCCGCCACGCTGATCGAACGGATGCCGCCGCGAGCTTGGCTGGATGGCCGCGCGCTGCTGGTCAAGGTCGGCGAGACGCTGGATCCCGGCAGCTTTCGCGAACGACTAGTGGCGGCCGGCTATCAGAGTGTGTCGGAGGTGCAGACCCAGGGTGAGTTCGCCGTCCGCGGCGCCTTGATCGACCTGTTCCCGATGGGCTCGATCCACGCCTACCGGCTCGATCTGTTCGATGACGAGATCGAATCGATCCGCACCTTCGACCCGGACACCCAGCGTTCCAGCGACAAGGTCGACGAAATCCGCCTGCTTCCTGGCCGCGAGTTCCCGACCGACAAGCAAGGCATCGAACATTTTCGCCGCCGTTACCGTGAATACTTTCCCGGCGACCCGGCGCGCTCGCGCATCTACAGCTCAGTCAGCAGCGCCCTGATGCCGACCGGCATCGAAGCTTGGCTGCCGCTGTTCTTCGCCGACGGTGAAGCCGCCTCGCTGTTCGATTATCTGCCACCGCAGGCGGTAACGGTCGAACTGGAGGACGTGGCGCGGAAGCTGGCCGGCGAATGGCAGCAGATCGAGGAGCGCTTTGAGCGCTATAGCGGCAATTCCGAACGTCCGCTGCTGCGCCCGGCCGATCTGTTCCTGCAGCCCGGGACAGCCTTGTCCAACCTGCAACGTTACGGCCGCATCCAGTGCCGCGCCGTGGACGACGGCACGGCCACCGCCGATGTCGGCGCCGCTCCGCTGCCCACCGGCAAGGATGCGATCAGGGCCTGGCTGCAGGAACACGCTGAACATCGCGTGCTGTTCGTGGCTGAATCGCCGGGCCGACGCGAGGCGCTACTGGATTGGCTGAAGACGCTGGGCATCCTGCCGCGCGTCCACGAGGACTGGCACGGCTTTTCGACCGACGCCAACCGCTACGGCATCACCATCGGCCCATTGCAGGAAGGTTTTGCGGTCGACGGCTCGCAACTGGCGCTGATTGCCGAAGCCCAGGTATTCGGCCTGACCGCCCCCGCCGCCGCACTGCGCAAACGCACCAAGGTGCGCGACCCGGAAACCATCCTGCGCGATCTCAACGATCTCAAGGCTGGCGCACCGGTGGTGCACGTCGAACACGGCGTCGGACGCTATCTGGGCCTGCAGCGGCTCGACGCCGGCGGACTCGAAACCGAATACCTGGTCCTGGAATATGCCGACAGCGACAAGCTCTACGTGCCAGTGGGCTCGCTCAACCTGATCCACCGCTACACCGGCGCCGAACCGGATGCCGCACCGCTGCACGCGTTGGGCAACGAGCGCTGGGCCAAGGCCCGCAAGCGCGCTCGCGACCGTGCCGCCGACGTCGCTGCCGAACTGCTGCAGATCCAGGCGCGCCGCGCCGCCCGCCCCGGTCGCGCGTTGATCGCCGACGCCGACGACTACCGCCGCTTCTGCCGCGGCTTTCCATTCGAGACCACCCCCGATCAACAGACCGCCATCGATGCCGTCGTGGCCGATCTCGCCAAACTTACGCCGATGGATCGCGTGGTCTGCGGCGACGTCGGATTCGGCAAAACGGAGGTGGCAATGCGCGCCGCCTTTATCGCCGCCTCGGCCGGGCATCAAGTCTGCGTGTTGTCGCCCACGACGCTGCTGGTGCAGCAGCACGAAAAGAATTTCCGCGACCGTTTCAGCGACAGCGCCATCAAGGTCGCGGGGCTGTCACGGCTGCGCACGACAAAGGAACAGACTCGGCTACTGGAAGACATCGCCGACAATCGCGTCGATATCATTATCGGTACGCACCGCCTGCTGCAAGACGACGTGCGCTTCGCCAACCTCGGCCTGGTGGTGATCGACGAGGAACACCGCTTCGGCGTGCGCCACAAGGAGAAGCTCAAGAACCTGCGCGCCGAAGTCGATCTGCTGACGCTCACCGCCACCCCCATCCCGCGCACCCTGAACATGTCGCTGGCCGGCCTGCGCGAACTGTCGATCATCGCCACGCCGCCGGAATCGCGACTGTCGATCCGTACCTTCGTCGTCGAGTGGGATAGCGCGCTGGTGCAGGAAGCCTGCCTGCGCGAGTTGAAGCGCGGCGGCCAGGTGTATTTCCTGCACAACGAGGTGCGCAGCATCCAGCGCTTCGCTGGCGACATCGCCGCGTTGGTACCGGAAGCGCGCATCCGCGTCGCTCACGGCCAGCTGCGCGAGCGTGAGCTGGAACAGGTGATGCTGGACTTCTACCACGGCCGCTTCGACATTCTGGTGTGCAGCACCATCATCGAATCGGGCATCGACGTACCCACTGCCAACACCATCCTGATCGACCGCGCTGATCGCTTCGGCCTGGCGCAGTTGCATCAGTTACGCGGTCGCGTCGGCCGCAGCCACCACCGTGCCTACGCCTATCTGTTCGTGCCCAGCAAGCGTGCGCTCAGCGCCGACGCCGCACGCCGGCTGGAGGCGATCGAGCAGCTCGACGAACTCGGCGCCGGCTTTGCGCTGGCGACGCAGGATCTGGAGATCCGCGGGGCCGGCGAATTGCTGGGCGACAGCCAGTCCGGCCAGATCGAGGAGATCGGCTTCACCCTCTACGCCGAACTGCTGGCCAGCGCCGTGCGTGCCATCCGTAGCGGCACGCTGGACGACGCGCCGTTCTCCGCCAGCGGCCACGGTTGCGAGGTGGATCTCGGCACTTCGGCACTGATCCCCGAGGACTATGTGCCGGACGTGCACACGCGGCTGGTGTTGTACAAGCGCATCGCCGAGACTCGCGAAGCGGCTGAACTCGACGAACTGAAAGTGGAGATGATTGATCGCTTCGGACGGTTGCCGACCCAGACGCAGCGCCTGTTCGAGACCGCCGGGCTGCGCCAGCACGGCGAGCGCATGGGCATCGCCAAGATTCGTGTCAGCAGCAGTTCGGCCACGCTGGAGTTCGGCCCGCGCCCGCGCATCGATCCGGCGCGTCTGATCAAATTGATCCAGACCCAACCCAAGGTCTACAAGCTGGAAGGACAGCAGCGCCTGCAGATCCGCGCGGAACTGGGCGAGCCGGAGAAGCGTGCCGAACACCTCGCGTCCGTGCTGGCGCGGCTCGACGAAACGGCGACCGTTTCCGCATAGGCGGCTGCGGCGGCGCCACTGTCTCCATGCCGATTCAATAGTTGGCTAAACTCAGTCTTATCGATTCAACCGCCGCCCACTCAACCGCCATGATTGTCCCGCAAAACCGTCTGTTTCGCCTGTTCGCGCTCGCACTGACACTGGCGGCGCTGACGCTGCCGGGTCTGGCGCAGGCCAGCCGCTATCGCGTGGACGTCATCGTTTTCATTGACCACGGCGGCGTTGGCGACGAGCAGTCGGTCCCGGCGCGGGCGCTCAACTCATCGCGCGTGATCGATCCCGGCGACGCTTCACGTCTGGCGGCCTCCGGCATCAACGTCCTGTCGCCCTCCAGCTTCGGGCTGCAGAGCGAGTGGCAGCACCTGCGCAATGCCCGCCGGTTTAAACCGGTGATCAAGCTCAGTTGGGTGCAGAACGCCGCAAGCAGCGGCACGCCGCTGCGGCTCAGCGAGGGAGGGGCGGTGACGCTGGCCGACGGCAGCCAGATCAACACAGTGTCGGGTCATATTGCGCTCTACACCGGCACCTTCCTGCACCTCGATACCGACCTGGCCTACACGACGGGCGGTGCCAACGGTGCAGCGCCGGCCAGTTATCGCCTGGACGAAGTGCGCCGCGTCAAGTTCAACGAAATTCACTATCTCGACAGCCCGCGACTGGGAGTGCTGGCGCGAGTCAGCAAACTGCAGTAGCCGCTGTATCCGGAGCGGATGAGGTCTGCGCTTGCGGCATTGATACGCGTTGATGCCTCATCGCCGCGCTCAAGGATGCTTCATCACCCACAGCCGTTGGTAGCCGAGTTTCGTTTTCAGCGCCACAGCCGTGGCATGCGCGGCAGCTGGCGTGGGAAAGCCACTGACCTGTACGCGATACCAGGTGCGTCCATCCACCTTGGCCGTCACCACCACGGCGGGATAACCGGATGCCTGCAATTGCTGCCGTTGCTGTTGGGCCTTGTCGGCAGTGGAGTAAGAAGCGACGTTAATCGCCCAGCCTGACCCCGCATCGTGGTTGCCGTTCGACGCGGCTGTCGCAGACGGCGCGTGAGGCGCCACAGACGGCGCGTGAGGTGCCACAGACGGCGCGTGAGGTGCCACAGACGGCGCGTGAGGTGCCGCAGACGGCGCAGGTGCGGGCACTGCAGCCAACTGCGACGTTTCGGCCAACTTTGAATCCATCTGCGCTACCGCCTGCGCTGCCGCGGGCTTTCCGGCGATATCGCCGGAAAGCCCGTCCGCAAAGGCAAACCGCTGCCGCATCCGCGGCCAAACCTCTGCGTTGCGCGCCAGAATACGGGTCGTCTGACCTTCATGGATTTCGCAGTCGTGGGCGGCGACGAGTTGGCGCTGGCCTGCTGCAATCGTCATCGTCTCAGCCTGGCCTTCGGCGACACAAATCTGTGTACCTGCCTGTTGCTGGCGAAAAAAATACTCGCCCGGCTGCAGCGCCACGCGACGCTGTGCGAAGTAAACGTAAAGCTGCTGGGCCTGCTTCACGGAAGTCGCACCAGGAATATCTGGATGCCAAAGCAGATGCATATCGCCACGCTCAAAGCTGACGATGATAGGTACCGGAATCGGATCTGGCCCCGCATCCGCGCCTGCAGCCGTCGCGGACGACAACTGCTCAACGCTGATCTCGCCTGCGCCGGCCAACTGCAACAGGCCGCGGTTTGCCAGACTCAAAGTCAGCCGCGCACCCTTGCCGAGTTCGACCACATCGCGCGCAACGACCACGTCCCCCGCGTGCAACCCCAGATGCTGCCCCATACGCTGGACCTGAACCGGACCCTGGACACGGTCAACCTGTAACGCCGGCACCTCGGCAGCCCAAGCGCAACCGGCCGCGAGTAGCACTGCACAGGACAGTGCCAGCCGAAGCATGCGAGGCGGCCTGCAGTCCACACGCCGGCACGCGACGCGGCATGGCCGGCGCCCCAGCAAATGCGCATTGCGCCCGATCAACCGATTTTGCACCCTGATCTGTCCAAACCTCTTTCAAACACCATTCATTCGTGGCTTGGCGCAATCATAACGCTCTATTCGATCAACAGGGTAACTCGGAGCGTTGAGGCCAATTCGAGTTTCGTGGTCGACACTGAAGAGATCAGCGCTCAGGGAGGTGATCAGCGTTCGGGCGGGTCCTGAGCACGCAATGCCGGCAGCGCGCGGGCCAGAATGGCGTGAACCCGCTCTATGCCCCGCTCGATGGACTGTTCGATCTCGCCGTGGATACTGCCCTGCCCCAATCCGGCCGCCCAGTTGACGCTGACGGCGAGGCAGGCGTAATCCAGCCCCAGCTCACGCGCCAGCGCGGCTTCCGGCATGCCGGTCATGCCGACCATGTCGCAGCCGTCGCGCTTGAGCCGCGCGATCTCGGCAGCCGATTCCAGCCGCGGGCCCTGGGTGACGCCCATCACCCCGCCTTCGGCGACATCGATGCGCTGCGACAACGCGGCGTGCAGCAGCTCGCGTCGCACCCGCTCGGCGTAGGGCTCAGTAAACTCGATGTGCATCAGTGCTGCACCGCTGCCGTCCGCATAGGTGTGTTCACGGCCCCAGGTGTAATCGATGACATCCGACGGCACCGCCACACCGCCCGGCGCCAGCCATTTGGCGATGCCGCCGACGGCAGCAATGGCGATCACGCTGCGCACTCCGGCCTGCTTCAATGCCCACAGGTTGGCGCGATAATTGATGCGGTGTGGCGGAATCGAGTGCCCCTCGCCGTGGCGCGCCAGAAACAGCGCGCGGACGCCGTGGATACGGCCCTGCAGCAACGGCGCCGAGGGCGCGCCATAAGGCGTTTCGATCACTTCGGTTTTGTCGGTCTCCAGGCCCGGCCAGCGGTTCATGCCGGTGCCGCCGATCACCGCTAGTGCCGCTGAAACGCCGGTCACAATCCCTGCACCGCGTAGATCGCCGGCAGCTGGCGCCAGTAGTTCTGGTAATCCATGCCGCAGCCGAACACGTAACGGTCCGGCAGCTCGAGACCGACGTATTCGGCATGCGCGCCCGCGGCACGCCGGTCGTGCCGCTTCTCCGTCAGCACCGCCACCTGCAGACTGGCCGGTTCGCGCGCCAGCAATGCGGAACGGATCGCCCGCAAGGTCTGGCCTTCGTCGAGGATGTCGTCGATCACCAGCACATGCCGCCCGCTCAGTTCGACTTCCGGCCGACGCTTCCAGTGCAGTGCACCGCCACGGGTGTCGCCGCGGTAACGCGTGGCGTGGAGATAGTCGAGATCGAACGGGAATTGCACGCGCTTGAGGATCTCGGCCGCGGCGACGAAACCGCCCACCATCACCACCAACACCAGCGGATTTAGTTCCGCATAGTGCGCCTGCAGTTGTTCGGCGAGGCGGTCATAGGCGGCATCGACGGCAGCGGCATCGTAGATGCAGTCGGCTGCCGCCAGTACCGCCTGCATCTCCTCGACGCGAGTCAACGCGGGCCTTCGATGCGATACAGGCACCACAAGCGGGCACTGGCCAGACGGCATGGTTTCACCGACAGTTCATCGAGCAGGGCGACGACGCCTGCGCGGTCGTTGCACACCGGCAACATGTCGCAGCCGGCATCCAGCGCCATCCGCGCACGCTCGAGCAGATTACCGACCGTCTTGGCAGCGCCCATGCTGAGATCATCGCAAAACAGCGCGCCGTTGTAGTGCAATTGATTGCGCAGTACGTCGTGCAGCCAGTGGCGCGAGAACGACGCGGGCTTTTCATCCACCGCGGCGTAGCGTACGTGTGCGGTCATCAACGACTCGATCCCGTCCTCGATCAGGGCCTTGAACGGGACCAGATCACGCGACTCGATTTCCGTCCAGGATCGACGATCGACCGGCAGGTCTTCATGCGAATCGACGGCCACCGTGCCGTGGCCTGGAAAGTGCTTGCCGGTGGCGGCGAGCCCGGCGCGGTTGAGCCCGGCGCGGAACGCACGCGCCAGCGGCACGATCAACTCGGGAGTTTCGGCAAACGCACGATCGCCGATCACCTTGCTGACACCCCCGTCGCGGTCCAGCACCGGGGCAAAACACAGATCGATGCCGGTGGCCGCCAGCTCGGTACCGATGGTCGCTCCGTATTCCTGCGCCTGCGCCAATGCGCGCTCCGGCGATTCCTCATACAAGCAGCCCAGCGTGCGCATTGCCGGCACTCGGGTAAAGCCCACCCGGAAGCGCTGCACCCGCCCGCCTTCATGATCGACCGCGATCAGCAGCCGCGGCGATTTCAGTGCTGCCAGATCCGCACACAAGGCCCGCAACTGATTGCTGTCGGCGTAGTTGCGGGCAAACAGGATGACACCACCGACCTGCGGATGCATCAGGATTTCACGGTCTTCGGCATCCAGGCTGGTGCCGCCGATATCAACCATCAACGGCCCGATTGTGCTCATGTTCGACACGCTGTGCGGATCCAAATGGGAGACGATGAATGATTACTAGGACGGAGTCCAGCAACGGTAGGGTTGCAACGCGAGGGCGTGATTGTAATAGCGATGCTGATCGGTGACTTCCTCGCCCAGCCAAACGGGTCGCGCAAAGCGCTGTGCGGCATCTTCCAGCTCGATCTCGGCGACGATCAACCCGGCGTTGTCGCCTTCGAATTCGTCGATCTCCCAGGTGTGCCCCTGGTGTTCGACGATATGTCGCGTCTTGTCGACGCGGCCCACGCACAGCGTTCGCAGGATCTCTTCGGCATCGGCGGTCGGCATCGGGTAATCGTATTCGGCACGTGTGGTGCCGACCACTGCTGCCTTGATATTCAGACGCGCTTCGATGCCATCCAGCCGCACCCGGACCGACGCCTTGCCATCGACACCGCCCAAATACCCCTGACACATCCGCCGTGAGCGGCTCATTGCATCACGCCAGGTGCCGTTCGTGACGAGAAACTTGCGTTCGATTTCGACGGGCACGTTCGATTTCGACGGGCATGATCAGACGGTGGTGACGGGCGGCAGGCTCGAAAACTATGCGTATTGTAATCGTTGACGGCGCTGCTCACCGAGCCGCTTGAGTCGCTTGATCCACGGATCGTTTGCACGGAATTGCCTGCAGTCACGGTCAGCCACCCCAACCCGCCACAAATCCCTGCCGACCCCGAAGACGGAACCACGCATCTGCGGATCAAGCCGTTCGGCTGTCCACTACGGGTCAACGTGTGCTTGCGTGAGACGCAGCTGTGCGGCAACCCGCACACGCAAGACGATCAAGGTTGCTCTACTGCTGGCTGGGGTCAACGCTGATGTCACCACTCAGCACGCCGAGGGTCTTGGCCTAGTAATACCAGGCGGCGGGACCTCCTACCCAAGCGACCGAGTCGAACTTGATGCGCGAACTGACGCCACCGAGTATGGCGGCCCCGAGTTTAAGGGGGTCTGATGGGTGTGCTTTTTGTCGTAGCCGGCTTCTACATCGCCAGCCGCAGTTTTCACGTAGAGCGCGATATCCGTTTTAGTCAGCAGCGTATCCAGTTTGCCGGCGTGTTGCTGCAGGCAGGTGCCCACCCGGTTCGTGGCGGCGTTCTATGACTGGGTTGAGTCAGTCTGCGCCTGG
>CAJDTS010000111.1_pt1 | contig 11270 bp, 9 predicted proteins | sample 7389861 | NCBI WGS metagenome assembly CAJDTS01 (sample SAMEA7055659, study PRJEB34461) | soil metagenome | biome: terrestrial ecosystem; feature: Peninsula; material: soil | place: Antarctica | collected 2016 | reverse complement strand
TGGTGCTGAACTACATCACGCCTCACGGCAAGTGGAACATCCATTCCACCTACAAGGACAACCACCGCATGCTGTTGCTGTCGCGCGGCATGGATCCGGTGTGGATCAACGACAAGGACGCTGATCGGGTGGGCATCGAGGACAACGACTGGATCGAGATCTACAACGACAACGGCGTGGTGGTAAGCCGCGCCAACGTGAGTCGGCGCGTGCAGCCGGGCACCTGTATGTACTATCACGCGGTTGAGCGCACGGTGTACATGCCGAAGTCGCAGGAACGCGGCAACCGGCGTGCCGGCGGGCACAACAGCCTGACGCGCACCCGCATGAATCCAGTCTATCTGGCGGGCGGCTACGCCCAGTTCAGCTACCTCCCCAACTATTGGGGTCCCGGCGGCATCATGACGCGCGACACTTATTGTGTGGTGCGCAAGATGGAGAAACTGGAATGGTAACTGCCGCGACACCCGTGCCCAAAGTGCTGAAGCTCGTTCCCCCCGGACCGACTCGGCCTGCACCCCTGCGGGTGGGCAAGGGCAAGCGGGTGGGGATCAGCTACACGCTGCGTACCAACGGCGAGATCCGCCACATCCGCTCGTCGGACTGGGGTGACAAGCCGCTGGAATACGTGCACGGTGATGGACGGCTGCTGGCCGCCCTCGAGCGGGGGCTCGAGGGCAAGCTGCCCGGTGAGAGCTGCGTGGTGACGATCCCTCCCGAAGAGGCTTACGGTGAGCGCGAACGCGCGCTGCAGCAGCAGGTACCGGCCTCGATGTTCGGCGGAGTGGACCGAGTCGAAGAGGGGATGTGCTTCATCGGGCGCAGCGAGGATGACCAGCACTTCGAAAACGTGATGATTACCCAAATCGACAAAGAGCAGGGCGTCGTGCTGGTCGACACCAATCATCCGCTAGCCGGCATGACGCTCGAGTTTACTGTCAAGATTGTGTCCGTGAGTGACGCTGACGCAGATGGTATCCATCCGGCAGAAAGCGGGTCGGGCACTGAAAACATTATCCATAATCTCATAGAACTGCAGGCTGGCTAAACCATGAAAATTATATCCCAAGTATCGATGGTCTTTCATCTGGATAAATGCATCGGCTGCCACACTTGTTCGGTTGCCTGCAAGAATATCTGGACCGATCGCCAAGGCGCCGAGTACATGTACTGGAACAACGTGGAGACCAAACCGGGCACCGGTTATCCCACGCGTTGGGAAGACCAGGGCAAGTATCGCGGCGGCTGGGTGCTCGACGAGAAGAAGCGCCGCCTGCGCCTGCGCCTGCAAGGCAAATGGGGCACGTTGGGCAATATTTTCTACAACCCCTACCTGCCCACGTTGGACGATTACTTCGAACCTTGGACCTACGACTACCAGAATCTGTTTACTGCGGCCGAGGGCGACGATCAGCCCACCGCACGCGCCATCTCGATGGTCACCGGCAAGTACATGGACACCATCGAGGCCGGCCCAAACTGGGACGATGACCTCGGCGGCTCGCAGGTATACGCGAACAATGATCCGAATCTCGACAATGCCTCGGATGAAGAGATGGCTCAGATGCAGGAGATCGACCGCACGGTGTTCTTCTATCTGCCGCGCATCTGCAACCACTGCCTGAATCCGGGTTGCGTGGGGGCTTGCCCGGCGGGCGCAATCTACAAGCGTGGCGAAGACGGCATCGTGCTGGTGAACCAGGAGAAATGCCGCGCCTGGCGCATGTGCATCTCCGGTTGCCCGTACAAGAAGACCTACTTCAACTGGTCGACCGGCAAGGCGGAAAAGTGCATTCTGTGCTATCCGCGCTTGGAAAGTGGGCAGCCACCGGCCTGCTTCCACTCCTGCGTAGGGCGTATCCGCTACCTCGGCCTGTTGCTTGTCGACGCGCACCGCATCGAGGCGGCGGCCACGGCGCCTGATTCATCGCTGGTGCAGGCGCAGCGCGACTGCATCATGGATCCCTTCGATCCGGAAGTGATCGCCGCAGCCAAAGCCGGCGGCATCCCCGACTTGAAGATTGAAGCTGCGCAGAAGTCGCCGGTCTACAAGTACGTTAAGCAATGGGGTCTGGCGCTGCCGCTGCATCCGGAGTTCCGCACCCTGCCGATGCTGTTTTACGTGCCGCCTTTGGGCCCGGTGCTCGGCAAGATGAACAAGGGTCTGTACGACACGGCGGGCGCCCCAAACAGCGAGGGGCTGGATCCGATGATGAGCGCGCTCGAGAGATCGCGTCTACCGGTGCGCTACATGGCAAGCATGTTCTCGGCAGGCAACGAGCAGCTCATCCGCGAGGTCTATCGCAAGCAGGTAGCGGTACGCTTGTTCAAGCGCGCGCAGAAGATCAAGACCATATCCGCAGCCGAGGTGGACAAGGCGCTCGCCGATGCCGGCATCACTGCGAAGGAAGCTGAAGCGATCTACCGGCTCACCGCGCTGCCCACCTATGAGGAACGTTTCGTGATGCCCGCCATGGAGCGCGAGACGGCGGTCGAGGATCTGTTCCCCGCGCTCGACCCGGTCTCGCGAAACTATCCCATCGAAAAGGGTAGGGTTGGCGTCGGCTTTCACACCAATCCCCAACGGGGGCCGTGATCATGCTTCACGACCCGGACCACCGCCGTGGCCTCGTGCTATTCGCCGATCTCCTCGACTACCCCGAGCTGGGGTTGACGGACAAGGTGGTCGAGTGCGAGGCGCTGTTCGGTTCGACCGTGCCCGACGCCACGGCTTTACTGAACGACTTTCGCAGCTTCACAGAGGAAAACCAGATTGACAAACTCGAGGAAATCTATAGCGGGTTTTTCGACCTGAACGCGGTCTGCCATCCGTACTTGGGTTTCCAGTTGTTCGGCGAGAACTACAAGCGCAGCAGTTTGATGCTCGGGCTCTTGGACAGTTATCGCGCCGAAGGATTCGAAGCCCTTCCGAACGATCTCCCCGACCGGCTATCGAACGTGCTGCGCTTCATCGCCCATAGCAAGGCCGATGAGGAAGCCGACGTTCTGACACGCGAGGTGCTGCTACCGGCGATCGAGCGCATGACCAGCAGACACGAATCCGGCTTCAGTGACTATGACGCGCACCCGGCGGAGTTCGACGGCGACACCGGCGTGGAGATCTCACCACCCGACAGCATAGAGTCCAGTCCATACGCTGCCATAGAAGGTGCCGACCGCTATCAACTCGCCGGCGACGACAATGGCGAGAAGCTCGACGGCGGCTTTGTGCTGAAGATGGGTTCCAGCGACAGCGAAATCGACTCTGTTGTAAAACGCGTGCACCCCTACTACCAAGTGCTTGAAGCGCTGCGTGTGGTGTTGCACAAAACATATGTGACGGATCTGAGGAGAGAAGCATCATGAACGGCGACATCATCCTGTTCGCGGTTTTACCCTATGTCGCAGTAGTGATCGGCGTTGGAGTCGGCATCTTGCGCTACCGTCGCGATCGCTTTTCCTACTCGACCCTGTCCTCGGAGCTTCTGGATAAACGAAGCCTGTTCTGGGGTTCAGTGCCGTGGCACTACGCCATCACTGTCGTCTTGTTGGCACACATTGTGGCGTTCCTTATCCCCGGCCTCTGGTCGCAAATCATCTCCACGCCGGCGGCCCTGTACAGTTTGGAGGTGGCGGGCTTCGCGATTGCGTTGGCTACGATTTTTGGGATATGTTTGCTGATCTGGCGCCGCATGACCAGACCGCGCGTCCTCGCCGTCTCCTCGGTCATGGACTGGGTGCTGCTGGCAGACCTGCTGTTGCAGGTGGCGCTGGGCTTGTGGGTGTCGCTGCTCTACCGCTGGGGTGCTGATTGGTACGTGCATACGTCTGTGCCATGGCTGCAATCACTGGTGATGCTCAACCCCCAGACCCATTTCGTCACCTCCCTGCCGTGGCCGGTCAAGTTGCATCTTCTCAACGGCTTTGTGTTGATCGCTTTGTTCCCGTTCACGCGGCTGGTGCACCTGGTGGCGTTACCGTTCTGGTACCTGTGGAGGCCTTATCAGGTCGTGGTCAGAAACCGGGCCAGACCTACGCCGTAGTGTTCGTCAGATAGTGGTCTGAAACCGATAGATGTAGTGTCTCAACACCAGCCGGCTCCGCCGGCTGCATAACCCGCAGGGCATTACTTGTGTCGGCATTCCAACGGGTCAGGGAGCGCAGGCTGCGCTCCCTGACAGCGGCGCGATGAAACTAAGCTTCGGGCACGCGCCACACCCGTCGCTGGAGTGCATGCATCCGGGCTACTTCGCTCTGGTCATGGCCACCGGCATCGTCGCGCTGGGCGCGCTCCAGTTCGATCTGTTCTGGATCGCGGGGCTGCTGTTCTGGCTCAACGCGCTGTTTCTTCTTTGTCTGGTGGGGGCCACGGTACTGCGCGTGCTGCGCTATCCGCGCGCCTTCCTCGCCGACCTGCAAGACCACAGTCGTGGCGTCGGCTTCTACACTACGGTGGCCGCCTTCGGGGTGTTCGGGGCGCAACTGGTGCTGCAGCAGCATGCGTTAGGGCTGGCCACCGCCTGTCTGGTCGTTACCGGCACTCTGTGGTTGGTCATTATGTACGGCATCCTGGCTGCGCTGACCGTCCAGACCCACAAGCCCGACCTCGAGCACGGTCTCAACGGCGGCTGGCTGGTCATGGTGGTGGCCACGCAGGCGGTGGCGGTGCTGACCGTCCTCGTCTTGTCCGCCGGCGGCTTCCCCGACTCGCAGCAGCACCTGATGTTCCTGGCGCTGATCTTCTGGCTCGGCGGTGGTGCGCTGTACCTGTGGCTGATCCCGCTGATCTTCTACCGCTACACCTTCGTCACGATGTCGCCGGAGGATCTGGTGCCGCCGTACTGGATCAACATGGGGGCAGTGGCGATCTCGACCCTGGCCGGCACGGGGGTGTGGCGTCATCTGATCCGCGGCGTGACGTTTCGTTACGATCCGCATTACTGGAGTGGCGTGTTTCCGATGGGCATGTACGCGGCTTGTACGTTCCATCTCACCCAGGTAATGCCGCTGACGTTTCTGACGGAGCTGTCCAGGATCGCGTTTTTTGTCGCGTTGGCGGCCTGGCTGGCGACGCTGATCGGCATGATCGACAGCCTGCTGGATGGCTTCCGCCGCTCGTCGAATCTGCTGCGAGCCGAAGAATAAGCATGAGAGCGCCATCCTGAAGCGGTGATGGAGGACACGGTGCAGGATCGCTCGCAGTACGGGTCCTGGGTTCGAGTCCAGGTCGCGAATAAGATCCCGAAGAAGTCCGAAGGATGCTTAAAACTCCTTGGAAATAAGGGGGTCTCCTTTTGCCTGCGCGCTGTCGCCATCGCCAAGTCGAATCTGTTGCAGATTTCCGCTCGACAATAGCCGCAGTTCCGTTTGATGAAAGGTTTTTACGGCAGACCGATGGGCGATGCTGATAATCGTTGCCTGCGGCAAGGTTTGGATCAGCAGCTCGTAGAGGTGGTGCTCCAGCGCTTCGTCGATGGATGAAGTGATCTCATCCAGCAGATTCCAGCGGGCCTTGGTCGACAGCAGTCGCACGAAGGCGATCCGCTGCAGCTCACCCAAGGATAAGCGTTTATCCCAGGCGCCGTGTTCGTCTATCTGCTTTTGCAGGTGCGCCAGCCCGCACTGGTCGAGCCAGTGACACAGCTCGTCTCGCTCCACCTGCCGGGCACCGGGATAGGTGATCGCATCGATCAATCGTCCTTCAGGCAGGTAGGCGCGTTGCGGTACGAAGTTGATCGATGCGTTCGGAATCTCGACCGTGCCGCTGCCGTAGGGCCAGATGCCCGCCAGCACGCGCAGCAGTGTGCTCTTGCCAACGCCGGTACGGCCGGTGATGAGGATGCGCTGACCGGGTCGAATGTCCAGGTTGATGCCGTGCAGCAGTGGGCATCCGTCCGGCAAAGCCAGATCCAGATCGCGCATGACGATGCGTTGCCGATCACTGCGCTGGACGCGGATGGATTGTGCCGGAGTCGGATGCGCCAGGCTTTCCGCGCGAAGTTCATCCAATCGATCAGTAACGGCGATCCATTCCGTCAGCGACAGATAGCCGCTGCCATTGCTGGTGAAGTTGTCGACCAGGTAGGCGAAGGCCATCTGGATGCTGCCGAAGGCGCTGAGCACCGCCATCATGTCGCCCAGTTGAATCTGTTTGGCCAGAAACGCGGGCAACACGGCCACCACCGGGATCAGTACCGCGGTTTGATTGAAGCTGAAGGAAAAGCCATTCACGCCGATGTTGCGGCGAATGCGCCGGTGAAAAATAGCGAATACCGGTTGAAACCGTTCGATGAGATTGCGGGCGGTGGCGCCATGACCGCGACTGGTGGCGATGGACTCGCCGTTTTCACGCACGCGAGCGAGCGAGTAGCGGAAATCGCCTTGGGCGCGCTGGTAGATGTTGTTGAGCCAAAACAGCGGTTTACCAATCCAGATTACGGCGAGGGTCCCGACCGCCGCGTAAGCGACATTGACCCACACCAGATAGCCCGGGATATGGGTGCCGAAAATACTGATCGGCTCGCTCAGCTGCCACAACACGATGCCGAACACGAAGATCGAGGCAACCGAGTTCAGCAGCCCCAGCGGCAGTTGCAGCGATTGTGCGGTAAAGAATTCCAGATCCTGGGCGATACGTTGGTCGGGGTTGTCCACGCGGGTGCCGGTGATCTGCATGCGGTAGTACGTATGCCGCGTCATCCACCGATGCACATTCGACGTCGTCAACCAGCGACGCCAGTGGTTCTGCAGGACTTGCAGGAAGTATTGCTGCAGTACATTGAATAAAACCCAAGCCGTGGCCAGGGCCGCAAAGACGCCGACTTCATGCCAGATCAACGTCGCGTTGTACGCTTGCAGGGCGTTGTAGAAAGCCTTGTACCAATACGTCAGGGCGGCGCTGAGGGCGACCGTGCCGAGGGTGAGGGCCACAATCAGACTGACGCGCAACCGTGCGCGCGCACGCTCCGCCGAGTGGAAATACGGGCGCGACAGCCGCCACAGCTTGCGTAAAAACTCCGCGGTCGAACGGCTGCGGACCGGGTCGGATTTCAGCGCACTCTCGATCATGGCTGGATCCGGTCGCGGGGTGTGGTGAGGTCGGGTGGGGCCATGCCGTTGGCAAACGGATTTTTACTTGAAGTGTCGATCAAGGTTCCAGCGCACGGGCCGCCCTGCAGCGCAGGCTGGCCGTCGATTGCTGGAAACAGAACCAACCGCCACGTGCATAATGAACGGACCCACTGACCGATTGCACGAGGATGCCGTAAACATGAAACCGAAGATCGTCGTCTCGGAGACCGACGCCGGCAGGCTGGAGCGGTTGCTGGAGTCCTTGCCCGCCAACGCTTTTCCGGGAAAGGCGGAGTTGGAGCGGGAGTTGGATCGTGCGGACATCGTCGATTCAAAGGCGATGCCGTCCACTGTGGTCACGATGAATTCGAAGGTCAAGTTCAGGGTGTCGGCGTCGAATGAGGAGTTCTGTCTCACCTTGGTCTATCCGAAGGATGTCGACGCCAGCGGCGGCACGATATCGGTCCTCGCTCCCGTCGGCAGTGCGCTGCTCGGCTTGTCCCAGGGCGACGCGATCGAGTGGCCGCGGCCCGGCGGCGGCATGTTGAACGTCCGCATCGAGGAAGTCGTCTACCAGCCGGAGCGCGCGGGGGAATACCACCGCTGAGGGGCTGCTTCAATCGGTGTTGATGCCCCCCGGCGACCGGCCGTAACGATCTACGCCAATAATGCCTTGGCGCGGGCGCAGACGGTGTCTACGGTGAAGCCGTACTCGCGCAGCAGGGTGTCGGCCGGTGCCGAGGCGCCGAAGCGATCAACGCCAAGCACGTCGCCGCGGTCGCCGACGTAGCGCCGCCAGCCCTGCGGCGAACCCAGTTCGACGGCCAGCCGCGCCGTCACCGATGGGGGCAGCACCCCGTCGCGCTGGGCCTGCGGCAAGGCGTCGAACAATTCCCAGCTGGGCATCGAGACGCAGCGCACTGCCACCCCTTCACCCGCCAGGCGCTCGGCAGCGGCGACGATCAGGCCGACTTCGGAACCGCTGGCGATCAGGATCAGTGCGGGTTTGCCGTTGGGCGCATCGCTCAGGATATAGGCGCCGTTGCGCAGGCCGTCAGCCGAGGCGTAGTGGGTGCGGTCCAGGGTCGGCACGTTCTGGCGGGTCAGGGCCAACAGCACCGGGCGGCCGCGGGTCTCCACCGCGACGCGCCAGGCCACCGCGGTCTCGTTGGCGTCGCCGGGGCGGATCAGGGTGAGGTTGGGGATGGCGCGCAGGCTGGCCAGTTGTTCGACCGGCTGGTGGGTGGGGCCATCCTCGCCCACGGCGATGCTGTCGTGGGTGAAGACGTGGATGACATGCAGCCCCATCAGCGCCGCCAGGCGGATGGCCGGGCGCATGTAGTCGGAAAAGATCAGGAAGGTTGAGCCGTACGGGATGAAACCGCCGTGCGCGGCCATGCCGTTGACGATGGCGCCCATGGCGTGTTCGCGCACGCCGAAGTGCAGGTTGCGGCCGGCATGACTCCAGCCGGCACTGTCGGAGCCTTCGGTATCTTGGCCGGGCGTGGCGGGCGGATTGAAATCGCCGTCGTTCTTCAGTGCGGTATGGGTGGACGGATCCAGATCGGCCGAGCCGCCGCTGAGGGCCGGCAGTTTCGCCGCAAACGCGTTCATGATCTTGCCGCCGGCGACGCGCGTGGCCATGCCTTTGGCGTCCGCCGGAAATTCGGGAATGTCGGCATCCCACTGCGGCGGCAGTTCGTCGTCGAGACTGCGTTGCAGATCGCGCGCCAGTTCGGGGAAGGCCCTGGCGTAGGCCTGCATGCGCTCGTTCCACGCCGCTTCGGCGGCGGCGCCGCGCTGTGCCGGCTCGCGGAAATGGGCCAGCGCCTCATCCGGCACCAGGAAGTCGGGGGTGATCGGCCAACCCAGGTTTTCCTTGCTCTTGCGCACGTTTTCCGTGCCCAGCGGCGAACCGTGCGCCTTGTAACTGTCCTGTTCCGGCGAGCCGTAGCCGATATGCGTGCGCACCAGGATCAGCGTGGGCCGCCGGGTTTCTGCGCGCGCCTGTTCCAGCGCCTGGTCGATGGCGGCCACGTCGTTGCCATCGGCAACCGTGATCGTATGCCAGTCATAGGCCCGGAACCGCGCCGCGCGGTCCTCGGAAAAAGTGATGTCGGTTCCGGCCGACAAGGTGACGTCGTTATCGTCGTACAGGCAGATCAGCTTGCCCAGTTGCAGGTGCCCGGCCAGCGACGCGGCCTCGGCGGCGACGCCTTCCATCAGGTCGCCGTCGCTGACGATGGCGTAGGTATGATGATTGACGACCTCATGGCCGTCGCGGTTGTAACGCGCCGCCAACTGCGCTTCAGCAATCGCCATGCCGACCACGTTGCCCAGCCCTTGCCCCAACGGCCCGGTAGTGACCTCGACGCCCGGCGTATGTCCGAACTCGGGATGCCCCGGCGTCTTCGATCCCCACTGGCGGAATTGCTTGAGGTCGTCCAGCGACAGGTCGTAGCCGGTCAGATACAGCAGGCTGTACAGCAACGCCGAACCGTGCCCGGGCGACAACACGAAGCGATCACGATCGAACCAGCGCGGGTTGTGCGGATTGAAGCGCAGCCCGCGCGTCCACAGCGTGTAGGCCATCGGCGCCGCGCCCAGCGGCAGTCCAGGATGGCCGCTGTTGGCCTTCTGCACCATGTCGACCGACAGGAAACGGATGGTGTTGATGCATTGTTGATCGAGGGGTTCGGACATGGCGGATTCCTGGTGGGTGTGTATTCAGTGGCTGCTGTCGATCAACGTCATAGTTGTTCGGCGATGTGCTCGAGCAAGTCTTGCCATGATTTGACGAACGCCTTGGCGCCGTCGTCCTGCAGTTGTTCGGCCACGGCCTGCACGTCGATGCCGGCTTCGGCAAAGCGCGCCAGCAGGGCCTCGGCGGCGACGCCGTCTTCGACCATCATACTCTCCAGCTTGCCATGATCGGCCAGCGCCAGAATGGTCTTGCCGGGGAGGGTGTCGATGGTGTCCGGCGCGGCCAGCGCAGTGACATACAGCGTGTCGGGGGCCTCCGGGTCCTTGGTGCCGGTGCTGGCCCACAGCAGACGCTGCGGCATGGCGCCGGCAGCGGCCAACGTGCGCCAGCGCGGCGCGGCCAGCAACTCGCGGTAGGCACGATAGGTGCGCCCGGCGATGGCGATACCCAGCTTGTTGTGCAGTTCCTGCGGCACTTTCTTGCTGACCGCCACGTCCCAGCGGCTGATGAACACCGAAGCCACCGACGCCACCTTGGGGTCCAGCCCAGCCTCGAGACGGCGCTCGATGCCGCGCAGGTAGGCTTCGGCGGCCGCCAGATAGTGCTCGCGCGAAAACAGCAGCGTCACGTTGATCGGCACGCCGGCGAAGATCGATTCCTCGATGGCCGGAATGCCTTCGGGGGTGCCCGGAATCTTCACGAACAGGTTTTCGCACTGCGCCTGATGATGAATCCGCGCGGCCGCCTCGATGGTCGCTGCGGTATCGCCGGCCAGCAGGGGTGACACTTCCATCGATACCCAACCGTCGACACCCTGGGTGGCATCGAATGCCGGCCGGAACAGTGCGGCGGCGCGGCGCAGATCTTCCAGCGCCAGTTCTATGAACAGTGCCTCGCCGGACTTGCCGGCTTTGGCTTTTGCGCGGATCGCCGAGTCATAGGCGTCGGTGCCGCTGATGGCCTTGTCGAAGATGGTCGGATTGGAGGTCAGACCGGTCAGCGAGTATTCCTTGATGTAGTGCGCCAGAGTGCCGTCGTCCAGGATGTCGCGGGTGATGTTGTCCAGCCACAGGCTCTGGCCGAGATCGTGTAATTGTTGGGTGGTTTTCATGCGTGCTCCTGAAGATAAATTCACGATTGGGAAGTGACTCCACCGCGCGTACCGGTTATACCGTGTAAGGGCCACGGGCCATGATCGCGCAAATCGCCGATAGGTTCGAGGCCCGGATCGGGTGATCGGGCGATCGTTCGATCATGGCAAGGTTTTGCTCCAGTCGTTCGCATGCCCTCCAGCATCGAAACCCATCGTAATCTAGACGGGAGTCGGGAGACGATGCTAGGCTTGCGCTGTATACAAAGCTATATAACGCAGTATGTCGACAAAGCAGACGATAAAGATCGGCGGTCGCCTGTGGTTTGCCGCGGCTGAGCCGGGTTCGATCGGCCGCGGCCGCATCGAATTACTGCAGCACATCGCCCAGACCGGCTCGATCAG
>CAJDTS010000116.1_pt2 | contig 11313 bp, 10 predicted proteins | sample 7389861 | NCBI WGS metagenome assembly CAJDTS01 (sample SAMEA7055659, study PRJEB34461) | soil metagenome | biome: terrestrial ecosystem; feature: Peninsula; material: soil | place: Antarctica | collected 2016 | reverse complement strand
AGTTCGTTATTACGCAGAGTGAACACTGCCGCCGGCTGGCTACGGCGCGGTCGCTGCGCCAGCGCGCGGCCCGCTGCCGTCAGCGCCTGTTGCTGTCCGGCCTGGATACCGTGCAGCACCCGTGTCGGCGGCACTGCCGCATAGCGCAGGCCACCGGTGTCCTGCTGGCGTTGTGCGGCACCGCGCTGCAACAGCTTGTCGGCGACAGCATAAATATTGGCGCGGGGAATCCCCGATGCCTTGGCCAGTTCGTAACCGCTGAGCTCACCGCCATCAATCAGCGCCAAATAGGCACGCGCCTCATATTCGGTAAATCCGAGCGTCTGCAGTGTTTGAACGATATCTGTCACTTCGTCGTTAGTAGCTATACATGCAGCTACTATACTGCCGAGTTCCCGGTTGTCAAGTTCGGCAATGAGTGCGAAGAGTGGAATGTGGAGGCACTGGCTCGGCCGTGCACGGCCATTGCAGTCGTGGACGTTATAGACTAGCGCCGCAGCCTTTTGTAAGTTGTTGAACCCTCCCACCAAGGCACATCCGCAAGAGATGTTCATCAACCAAAGCAAACTCCACTCCAACTCGACTGGGGCCCCATGAAACCCGAAACCATCGCCCTGCACGAAGGCTATACGCCCGACGAGCAGCATGCGCGGATCTGTTCGATCTGAAAGTTCCCGGCAACATCTACAGCCGCATCATGAATCCCACCTGCGCCGTACTGGAGCAGCGGCTGGCGGCGCTGGAGGGCGGCATCGGCGCGCTGGCGATGGCGTCCGGCATGGCCGCCATCACGGCGACGGTACAAACCCTGGCCGAGGCTGGCGACAACATCATCTCGATCAGCGAGCTCTACGGCGGCACCTACAACCTGTTCGCACACACCCTGCCGCGGCAAGGCATGGAAGTGCGTTTTGCGAACAAGGATGACTTCGATGGAATCGCGGGATTGATCGACGATCACACCAAGGCGGTGTACTGCGAGTCGATCGGCAATCCATCGGGCAACGTGGCCGACCTCGCGCAGTTGGCCAACATCGCCCACGATCACGGCATCCCACTGATTGTCGACAACACCGTGCCATCGCCGACGCTGCTACGGCCGTTCGAGCACGGTGCCGACATCGTGGTGCATGCGACCACCAAGTACATCGGTGGCCACGGCACCAGCATCGGCGGCATCATCATCGACTCAGGACGCTTCCCCTGGCTGGAACACGCCAAACGCTTCCCGCTGCTGACGCAGCCCGACCCGTCCTATCACGGCGTCAACTACGCCAAGGATGTCGGCGCAGCGGCGTTCATCACCCGCGCGCGCGTGGTACCGCTGCGCAACATGGGCGGGGCGATGAGCCCGTTCAACGCCTTCCTGTTCCTGCAAGGCCTGGAAACGCTGGCGTTGCGCATGCCGCGCGTGTGCGAGAACACCCAGCGCATCGCCGAATATCTGGAAGCGCACGACAAAATTCGCTGGGTCAGCTATGCCGGCCTGCCCAGCCACCGAGATCACGGCCTGGCACAGCGCTACATGAACGGACTCGCCTCCGGCATCCTCAGCTTTGGGATCGTCGGAGGACGCGAAGCCGGGGTGCGGTTCTACGACGCACTGAAGCTGTTCATCCGACTGGTCAACATCGGCGACGCCAAGAGCTGTTCGTCGATGCCGGCGGCCACCACTCATCGACAACTGAACGAGGATGAACTGCGGCGCGCCGGCGTCACCGCGGACATGGTGCGGCTGTCCGTGGGCATCGAACAGGTGCGGCTGTCCGTGGGCATCGAACACATCGATGACCTGATTGCAGATCTGGATCAGGCACTGGTGGCAGTGGGCTGACCTCTCCACAGGGAATAGCGGCCATGCAACAACCCATCGTCGGTTACCACCAGGACGAGGAGCAGCACTGGGTGGCGGAACTCGATTGCGGCCATTTCCAGCACGTACGCCACGATCCACCGTGGACGAACCGGGACTGGGTCACGACTGCAGCGGGTCGTCATTCAAAGCTCGGGGTCAGGCTTGAATGCATCAAGTGTGAACGCGGTGAACCACGCGATGACGGGGTCGCTGAATAACGCAGCGCGCCACGCTTCGGCATCGGCATCGGCATCGGCATCGGCATCGGCATCGGCATCGGCATCGGCATCGGCATCGGCATCGGCATCAAAACCAGAAGATTAAAGTCGCGCCAGTCGCGGCTTTATTCTGCACGGGGCGACGGCCTGCAGGCATCGGCCTATTAATATCATTGGCCGTCTAAAACGCTGACCCTGGCGCTGACAACGCGGATGTTCCGCTCGCACCGCATTGCACAAGCGCGCCGATAGAGCGCCGGGAGGCTTAAGATGTCCAATCGCATCGACCCAACCGACTCATCCCGCCCGACGGTGGTCAAGACCGGTCAGTTCTACTGGCGCCAGCACCGGCTGGCCTATGAGCGGTACGGCGACGCCGGCAGCCCCCGATACAGCACATCAGTATCAGCGGGCGCGCATGTTAAGATGTGAGCAGGGCATGCCCACTATTGCCTGCAAGGAGCAGGCTGTTTTGACAATCGATTGGCGCGCATATCACTGCAAGTCGTTCTACGACGAGTTGTTCGCAGCCCCCGGCCAACCCCGACCGGCAGCGCGTGCGCTGACCGAGTACTTGGACGATCTGAGTGATGAAGAGCTGACGCAGCGACGCAGCGCGGCCGAAATCGCCATCAAGACTCTGGGCATTACCTTCACCGTCTACAGCGAAGGCCAGACCATCGATCGCTCCTGGCCCTTCGACATTCTGCCGCGCATCATTCCACGCAGCGAGTGGGATCCCACCGAGGCCGGACTCAAGCAGCGCGTCACCGCGCTGAACATGTTCATCCAGGACCTGTACGGTGAACAAAAGATCATCCGCGACCGCGTGTTTCCGCGCAGCGTGCTGGCCAAGTCAAAAAACTTCAGGTCAGAGTGTGTGGGCATGAAGCCGGCGCTGGGTATCTGGGCACACGTCTGCGGTTCCGATCTGGTACGCGACTCGGACGGCACGCTGTATGTGCTGGAAGACAACTTGCGCGTACCGTCGGGCGCCTCCTACATGCTTGAAAACCGCATGGTGACCAAGCGCGTGTTTCCGGAGCTGTTCGAGACCACCAACATTCGCCCGATTGATGACTACCCGGCCCAGCTTTACGACACGCTGGCGGAGATGACACCGCGTCCCGGTGAACAGCCGGTCATCGCGCTACTAACCCCTGGCATCTACAACTCGGCCTACTTCGAACACGCCTATCTGGCGCAGCAGATGGGTATCGAGCTGGTGGAAGGCTCCGACCTGGTAGTGAGTGACGATGACTGCGTGTACATGCGCACCATTGACGGCCTCGAACGCGTCGACGTGATCTATCGGCGTATCGACGATATGTTCATCGACCCGGAAGTCTTCAATCCCGATTCAACGCTGGGGGTACGTGGCCTGATGCGCTCCTGGCTCAAGGGCAAGGTGGCGCTGGTCAATGCGCCCGGCGCCGGCGTGGCCGACGACAAAGTGGTCTACACCTACGTTCCCAAGATTATCAAGTATTACCTCGGCGAAGACCCGATCATTCCCAACGTGCCCTCCTACCTGTGCATGCACAAGAAGGATTTGGAGTACGTGCTCAAGAACCTGAGCAAGCTGGTGGTGAAACCCGCCAATGAATCAGGCGGCTACGGCATGCTGGTCGGCCCCAAGTCCAGCGCCAATGAGCGCGCGCGCATGAAGCGCCGGATTCTCAAAGACCCGCGCAATTACATCGCCCAACCCACACTGGCGCTTTCCACCGCGCCCACCCTGTTCGATTCCGGCGTCGAACCACGGCACCTGGATTTGCGCCCCTTCGTGCTGTCGCGCGAAACGCCCTATGTCACCACCGGCGGTCTAACCCGCGTGGCGCTGGTCAAGGGCTCGCTGGTGGTCAATAGCTCGCAGGGTGGCGGCAGCAAGGACACCTGGATCGTGGATCTGGAAGGAGAGGGCTGATGCTGTCACGCGTTGCCAACAGCATCTACTGGTTCGGCCGCGATCTTGAACGCGCCGAGAACACCGCCCGCCTGGTGCGTGTGCATGCCAACCTGTTATTCGACCTGCCACGCAAGATGGAACTGGGCTGGGCGCCACTGCTCGCCATCACCAGCAGCGAGGAGCTGTTCGCTAGCCTGTACAAGAAAACGGACGAGACCAGCGTGGTGCGTTTTCTGCTGGCCGACGAGCGCAATCCCGACGCCATTATCTCCGCACTGAACAGCGCGCGCGCCAACCTGCGCACCATCCGCGACATCGTGCCGCGCGAAGCCTGGGAACAGCTCAACGAACTGTTTCTATACGTGCATGAGAAGGGCGAGCGTTCGGTGCAGCGGCACTATCGTTTGAGTTTTCTTGAGGACATCGTCGATTACTCGCATACCATCGCGGGGCTGTTGGGCAGCGCCATGAGCCGCGACGACGCATTCAACTTCCTGCGCATGGGCATCAATCTCGAACGTGCCGACATGACCACGCGCATCATCGATATTCGCTCCGAATCACTGCTGCCGCACGCTGGCCAAACCCTAGTGTCGTTCGAGAACATCCAGTGGATGAGTGTACTCAAATCACTGACCGCCTACCAGATGTACCGGCGCCACAAGCGCCTGCGCGTGGTGGGGCCGCAGGTGCTGAGCTTTCTGCTGCAGGATGAGCAGTTTCCGCGCTCAGTCTATTTCTGCCTGGACAAGCTGGAGCATTGCCTGGCGCGGCTACCGCGTAGCGAAGCGTGCCTGGCCATCAATACCGGATTGCAGGCCGATCTGCGCCAGGCCGATGTGCTGACTCTGGCCGAGGCAGGCTTCAGTGAATATCTGGACAGGATTCAGCTGGGTCTTGCCGACATCCACGATGACATCAACCAGACTTACTTCCAGGCCGCGTCCATCGAAAGTGCGGCCGAGGCCGTGGGCGGGACTGAGACTAGTCGGGGCGCCGGCGCTCGACCGCGCCGACTCGCGGTATCGTAGCTGAGTCGGATCCAGGGTTCGCATGCCATGAAGACCTTCCACTGCCAGTGCGGCAACAAGGTGTTTTTTCTCAACTCCTATTGCACCAACTGCGAACGCGCCCTGGGCTATTTCCCGCGCATCGGGCAGATGGGCGCGCTGCACCCCGCCAGCCAGTACCTGTGGACCGCCCCTGGCTTGACGCCGGTGGGCCAGACCTACCGCAAGTGCAACAACTATGCGGTGGAAGATGTCTGCAACTGGATGGTTGAGAGCGACGACCCGGACCCGTTCTGCTGGTCCTGCCGCCTGAACGAAGTCATCCCCGACCTGGACCGCCCGCGGCACCGCTATTACTGGTACAAGATCGAGTCCGCCAAGCGCTACATGCTCTACGGGCTGTACCAACTCAATCTACCCATCGTCAGCCGCAAGGACAACCCGCAGCAGGGTCTGGCATTCAGGTTCCTGGCGGATACGCGTTCCGACAGCGAATTCCTCGATCCCATCCATGGGCGCGATGCGGTCGTCACCGGCCATGACAACGGCCTGATCACCATCAATCTGGCCGAAGCCGACGATGTGGCCCGCGCCCGCCTGCGCGAACAGATGCAGGAATGCTATCGCACCCTGCTGGGTCATTTCCGCCATGAAATCGGTCACTATTACTGGGCGCGGCTGATCCGTGACGATGCTCAACGCCTGTCCAAATTCCGCGAATTGTTTGGCGACGAAAAGCGCGACTACCAGGGCGCGCTAGCACTGCACTACAGCAATGGCCCGCCCGCCAACTGGCAGCGTTACTACATCAGTCCCTACGCCTCCATGCATCCCTGGGAAGACTGGGCCGAGTGCTGGGCTCACTACATGCACATGATCGACACGCTGGAAACCGCGCATTATTTCGGCGTGGTGCCGGCGGGTGTCAGCGAACTGCCCGACGAAGGCGACAACGCCCACTTCAACCCTGCCCATGAAGCCTTTCCGGCATTGCTGGAACGCTGGGTACAGCTCAGCGTGGCCATGAACGCCATCAACCGCAGCATGGGCCTGCCGGACGCCTACCCGTTTGTGCTGCCGTCCAGTGCACAGTACAAACTCGAGTTCATCCATCGCCTGATTGCCGAGCAGGCGTCTGATTGCCGAGCAGGCGTCTGTTAGCCGATGACAAATAAAAGGCAGGCAAAAGCTCGCAAGCAGTGGCGAAGCGGCAGCTCTACGATCCCTTGCAGGAGCCGCGTCGACGCCTCTCGACAACATCGAGAGACCTATTGGAATTACGCGAACGGGCTGTGCAGCACGATAGTGTGATCGCGATCCGGGCCGGTGGAGATGATGGCGATTTCAACGTCGCAGATCTCCTCCATACGCCTCAGGTAGGCACGTGCCGTGTCCGGCAGAGCTTCGTAGTCGCGCACACCGAAAGTCGATTCCTTCCAGCCCGGCAAAGTCTCATAAACGGCTTCCACTGCGGCCATCCCTTCGGCGCCAATCGGCAAGGTCTCGCAGGGCTGGCCGTTGACACGGTAACCGGTGCATAGCCGCACCGTCTCCATGCCGTCGAGTACATCCAGCTTGGTCACGCACAGACCGGACACGCTGTTGTTGAAGATCGAACGGCGTGCGGCGACGGCATCGAACCAGCCGCAGCGGCGCGGCCGTCGCGTCACGGTGCCGTACTCGTCGCCCTTGTGGCGGATCGTTTCGCCAAGATCATTGTCAAGCTCGGTGGGAAACGGACCGCCGCCGACACGGGTGGCGTAGGCCTTAACGATGCCCAGCACGTAATCGAGATTGCGCGGGCCGACGCCGGTCCCGGTGGCTGCGCCGCCAGCGGTGGTATTGGATGAGGTGACGTAGGGATAGGTGCCGTGATCGACGTCCAGCATCGCGCCCTGCGCGCCTTCGAATAGCACGTTGTCGCCGCGCAGCAGATGCTGGCGCAGCAGCTCGGTGACGTCCGCCACCATCGGCCGCACCACTTCGGCATAGCCCAACAGGGCGTCCAGCGTCGTCTGAAAATCCTCGGGCGGTTGCTTGTAGTAATGCTGCAGCACGAAATTGTGGAACGCCAGTAGTTCACCCAGCTTGGCCGCCAGTTGTTCGCGGTGGAACAGATCGCCGACGCGGATCGCGCGCCGCGCCACCTTGTCCTCGTAGGCAGGGCCGATACCCTTGCCGGTGGTGCCGATCCTGGCCTCGCCGCGCGCCAGCTCACGCGCCTGGTCCAGTTTGACGTGCACCGGTAGTACCAGCGGTGCCGCTGCCGAGATGCGCAGGCGGTCGCGCACTGATGCGCCAGTGGCTTCGATCTTCTCGATCTCCCGGATCAGGTCCGGCAGCGACAGCACGACCCCATTGCCGATCAGGCACGCCACACCGGGACGCATGATGCCCGACGGGATCAGGTTCAACGCGGTCTTGACGCCGTTGATTACCAGCGTGTGGCCGGCGTTGTGCCCCCCCTGGAACCGCACGACGGCCTGCACCTTGTCGGTCAGCAGATCGACGATAAGGCGGGCGGGGGTGCCCCTATGACGACAACCGATTTACCCATGATTAGACTGCTCCAAGATATTCACGCTCTGCGCTTCGTTGCAAGCATGGGCACACTGAGGCAAAGGCCCACATTGTTTTATCGCCCGCCGAGGCGGGCGGGGATGCTCCCATGACCACCATCGACTTACCCGTTCCACCACTCCCGGTACTCGTCCTTAGATCGTCATACCGGCGCAAGTCGGAATCCAGTTTTGCTCAGTTTCAGCGCTATACGTCAACTGGATACCGGCCTGCGCCGGTATGACGGTTGCGGTTGGCAGATAAAAATGCGCAACTGCTCTGCTCACGAAGTCTGCCCCAACCGCAACAGTTCATTGAGATCTGCAGAGAATCCGATGGCGGGACGGGCCAGCCCGAACTCCGCGCCAACGCCGTCATAGCGGCCACCACGCGCCACCTCTCGGCCATGGCCGGGAACGAAGGCAGCAAACACCATGCCGGTTTCATAGCGATAGCCGCGTAGCTCGGCGAGATCGATATGCAGGCCGACTTCCGGCCGGCGACGGCGCAATTCATCCACCGCTCGCGACAGATCGTCGAGAGCGATGTTGATATCCGCGTCATCGGTCAACCGCTGACGGGCATGATCAATGACTTCGGTGCCGCCGTTAAGGTCCATCAATGTGGAGATGCACTGGTACTCGGCAGCCGGCAAGTGGCGCGCCTCGGCAAATGCAGCGAAATCCGGACGCGATTTGCGCTGCAGGATGTCGAACAACTCGGACTCATCGGCGGAATCGAGGGTCAGTCCGGCGGCCACACTGCGATAAATGGCGGCGTGGCCGAGGCTGATGTGAATGTCGTTGACGCCCGCCAGTTGCACGGTATCGAGCATCAAACCCAGAGTTTCGAGATCGGCGTCCAGCGCCGAGTCACCGAACATTTCACAACCGACCTGCCGCGGCGTGCGCGCACCGCCGGGGCTGTCGGGCCGGGTACGTAACACCGAACCGAGATAGCACAGGCGCACCACGTCATGATCGGCGAAGTGACGCGCGGCGATGCGTGCCGCCTGCAGCGTCATGTCGGCGCGCAGGCCCAGCAGACGCCCGCTGGCGGGATCGGTGAGCTTGAAAGTCTGTGCCTCGAGATCGCTGCCGGTACCGGTCAGCAGCTCGTCCAGATACTCGATTAGCGGCGGCACGACGAGTTCATAGTGCACCGCGCGGTAGTGATCGAGCAGCTTGCGCCGCAACTCTTCCAGCGCCCAGGCGTCCACGGGCAGCATTTCTTCGACGCCTTCGGGCAGCATCCACAGTCTGGTCATGGTCTCGAATCTCGACGAAGGGTCAAAACAGCCAGCGCAGCGCTTGCAGGATCAGCAGTCCGATCAGCACGGCAGCGAAGCCGACGGTACGCAACACGCGCTCATCTAGCGCCATCAGACGCAACAATGCAGCGCGGAAGCGGTGCGGCGCGAGGAACGGTATCAAGCCTTCGATCACCATAATCAGCGCCAGAGCGCGCAGCAGTTCATGCCACATCGGTTTGCACAGACGGTTCGCTGCCGCATCTCACTTGGCAACCCCACCGTCACGAAAATAGCGAAAAAACTCGCTGTCCGGCCGCAACACCAACACTTTGTTTTTGCCGGACAGCGCTTCGCGGTACGCGTTGAGCGAACGGTAGAAACGGAAGAATTCGGGATCGCGTGAATAGTCGGCGGAGTAGATCTGCGAGGCTTGGGCGTCGCCATCGCCGCGGATCTTATCGGCCTTGGTCCGCGCATCAGCCATTAACTGGGCGACTTTGCTGTCGGCATCGCTGCGCAGTGTGTCGGCGGCTTCGTTGCCTTGCGCGCGAAGTTTAGCGGCAATGGCCTCGCGCTCGGCGCGCATACGATCATAGACACTGTCCAGCTCGGCTTTCGGCAACTGGATGTTGCGCACGCGCAGATCGATCAGATCGATGCCGAGGGCGGCAATCTGCTGGTGCGTCCCCTTGCCCAACCCTTGCAGCAGATCGCTCTCGCCGGTGCCGATGGCGTGCTTCTCATCAGCGGCGGCGAACTCGTCGCGCAGGCCCCCATTGATCACGGCCGATAGGCGATCCATCGCCACCAGCTCCTGACCACCGGTCGCGCGGTAGTAGGTCTGGGTATCGCCGATCTTCCACTTGACGAAATAGCTGACCTGCAGGCTTTTCTTGTCGGCCGTAGCGAAGGTAGGCCCGGCGTATAGTCGCTGCCGACGATACGGCCGAACTGCGTCAACAGCACGCGGCTGGCCGGCGTCACCATGAAGCAGGTGTTGATGACCAGTACCACCAGCACCACGATGCCGGCGGCGATCAAAGCAAATTTGTGGCTCATCAGCGAGTGCCCCTATGATCACGCGAGCGCGACGAACTGTTGTCCGGACTGCCCCCCTTGTCGGCGGCGGAACCGCCGGCATCCGACGATTTTGGCGGCGTTACCTTGCCGTTCGACGCGCTGCTGGTTTCAGCGGGAGGCGCTGAGCCGGAACCTTCGCCGATATGCAGGTCGATGCTCGGCCCGTTCTTGCCGCTGTCGACCAGCACCGTGCGGCTGTGCTTGAGAATCTCGCTCATGGTATCGATGTACATGCGCTGGCGAGTCGACTTGGGCGCTTTCCGATACTCGTTCAGCAGCGCATCAAATCGTGCGGTATCTCCCCGCGCCTTGGAGACAGCGCCGTCACGGTATTTCTGCGCGTCGGCGATCAACTGGGTGGCCTGAGTGTGCGCCTGCGGCAGACGATTCTGAGCGTAGGTCCGCGCGGAATCCTTCCTGCGCTTGTTGTCGTCGCCGGCCTTGATGGCGTCGGCGAAGGCATCCTGCACCGGATCGGGCGGCTGCACCTGGCTAAGACTGACCTCGGCCACATACAGCCCGCAGTGATAGCCATCCAGCACCTGCTGCAACTCCTCTTTGACCTTGCCGGCGATGGCCTGTTGCGCCCCGCCCAACACGTCGTCGACCGAATACGTCGCCACGACATTACGCAACACACTATTGGCCGCCTGGCTGAGCGTATCGTCCGGATCCGAGACCTCGAACAGATAATCGCGCGCCGAGGACACGCGGAACTGTACAGTGAGACCCACGTCGACCAGATTGTGGTCGTTGGTCAGCAGCGTACTCTGGGTGGTGGCTTGGCGCAGTTTGGTGACGTTGACCATCCGTACACTGCCGGCCGGCCACGGTAAATGCCAACCCAGCCCGGCGCCGGATTCGCCGCTGACTGCGCCGAAGCGCAGCACTACAGCCTTTTGCTGCGCGTCGACCGTATAAAAACCGGAAGCCAGCCACAGCGCCGCAATCACGATCGCCGCCAACCCCAGCATTTTGCTCGGCTCCGGCTTCTTGTTGCCGGGACGGCGTCTGAAGCTGGCCTTCAGGCGCTTGATCAGCTTGTCGAGATCGGGTAGACCGCCACCACCGCCGCCAGGCTTGCCGCCGCCGCTGCCGGGCCCTTGATTCCAGGGATCGTGCCCAGGACCGGGTTCGTTCCAGGCCATCGTTTACTCCGGAATTACATGAATGACGCCTGCCACGGCAGGGCGCAAAAACGGGAACACATCGCAGATTAGGGAGATTTTAAAAGGCGGGCCGAGTCGCGGCAACCGCAGCGCGCGGCGGCGGCGACGGAGCCAGACCCGCCTCATGATACAGGTCGGCCAGACGTGCGTAGGGCAGCCGCACCCTGAATGAACGGCAACTTGAAGTGCAGGCCCGGCGTATAGTCGCTGCCGACGATACGGCCGAACTGCGTCAACAGCACGCGGCTGGCCGGCGTCACC
>CAJDTS010000071.1_pt1 | contig 11316 bp, 13 predicted proteins | sample 7389861 | NCBI WGS metagenome assembly CAJDTS01 (sample SAMEA7055659, study PRJEB34461) | soil metagenome | biome: terrestrial ecosystem; feature: Peninsula; material: soil | place: Antarctica | collected 2016 | reverse complement strand
GCCGTTGCGTCTTTCACTGCGTAATCTGATTGGCGTGGACATCAAACTGCTGGGCCAACTGGATCAGCGTCTTGTCTCCGCGCGAGGTAGCTACTGCCAGCTTGGCCTTGAATGCCGCTGGGTGATTCCTGCGGGGTCGCCTCATCGTTTTCTGCTCCGGGGCGCCTTGCGACGCCTGAGATTAAAGCAGAGAGCCCAATCCCACTTACGACACTGTCCGATTATCCGGGGCCAGCTCACAGGCCCAGGTGCGAGGAGTAGATGCCTTCCCGGTGTAGCAGGGCGCCGATCTCGCCGGGCTGCGTGCAACGATCTGCGGCTTCCAGAATACGGCGCTTGGTGTTACTGCTGTACTGCCTGCGTTTCGCAGTCCCTTTGACTTCGGTGCTCGCTGACTGCGCCGCTGACTGCTTGTACTGCTTTCAGACTCATCATGGACATACCTACCTTCCTACACTAATTGCCCCCAAGGGTAGGGGTCTCACTTCAGATTGGCACGGGGGCTGACCGCTCCTTCGCTGCGCTCAGTCACGTCGGCTTAACCTGGGCGGTATATCCAGTCGTACGAACAGCCGCCGAGTTCAAGTCAGTGCAGCTGCCTCGATTGCCGGCAGCCAGCCGTGTGCTCGCATCCATCGCGCCAGCAGGATGTTGGTCAAACAGACGACGATGAAGGCAAAGATGATGTCGCTGAGAAAATGTCCACCCTGGACGATGCGCACGTAGCCGACGCCGATGCCCGCCAGCATGCCTATGATCCACGACAGGCGGCGTTGCCAATGGGGTTCGGGCGACACAGGCAGGATCGAGTCAATACCAGCACCACCACAACGGCATACAGTCCTACCAGCCAAAGAACTCCGCGATACACTGTCTGCACCCACCACGCCGAGTCAAGATAGAAGCCGCTGCCGGATCGATAGTAGTGCGCGTTCACCGCCATGTCGGCGTGGATCAGCGCCAGACAGGCGAGGCAGCCGAGGATGATCGCCCAGGCGATGCTGCGACGATTCATGGCTGTGCCTGGTCGGCATAGCCGCGGAAATCACGCAACAAGAAAGCGTGGTAGTCGAGCGCGTAGTCGCGATGGATCTGTACGTGCACCGGACCGAGCGCCTGCGCCTGGGCGAAGCTGTTGCGTACTTCGGCGGGAAGGGTGGCGCTGCCGGTGAGGTAGATGAAGTTGCGCCCGCGTTTGTCCGCGAGGGTGTCGGTCAGCGTGTACTGGCTGTCGACCCGATGCTGCGGGTTCCACTGCAGTGTCTGGTGCAGAGCTTTCGGGCGCTCGTAATACATCAGCTCGGCAACGATATCGCGGGCATCGCCGAGGATCAAGGCGTGCGGGTATCGATTCATCAACACACGTACTTTCGCACCCAGTTCAGCCCAGCCACGCACGCGCTTGAATGGATCGTTATGGGCGCTGAGCGTGATACCGACGGCGCGCGTCCAGGCGTCGAAGTGATAGGCGATGGGCATCATCACGACGTTGATGACAAAGCCCCAGACAAAAAGTTGACCCAACACGTTGCGGCGGCTGTGCTGCAGCAACATCGCAACCATCAGAATCGTCGCGCTGGCGTAGGTCATCGCGCTCCAGTTGGCGTTGGCACGGCCCAGCAGGGCTTGCCCGCAGATGACGGCCAGAAAGGGCAGGGCGAACAGATTGAGAAAGCGCAGGCGTTCATCGTTCCACCAGCGCGACGGCCGCCACAGCGTCAGCCACAGCCAGGCACCGAAGAATACCGGCCCCATCACCGCAAACTGTGCGCCGAGAAAGTCGCTCAGGTGATTCCAGTGCAGCCCGGCACCGTTCTCCAGGTGCGAGATACCCTCGGTGTGATGCAGCGTCGGCCAGCCGTTCACCGCGTTCCACCACAGATTGGGGATGAAGATCAACGCTGCCAGCAGCATCGTCAGGTACAGCCTGGGATTGCGAAACTGCCGGCGTAGGCCGACATCGGACGCCAGATGCAGCAGCACCGACAGCACGAACAGAATCATCGTGTACTTGGTCTGCAACCCCAGGCCGCTGGCGATGCCGGCCATTAGCCACCAGCGCCAGCGATTGTCCTGCAGCGCGCGCCAGTACGCGTACAGCGCCGCGCACCAACACAGGAAGAACGGCACGTCGGTGGAGATGATCATCGACGACAGCGACACGCCCGGCAGCAGCAAAAACGCCGTGGCGCTCCAGAACCCGATACGACGGTCAAACAGCCGACTGCCCAGCGCGTACAGCAGCCACGCGGATAACGGGTAGCACAGCAACGAACCGCATTTGACCCAGAACACGCCGTTGCCGCCGATGGCTGTGGTCAGTGCGATCAGTAGCGCGATTACCGGCGGTTTGGAGTAGTAGCCCCAGGTCAGATTTTGGGCCCAGGTCCAGTACTGTGCCTCATCCACATACAGATCGAGGTGGCCGAAATACAGCACCAGCCCGCGGTACAACGTCAGCAACGCGATCAAGACCAGCAGACGTGTCGACCAGTGCGGGTCTTCGTGTGTCAGAGCAGAGCCGGACATGGTGTGGGTCGTGCAAACGAGCCGGCATTCTAGCCCGCGGCCATGGTCTCGCGTGTGGTCTAATGCGTCGATGCACCACCCCTATGAACTCTTTGCGGGCCTGCGCTATACCCGTGCCAAGCGTCGCAACCACTTCATTTCCTTCATCTCGATCGCTTCAATGTCGGGCGTCACCATCGGGGTGATGGCATTGATTGTGGTGTTGTCGGTGATGAACGGCTTCGAGGCCAAACTGCGTGCCAGCATCCTCGGCATGGCGGCGGACGCCACCATCTCGGCGGTGAGTCCGGCCGGCATGGCGCGCTGGCAGCAGGTGCAGTCGCTGGCGATGAAGAACCAGCAGGTCGCCGGTACCGCGCCCTATGTCTCCGGGCAGGGCATGCTGCGTGCCGGCGACCAGCTTTCCGGCGTCGAACTCCGCGGTATTGATCCGGCCGAGGAGGTCAAGGTTTCAAGTATTGCCCAGTACATGCAGACGGGCGCGCTGGGCGCGCTCAAGCCCGGCTCCTACACCATGCTGCTGGGGGAGGAGCTGGCGCAGGCGCTGGATGTGGGCGTCGGCGGCAAGGTTGATCTGATGATCCCGATGGCGGCGATCACGCCGGCCGGTATCCTGCCGCGTTTTCGCCGGTTTACGGTGGCCGGCATTTTCAAAGTCGACAACTATCAGTACGACCGCGGCATGGCGCTGATCAACATCAAGGACGCGTCGACGCTGTACCGCCTGGGCGACGCGGTTACCGGCGTGCGCCTAAAACTGCACGATCTGTATCAGGCGCCGCAAGTGGCGCGCGAGTTGGCGCGGACGCTGCCGGGCCTGTACTACGTCAACGACTGGACCCACCAGAACGCCAACTTCTTCAAGGCGGTCGGCACCGAGAAGACGGTGATGTTCATCATCCTGTCGTTCATCGTGTTGGTGGCGGTATTCAACATCGTCTCGACCCTGGTGATGGTGGTGCAGGACAAACAGTCCGACATCGCCATCCTGCGCACGCTGGGCGCCACACCGCGTTCGATCATGGCGATCTTCATGGTGCAGGGTTCGATCATCGGCTTTGTTGGCACCGGGCTGGGGGTGTTGTTCGGCGTGTTGTTGGCGCTGAACGTACAGACCCTGGTACCCCTGCTGGAGACGCTGACCCATCACCAGTTCCTCAACCCGCAGATCTACTACATCAGCGAACTGCCCTCCAAACTGGAGATCGGCGACGTCGTCCGCATCAGCATTCTGTCGCTGGCGCTCGGCTTTATCTCGACCCTGTATCCAGCTTGGCGGGCGTCCAAGGTGCAGCCGGCGGAGGCGCTTCGCTATGAATGAAGACGGGACTCGGGATGGCGAGGTCATACTGGCCTGCGAGAATCTCGCGAAGACCTATGATGATGGGCGCTTGCGGCTGGAGGTGTTCAAGGACCTTAACTTCAGTGTCGGCAAGGGTGAGCGCATCGCCATCGTCGGCGCTTCGGGCAGCGGCAAGAGCACGTTGCTGCACTTGTTGGGCGGGCTGGATGCGCCCACCGTCGGAGAAGTGCGGGTGGCGGGGCAGGCCATGAGCGCGCTGTCGGACACGGCGCGCGGGCGTCTGCGCAACCGCGCGCTGGGCTTTGTCTACCAGTTTCACCACCTGCTGCCGGAGTTCACCGCGCTGGAAAACGTGGCGATGCCGCTGATCATCCGACGCATGCCGGTAGCCGAGGCCAGCGCCGCGGCGGCGCAACTGCTGGAGCGCGTCGGCCTGGGGCAGCGTTTGCAGCACAAACCCGGTGAGTTGTCCGGCGGCGAGCGTCAGCGGGCGGCGGTGGCGCGGGCGCTGGTGACGCGTCCAGCCTGCGTGCTGGCCGACGAACCGACCGGCAATCTGGATACCCGCACCGCGGCCAATGTGTTCGAACAGATGCTGGAACTGAATCGCGATCTCGGTACTTCACTGGTGGTGGCCACGCACGATCTGCGCCTGGCCGCGCGCATGGACCGCATCCTGCAGCTTGAGGCGGGGCGGTTGCAGCCCTATGTGCAGCCGGCGGGTGAAGCCGTCAACTGACAGCCGATGGGTGCGGCCGGGAATCATTCTGGCCGCCAGCTCGCCGTTGGTACTGGCCGCGGCGGTCACCGCGGGCGCCGGCGCCCTGCTGTTGATGCCACAACTGCCGTCGTTGCCGTGGTTTGCGTTCGCGGCGCTACCGACGTTGTTGCCGTGGCGCGGTCGGGCGCTGTATGCCGCCATCTGTCTGGGTTTTTTGCTGACCGGTTGGCAGGCACAGCGCGGGCTGGCGCAGCGCTGGCCGGTGGCGCGTGATGGTCAGATCATCGCGGTGCGCGGCGCCATCGCCAGCCTGCCGCAGCGTGTCGACGGTTACGGAAACCTGCCCTCGTGGCGCTTCCGCTTCGTGCCGGATGCGAGGCAGAGTCTGCCGCCGAGAATCCGTGTCGCCTGGTACCGCAGCACGGCCGTGCCGCACGGCGGGCAGTGCTGGCAATTCGATCTCAAGCTGAAGGCGCCGCACGGCAGTGCCGATCCCGGCGCCTTCGATTACGAAGGCTGGCTATTTGCCAAAGGCATCGGCGCCACCGGGACGGTCAAGGCGGCTGCATCCTGCGGTGTCGCTGTGGGGTATGGCTGGTTGCGGCTGCGCGAAGATCTGCGTCAGCATCTGGATCGCTGGCTCACCGGTGTACCGGGTCACGCGCTGGTGAATACCATGATCCTCGGCGACCGGTCGCGTCTGAGCCAGGCGGACTGGCGGATCTTCCGTGCGACCGGCACCAGCCATCTGGTGGCGGTCGCCGGATTACATCTGGCGATCATCTCCGGCGCCGCATTTTTCTTGTTCCGCTGGCTGTGGGTATTGTGGCCGGCATTGGCACTGCGCTTGCCGGCGCAGAAGGCCGGCTTGATCGGCGCCGCGCTGGCCGGCGTGACCTATGCGGCGCTGACCGGATTCGCGCTACCGGCGTTGCGCGCCACACTGATGCTGCTGGCGGCGGTGGTCGCGTTGCTGTTGGGCAGTGTGCGTTCGCTGCCACGGGCACTCGCGCTGGTCTGGCTGGCCATCGTGCTGGTCGATCCGCTGGCTTTGCTGGGGGCATCGATCTGGCTGTCGTTCGGTGCGGTCGCCTTGATTGCGTGGGTCAGCGCTGGCCGTATCGGGCCGCACGGCCGGCTACGCGAATTGCTGGTCTTGCAGTTGGGCCTGAGTCTGGGCCTGATCCCGTTGACCCTGTGGTTTTTTGGCGGCGCCAGTTGGGTGGCCCCACTGGCCAATCTGTTCGTGGTGCCGGCGGCGACGCTGTTGTTGCCGGCGCTGTTCGTGGCGTTGGGGTTGACACTGGTGTCGACCTCGATCGGACTGCCGCTGCTGAAAATAATGAGCTGGGCCTGGTGGGCGCTGTTCCAGGTGTTGGATGGGCTGGCGACGCATGCGCCGCAGGCCTGGATCGCTGCCAGTGCCGAACCGGTAGTGCTGTTGCTGGCATTGTTCGGCGTGCTGTTGCTGCTGGCGCCGCGCGGCGTGCCATTACGTCTGTTGGGCCTGATCTGCCTGTTGCCGTTGTTGTGGGTGCCCGATCGTTCGCCGCCGACGGGCCATTTTCGGTTGACGGTGTTGGACGTCGGTCAGGGGCTGTCGGCGGTGGTGCGCACGCATCGTCACAGCCTGCTGTTCGATGCCGGCCCGGCCTGGCCCGGCGGGCTGAACATGGGCGAGGCGGTGGTGCTGCCGTATCTGCATCAGCGCGGCATCGGACGTCTGTCGATGATGCTGATCTCGCATTACGACCTCGACCATCGCGGCGGGGCCAAAGCGGTACGCGCCGGCATCCCCATCGACGCCGAACTGGGCGCGGTGGCGCCCGTATCCTGCCGCGACGGACAACACTGGCGCTGGGATAACGTGGAATTCCGCATCCTCAATCCGCCGCCCGGCGCTCACGATTCGCGCAACAACCTCGGTTGTGTATTGCTCGTCACAGCGGGAACTCACGCCGCCCTGTTACCCGCCGATATTGAAGCGCCGGCAGAACACGCACTGATCCAGCGCCACGCAGACATCTTGCATGCTGACGTGTTGATCGCACCGCATCACGGCAGCGCTGGTTCATCGACGCCACCGTTCGTCGCCGACGTCCATCCCCATGTAACCATCTACCCGGCCGGTTGGGAGAACCAATTCCATTTTCCGCGGCCGGAGCCGGAGGCGCGCTATGCCGCTGTTGGCGCGGTTCAGTACCAGACCGGCACCGACGGTGCGGTCAGCGTCGAGGTCGGACCGGATGGTGTCGGGCCAGTACGGCGCTGGCGACGACAGCGCCCGCGCTTATGGCAGACCCTGCCGTCGGGTGCCACTTCCGTGATCCGCTGAGTCGCAGCCAAGTTCACCACAGGCGAGCCGGGAGGTCGTGTTGCAAAAGGTTCTTCATCAGCTGCATGAGGTAGAAAAGGGGTGGCAGACTGTCGCCAGATTCCACTCTCTCTTCCAACGTCAGTTCGTTATATGTTCTCATCGCAACAGCCTATGTCAGATCTGGCTAGGTGTTGCACGTGGAGTGTGAGACGGCCTAGTCAAATCGACGTGTCCGCTTGTGAGTTCAGGTAATGCGTTGATATGTATACAATGTCATTGTGACGTTTGGTTAATGAGAGGTTATTAGGCATAAAACTCTGTAATTCATTGAAAAAATATGTGAAAATAGCCCAGTAGGCGGTAGTCAGATAGACGTGTTCGGTTGTCGTGGCGCGTAACAGGTTGGCATGTGTTGGAATGCAAAAACCTGCAAAGCCGCGTACGTGGGTTCGATTCCCGCTCTACCTAATGCGCATACATGCCCGAATGGCGGAATCGGTAGACGCTGCGGACTTAAAATTCGCTGCCATTTACGGCGTGCCGGTTCGAGTCCGGCTTCGGGCACCAGATTGAAGTCTGACAACGTCCACTGAAGTCCACTAAACCCACTAACTACGTGGGTTTTCTCTTTTCTGGCGTCCACCAGTGTCCACTGAAGTGCGTTGACAGCCACACATTTCTGGGGTTAACTTTGGGGTTAACAGGTCGCGCACCAGACCGAGCCCGGAGAGTTACACCCGATGTTGACTGAAAGCCAGGTCCTGCAAGCGATGCCGGCCGACAAGTCGCGCAGGCCATTCGACGGGTTGGGGGCTATACCTGCAGGTACAGCCGAACGGTTCGAAGTGGTGGCGGCTGAAGTTTCGGCTGCGTCGAAAAGAGCGGCTGATGTCGCCAGGCGTGTATCCGAACGTCTCGCTGGACGATGCTCGAAACGAAACCGTAGCGATGCGTCGGTTTATCGCGCAGGGCATTGATCCCGTCCAACACCGACGCGAACAACGTGCACTGGCCGAGCAAACCGCACAGTCTTTTGCGTTTGCCATGGCGCTGGCGGATGACGGATCGTTGACGCTGCAATCTCACGATCTGGTGATGAACCTGACTCGCTAGCAAACGGATGCCGTCCGCTCGCTACTGGTGTCCACGCCTACAAAGGGGACGAACCATGCCGCTGACTGACACGAAAATCCGAAACGCACGCGCCGGGGACAAGCCGCTACGACTATTCGACGGCGGGCGTATGTACTTGCAGGTACAGCCGAACGGCTCGAAGTGGTGGCGTCTGAAATACCGCTACGGCGGTAAAGAGAAACTCGTATCGTTGGGCGTTTACCCGGCCGTAGGGATCAAACGAGCCCGCCAGCGGCGCGATGACGCACGCAAGCTGCTAGCCGATGGCGTTGATCCCAGCGAGCAGCGCAAGGCCGACAAGGCCGCTGCCAAAGCTTCACGCGGGAACAGCTTCACGGCACTGGCCGGAGCCTGGTACGAGCGCAAGGCGAAAGAGTGGGCACCGGCTACCGCTGCCAAGGCGCGCACCTATCTGGACAAGGACTTGATTCCGGCACTGGGCGACCGTCCTATTGCCGAGATCAGGCGGCGCGATCTGATCGAAGTGCTGGCGGGTATCGAGCAACGCGGCGCGCTGGACGTAGCGAGGAAATGCCGTGAGTGGCTGTCGGGCATTTTCCGTTATGCGCTGGTGGCCGAGATCATTGAAGCAAACCCGGCCACTGATCTGCATATCGTCGCCGCTATCGGTACACCGACGAGACATTATCCGCACCTGCCCGAAGCCGAGCTGCCGGGCTTCCTGCACGCACTGGACGGTTACAGCGGTGATCCGGGGACGGTGCGAGCGATCAAGCTGCTGCTGCTGACGGGCTGCCGTCCGGGCGAACTGCGCGGCGCGCCTTGGGATGAAATTGATCTTGATACGGCGACGTGGACGATACCCGCCGCACGGATGAAGATGCGCCGTGATCATGTGATCCCGCTACCGGCGCAAGCGGTCAAGCTACTTCGCGAACAGTCGGCACTGACGGGGCACCGAGCGTTGATATTCAGCAACCGCAACAGGCCGCTGCTGCCGATCAGTGAAAATACCATGGGCAGTGCGCTTAACCGCATGGGCTACCGAGGTAGACAAACAGCGCACGGCTTCCGGCACCTGATCAGCACGGCACTGAACGAACGCGGCTACAACCGCGACTGGATCGAGCGTCAGCTATCGCACGGTGACGACAACGCAATCCGGGCGATATACAACAAAGCCGAGTATCTGGAACAGCGCCGCGAGATGATGCAGGTATGGGCCGATCATCTGGACGCGCTGCGCCATGGTGCGACCGTGGTGCCGTTGAAGCAGGCGAGCTGAATAGGGTCGCTGGCGACCACTTTCGTTTGCACATCACGCCGAAGTTACAGACTGAACTCAACGGACTTGCCACGGCCAGGCCGGCCAGCCGAACGCGCGAGTCCTGCACCCGTTGCCGTGGTCAGGCCGGCCAGCCGAACGCGCGAGTCCTGCACCCGTTGCCGTGGTGCTTTTATGAAGGGGCTGGCAGCCTGTCGGGCTCTCGGCGAAATGGCGCCGGAAAAGCACATACGACTATCCGCCAGTGCAGAGTCGGGCCGAGGGTTACACGACGGTGGAGCGGTCGCCGTGCTCCGCTTCCAGCCGTATTTTTGCTACATGAAAATACCCCGCGTCGATCTCCACGCCGACGTAGCGAATTCCGCGCCGGATGCAGGCCACGCCGAGACTGCCTGACCCCATGTAGGGATCGAGCACCGTCTGGCCCGGCTGAATGCCTGCCTGATCGAGCACCCAATCCATGAGGGCGACGGGCTTCTGGTTGGGGTGCAGCTTTCTGTCACCGCGTGACCGGTTTTCCTCACCCCGCCGGCTTAGACCGATCCACAGGTGCGAATACAGCCGAGACGGGCCTTTCAGGTTCGACCACGCCATCTCGCAGTCCGCCTGATCGTTGGGCCGCGAGCTCTCCCGCTTGTCCCAGATCAGCCAGCAGCCGCTGGTCGGCAGCCGATTGGCATAGTCGTTCGCACCCCACAGCACTGTCGGCTTGTCCCCAGCGAGTTGTATGAGCCACGCCGGATCGAAAGGCGCGTCGTCGCCCACGATGGGCGCGATGTTCGTGTCCCGCACGTAGTGCGTCCACTTGCTCTCTGACTGCTTGCGTTTGTCGTGACGGCTTTCATAGCCGATGCCGTAAGGCGGATCGGTCAGGATCGCATCGAAGGCCGGCAGATCCACCTTCCGGCAGTCGCCGTGGATAAGGGTCAGTAACGCATCCGTGTCACTGCGGCAGCAAGCCTGCCCATTCCCCACTTGGCCGTCCGATCCAGACGCGGGCAGCGTTTCCCTGCGGAACCTGGCCGCCAGTTCGAGGCGGATCGCCCTCTCCCGGCGCCACCCCTGGCCCTTGACCTGCCAATACGTGAGCGCGCGCGGGTCCAGCCGTAGCGTGACGGATGGACATGGGTGAGGGGACTTCGGGCGGCCGGGAATAGGCATAGCGACTCCGTAGCAATTTCCGGACCCGAAATTTATCCGCTGCGGGGCCCACCGTCCAACGCAAAACCGTCATTCCTGGACGTGGCGACAGGATACCTGGGGAAAAAACCAGCACGTTGCTAGAGGCTTCAGAAGCCAGCAGAACATCTGCCTGGCATTTGGGGCATTTCAATGGACTACAAGACTCTTTCGGATGAAGCGCTGTTGCGCGCGCTCGATATCCATCTTCCGAACGGCCCCGTGCCTTTTGGCCGTGCTAAATGGTGGCAGCTGGTCAGGGCCGGAGAGGCGCCTCAGCCTGCGCTGCGGACCGGCAAGGTCACGGCATGGCGCTGGGATGACATTCGCGCCTACCTCAACGAGTTGGCCTGCAAATCGCCGCACGCCACGCCCGCCCAACAAAGACCCCGGCCAATTCATGATCTTGTCAGGACAGATCGCCAGTGATGAGCTGCACGTGTCGGCGGCCACGCTGGCGCACGAAATCGATCTGGCCTGGCGGTATGGCAAGTCCAGCTTGTCGACGTTGTACGACAAGGCCAGGCGGTGGAATGCCGGCGAGACGGTCGAATTCGGCGGCAAGAAGTATCCACCGCTGTACACCCCGCGCAATGGAACGTTGATCGACTGGTTTGAGATTACCGACGTTGAACAACGCACGCTCCGTACAGTCATCTCCAGGGATATGGCTCGGGAACGCCGCCGGGAACGCTGATCACGGCATTGCTGCATGATCTGCGGGAAACCGGTTTGAAGCCTTATTGAGAAAGTGGGGAGCACCATCGTGAAGCTGACCAAAGCGGAATTGATTGAAGCGTTGTTCGAGGAGCTGGGCCTCAACAAGCGAGAGGCCAAGGAATTCGTGGAACTCTTCTTCGAGACGATACGCGAACGACTCGAACAGG
>CAJDTS010000053.1_pt1 | contig 11786 bp, 9 predicted proteins | sample 7389861 | NCBI WGS metagenome assembly CAJDTS01 (sample SAMEA7055659, study PRJEB34461) | soil metagenome | biome: terrestrial ecosystem; feature: Peninsula; material: soil | place: Antarctica | collected 2016 | reverse complement strand
AACGCTCGACCCAATTCATGACGAAAATCAACCGCGACTTCAAAAATCGGAAATCGTCGGACTATCGTAAGGCAACGCTGGATTTCTAGAGGTGCCCTTAAATATTGCGACGATGGCTTCGTCTTCAAGTTTCTCTTCAATTCCCTCACTTGGATGGGACGCCCACATCTTCACCAGTGCCGGTTGCACTGTTCATCACGCGCCGGATACCGTCAAATCCGGTCGCGGGATATCATAGGCCGCCGATGGCAACTACCACCCTGCAAACTCTGCTGGCGCAACCGCAACTCCGGACCTTGCTGGAGCGCTACGGACGCTGGCTGCCGCCAGCGCTGAATCTGCTGCTACTGCTGCTGCTAGCCTACCTGCTGGCAGGCCTGCTGTGGGCACTGGTTCCCACGCCGCATGGAACGGCATGGCAGGCCCCGCCAACCGCTGTTTCGATGCAGACGCGCGGCGATGCGTTCAATACCAAAGCCGTTGTCGACGCTGCCCTGTTCGGGCACTACCAGGCGCCCGCCAATCCCTCGGTGACGGCGCTGGCAACGGCGCCAGAAACCCAGCTTAATCTGCAACTGCTGGGTATTCTCGCCAACCGGCTGGTGCCACAGAATTCGCGCGCTCTCATCAACGGCGGCAGCGGCGGCGAAAAACCATTTGCGCTCGGCGACGACATCAGCCCCGGCGTGCTGCTGAAGGCAATTTTCCCCGATCGGGTGGTGTTATCGCGCAAGGGCAGCCTGGAAACCCTGCGGTTGAACCGCGATCAGCCCAACAGCGGTGGCAGCAATGTGCCCATCGCGGTGGATCGCGGCCCGGCCGGCAATACTGGTGCCAAACTGGCGCAGATCCGCAATGAGCTGCTGGCCAACCCGACCAAGGCAGGGGATTTTATCCGCGTGCAGCCGATCAGTGGGGCGAACGGTCAGGGTCAGGTCGGCTACCGCATCTATCCCGGCCCCAACCAATCCGCGTTCAAGGCCTCCGGGCTGCATCCGGGTGATCTGATCACCGCCGTCAATGGCGTACCATTGAGCAATCCGGCACAAACGCTGCAACTGCTCGGCCAGCTTAGCCAAGCGTCGTCGGTGAGCCTGTCGATCCAGCGCGGCAACCAGACCCAAACCGTCAATCTCAGTTTCGCACCATGACCCCAGCTCCGATTCGTGTTCCTAGCCGTGTCCCGCGCCTACGCCGTTTCCTCCTCGCGCTCGGCCTGACGCTGGCATGCATGACTGCAGCGGCCGACCAGGCCTCGATCACGCTCAACCTGAAAGACGCCGACATCAACGCGTTTATCACCACCGTCAGCCAGATCACCGGTAAAAATTTCATCGTCGACCAGCGGGTCAAGGGCAAGGTGACGGTGATCTCGTCCAGCCCGATGAATCCGGCCGCAGTCTATCAGACCTTCCTGTCGGTGCTGGCGGTGCAGGGCTACGCCGCGATTCCGTCCGGTTCGGTGATCAAGATCATTCCCGAAACCAATGCCCGCCAGGAAGCGACGCAACTGTCAAGCGGCGCCGGCCTGCCGCGCGACGACGTCGTCACCCGCGTGTTCGCTCTGCACAACGCCTCGGCCGCGCAACTGGTGCCGATCCTGCGGCCGCTGATACCGCAGTGGGGGCAGTTGGCGGCTTACGCACCCGGCAACATGCTGATCGTCGCCGACCGCGCCGCCAACGTGCGCCGGCTCGCGGGCATCATCGGCCATCTCGACTCCAACAGCGACGAGGGTGTCGAGATCCTGCCGTTGCAGCACGCCAGCGCCGACGACGTGGTGCGCATGCTGACCACCTTGGCACAGCAGGACAAGAAGAGCGACCCCACCGCCCATGTACCGGCGGTGATCGCCGACGACCGCACCAACAGTGTCATCATCGCCGGTGACCAGTCCTCGCGCACACAGCTGCTCGCCGTGGTGCAAAAACTAGACACGCCGTTCAAGAACGACCAAGGCGACACCCAAGTAATCTACCTGCGCTACGCCGACGCCGAGAAGCTGGCGCCGATCCTGCAGGGCTACGCGCAGAGCAGCAGCACCAGCGGCGCGCATCCGACCGCGCAGCCCAACCGCCCGGCCGGCGGCGCCAGTGCCAATGGCGAAGCGATCGTGCTGGCGGACAAGGACACCAACGCACTGATCATCACCGCACCGCCGAAGACCATGCAGATGCTGCGCCAGGTGATCAGAAAGCTCGACATCCGCCGCGCACAAGTGCTGGTGGAAGCCATCATCGCCGAAGTCAGCGCCAACAAATCCAATGAACTCGGCATCGACTGGGCGGTATACAACAAGCATTCCGTGGCTGCCGCCGGCATTCTCGACCCGAACACCTTGAGCGCGATCTCGAACGCCGGCACGCTTGCCACCACCACCGGCGGCAGTACTACGAGCACGCTGACCACGGCTGCCGCCAGCCTCATCAGCCAAGGCGCCACGGCCGCAATAGGCGGCTTCGGCCCGACCAGCTTCGCGGTGCTGCTGCACGCCTTGAAGAGCGATGGCGACACCAACATCCTGTCCACGCCCAACATCACCACGCTGGACAATCAGGAAGCGAAGATCGAGGTCGGTCAGGAAGTGCCGGAACTCACCGGCTCGTTCTCCAACACCGGCGTCTCCAGCGCCAATGGCGTGGTCAATCCATTCCAGACCATCAACCGCGTGAATGTCGGCCTGACTCTGGGGATCACGCCGACCATCAACGAAGGCAACACCATCCGCCTGAAGATCAAGCTGGAGGACTCCAGCATCTCCAGCGGCACCGCCGGCTCCTCCAACCTGATCACCAACAAGCGCACCATCGACAACACGGTGAGCGTCGACAACGGCCAGATCCTGGTGATCGGCGGCCTTATCGGCGACCAGATCAACCAGACCAAGAACGGCATTCCGTTCCTGTCCGACATCCCGCTACTCGGCGCGCTATTCACCTACAACAACGATACCCGCACCAAGCAGAACCTGATGGTGTTTATCCATCCGGTCATCCTGCGCCAAGCTGGCGACGTAAATTACTACACACACATCAAATACGGCCAGATGCGGCAGGCGCAGATCGACGCCTCCCGCGGTCATTCCTCGGTGATCGGCGGCGGACGGCCGTTGTTGTATCCGTGGGACGAGTACCTGAAACTTCACAACAAGCCCGGCATCGAGAAGCCCACCGATAACGATGCTGCCGAGGTACCGGCGACTGCGTCCAGCGCCCCATCCAGTGCCAGCGCAGCACCCTCCGCCGCCGCCACGTCGGTGCCACAAAATCCATGATCGTCGGATTATGAGCGTTATCGAAGAACAGCTGCGACGCCCGCCTTTTGCGTTCGCCAAACGGCACGGCCTGCTGGTCGGCAACGATGACGGCGAGCGGGTCGAACTGTTGTGCCGGCCTGGCGTCAGGCTCGACACGCTGACCGAAGCACGCCGCTTCCTGCATCGCCCGGTGCGGGTGAAAACGGTGACGTTGGAAGAGTTCGACGCGCAGCTGCAACGCACCTACGAAGGCGACAGTGGCGCCGCCGCCGGACTGGTCGACGGCCTTAGCGAGGAAACCGGCGATCTCGACAGCCTAGCCTCAGCGCTGGCCGACGCGCAGGATCTGCTGGAAACCGACGACGACGCGCCCATCATCCGCTTCATCAACGGCCTGCTGGTGGAGGCGATCAAGGAGAACGCCTCCGACATCCATATCGAGACGTTCGAGAAGCGCGTCACTGTGCGCTTTCGCATCGACGGCGTGCTGCGCGAGATGCTCAATCCGCCGCGAGCGCTGGCGGCCAAAATCGTCTCGCGCGTGAAGATCATGGCCAAACTCGACATCGCCGAAAAGCGCCTGCCGCAGGACGGCCGCATCAGCCGCGCGTTCGGCGGCCGCAAGGTCGACGTGCGCGTCTCCACCATCCCCACCGGCTCGGGCAACGAGCGCGTGGTGATGCGGATCCTCGACAAGCAATCGGAGAAACTCGACCTTGAACAACTGGGCCTCGACGAGCAGCAGATCGAGGTGCTCAAGCGCACCATCCACCGCCCTTACGGCATCATGCTGGTGACCGGCCCGACCGGTTCAGGCAAGAGCACCACGCTGTATTCGGCGCTGTCGATGCTCAACGACCGCAGCCGCAACATCCTCACAGTCGAGGACCCGATCGAGTACTACATCGACGGCGTCGGCCAGACCCAGGTCAACATCAAGGTCGAGATGACGTTCGCGCGCGGTCTGCGCGCCATCCTCCGGCAGGACCCGGACGTGGTAATGGTGGGTGAGATCCGCGATCTGGAAACCGCGCAGGTGTCGGTGCAGGCCAGCCAGACCGGTCACATGGTGTTCTCCACCCTGCACACCAACACCGCCGTCGGCGCCATCTCGCGTCTGCGCGACATGGGCCTGGAGGGCTACCAGATCGCCTCCAGCCTGGTGGGATTGATGGCGCAGCGGCTGGTGCGAACCCTGTGCCCCAACTGCAAGACAACGTGTACCGCTGGACCTCTCGAGCGAGCCCAGCTCGGCCTGCCGCGCAACGGCGAACCGGTAGCACTGTACAAGCCGGTGGGTTGCCCGAGATGTCGTCACATCGGCTATAGCGGTCGCAGCGGCATCTATGAACTGATCGAGGTCGACAAGAAACTGGAAGCAATGATTCACGACGGCGCCTCCGACCAGCAGCTCGAAGACTATGCTCGCAGCAAAAGCGCCGGTATCCTGCAGTCCGGCCGCGACAAAGTGCTGGCCGGTCAGACCACGCTGGGCGAAGTGCTGCGCGTGACGATAGAAGAATGATTTTTTGGAAATCGGGAATCAAAAATCGGGAATCGTTAGAAGAACAGCGCAAAAGTTTTTTTTCGATTCCCGTCTAGCCCATGTCCGCCTACGAATACGCCGCACTCGACGCGCGCGGCCGCAACACCAGGGGATTGATCGAAGGCGATACGCCGCGACAGGTGCGCCAACTGCTTCGCGATCGTGGCCTGACGCCGCTGGACGTGCACGAGGTGACGGAAACCGGGGCCCGCAAGCGTGACGGCTTCAGGCTGGGCGGCGGAGGCGGCAAACTCTCCACCACCGAATTGACCCTGTTCACACGCCAACTGGCGACGCTGGTGCGCTCCGGCCTGCCGCTGGACGAGTCGCTCGCGGCGGTAGCCGAACAGAGCGAAGCCAAACGGGTGCAGCGGGTCACGCTGGGCGTACGTGCCTCAGTCACCGAAGGCAACACGCTGGCCCATGCACTGGCACTGTTCCCCGGCGCATTCCCGCCGTTGTTCCGCTCCACCGTCGAGGCCGGCGAACAGGCCGGCAAGCTCGATCACGTGCTGGAACGGCTGGCTGACTATGTCGAAAGCCGCCAAGCGATGAAGAGCAAGATCATGCTCGCCACCTTCTATCCGGTGATCCTGACCACGGTCGCCATCGGCGTGGTGACCCTGTTGATGATCTACGTGGTGCCCAAAGTGGTGCAGGTGTTCACCAGCATCCACGCCACGCTGCCGCCGCTGACCCGCATGCTGATCGCATTCTCCGCGTTTTTGCGCGATGACGGCATCTTCCTGATTACCGGGTTGGGGCTGGGGGTGTTCCTGTTCCTGCGCGCCATGCGCGGCGAAGCGTTTCGCCGCCACGTCAATCTGTGGACGCTGCGCCTGCCGCTGATCGGCCGCGTCACCCGCGGCGCCAACACTGCACGGTTCATGCGTACGCTGGGCATCCTGTTCGGCAGCGGCGTACCGATCCTCGAAGCGCTGCGCATCGGCGCCGAAGTGATCAACAACCTGCCGATGCGCGATGCCGTACTGGAGGCCGCCCAGCGCGTGCGTGAAGGCGCGAGTGTCAGCCGTTCACTGGCGCAGAGCCGTCTGTTTCCGCCCATCACCATGCACCTGATCGCCAGCGGCGAGGCATCAGGCAAACTCGACGAGATGCTCGACCACGCTGCCAGCAATCAGGAACGCGAACTGGAGGTGCTGATTTCGGCGCTGATGGCCGTATTCGAACCGCTGCTGATTCTGGTCATGGGTGGGGTGGTACTGGTCATCGTACTGGCAATTCTGCTGCCGATTTTCGATCTCAACGATCTGGTGAAGTAGCGCGCACTGCGCACCACCCAGCCCTCGCCGTCGCCGGGCTCAGGTGCCAACCGCGTAGCGTTGCCGCAGCGTGTGGGCGGCACCGACCATCCGTGCCAGCGCCGCTTCAGTCTCCGGCCATGCGCGCGTCTTCAGCCCGCAGTCCGGGTTGACCCACAACCGCTGCGGCGGCACTACCTGCACGGCCTTCTCCAACATGTGCGTCATTTCCTCCTGAGCCGGAACCCGTGGCGAGTGGATGTCGTAGATGCCAGGGCCGATGTCATTGGGGTACTTGAAGCTGGCGAAGGCGTCCAACAGCTCCATGTCCGAACGCGACGTCTCGATGGTGATCACATCGGCATCCAGGGCGGCGATACTGGGCAAGATGTCGTTGAACTCGGCGTAGCACATGTGGGTATGGATCTGGGTATCGTCCGCAGCGCTGCCTGCAGCGACGCGGAACGCGCGCACCGCCCACTCCAGGTAAGCCGGCCATTGTGCCCGCGCCAGCGGCAAGCCTTCGCGGAACGCCGGCTCGTCGATCTGGATGACGTGTACGCCGGCCGCCTGCAGATCGTTGACCTCATCGCGGATCACCAGCGCCAACTGCAGCGCGGTGTCGGCGCGCGGCTGGTCGTCGCGCACGAACGACCACTGCAACAGCGTCACCGGCCCGGTCAGCATGCCCTTGACCGGCTTATCCGTCAGCGATTGCGCGTAACGGGTCCACGCCACGGTCATCGGTTGTGGACGTGACACGTCCCCGTAGGTCACCGGCGGTTTGACACAACGCGAACCGTAACTCTGCACCCAGCCATTGACGGTGAAAGCATAACCTTTCAGTTGTTCGCCAAAATACTCCACCATGTCGTTGCGTTCAGGCTCACCGTGTACCAGCACGTCCAAGCCCAGTTTCTCTTGGCGGGCCACGCAGTCGGCGATTTCCGCACGCATCATCTTCACGTAGCTTGCTTCGTCGATCTGTCCCGCGCGGCGACGGGCCCGCGCGTGGCGGATTTCCGCGGTTTGCGGGAAGGAACCAATCGTCGTGGTGGGGAATTCCGGGAGTCCCAACACGGCACGCTGACGCTGGTGACGCTCCGCGAACGGCGAGACGCGCTTCGCATCCGCCGCGGTCAACGAGGCAACACGGGCCCGCACGGCCGGATCGTTGGCCGCCGGCGCGACGGCGCGTGCGGCGACAGCCGCGCTGCTGTCCTCAAGTTCGGTGCAGATCGCCGCTGCGCCCTCGGTCAACCCCTGCGCGAGGACGACCACCTCCGTCAATTTCTCGGTCGCAAACGCCAGCCCGTGTTTCAGTTCGGGGGCCAACGCCGTTTCTGTCTCCAGCGTCACCGGCACGTGCAGTAACGAGCAGCTCGGCGCCAGCCACAGACGCTCACCGAGCTGCGCTGCGGCATCGCGCAATGCGTGCAGCGACTGCGCCAGATCGTTGCGCCAGATATTGCGCCCGTCGACGATGCCGGCCGACAGCACGCGACCCGCCGGCCAATCGGCCAGGAACGTGGGAAGTTGTTGCGGCGCACGCACCAGATCCAGATGCAACCCGTCGATCGGCAGCGTTTTGAGCAGATCGACATGGCGGCACACGTCGCCGAAATAGGTTGCCAGCAGCAGGCGCGGCCCCGCCTGCGCCAGTTCGCGGTACGCCGGTGCAAATGCCGCCAGCCACGGCGCCGGCAGGTCCAGCGCCAGAATCGGCTCATCCAGTTGCAGCCATTCGACACCCAACGCCGTCAGCCGGGACAGCGCTTCCCGGTACGTGCCGAGCAAGCGACCCAGCAGGTCGAGGCGATCGAAACCGGCCGCTTTCGACTTGCCGAGGTAAAGGTAGGACAACGGTCCCAGCAAACACACTTTGGGTCGATGGCCCAGCGCCACGCACTCCTCAACCTCGGGAAACAGCCAATCCGTATTGAGGTGGAACTGCAGGTCGGGGTCGAACTCCGGCACCAGATAGTGGTAATTGGTGTCGAACCATTTGGTCATCTCCAGCGCCGGCTGCGCGGCGCTGCCGCGCGCCATCTCGAAATAACCGGCGAGCGTGACGTCCTCGGAGTAGCCGAAACGGGTGGGCGCCGCCCCAACCAGTGCGGTGACGTTATGGACGTGGTCGTAATAGGCGAAATCGCCGGCTGCCACTAACGACAGGCCGGTCTGCCGTTGCAGCCCCCAGTGCCGCGCCCGCAGTTCGCGGCCGACGCGCAGCAGGTCGACTTCGGTCGTTGTCCCCTTCCAGAACGACTCCAGCGCGAATTTCAATTCGCGATGAGCGCCGATACGTGGAAATCCGAGCAGGTGGGAAGTGGTCATGACATTGATTCCGAAAAAGGGGTTGCGAGCATGATGCGCAACCGAGCTCTATTATTCAATCTCATTATTTTCATGGATTGGATGAACGCCACTCATGAAGCAATCCCCGCTTGACCTACGCCACCTCCATACATTGCGGATGCTGGCGGAGCGCGGCAGCCTGTCGCGTGCCGCCCAACGATTGTTTCTCACCCAATCCGCACTGTCGCATCAACTGAAGGTGTTGGAAACCGCCTATGGCACTGCGCTGGTGGAGCGCGATACGCGCACTCTGCGCTTCACTCCCGCGGGACTGCGGCTACTGGAACTGGCCCGCAGCGTGCTGCCACAGGTAGCGGACGCAGAACGCGACCTGGCGCGGTTGCTGCAGGGTCATGCTGGATCTCTGCGGCTCGCCGTGGAGTGCCACACCTGCTTCGATTGGCTGATGCCCGCAATGGATGCCTTCCGACCACGCTGGCCGGAAGTGGAGTTGGATCTAGTCTCGGGCTTCCAGCGCGAACCGATCAGCCTGCTCGAACGCGGTGAGGCCGAGTTCGCAGTGGTCCACGACCGACCGATGCAGCGTCCCGGGATCACATTCCATCCCTTGTTCGAGTACGAGACGCTGGCGCTGCTGGCCCCCAACCACCGGCTGGCGCGCAAAGCGTGGCTGCAAGCGCGCGACTTCGCCGACGCGACGCTGATCTCCTATCCCGTCGAGGACAAAATGCTGGACGTGATGAAACATGTGCTGTTGCCTGCGGGGATTCACCCGCAGCGGCGCAACGTCGAACTGACCGTCGCCATCCTGCAACTGGTCGCCAGCGGCCACGGCATCGCCGCCCTGCCCGCCTGGAGCGTGACGCAGTACCTGGAACGCGGCTATGTGGTCGCGCGGCCGATCGGGCGCAACGGCCTGCGCTGTGCGCTGTACGGCGCCACTACCACGACAACGGCGGAGGTGGCATACATCAAGGAATTCATCCACATCGTGCGCGAGACCGGTCTTAATTCAGTCTCTGCCAGCCTCATAGCCGACAGCAAACCGCGTCGCAAACACTGACCGGTCGGAACCAGCGGCCTCAGGTCGGGCCTGAGGGATTCAGGAGGTCGCTGCGTTTGCGGGAGTTGGGTTGAAGGCGTCGGCCAACAACCCGCTGATACGCTCGGGGACAGCGTTCTCGACTTCGTGCAACGCCACTTCGATGGCATTCATGAAAGCAACCACGTCGGCACTGCCGTGGCTCTTGACCACGGTACCGCACAAGCCGACGAAAGTGGCACCGTTGTAGCGGCGTGGATCCATGCGACTGGCCAGTGCCCGCAGGATGGAATGCGCTAGCAGGCCGACCAGCTTGGTGCTCCAGTTGCGGGTGAATTCCTCGCGCATGAACTGGGCGATGAGCTTAGCCACGCCCTCGCCGGCCTTCAATGCGACATTGCCGACGAAGCCGTCGCAGACCACCACGTCCACCGGGCGCAGGAAAACCCCGTCGCCCTCGACGAAACCGACGTAGTTCAGCGGCGAGTCGTGCAACAGTGCCGCCGCCTGCTTGATCGTTTCGTTACCCTTGATCTCTTCCTCGCCGATGTTGAGCAAAGCCACGCGCGGTCGCTCAATGCCGTGCATCGCCGTCACCAACGCGCTGCCCATGGCGGCGAACTGCACCAGTTGTTCGGCGGTGCACTTGGCATTGGCGCCGAGATCGAGCACGTGGGTCGCACCGTGCAGGGTCGGCAGTGGCGAGATGATTGCGGGCCGGTCGACGCCGGGCAAGGTCTTCAGCACGAATTTGGCGATGGCCATCAACGCGCCGGTGTTGCCGGCCGATATGCAGGCCTGTGCGCGACCTTCCTTGACCAGATCTATGGCAACCCGCATCGACGAATCTTTCTTGTTGCGCAGCGCCTTGGACGGTGATTCATCCATCGTCACCACTTCACTGGCGGCCTGCACACCGATACGCGCATCGCTACTGCGACGATGCGCAGACAGGGACCCGCGCAGTGCGGTCTCGTCGCCGATAAGGATCACGCGCAGATGCGGATGCGCATCGAGCGCCTGTATCGCGGCTTCGACGACAACCGAAAAACCGTGATCCCCGCTCATCGCATCGATGGCGAGCGTGATATTCGTGAACTCAGTCACGCCGATGCGGTTACCGAAAGCGCCAAACCGACGTGAGGCCGGGCTGCCGGAGATCAGGTTTCCGCAGTGCCGGAGGCAGCGGCTTCGATCACGCGTCGGCCACGGTAGTAGCCGTCAGCAGTGACGTGGTGACGCAGGTGCGTCTCGCCCGAGGTCGGATCAACCGACAGCGCGGGCGCGCGCAAGGCGTCATGCGAACGGCGCATGTCGCGCTTGGAACGGGATTTCTTGGACTTCTGGACAGCCATCGCAAACTCCATTACGGCGCTACGGCGCCACAGAAAATCAGGCGGTATTCTACCGGTTTATCCCCAGCAGCGGGCAACTCTCGGCAGAATGTGCCGGCGCCATCGGCAACGCCAGCAAAATTTCATCTTCGATCAGCCGGTGCAACGGCAACCAGTCGTCGTCCAGCAACAGCGGCTCACAATGATCAAGCAGACGCCGTTCATCCGCTTCGCTGCGCACCAGGCGCAACGCCACTTCGAGATCGAACGACCAATCCAGCGGCTGCAAGCAACGCTCGCAACGCAGGCTCAAACAACACTGCACGCGCCCGCTCAACTGCACGCCGCCATCCTTGGCATGCTCCGTCCGCAACTGCGCCGCCACCGGCGGCAGCGTGTCGATCGCATCGGTCTGCATCAGCTCGCACAGTCGTGGCAAGCACGATAGCGGCACCACTCCGTTGAATTCCAGCGGCCGCACCGCGTGGTCCGCAAAACGAACCTTGGCGGGCAGCATGCGCTGCAACACAGACACGGATGGCGACACGGTTGGGGACACGGACGTGGACATCGGCGCCGGATCATAATGAGCACGCCACGCCGAGTCAAAAGCACCCTATCAAAAGACATCATCACCCGTGACGCCCACATCCGATCACACACAACAATCCTCTTCGGCGCCAATCCTCGCCTCCACCTCACCTTATCGCGCGGCTCTGCTGGCCCGGCTGGGCCTGCATCTGCAACAGATCGCGCCACAGGTGGACGAGGCACCATTTCCACATGAAGCGCCGGCGGCGCCGGCGGCACTGGCGGCACGGTTGGCCTTGATCAAGGCCCAGTCGGTGTCATCGAGCCATCCACAGCGTTGGGTGATCGGCTCGGATCAGGTCTGTGCCTGCGAAGGCCGGCTGCTGGGCAAACCCGGCACTCGTGAAAACGCCCGCGAACAGTTGCAGCGACTGGCCGGACGCAGCGCCGAATTCCATACTGCGGTGGCACTGGTACGCAGGCAACCCGAGCGGAT
>CAJDTS010000056.1_pt1 | contig 11844 bp, 11 predicted proteins | sample 7389861 | NCBI WGS metagenome assembly CAJDTS01 (sample SAMEA7055659, study PRJEB34461) | soil metagenome | biome: terrestrial ecosystem; feature: Peninsula; material: soil | place: Antarctica | collected 2016 | reverse complement strand
GAACTCATTATTGGCGGCTTACTTCTACATCCCGGCCGCTTCATGCCACTGCGGGCACAACTCTGCTGTCGCGCTTGAGTAATTGCTCCAAGCGCACCCTGTTGTACACCCGATTCATCATGCCGATTTTTATTCGCGCTCGGTCCAGAACTATGGTGCGCATGGGAATGTCCGCCCACTGTGCCTGAGACCCGAAAACGGACTTTGGACTTCTCATGGTTCGAGGCCTTCTGCGCCTCCGTCAACGAGTGGTTGCGTTCGCCTTTCTCACAGGTCCGGTTCGGAATCCGGTCGCCGTAGATCGGGCGCTTGCGATCATCTTCATGGGTGTGTTGATCCAGTAACACGTCGAAGGCCTGACTGTCGTGGACTGAAGCGTCCGTCACCCGATAGCTGCGCACCCGCTTGTGCGCTTGATCGGCGTTGATGGGATTCTTGTAACCGCAGTGAGTTTCCTTGTTCTTCCGGGGCCACCGGGCATCCATATCTTTCTGGCGCAGCATCGGCTTGGCTGCGCCTTGGGTCCATGGCGCCGGGGTTTCGCCCGCCTTGATCAGGGCGTTGTCTTCACCGTTGTTGCGTAGCAGGGGCCGGTGTAGGCGAGGAGAGCGATTCGATCATGCGGGTGTGCGTGGCCCGCCGTCGACCTCGAAAGCGAAACCACTGTCGTTCACAGTAATGCGCGGTTCGCGTTTGCAATCCCCGTGCGGCGCGTATTGACCGTACAGCGACTCGATGGATTGGCCCATTAATGAGGGTGAGCGCCTGCGCGCAGTGAGATGTCAGACACAGGTATCCAGTCAGCAGAATGACCAGGCTGGTCTGCAGTTTGCAGTGGCGAGCGGTCGTGATGAACCTCTCCGACGTTGGTTCGAAGCGGGTTGCCGCGGCCATCACCGGCTTCACACTGTTCGGACGGCTGGAACGCTCGGTCGTTTCCGCTTATGACCCTACAACGGCGCAGCTCGTTTTCGATTGTCGGCGATCTTCTTGGCATCCATCACCGGGACTCAGCGACCCACCACGGTTATTTGTGATCGGCCGCTGTAGGGCCTCTTTGTTGGGCTATGCTGCGGGAGCTGCGGTTGCCTGCTCTTGAGCGGCGAGGAATTCTCGACGGAACTCTAGTGGGTTCGAGATGCCAGGCACAGGGGCCTGCGGGTTGCCCGCACCCGACACAACGATAGACCCGTAATTAAAGATGCGGCCAAGCATACCTTGACGCACTTGGATGCTCTCAGTTTTCTGCATGCTTAACTCGATTGTGGTACGGCTGATGAACCCAAACTTGGCCATGATGCGCTTGTTTGTGATGGCTAGTTCCGTGGTTGCGTAACGAAGAGCCGCCCATATCCAAAAGATGATGCCTAAACCCAAGCAAATAAAAATATAAAGCCAAGTACGATAAGCGGTAGCATCGACCAGACGCTGACCTTGCCTTCATATACAACTTGCTCTCCTGGAGTGAGAGCGCCTTCGACGTAACTGCTCATTGGAAATCCCCTATGTGGATGAAAGTACCCGCTAAAAAATCGCTCGAACACCTACATGGCTCAGTACCCGTGTTGAATCGCACGCACTGTCTACAATCTCCGCAATCGTTGCCGTCGACCTTGTAGGTGCCCGAGCTGGCGATGCCAGTTACCCCCGCTCAACTTCATCTGCAACTTGCCACCTCTCTCAAACACGAACTGGATACCGTTTCTTGGTCTAATCACCATAGGTGCCAGACAAGCCCCCGCCACAGGCATCCAGCAGGATGAACTCGCCTGCGACGACGATGCCCGCAGCCATGCCGAGCTTGCCGGTTTTTATGATATTTGAGTTCATATTCACATCCTCCAAAGTACAGATTTCTCGAAAATAGCCGTCAACCAATCTCAACACATTCAACAGTAAGAAACTGTATTGCACGTAATGTGCGGAAACACGTACTTCGTGTCCTTGATTGTCAGAACCATAGGGATCGTTTGCGTATAGGCAAGATATTTCTTCTTCCCCTTGAACAAAAGCCAGTAGGCCGCAGAATAGCCAATCACATCCGAGGCTTGCTGTTCAAATGGAATGTTGATCACATGGCCTCTGCCGTTTCTGCCGTTCGGCAGAGGGTCGGTAGTAACGTACCAATGCATATAATGGTCGGGGTTTATTATTGCGACTGCCTCCTGCAGGGGCCGGTTTGGGAATCGGGTTAATTCCGGATGTGGATTTTGAAAATTACTCATGCTCGACGTTTTATGTGAGTAGTGCTTGCATGCGTTGAGATTAGATTTTAGCGTTGGTGGTGGACTGCCATTGTCGATTGGTGTTGCCGGCATCGGATAAGGCAACGCACCGTCAGGAATATCGGGCCTTCCTTTTATCTTCGATACGATTTTCCGCTTGCACTTGTTTTTTTCGTCGGGCACAGAATGAGTATCGAAGGTGCCGAGGGCAAGGATCGAATTGCCGTGGGGAATCGACATCTGCTTGGCGATCATGATTTCGGTCGGTTCATACAGATCTTCCGTAACCGATTCTTTGTCGATGTCAGCAGGATAAGGGCCTGGCTGCTGCACGAACCTCGGCAGCCACAACCACGCGCCGTTCTCCACATGTACGACACTCCCTTTGGCGGGGCCCTCAGCAAACTTGACCTGCTGCTCGTAGAACAGCGCGCGACAGTTTTGTGATATTAGCCCCCCGCGGTTGGGGGCTTCTGCGGCAATGGCAAGGGTGTTGACTGAGTCATCGTTGTTGAACTTGAGACGTTCGTGATACTTGAAATTCTTGAGGATGTAACCGTCTGGCGCTTTTGCCTCAGGCAACGGCATGATGTTGTAGGACAGCGGGTTATCATTTCCTCCTACGGATTTACCTTTTGAATCCGTCCCAAATGACGCGTTTTCCCAGTAGCCGACCAGCTCTTGCTGGAATTCTACCAATGTGTTGATTTTCGTTGCGTATGGCATTGTCTTATCTCCTAATCGGTTACGTTAACTTCATTGATTTAAGATAACTTCGCGCAATCTCGCACAGTCTAATGTAATCCACTAGTCGTGCAAGTCGAACACGGTGATCTCTTGCAGTCGACCTTGTAGATACCTGACCAGACGATGTCGGTTCCCTCACACCGCCCAACTTCGTCTGCAACTTGCCACCTCCCTTAAACACAAACTGGATGCCGTTTTGGGCCGGGCGATGCTGGCGTAGTCCAGCAGCAGCAAGACCTTGATCATGTTGCCGCTACTGCCGAACTGGCCCATCAAGCTGGCGATGTCGAACAGCGACTTGCCCATGCTGGCCCCCCAGCGACATTGAGACCGCGCTGAACATGAGCGTGCTGATCAGGAACAGCACGTACTCGCCCAGCATCAATTTGCCGTAACGTTCGATGATCGAGTTGACGGGTATGGCGCCACCCGAAACGGGACCATTCACTGCGACACTACCCACTGCGTCGCCGATCGGGGTGGTGCCGCCCAAAGCCGGGATCGACGCGTTGAACTTGCCGCCCAATTCCGCCGCCTTCTCCTTGAGCAGCACGTCATCGCCCACCGCGGTGACGGCAGTGATGGCGTCTCCATCGAGCGTGATTTCGACGGTCTTGTTGAGAGCCGGTGCATTGTTGCCGCGCCAGGCGGCGAGCACGAACGGGTACTGTTTGCCGTCGACCACAATCGTGCCGCTGCCGTCAGCACCGTTGTACTGGATGATCCTGCCTCGCATGTCGTGTCTCCTGTCGGTGGCGGGGCGGAACGAAAATCAATGCGGTGGCGCGTGCAACTGCACGCTCGTCGGTTACTGGTGCGGAAAACCCCCATGTCGGTGGCTCCGTTGTTAATAGCGGTAGCAGGCGCCGAGCGCGGCCTGCGTGGCTTGTGTCGAATGTTCAAGCGAGATCTCGCCCTGCATATCGCCGTTGATCCGTACGAACGATTGGGTGGCGAGGCCCGCCAACTTGCTGGTAGTTGCGTTGGTGCCGCGATGTGCCAGCCATTGCGGTAGCTCGGAGCGCGACAGGTCAGCCGTCCACAGCATTTCGGTCTGACGGTTCCGTTGCATCGGCACGTTCACGCTCCAGCCGCGGAACACGAAGGTCAACGTGACCGGCCCTTCGGGACGGGGCATCTTGGTTACCATGGCCAGTAGCGGGTGGCCCTGCTCGCAGAACACCAGCAGGTTCCTGATGGTCGAATCGATCGGTGTCGCCACAGCTATCAAGGGATGGCCCGGAGCTTGTCGCGTTTGCCAAGCCGGTGCATTCGATTGGGGCAAATCGGCTTTGGCGACGTCGTATTCCTTGCCGTTCCATTGCCAGACCGGGCTGTCGCCGTTGAATCGAAGGTCGTGCATGCCCTGGTGCTTGGTCGGCAGGACGTCGATTTCACCGCCGAAATTCGGCAGCCCGATGGGTTTGCGGTCATAACCGTTCGGTGTCGCCATCACGATCACACCGCTGCAACCCGAGCTGCCGCAAAAGGAAATGTTGCTGAACTGGACGAGCAGGTCGGGACGCCCGTCATCATTCAGGTCAGCCACGGCCACCAAGTAGCCTGCTTCATTCGGGTGTATGAACTCCTTGATATCGCTGGCGGCCGCGCGCCGGATCGCTTTGGTTTGGGCGGGGGTCGGCTTGATCGCGTCCTTGTTGATGTTGATTTTTACCGCTGCCGCTTTCCCGGCGGCGTTCGATGTTGAAACCGGCGGTACATGGAAATGGACGCTGCGAGGCTGCGCGAGGTTGCGCTGGAGGTGCAGACGCTCCTTCTCCGACAGGCGTTGCAGGCGCGAGGCGATGGCGGGTGTGGCGAGCAGGTTGTGGTCGGCGAGGTATTTGCCAGCCCAGGATTGCAGGTCTGCATCTTTCCCAGCGCAGGCCGCTGACGCGATGAACGGAATGAACGCAAGTGCCAGCAAAACGGCGTGCAACCATGTGTAACGTGCCTTCATGATCAGGCCCTCTCATACCAGACATTCAATCTCATGGCCAACCCGCCATCAGCGTGCACGATGTCGGCAGGCGGGTCAGAAGCAGAAGCAACGTGGCGATCAGGTAACGGGCAATGCCCGGACGCAGATCCACGTAGTAGCGAATGCATTCCGCTTCGGGCAGGCGCGCCTCGGCGGTGTCCGTCTGTTCGCGCCGGATCCGCGCATATTCGACGCGTGCCTTGCGTTCGCCCGCGCCGCGGTGGTGCCACAGATACGCTCGCCAGCATTGCGTGACCAGAACCAGCACGCCGGCGACGCACAACAGCATCAGCCATTTGCCGATCGTGTGAGGTTGCTCCTCGTGCGGTCGTGGAAGTGCGCTGTCGCATACAGGGGTCGCCGGGTGCTTCGATCTGATTCGTGGACAATGCTTGCTTGAGGCCAGTGCCTCAGGCCATCTGCAGATTCTTGCTCATGTCACCCAGCAGGTTGTCGGCCGTCAGTTTGTCGAGCCCGTCAACGATCAGCGTTCTGTCGTTGTCGTGCTGCAGTTCGAGCGTGAAGGAGACACGCGTCAGTATCGCGTCCACACGTTCGCGGACCGCAATGCCGTGGGCTTGGGCGGCCGAGGTCACGTACTTGCTGGTGCCAGGCACCCGATTCTGGTCGTAAGTGTTGCCGATGACTAGACGGCGGATGAGTTCGGCGGGCACCGTGCTGGTGCCGGATCGACGGGTTACTTGGACTCCTCCGTCCCGGATCGACGCCAGTGCGGGTTCCCGTGTGCCCGTCGTTTTCGCCTTGTACTTGCGCATCTTGATCACGAATAACGGTGTCACCACGAAGGGGGGCAGGGGGAAAATGCTGAATCCAAAGATGCCGGAGAAGGCGAGTCCAAAGACGAGCGCACCGAAGAAGATGAAGACCGATTGCACGATCAGCAACGCGTAGGTGGCCAGCATCAGGGCCCGCTTGGATTGAAGATGGATGAATTTCATGATCGATATCCTCGTTTGCTTGTGTCGGTGGGCAGGCTCATGGCTTCGGCTTCATTGGCTGGCCACTTGCACGACCTGCCCCTTGCAGCGAACCTGCACCGCCTTGCCTGACACATTGTTTGCCTTGCACACATAGCTCATCCCTTCGAGAAGGACGGGGGCGGCATTGACCAACTTGGCGCTTTTGTCGCTGCATCCGGTTGGCGAGTTGTAGTCGACCCAGGTGGGTTTACCGCAGCCGACCAACAATGTGCCGACGAGCAGCAGACCCACAGCGTTTGGCGCAGTCCCAAATGTATTTATGCTGCTGAACTTCACTTCGATGAGGGGGCGATGTTGCATGTGCGCGATTGCAGCAGCATTCAGGGCCGAAACGGTGTGCTGATCCATCGGCGCCGCACCAGGAATCCCATGGCCAGCATCAGCAGCATTACCGGCGATGACGCACCCCCGCCACCGCTACTGCCGCCCGCGCTTGAGCTGCCACCACCACCGCCACTGCTTCCAGAGCCACCCCCGCCACCACCGCCGCTCTGCGTGATGGTGTAAGCGGCCGTCGCAACGGCGCTGTTCTGATTGCCGCTGGAGACGGCGATCGATTTCACGGTCTCGGTCTTCGATACGGTGATAGGCCCGGTGTATTGGGTTGAACTGGCAGTGGGCGTGCTGCCGCCGATGGCGTAATAGATCGTGGCGCCAGTCGTCGCGTCGCTGATCGTCACGCTTTGCGACGCGTTGTAACTGCCGCCGGCCGGGATGAAGGTAGGGGTGGCGGTTGTCCCGGCAGGGGGCGTGATGGTGTAAACGGCCGTTGCAACGGCGCTGTTCTGATTACCGCTGGAAGCGGCAATCGCTTTCACGGTTTCAGTCTTCGATACGGTAATCGGCCCAACGTATTTGGTTGAAGCAATCGTCGGCGTGCTGCCGTCGATGGTGTAATAAATCGTGGCGCCAGTCGTCGCGTCGCTGATCGTCGCGCTTTGTGACGCGCTGTAAGTTCCGCCGGCCGGACTGAAGGTCGGTGTGGCGGTTGTGGTGGTACTCAGTGCGACCTTGAAAACGACACCGTTATTGCTGGCGCCGCCGGCAGAGGCGGTGCCGTATAAAGCCCCGTCGGTCGCTAAAATCAGATCGCCGAAAGGCGATGCGCCGGTTGTGGCGGGAGTGCTGAGATCGAGCAGCTTGGTGAAGCTGCCGGAGGGGGTGATCTGGAAAATGGTCTGCGTGGTGAAGCCGTAGAAGTTGCCGTCCGTACCTTCCACCAGGGTGCCGTTCGGCACGCTGCCCTCAATCCCCGATAAGGAATGCAGGCTGGTGAACCTGCCATCCGACGCGATTTTGAAGATCGTGCCCTCGGCGCTGCTGCCGCCTAACGACGTGGTGCCGTAGAAGTTTCCGTCACTGCCGAGCACCAGACCTCCGACGGGCTGGGAACCGTCGCCGCTGTTGAACGAATGCAGCACGGTCAACGTGCCGTCCAGCGCCAGCTTGTAGACGGTGCCGAATCCTGTGGTGCCGCCAGCCTGGGTGGTTCCATACAAGGCCCCATCCGCGCCAAAAACGATGTCTCCACTGGGCTGGGAAGCCGACACACCGTTAAAAGCATAGATGGTGGTCAACGTCCCGCTGGGCGTGATCTTGAAGACCGTGCCGAAACCGGTGAGGACATTGGTGCCGCCGGCGAAGGTGGTGCCATAGAAATTGCCGTCGACTCCCTGCACCAGCGCGGACAGCGGCATGGCCCCGTCGCTGTCGCTGGTCGTGAACGTATAGAGATTGGTAAAGGTGCCATCTGCCGTCACCTTGAACACAGTGCCGCTGCCGCCGGCCGCACTGCTGGCGGTGCCGTAAAAGGCACCGTCGCTGCCCTGCACCAGTGCGGTCTTCGGCGCCAGTCCTGCCAAGGTGCCGGAAACGCCGTCGAAAACGTGCAGCGCCGTAATCGTGCCGCCCGGGGTCAGCTTATAGACGTGTCCGGAGGTGGTCAGCGTGTTGCTATCGGACGTGGTGCCGTAGAAATTGCCGTCGCTGCCCTGGATCACGCCGGCATCCGGCACAGCGCCGTCGGTGCCGTCGAAAGAGTGGACCAGGGTTTCAGTAGCAGCCGCAGCGGCAACCTGTGATCCAGCGGCAACAATCATGAACGACGCGGCGGCCAACGCTTTGCGGAGTGTATTTTTAGTCATCAACCGTCTCCAATCCATGTATTGAACGTTCGGCCAACGCCTGATACCGGCGACGGTCCAAGATTGTCTGGCGACACGGAAGGATTTGCATCGGCAGCTAACCGCAGTTAACGAGGATTAACCTGATTTACGGCTGGCGCCCAAAGCGGCTAACATGGCTTTGGGCAATCGGGGGATGGCCCGGAGATGGTGATGGATGAGCGCACGAAAATCGTGAGGAAACGCTTGCGCATCCGTGGTGTGTGCGCCTCACGCGCCAAGCTCAATCGCGCCATGGCCGATGCCGGGATCAAGACCCAAGCAGCCTTGGCCGAACGCATCGCCGACCTTGAGGGGCTTGAGTCGGCGCCGAAGGATCTCGTTAACCGGGTATTCCGCGGCAAGTGGGTGGAGCCGTCGTCGCTGGAACGCGTGGCACGGGCGCTGAACGTAGCGGCACACACGCTGTATCTGTCGAGCGATGAATCTGGCGATCTGCCTGCAAACCCTGCAATCCCTACAAATCCGGAAATAGTGGCGCCACCTTTGCCTGCTACGACGCGCGGGCGCTGGATCACTGTCGGCCGTATCGGTTTATCGCTGCTGTTGACGGCAGGGCTGGCGATCTACTGGCCGAGTGCACGACAGATCTGCTCGATCAAGTCTTTCTTGTATCGCCCGCATGGCACACAGGGTCGTCTGGGCGTTCTGATTGGCCGTTTCGAAAACGATCAGGATAACCTGGGACAAAGTTATCTAGCGGCTGTGTTCCGCAATGATGAGCGCCTGGCGCCCTATGTGTCCGTGGTTACCACCTGCCAGTGCCTCGTGCTTGGAAACGGCAACAAACCCGGCGCAGCGTTGCGGGCTTTGAGAGCCAGAGGTCGTGAGCTGCTACAGAGTTCATCGGCACATATCCTGCTCTGGGGCCGACGCGATGGTGATCTGCTGGAGGTGCATTTCATCTCTTCCAGACCCGATGACGATACTTCAATACCCTTGATCCTCAACGATGATGTGCTGCCGATTCATGAAGCAAGTTTGCAAATACCCATGAAATTTGGCTGGCCTGGCTCGTCGCTGGCGGATATCGAGGCCTTGAGTCTGAATCTGATGCAGCCACAACGGTTGTCTATGCGGAGGCTGCAGCGACGAGCGATCGCCGATTACAGGAATCGTCCGGGAGTACTCGACATGAGCGGCACGGGAAATCCTGCACAGATAGCACACAGGCCATAGTTACGATCATCGACTCCTGAGCGGGCCCAACTTCGCCGCCAACATCGGTACATCACCTCAGCGCTATTGATGCGGCACACAATAACCATCAAATGCTCATTTCGACACCTTTCCTGCATCGCGGTGATCGCTCGATCAACGGCCGCGTCAATAGAACGGGGCATTGTCTGATTATTGAACCGGCACGCTCGCGGCTATCTACCGGGCCAAAAGCTAAGCGACACCTGTGTCGCAATTACTGGTCTTTGCGTGCCGGTTCAATAAAAATGGGGACAGTTGGTAATGCGTCGAATACGCCGATACAGATCTTAAACCCGGACGCAGCGAAACCCGGCGCAGGTTCGATTGGACAAGACCAAGGATGACTTCAAGGTCGGCGCCATCATATCGCGGACGTTTTGCACCAACGCCGTCGGGTCCGCTGCACGCGGGTTCGTTGTTGGCCGCGCTGGCGAGTTGGCTGTGCGCACGCGCTGCCGGTGGTCACTGGCTGCTGCGCATAGACGATCTGGATCGCGCGCGCTGTCGTCCTGAACACGCGGATCAAATCCTGCGCCAACTGGAAGCACATGGACTGTATTGGGACGAAACGCCGCGCTATCAATCGCAGCACATCGATGCTTATCGCGCAGCACTGGCAGAACTCGATTCTGAGGGTTGCCTGTATCGCTGTTGCTGCACACGCGCCATACTGGCGAGAGCGCAGCGGCAAGGCCCGGATGGGCCGGTTTATACCGGCCACTGTCGCGATCTCTCGCTCAATGACGAACGGAACTCAGTACGATTCCGCACCGAACCGGGCCGGATGACTCTCGACGATCTTGGGCAAGGCAGAATCATGCGGGACATCAGCCGCGATATCGGTGACTTCATTCTGCGCCGCGCTGACGGCGTGATCGGCTACCACCTGGCCTGCGCCATGGACGAATCACATCAGCGGATCACCGAAGTGGTGCGCGGCACTGATTTGCTCGCTGCCACGTTCTGCCAACGGCTGGTCCTCGATACGTTAAAACAGCAGGTCCCGGCTTATCGACATCTGCCTGTCCTGCTGGACACGCACGGCCGCAAATTGTCGAAGCAGAATCATGCCTCCCCCGTCGACCCCGACAGGGCGACTCACAACCTTCACGACGGCTTGAAGCTGCTGGGTCAGTACCCGCCTGCAAACATGCGGGCGGCCGCCGTTGCCGAACTGCTGGACTGGGCGCGGCTGCACTGGGATCCAGCACGCATACCCTTTGCTTATTGATGCAGCACGTTCGCTGCCACAGCAGGGCTGAACGACAACATTCTGTCTGCAGAGCCAGTCTGCCGGATTTAATGTTCCTTTCGTGCCGGTTTAATAACACGCCTAAATCAGCTTGCGGGTGGTCGATTGAGGCACATTCTGGCATTATTGCCGCAGTGCAATAATTTCGATCAAACCATGTCCTCAGACGTTCGCGTCATCAAGAAGTATCCCAACCGCCGCCTCTACGACACCCACATCAGTCGCTACATCACGCTGGAAGAAGTGCGCAAACTGGTGATCGACCAGGTCCATTTTCGGGTTGAAGACAAACGCAGCAAGGAGGACATCACCCGCACGATATTGCTGCAGGTGATCTCCGAACGCGAGGAAGGCGGCAATCCGATTTTCAGCTCGGGTCTGCTGACCCACATCATCCGCCTCTACGGCGACCCGATGCAGACCAGCATCAGCCGTTATCTCGAATTATCCATGCGCTTGTTTCTGGAGCAACAGCAGAGTTTTGCCGACAAGATTGGTGAGCTGTTGGGTCAGGTACAGGAACCGGTGCAGGCTTTGAAGGAGCTGGCGGATCGACAGGTGCCGATCTGGCGCACCGTGCGCAAGGAATTCCTCGAGAACCTGTCACGGACCACCAAGACCGCTCATTCGCTCAAGGACAAGCACGAAGCGAGCGCAGTTGCCAGCGAAGATCGCGCATAGAATTCGGTCTTCGGCTGGTTCAGCAGCAAGATTCACCTGCATTCAAGCCCCGCCATGCCGGTTCAACGGAACCGGCGCACAGACCGAAACTGAGTCAATATCGACAAAAAAAATCCGCGGCGACAAGGCTGCGGAGTGCTGACTTCCCAATGCCGGTTCAACGGAACCGGCGCACAGACCGAAACTGAGTCAATATCGACAAAAAAAATCCGCGGCGACAAGGCTGCGGAGTGCTGACTTCCCAAAGCTGTTACTTGTTTATCGATCACGTTGAGTGCTTGACACCCATTACACTTATCTTTTATATCGCACTGCAACAAAGGTCGGCGCCTTCTTCGATCTTCTTCTCCTCCAGAAAGGCCAAGGCCTTTCTCGCACTTACCCCCTTTCAAACCGAGGGGTATTTTTCAAACCTTTTAATAGACGCGCGGAGTGTGAGGTAACTTCAAGGTCGAATCAAGTCTGCGTACGGCACCGAAGTCTGACTCGATGCCGCAACCCGACTACGCCAGGTCGACGGCTTTCATCGACAGCCGAATGCGGCCTTGCTTGTCGATCTCCAACACCTTGACTT
>CAJDTS010000052.1_pt1 | contig 12228 bp, 9 predicted proteins | sample 7389861 | NCBI WGS metagenome assembly CAJDTS01 (sample SAMEA7055659, study PRJEB34461) | soil metagenome | biome: terrestrial ecosystem; feature: Peninsula; material: soil | place: Antarctica | collected 2016 | reverse complement strand
CGTATCGGCCGTCGACGGCGACGTACACGGCCATCTCGCCGCTGGTGATCGGCGTTGCCCGTGCATCGGCAGCGGCTGCCGCGACGAACGCGAGCTTGCCCACCACGACCACCCGTTTATCTATGACCGCCACGACGCCGTTGGTTGCCTCCTCTCGGGCCTCCGTCACCTCACGAGGGATCAGGCCGCGTGCACGTGCTGCCTCCACGATCGCGCTGGCCAGAACGTGGGATGAATACCTTTCCGCAGAGGCAACCAGGTTAAACAGTTCATCCTCACCCAACGATCCGGATGGCCGAATGGCGATCACGGTCGGGTCACCGTGGGTGAGCGTTCCGGTCTTGTCGAATGCTACCGTGTGCGCCCGGGACAACTGCTCCAGCGTTCCGCCACCCTTGACGATGATGCCGTGCCGGGATGCCCGGCTCATCCCGCCCATGAAGGCGACCGGTGCCGCGATCAGCAGCGGGCACGGCGTGGCGACGACGAGCACCTCGGCGAATCGGACCGGATCACCGGACAACAGCCAGGCGGCCGCGGCAGTGAGCAGCGAAATGGCGGTGAACGGAACGGCGTACCGGTCGGCGAGACGCACCAGCGGAGCACGGCTCTCGGCGGCTTCCGCGACAAGCGCCACGATGCGCTGGTACTGGCTGTTGGCGGCAACGGTCGTGGCCTCCATGATAATAGCGACCTCGCTGTTGACCGATCCGCTGAGCAATGCGCCGCCACGCATCCGCTCGACCGGGAGACTCTCGCCGGTGAGCGATGATTCGTCGAAGGTACCGGCGTCGGAAACGAGAGTACCGTCAACGGGCACGACCTCGGACGGCCGCACCAGCAGGTGATCGCCGATGGTCACTTCGAAGACAGGCACATCCTCCACCCCGCCATCCGTACCGTTCATGCGGTGCGCCTGCCGGGGCGCCCGGTCGAGCAGCGCACCGAGCTCCCGTTTGGCGCGGCCCGCCGCATACTCCTCCAGCGCCTCACCACCGGAGAGCATCAGGACGATGACCAGGCTCGCCCAATATTCTCCGACCGATACGGTCGCCACGATGGCCATGATCGCCAGGACGTCAATCCCCATCCGGCCTTCGAGCAGGTTGCGCAGCATGTCCCGCGCCTGCATCGCCGCGACGGCAAGGGCGAACGTGCTAATGACCCATCGGGAGGTGTCCCATTGCGCGATGGCACCGTGCCCGAATAATTCGATTGCGCCGCCCACGATCCCGACCAACAAGGTGATCGCGACGATCGGGTAGCGCCGGATGGAGGTGGCGACGACGTTCATGTCTTCAGCGGTGCTCCCGGATCGCCTGCCTGCTGCACGTCGGGGATTGCGTGCGGAAGGCTGAAGCTGACTCGTGCGCCCCCCAGGTGCGAACGATCGAATTCCAGTTGGCCGTAGTGCAATCTCACGATGGCCTGCGCGATCGACAGGCCCAGCCCACCGCTTTCGCCGATGCTGCCTTCGGGCCGATGGAAGCGTCCTCCGAGTTTGACCATGTCAGCAGATGCAAAACCGCTGCCGCTGTCGTTAAACTCCAGCGTCGCCCAGTCACCGTGGCTGGCAACGCACACGTTCACCTGACCGTGTTGAGGTGAGTGGTACAGAGTATTGTCGAGCAGGTTCTGCAGCAGAATCTCGAGCAGGCCGCGGTCGCCCTGTACCCGATCGTCCAGGGGCGCGGCGACCTGGATCCAGTACTGTTTTGTGCATCCCGGCGTTGAAACACGCGCCAGCGTCGCTGCACATAAGTGATTGTCCGGAAATGCTTGGCATCTTGGTCAAATGGGAGTGGGGGAATTTCCGTACTTTGGATAAGCAGATCACCACGCATATCGTGCAAAGTGATCGCCTCAGAAAGTGTAACGATAGCTCAGTGCGATCAGGTTCACGCGATAGCTGGGGCTGACAACGCCCAGTGTCAGGGCATTAGGAATCGTTGCCGGCTGAACGCCGTTCAGTGCCCAATCCGTCGTCAGGTAACGTTCGTAGCCATAATCGAGTCGCAGCGAGGAGTGCGGCGACAGGTGATAGCGCGAGAACAGGCGCAGGCTCAGTTCGCGTACCGTGTTATCGGGGAATTGGGGGATGCCGGGAGAACCCAGCCGGACCGCAATGGCTTCTCGCGTGTAGGAGAAGATGCCGTCGGCACCGACATCGAGTTTCGGCAGCACCCCCTTCCAGCGGCCGCCCAGGCCCACGCTGTTCACCCAGTCGGAGGTGTGACCGTACCAGTCCGCCACCGAGCCGCTCTGGCTGCTCGCCTGATCGGCCGAGATGATCTGGCGTGCCAGATAGACGTAGAGCGAAGCATCCGGCGCCGGCGTCCAGTTCGCGGTGAGGTTGAGGTCGTAATCCTGCGCCGAGGTCAACCCGACCGCCGATCGGCTGTAATCGTCTTTGGCGTTTTCCAGCGACAGTCCCAGCGACACACTCGGAATCGGCAGGAAGTACGCGGAGGCGAGAATCTGTCTGCGGATGCGGTCGGCCATGTCGAACTTGCGCAGCAGCGGGTTTTCCATCGGAAAAATGTTCTGGATTTCCTGATAATCGCCCACCGTGCGGTGAGAGCGTTCGTATTTGAACGAAAATCCATAGCGGCTGGAGAAGGTGGTGCGAATCTCACCCCAGCCCGAGGTCGTGTAGGTGCGCCCCACCGCGGCATAGCTGCGGTCGTAACGCTGGCTCTTGCCGCCGAACTCGAACTTCAGCACGCGCAGCAACCGGTAGTCCACGATCAACCGCGAAGTGGTGCGGTCGAAACTGTACGGCAGGTTGACCTGCGTGCCACCGATAAAGACATCGGTACCGATCTGCTGATAGGCGGCCTGCGAGGTTTTGTCGTCGTGGCGATCCTCGACGTATTCGGCGGTCAGCGACAAGCGCCGGATCGGCGTCGACGTTAGCCTGACGCTGTAGTTGGCAGTGTCGACCCGCCCGTCAAGGCTGGTCCGCGGCAGTGCAGCTGGCTGCAGGTTCGGATTGATGGTCGCCGGGATGAAGGCGTCGTCCTGTACCTCCCGCCCCAGCGCGGCGCTGGCCATCAGGCGTGTCGAGGGCAGCAACTGCCAGGCTCCGCTCAGCGACAGCTGATTGAAGGCATTGTCAGGCGCCACGCTCATGCGACCGAGATCGGCGCCAGCGGTATAGGGCGTGAACGGATTGCTCCAGACCAGCGCGCTGTCGGCATCGTGGAAAAACGAACCGTAATAGGCAAAGCGCAACTGCCAGTCGTCGCGCAGATATTGCACGCCGGCGTCGATCTGGTCCGTGTCGTAGTCGAGCGGCGCCAGCAGCAGACTGCTCGTGGTGATGAAATTCGCCCCCGTCATCTGGCTGCCCGTCTGGCGGTCGTGGCGGAAGCGGATATCCGTCGTCCAGTGCGTTTTCGGCGGCAGGAATCGTACGCGGAAAGCGTAGATCTGACGCTTGCTGCGGACACCGACGGATTGCAGATCGGCTTGCAGTGCACTCATTTGGGCGGTAGTGGCACCGGCCACCCAGTTGGCCGGTAGACCCAGCGTACTGCCGCCGATACCGCGGAACGGGGTCTGCGCTGCGTCGTACAGGTTGTAGGGAATGCCGCGGAAACTGCTGTTGAATTCGAGCAACCCCTGACGTCCCGCCTGCAGCGACAAGGCACGCGAGGACAGACCCAGCCGCGTCGCCGACAGATCGAGATAATCGCCTTTGGCGTTGCGGTAACGCAGCTCGCCGCCGAGCGATGGATACAGGCCGCTGTGCCACAGGCCGCTGTATTTGCCGTAGCGGTAACTGCCCTGATCGACGCCGATCACCCCGCCGTCGACGTAGCCGTGAAAACCATAGTCGAACTGGCAGAACCGGCACTTCCAGTTGGTAGTGTCCGGTACTGCCGGCGGCGACGCGGCCGGAGCCGCTGCCGACATCCGCAACGCCAGCAGACCGGTCAGCAGCGGCAACCAGACAAGCCATTTTCTGGTATGCGGCTGCACAGCGTCCCTAACGGCTGAAGTCCGCACCGGACGGTGCATTGGAGCCGTGAATGTGCGAATGGCAGTTGGTGCAACTGCCACCGAGGACGAACGCCGAGGGGTTGTTCCCAGGCAGATTGGCGCCGGTGAAAGCCACGCTCGGATGACCGATCGTGGAGTGACATTGCTGGCACAGCATCGGCGGACGCAAGCTCAGCAGCGCCGGGTTCACCGAGCCGTGGGGCACGTGGCAGTTGCTGCAGGCCTCCATCACCGGCGGATGTTCCCACAGGAACGGACCGCGCTTGGCCGCGTGGCAGGTGTAACAGGTCTGGTTGAGTGTCGATTTGATCAGCAGATCCGGATTCAGGGAATCGTGCGGCTGATGGCAGGAAGTGCAGTCCATGTCACCGTCGCTGACCGGATGCGCGGAGTATTTGCTGAAATCGACCCGTACGTTCTGGTGACACTGGTAACAGACCTGCGGCTGCTGGCGGACCACCGTCACCGGGTCATGCACCGCATGCACGCGGTGGCAACTGACGCAGGCAACCCCTTCGCGCTGATGTACGCTGCCCATCCAGTCGACGTGCTCGCCACCCTTGTGGCAACCCATGCACACCGTATTCTGTTGCGCCACGCCGGCTTTCGAGCCGCTGGCAAACAGCGGCATCGGCGGACGCGGCTGGCCCGGATGGAGACTTTGGGTGTGATCGCCGCCGGGCCCGTGGCAGCTCTCGCACTGCAGATGTGCGAACGGCGTGCGCTCATCTGCTGGCGTGGCGTGCTTGGTCTGAAAGATCGCGGTGACCGCAGGAACGTTGTGGCATTTCAGGCAGGTGTCGGCGCCTGTGCGCGAGAACCCGGGCTGCAGCGTGGTGGCTGACGTCGACGCCGCGTGCGCCAGGCTCGGCGCCAGCAGCGTCGACAGCAAGACGCAGCGAAGCAGGTGTCTGCCAATCACCGCAACACCCCGTTTTCTGTCGGTCTCATCCGCACTCCCGTTGTAATCCAGTATTAGTCGTCAGTTCAGCCCGTGCGCCTTGGCGATGTCCGCGACCGAGCCCGGGCCATGGCACACCGAGCAGGATTCGACGTAGGCACTGCCGATCTGTGACTGGATGGCGTCGAACGCCGCGCCATTCTGCATCATGTGTGCCTTGGACTGGGCGTCGTTGTGGCAGGACGAACAGGCAGCCGCAGTTGGGGTAATGCGGGAATAATTCGCCACATCCTGCAGGGCAGCCTGCGGCGCGATGATCTTGCCGCCACCGTTGCTCACCTCGGTGGCATGGGTATCGACCGTGGTGCCCAGCAGTCCGGCAGCCAGCGGTAGTTGATAGCTGCTGTTTTGATGGCACTGGTCGCAATTCTGCAGCACTCCGGGGTACTTGACGTCGGTGAAATCGTTGACGCTGCCGCCAAAGCCGTAGATCACGAAATCGCCGCTTCTGAAGGCGGCGCCGTGGATCGAGTGGATCATGTAATCGAAATTGATCGGCCGCTGCTCGAGGTTGTCCACCGCCGCGGTATTCACGCCGTTGGGCGTGGCATCCGGGTCAGCAGGACGCTTGCCGATGTCGGTGGCGTCGGGGTTGTGACAGACCACGCACAACTGCACGTTGTCGGTGCGGTTGTTGCCGTGCAGCGACAACCCGTCGTTCTCGCCGTGGCAGACCTGACACTTGGCCAGTGCCACCGGCTGCCGTCGCGGCACCGCCGTGGCATCGGTGATCGGGAAGTACTGCACCACGCTGGTGACCGGCACCCGATCAGTATAGGCGCCATTGTTGTCGTAATCTCCAGCCGGATGGCCTTCGATGGCCGCCGCCCCCGAGCCAGTGACGGTGCCCGGAATCGCCACCGGTGAGGTCGCAGTGTAAGTGCCGTCACCGTTGGCGGTGGCGCTGCTCAGCGCATTGATCTGCACCGGCTGGCCCGGATAAGAGCCGCTGCCGGTGTTGCCGTAGTCGCTGGTGCTCCAGGCCAGGTCGATATTGAGAGAAGCGGCCCCGCCACCGGCGGTAAACGACGGATCGCTCGACAGGTCGTAGGGCGCGTTACCGTTCTGCGGATTGGTGACGGAGAACTTGATCACTGGCTTGTCGGCGGGTGCGGTATGGCTGATCGAAAGCAGGTTGTACTTGTACTTTGCCGCCCACAGCTTGCCGGAAATGGCGTGCGACGCCTGCACGCTGTCCGCAATGCGGTTGGCGGCGTGGCAGATCGAACACTGGCTGTTGTCGGTGATCACGCCGCCGGGATGCCCTCCGGCCTGCCCCCGGGCGAAGTCGACGTTATCGTGGCAGGCTCCGCAGGCCTGTATGCTCGGCTGGTCAAACGTCAGATGCGCGTCGGGGGTGTTGGGGTTGGATGGATCGTGGCATTGGGTGCAGTTGCGCACGTCCTGCGGAAACACGACGTCGGAATAATCGTTGACTGAATTACGAAAGCCGTAAATGATGTACGGCGTGCCGGCCTTGACGCTCGGTAGATTCGCTCCGCGGTGGATCTTGTGGATCATCACTTCGAAGTCCAGCGTGTTGCCGCTGTTGGCTTCGATACTGCCAGGATTGTGGCAGAGCACGCACTCACGCACGTCTTGGCGCGGGCCGCCGTGAGCCGCGAGATGGTCGTGGCAACTGTTGCAGGAGGCGGTTGCGGCGATGTCGCGGGTCAGGATGCCGCTGGTCGCGCCGGTCGACGGCTGCCAGGTGTAGATGGCGTTATTGATGTTGGTCGCCACCGGCAGATTGCTGCCGCCAGGTGGCCGGATGTCGATGGCCACGCGATGTGTCAGTGTGGAGTCGTAGGACACTGCGATCGGCTTGCGGACCTGGGTGATGTCGAAGCCGAAGGTATAGGTGTAGGTGCCGTCGCCGTGATCGGCCAGACTGCCGCCGGAATCCGTCGTCGCCTCAATGGTTGGCTGGGTGCCGTGCCCCACGCCGCTCGGTGTAGCGGTCCCGTTGATATAGCTCTGCCAGTGGTCGGCGTCGCCGTTGGTGCCGGGCATCAGCTTGGCAATCATCACTTCCAGTGCACCGGCCGGCAGGCCGACATAGCCGACACCGTCTTGCGTGGTCGCGGTGAAACCGACGGTGGATGTAGTACCGAGCGAGACGCCGCTAATCGCCAGATGTAGCGAGGTCAGCGTGTTGCTGGAAGGCGGGCCCGGTGGCCCCGTCGGTCCGGTCGCGCCGTGCGGCCCGGTGTCACCCGAACAGGCGGCCAGCAGGGCTGAAAAGATGATCGGAAGGCCCCACCACCATCTGCCGCGACATCCGATTCGGTTCATCATCTCAAGGTTCCCCCACCGCGCGTATTCATTCCCGATTGTTTGCCGAGCCGGGCTCCGAGTATCCCACCACAAGCGCCTCCGACGATTATTGATCTGGATCAACAACGCGATCCGCGGATTGCCTTAGTCTGCATACGGATGGTTAAATAACGCAGGCGATTGCTCGGCCACAACCCGCCTGAAAAGACTGGAGGACTTTATGCCTACGTCTGCTTACGCTCTGAGTTACGCTCTGCTTGCGGTTTCAGGTCTGATTTTCGCGACTGCAGCCAACGCCGCGCCGCCGGCCCACATTCACGACTGCTTCGCGTGCCACGGCGACAACGGTGTCAGTAAAAAAAGCGATGTCCCGACCATCGCCGGCATGTCCGGGTTTTATCTCGAGGGTCAGATGGACGCCTATCGCAAGGGCCAGCGTCCCTGTGAAAAAATGAAAAAAACCGACATGTGCAACATCGCCAAGAAGCTGACCCCGGACCAGCTCAAAGACACCGCGAAATACTTTGCCGCACAGAAGTTCGTCGCTGCCAAGCAATCGATCGACACCGCCCTGGCCGCCAAGGGCAAGTCGATTCACGACGCACACTGCGAAATCTGCCATTCCGACGGTGGCAACGAACCAGCCGACGATGCGGGCATTCTCGCCGGCCAGTGGAAGCCCTACATGATCACCACGCTCACCGAATACCATGACGGCAAGCGCATTGAGCCCGACAAGATGAAGCCGCAGACTAGCAAATTGACCGCCGGCGACATCAAGGCGCTGGCCGAGTTCTACGCAAGCGAAGGCACGAAGTAACACGTCCGGCGGATCGACCCGATGGACAAAAACGACCCGGCTGGATCACCTCCCCCCGTCCGTAAAGGCATCGGCGCTTGGCTATGGCGCAGGCCACATCGTCGCTGGCTACTGGGAATTCCCATCGGCGCGGTGCTGGCGCTGCTGATCGGAGTCGGTCTGGCCGGCGGATTCGTGGGTGGACTCAAATACGCCGAAACCGAGACCTTCTGCACCTCCTGCCACGAAATGCAGGCGCCGTTCGAGGAACTCCAGCACACCGCCCACTACTCCAACGTCTACGGCATCCAGGCCACCTGCGCGGATTGTCACGTGCCGCCGACCTTCGTCCCCGGCCTGATCCGCCACATCAAAGCCGCCAACGAGGTTTGGGGCCATATCACCGGCAAGCTTGACACGCCCGCGAAATACGAGAAACACAAGCTGGAGATGGCACAATCGGTGTGGGTCGAACTCAAGGCCAACCACTCGGCGGAATGCCGGAGCTGTCACACGCCAGCGGCGATGGCGCTAGACAAGCAGAGCCCGATCGCGGCAAAACGCCACTCCGCCGAATACTTGGCGAAAACCGGCAAGACCTGCATCGACTGCCACAAAGGGATCGCACACACGCTGCCCCAAGGCATGTGATGGCGCATGTGATGAAGGCACGTGGTTCATGTGGCCGGCAAACCCTGCAGGTGAAGATAGCGCGGCGCGATCCGTCAAGAGACTGAACGATGAGCAAGCTTTCCAGAATTTTGGTACCGATCGATTTTGTCCCGTCGAACCACAGCGCGGTGCATGTCGCCTTGGCGTATGCAGCGGCCAGTGCAGCGCGTACGGGCGCCGAACTGCATGTACTGTATGTGCAGATCCTGAACCGCGACCTGTACGACTGGGCCGCGGTCGAGAATATGGAAGGTCTCGAAAAGGCCATCCACGATCAAGCCGAGCACCACTTGAACGAGATGGTCGGAAATATCCCGCAACCCGTTGTCCATGAAATTATCAAGGACATCAAGGAGTCTCCTGCGATCGTGCACTATGCCAAGACGCATGAAATCGACCAGATTGTCATGGGTACGCACGCGCGCAAGGGGGTCAGTCGCATGTTTCTGGGTAGCGTGACGGCCGAAGTGCTGCGCCACTCACCGGTATCGGTGCTGGCCGTTGGTCCCGAACACATGTCGCCTCCGAACCGCTACCGTCGAGTGCTGGCACCGGTGGATTTTTCGGACAGTTCCAGCACGGCCTTGCAGCAAGCCGCGGCGATCGCCAGACAGCATGAGGCGGAGCTTACCGTCATGCATGTGATTAAACCGCACGTACCGATGCCTTACGACATCAAGATCGAATCCTCTGAAGAGGTCGGCAATCGTGCAGTCAAGGCGCTGGATGAATGGCTGACCAAGACCCACTTGCCGCAGGATCCGCAACAGAAAGTTCTGGCGGCCGGCGTGCCTGACGAGCAGATCGCATCCTATGCCCGCGAACACAACACCGATCTGATCGTGATGGGCACCCTGGGCCGATCAGGACTGGGCCGGCTGTTGCTGGGCAGCACCACCGAGCGCGTATTGCGCAACGTTCCGTGTGCCGTGCTGGCGCATCGCGGAGCGGTACTCGACGAGCTGTAACAAGAGCCGGAATCACGCGGCGCAGCTAGCCGAACAGCAACCCGATTGCCACCAGCAGCAGCGTCGCGTGGATCATCGCCACGTTGACGGCCAGATACGGCAGCAGCGCGGAAATGTCGTCTGCATGGCGATGGACCTGGCGCATCAGCAACACTCCCGCCGGCAGCGGCAACAGCCCGAGCAGGGCCAGCGTCGGCAGCAGCCCGCTGGCCACGCCGGCGGCTAAGGCAGCAAACGCCGCGGCCACCAATACTGCGAACAGCGTCGCGCTGCGCCGACGCCCCAGCACAATCGGCAGATGGCGGCGGCCGACCTGCCGATCAGCCTCGACATCCGGAAACTGGTTGACCAGCAGCAACTCGCTGACCAGAAACAGGGGCGGCAGCGAGGCCACGGCGGCAATCCAGGAATACTGCCCGGCGAGCGCCGCGGTGGTGCCCAGAACCATCAGCGGACCGAAACCGAGACCCGGCGCCAGCAGGCACCACAGCGGCCGCCGCGTCACCAGCGGCGTATAGGCGACCACCAACAGCAAGCCAGCAACTCCAATCGGCAGCAAGGCCAGCCCTTGTTGATAGACGAAATAGAGTCCGATTACGGCGCTGGCCAGCAGGCTGACCACGCCCAGCGTCCGCGTCGCCGCCGCCGCCTCCGGATGCGCTGGCAGGCTGCCGCTGCCACCGCTGAACGGAGTGCGTACCGTGATCAAGTCGAGGCCTGAGCGGAAGTCGTCGTACTCATTGAGCAGGTTGACGCTGACATGCGCCAGCAGCGCCCCCACCAACACCAGCAGCGACTCGGCCACGGACACCTGCGCGCCGCTGTGCAGCGCACTGCCGATGCCGATCAGCACGCAGACCGGCGTCAGGGTCAGGAAGTTGGGCCGCGCGGCCCGCAGTACCGGCAGCAGGATCGCACCGGACATCAGGCCGTGGTCGCCTCGGCACGGTGTAGGCCCGGGGCCTCGAGCGGCACCCGTTCCATGCCGGCGCGCCAGCGTTGCGCGGCACGCGCGACCCGTTCACCGAGGTGCCGGGCAGTGCTGCGGTCAGCGGCCGGCGGCGCCAGATCCGGCCCTTGATCGATATTCGACTGCGCCATCGCGCCGAGCCAGGCGCCGCAGCGGTTCAACTCGTCGGCGCTGGAACGACTGGTCTCGTTGCCGCTGAGCAAGCCAAGACTCAGCCAGTGCATGCCGTGCTGCGCGGCGAACAGCACGAACGCCTGCAAGGTGTTGAGCTTGTCGCCACTGTGGCTGCAAGAGTTGGTAAACCCCGCCGCCAGCTTGCCGTTCCAGCGCTGCTCGAAATAGCGCCCGCTGGTGGCCTCCATGAATTGCTTGAAGCCGGCGGACACGCTGCCCATGTAGGTCGGTGCACCGAAGATCATCGCGTCTGCCGCGTCGAGTGTCCCCCAGTGCTGCTCAAGCTCCTCGACCGGCACCATCACCGCATCGACCCCTTCGATTCCGGCCGCGCCGCTGCGGACAGCCTCGGCCAGTGTGGCGGTGTGCCCGAAGCCGCTATGAAAGACAATCGCAACGCTCACCATCAGTGCTCTCCTTGGCTTGAGTATTGTTGGCCGATACTCAAGTCAAGCGTACAGTGAACAGTGCGGCCGCGCAGCGATCACCGCAACTGCCGCGCGCTTTCGATAGCGCCAGGCCAGTAGACCGAGGCTGGAAAACAGGATCGTCACGCTCAGGCCGACCGTCGCGCTGTCGATCCCCGCCAGTGCCGCAGTACCATGCTGCAATCAGAGTCGCAGCCACTCGTCGGCGGCGATAGCCAGCGCGAACACCACCGACACGCCGGTCAGCACGGTGTTCAAGCGCAGCGTGCGGTTGCAATCGCCGATCGCCCAGTCGTACAGGCGCAACATCAGCAGGCCCTCGATTGCATCCATCGTCACCATCCCGGCGGTGAACAGCAGCGGAAAGGTCATGATGCTCCAGAATGGCAGCAGACCGTTTTGCACCGCCGCTACCGAGATCGCCAGCAGCGCCACCTCGCTGGCGGTGTCGAAGCTCAGGCCGAACAGCATGCCCAGCGGATACATCTTCCAGCTGCGGTCAACGCGACGACCTGCGCCACCGATCAGGCCAGCCGGCTGTCCCGGCTGGCTGCTGTGACGCTGCCGCAACAGACCCGCGAACAGGTGCAGGTTGGCGGCGCCGATCACGGTTAGGAAGGTCGCCGACACCAGGGTGCCGACATCCTTGCCCCAGGCCGGCAGCTGCGACAGCAGCGGCAACCGCTGCTGCGCCACGCCGACCGCCGCCTGGCCGGCATCGCCGACCTGCAGACGCTGTACGGCGTACAAGCCGAACGGCTGGTGCACGACGCACACCCCGATTTCCCCAACAGCCGCTGGGTGCAGGCTCAGGGGTTGCCGACGCTGGCGGTGTGGCACCACCACGCCCACGCTGCCGCGCTGGCCGGCGAGTTTGGCAGCGGCGAACCGCTTCTGTGCTTCACCTGGGATGGCGTCGGTCTGGGGCCGGATGGCACGTTGTGGGGCGGCGAGGCGCTGCTCGGCACGCCCGG
>CAJDTS010000051.1_pt1 | contig 12407 bp, 14 predicted proteins | sample 7389861 | NCBI WGS metagenome assembly CAJDTS01 (sample SAMEA7055659, study PRJEB34461) | soil metagenome | biome: terrestrial ecosystem; feature: Peninsula; material: soil | place: Antarctica | collected 2016 | reverse complement strand
GCCGACATCATCGAGACCAATACCTTCAATGCGCAGAAGATTTCGATGTCCGATTACGGCATGGAGAAATTTGCCTACGAGTTGAACTTCGAGTCCGCCAAACTGGCGCGGCTGGAAGCCGATGCCGTCAGCACCGAGGACAAGCCGCGCTTCGTCGCCGGCACTCTGGGTCCGACCAACCGCACCGCGTCGATCTCGCCCGACGTCAACGATCCGGGCGCACGCAATACCAGTTACGACCAGCTGGTGGAGGCGTACTCGGAAGCCGTGCGCGGATTGATTGATGGCGGCGTGAACATTCTGATGATCGAAACCGTCTTCGATACGCTCAATGCCAAGGCCGCGTTCTTTGCGGTGGACAAGGTGTTCGAGGAGAAGGGCTTGAGCGGCGACCAGCGGCTGCCGCTGATTATCTCCGGCACCATCACCGACGCTTCCGGCCGTACCCTGTCGGGGCAGGTCACGGAGGCGTTCTGGAACTCGATGCGCCACGCCAGGCCGTTCGCCATCGGCTTCAACTGCGCGCTGGGCGGCAAGGAAATGCGGCCCTACATTGCTGAACTGTCGCGGCTGGCCGACTGCTACGTCTCCTGCTACCCGAACGCCGGCCTGCCCAACGCCTTCGGTGAGTACGAGGAGCAGCCCGACGACACCGCCGGCATCCTCGAGGAATTCGCGGATGCCGGCCTGGTCAACATCGTCGGTGGCTGCTGCGGCACCACGCCAGCGCATATCGAGCACATCGCCAAACACGTCGCCAGCAAGACGCCGCGCAAGCCGGCGGAACCGGCACCGGCCTGCCGCCTGTCGGGGCTGGAACCAATGAACATCGACGACGACTCGTTGTTCGTCAACGTCGGCGAGCGCACCAACGTCACCGGTTCGTCCAAGTTCCGCGACCTGATCAAGGCCAATGACTATGACGCCGCGCTACAAGTCGCACGCCAACAGGTCGAGGCCGGCGCGCAGGTGATCGACGTCAACATGGATGAGGGCATGCTCGACGGCGTGGCGGCGATGGATCGCATGCTCAAGTTGATCGCCAGCGAACCGGACATCTCGCGCGTGCCGATCATGATCGATTCCTCCAAATGGGAGGTGATCGAAACCGGTCTGAAATGCGTACAGGGCAAACCCATCGTCAATTCCATCTCGATGAAGGAAGGCGTGGAGAAGTTTGTCGCCGAGGCACGGTTGTGCCGGCGCTACGGCGCCGCGGTGGTGGTGATGGCGTTTGACGAAGAGGGCCAGGCCGACACGCTCGATCGGCGTACGTCGATCTGCAAACGCGCTTACGACATCCTCACACAGGACGTCGGGTTTCCGGCCGAGGACATCATCTTCGACCCCAACATCTTCCCGGTGGCCACCGGTATCGCCGAACACAACCGCAATGGCATCGATTACATCGATGCCACGCGCTGGATCAAGCACAACCTGCCGCATGCCAAGGTGTCCGGCGGCGTTTCCAACGTGTCGTTCTCGTTCCGTGGCAATAATATGGTGCGTGAGGCGATCCATGCGGTGTTCCTGTACCACGCGGTCAAGGCTGGCATGGACATGGGTATCGTCAACGCCGGCGCGCTGGTGGTGTACGACGAGATCGACGCCAAGCTGCGCGAGCGCGTCGAGGATGTCATCCTTGCCCGCCGCGAGGATGCCGCCGAGCGGTTGCTGGAAATCGCCGAGGAATTCCGCGCAGGCGGCAAGAAGCAGGATCAGGGCGACGCGCTGGCCTGGCGCGAACTGCCGGTGCGCGAGCGCATCAAGCACGCGCTGGTCAAGGGCATCGACCAGTTCGCCGAGGAAGACACCGAGATCCTGCGTAAAGAGATCAAGGCAGCCGACGGTCGCACCATCGAGGTGATCGAGGGGCCGTTGATGGACGGCATGAACGTGGTCGGCGATCTGTTTGGTGCCGGCAAGATGTTCCTGCCGCAGGTGGTGAAATCCGCCCGCGTGATGAAGAAGGCGGTGGCCTATCTGATCCCCTTCATCGAGGCCGAAAAGAAACCCGGTGACGCCGAGCGCGCCAAAGGCAAGATCGTCATGGCCACGGTCAAGGGCGACGTGCACGACATCGGCAAGAATATCGTCGGCGTCGTGCTCCAGTGCAACAACTACGACGTGGTCGATCTCGGTGTGATGGTGCCGGCGAAGAAGCTCCTCGACACCGCCAGGGCCGAGAAAGCCGACGTCGTCGGCGTCTCCGGCCTGATCACGCCCAGCCTCGAAGAGATGGTCAATGTTGCCAAGGAGATGCAGCGCGAAGGCTTTACTATCCCACTGCTGATCGGCGGCGCCACCACCTCGCGCGCACACACCGCGGTGAAGATCGACAAGCACTATGACGGCCCGGTGATATGGGTCAAGGACGCCTCGCGCTCGGTGCCGGTGGTGGCCAGCCTGCTCGACGACAAGCAGCGCGAAAAATTGTTGGCGGCGACCAAGAAAGACTATGACGGCTTGCGCGAGCGGCACGCCAACAAGGACCGCAACCAGAAATATCTGAATCTGGAAAAGGCCCGCGCCAACGCCACGCCCATCGACTGGTCGGGCTATCAGCCGTTCAAGCCGCAGTTGATGCAGCAGGGCGAGGCGGGCCAGCGCATCAAGGTGTTGCGTGACTATCCGCTGACCGAACTGCGCGAGGCCATCGATTGGGGTCCGTTCTTTTCCGCCTGGGAGATGAAGGGACGCTTCCCTGACATCCTCAACAATCCCGCCAGTGGTGAGGCGGCGCGCAAGCTTTACGAAGAAGCGCAGGCCATGCTCGATAAACTTATCGAGGAGAAATGGCTGACCGCCAACGGCGTGCTGGGCCTGTTCCCGGTTAATGCCGTGGGTGACGATGTTGAGATTTACGTCGACGACTCCCGCCAGCAGCTGCTGACCACCCTGCACAACCTGCGTCAGCAGGCAGAGCACCGCGCTGGCGTGCCCAACCGCTGCCTGTCCGATTTCGTCGCGCCAAAATCCAGCGGGCTGCACGACTACGTCGGGGGTTTCGCTGTCACCGCAGGTCTCGGCAGCACCGAAAAATGCGCCGAGTTCCGCAAGGCCAACGACGACTACTCCGCGATCCTGCTGGAATCGCTGGCGGACCGTCTGGCCGAAGCTTTTGCTGAAGTTCTGCACCGCCGCGTGCGCAGGGAATTTTGGGGCTATGCGGCCGGCGAACAGCTCGACAACGAGGCGCTGATCGCCGAGAAATATCAGGGCATCCGCCCCGCCCCCGGTTATCCGGCTTGCCCCGAGCACACCGAAAAGCAAACCTTGTGGGAGCTGCTCGACGTTGAAGCCAATACCGGCATCAAGCTCACCGAGAGCGTGGCGATGTGGCCGGGTGCTGCCGTTTCGGGTTGGTACTACAGCCATCCCGAGTCGCAGTATTTAGTGGTTGGCCGCGTTCAGAAAGACCAGGTGCGCGACTACGCCGAGCGCAAGGGGTGGGACCTGCGCACCGCCGAGAAATGGCTGGCGTCCAACCTCGCTTACGAGCCAGAGGACTAGTAATGAGGTACAAAAGAGGTCACAACGTCATACCGGCGTAAGCCGGTATGACGAAAACGAAATTGTGTTGCGGAAGTTCGGTGTCACCGCACTACGACGGAATCTCTCTGCTGTCAGGTATCTCGGATTCCACCAGCATGCGCAGTGTCTCGAAGCTGTCCACCACGCCGTAGCGCACGTTTTCAGGCGCGATATGCTGGTTGATCCCGCCGAAGAACTTGCGGGCGCGATCGATCTTTGATTGTTCGATGGCGCGCAGTTCCATGCTCGACATGCTGCCCTTGGTCTCGGCTACAAAGTAGACGTGTTTCACCGTTCCTTCCTCACGCGAAACAGCGCGCGCTTGAGCTGCGCAACTTCCGCTTTGGGACGGACTGTGCCGCTGAACGCGCCGGCTCCCTCAGATTCAGCCTCACGCTTCCAGCGCGTAAGCCAATCCGCTCCGACGCCTAACTTGCGGGCAATCTGGACGCAGCTCACCCCAAGATGGCGAGCCTGCTCAACGGCACCTTGATTGAATGCTGTGCTGTCCTTCTTTCGCTTCGACAGGAACACTCCTTACGGCTATTTTCGGCCTTCTTGAAAGTGTCCGCGATTTTGGGGCAAAACCCAAACGCCAGTGCCGACACCTCGAAAAACTGGAAGCTGACCCACAACGCCGAGCATCACATCTACACCAATGTGCTGGGCCGCGATCACGATATCGACTGTGGCCTGCTGCGCATGTCGGCAGACCTGCCGTGGGAGCCGCGCTTCCTCGCCCAACCTGCCGCTGACGGTGCTTCTGCACACCTTCTTCCAGCACTTTGTGGCGGTGCAAAACCTCAGGCTGGAGAAGTTTTTGATCTACAAGACCAAGACTGGTACGCAGATCGAGACGGAATTCAAGCCGATGTGGAAGAAGATACGCATGCAGCGGGGCAAGGATTATGTGCTGTTCCCGCTGCTGGCCGGTCCGCTGGCGCCGTTGGTGCTGGTCGGCAATATCGCCGCCAATCTGGCGCGCAATATCTGGGCCTGTGCGTGATCTTCGACGGCCACTTCCCTGAACAGCTCGAGCCGTTTCCAGAGGTGGTGATCGAGAACGAGACGCGCGGGCAATGGTACGTGCGGCAACTGCTGGGCAGCGCCAACTTCAACGGCGGCCGGCTGCTGCACGTCATGAGCGGCAATCCCGAATTCCAGATCAAGCATCACCTGGTCCCGGATATGTCGGCGCACCGTTACGCCGAAATCGCGCCGCAAGTGCGGGCGATCTGTGAACAGCACGGCTTGCTCTACCATACCGGATCGTTCTTCCACCAGACGCTGAGCACCTGGAAGCGTATTGCCAGGTTGTATCGCTGCCGCCGCGGAAACGTCGTGTTGCCGAGGTTGAACAGCAGGTACAGGTCGAGCCGTTGAAATTGGCGGCCTGAGGCAACGCCTGCGGTTCATCGCCGCGGGGGTTCAAGCGCTCGCCGTAATGCAGGCCGGTCTGCGTCACTCAGGGCCGGCGCAGCCTACAATCGACGCATGAATACCGAAGCGCCGTTCCGTCTGCTGTCGTTCAACATCCAGGCGGGCCTGCAGACCCATGATTACCGCCACTACGTGAGCGGCGCTTGGCGGCATGCGCTGCCGACGCGGCGGCGGCGCGACAATCTGCTGGCGATGGCGAAATTGATGCGCGGCTACGACTTCGTCGCCATCCAGGAAGCGGATGCGGGGTCGATTCGCACTGATCGCGTCAATCTGGTCGAATTTCTCGCCGAACAAGCCGGGTTCACCCATTATGGTCTGACGGTGACGCGCGATCTGGCGCCGTTCGCCCGCATCTGTCTTGGCTACCTTTCGCGGACGCCGCCCACGCAGGTGATCACCCACACGCTGCCCGGGCGGCTCCCCGGCCGTGGTGCGCTCGAAGTGGATATCGACTCGCCGTCGCTGGGCGCGTTGACCTTGCTGGTCACGCATCTGGCGCTAGGCCGTGAATCGCGCGTGCGCCAGTTAACCTATCTGTCCACCGTGATGCATGGACAACAGGGCGTGTTGGTGGGCGATCTCAATGGTTCCCCGGAGAGCCTGCGACGCATTCCCGGCCTGCGCGCCGCCGGCCTCCAGCCGCTCCTGCACGCGCCCGCCACTTACCCCAGTTGGCGGCCGCGGCGCAGTCTCGATCAGGTGCTGTTGACACCGGAATTGCAGGTGGTGTCGGCGCAGGCATTGCCGGTGGTGCTGTCCGACCATCTGCCGTTGGCGGTCGAACTGGCGCGCAGAACGTGAGCACGGCGTCAACCGACTGGTTGTGGTGGAACCTGCTGATTGGTACGGGCCATGTCGTGCTGGCGGCATTAGCCAGCGGTCACGCACTGCTGCACAAGCGCGATCCACGCTCGGCGTTCGGCTGGATCGGCGTGTGCTGGCTGCTGCCGTATGCCGGCGTCGCGATCTACGCCTTGTTCGGCATCAACCGGGTCGAGACGCGAGGACGGCGCTTGCACGGCCTCTCCGCCGATCATCCTGCGCAACTGCCAACGCATTACGATGAGCTACCGCTGACCCAGCTGCAACGCTTGGGCGGCGCGGTCAGCGGCATGCCGCTGCTGGGCGGCAATACGGTGGAACCGCTGCTGGACGGCGAGCAGGCGTATCCAGCAATGCTGGACGTGATCGCCGACGCTCAGAGCAGTGTCTGGCTGTCCAGCTACATTTTTGATACCGGCGGCAAGTGCCGGCCGTTTCTGGACGCGCTGTGCGCGGCGCACGAGCGCGGCGTGCAGGTGCGCGTGCTGGTCGACGGTTTCGGCGAGTTCTACAGCCTGGTGCATGCGGTTGTGCGCCTGCGCCGCTGTGGGGTCACGGCGGCGCGCTTCCTGCCGCCACGCGTGCTGCCGCCCAGCTTGTCGTTGAATCTGCGCAATCACCGCAAGCTGCTGATCGTCGACGGCAACATCGGCTTCGCCGGTGGCATGAATATCGCTAACCGCCAGCTTGCCGGCAAACATGGACCCAGGATGCACGATCTGCATTTCCGCCTGCGCGGGCCGGTGGTGATCCAGTTGGCGGCCGCGTTCCAGCGCGACTGGGCATTCGCCACCGATGAGGGTCTCACGCTCCCCGAGTCACCATCGCAGGTTGGTGATGCGCGCTGCCGCGTCATCACCGACGGGCCCGACGAGGACATCGACAAGCTGATGCTGGTGCTGCTCAGCGCGATCTCGACCGCACACCGCTATGTCCGCATCATGACTCCCTATTTCTTGCCGCCGCGCGAGTTGGCTGCGGCGTTGCAGTCGGCGGCACTGCGCGGCGTCAGGGTCGAGATCATCCTGCCGGCGCGCAGCAACCTGCGTTTCGTCGACTGGGCTTCACGTCACGCCCTGACCGAGTCGCTCTATCGCGGCGTCGATATCCGCTTGGGCCCGCCGCCGTTTGCGCACATCAAATTGCTGGTGGTGGACGGCATCTACGCCATGATCGGTTCTGCCAATCTTGACCCACGCAGTCTGCGGCTCAACTTCGAGTTGGGCGTTGAGGTCTACGACGAAACGCTGTGTCGGCAGCTGGAAGCGTTGTTCGAACACCATCGCGACCGCAGCCAGCCGCTAGATGCCGTTGCCTTGCAGCAACGTTCGCTGCCGGTTCGCCTGCGCGACGGCCTGTCCTGGCTGTTTTCGCCCTATCTGTGAACCGCGTCAGACTCAGTGATGAACCGCGTCAGACTCAGTGATCGCGTCAGACTCAGTGGTGTGGCGATGGCCACCGGCGCCGTGCACGTGACCGTGCTGGGTTTCCTCGGCGCTGGCCTCACGTACTTCGGTGATCTCGACTTCGAAGTGCAGGCGCTGGCCAGCCAACGGGTGGTTGCCGTCGAGGGTAACCTTGTCGTCGGACACCTCGGTCACGGTGGCGGTCACCGGGCCATCGGCGCTCTCGGCCTCGAACTGCAGGCCGGGCTCGATCTTCTCGACACCATGTAACGCGCTCCTGGGCACTTCATGTACCAGCGTCGGCTCGTGCGCGCCATAAGCCTCCTCGGGCGGAACGTCGATCTTGAGCGTGTCGCCGACCTGTTTGCCGGTCAGTGCCTTTTCCAGACCGGGCACGATGTTGCCGGTACCGTGCACATAGGCCATCGGCTCGCGGTTGTAGGAGGTGTCGAGTACTTCGCCGGCATCGTTGGTGAGGGTGAAATTGATAGCTACAGCGCAGCCGTCGGCAATCTGCATAGTCATAGTCTCGCGGGGTAGTCGAGTGGGCATTTTAGCCCATCATCATTCTGAAGTCACCTTCATCTCGCTATTGTGCGGGTCGACTAAACTGAACACTCATTCACCCGAATACAGGAACTCCATGGGCGGCAATACTCAGGGCAGTATCTTGCTGGGTTTTTTCTGGATGGTGCTGATCTCGGTGCTGCTGTTCTGGCTGCCCGGCATCGGTGGCTTCATCGCCGGGCTGGTCGGCGGCAAGGTCGCCGGCGGGGTGGGAAATGCGGTTCTCGCGGCGCTGCTGCCGTCGTTCCTGCTGGGCGGACTGCTGTTTTTCTTCGGCGCCGCGCTGACCGGTTTCATCGTGCTGGGCTTCCTCGCCGGCGCCGGGGTGATGATCATTGCGCTGGCGCATATCGGCTTCCTGCTGCTGGGCGCCATCCTCGGTGGCCTGATCGCCTGATCGATTCAGGTGAAATCGGTGCCAGCGGAGTATCCTTGGACACCTGTAAACGACCGACGAAAAGGTTCCAAGTGCCCCGTACCGCCACTGTTTCGCGTGATACCCGCGAAACCCAAATTCGCGTCGAGATCAATCTCGACGGCAGCGGCCACTCGCAACTCGACAGCGGGTTGCCGTTTTTCGACCACATGCTCGATCAGATCGCCCGTCACGGCCTGATTGATCTGAGCGTCGCCGCCAAGGGCGATCTGCAGATCGACGCTCACCACACTGTGGAAGACATCGGCATCAGCCTGGGCCAGGCGCTGAATCAGGCGCTGGGCGACAAGTCGGGGATTTCCCGCTACGGCCATGCCTACGTGCCGCTGGACGAGGCGCTCAGCCGGGTGGTGCTGGACTGCTCCGGTCGCCCCGGACTGGAGTGGTTCGTGGAATTCCCGCGTGAGCGTATCGGTGATTTCGATGTCGACCTGTTTCGCGAATTCTTCCAAGGCTTCGTCAACCACTCCAAGGTGAGCCTGCACGTCGACGCGTTGCGCGGCCGCAACGCCCACCACATCGCCGAGACCGTGTTCAAGGCCTTCGGCCGTGCGCTGCGCGCTGCCTGCACGCGCGATCCGCGGCTGGGCGATGTCACGCCGTCCACCAAGGGCGTTCTCTAAGGCTTTATCCTCTGGATTTACTCGACTTCATTTATGGCTGCCATCGGCATCATCGACTATGGCATGGGCAATCTGCATTCTTTGGCCAAAGCGCTGGAGAAGGTTGCCGGTACCGCGCGCATCGAGGTCAGCTATGATCCGGCCAAGCTGGCTATGTGCGACCGTCTGGTACTGCCCGGGGTCGGCGGCGTACGCGCCTGCATGGATGAGTTGCGTCGGCTGGAATTGAACGATTTCGTGATCCAGGCCGCGCGGCGTCAGCCGTTGCTGGGCGTCTGTCTGGGCATGCAGGTACTGATGGAATTCAGCCAGGAAAATCAGGGCGTGGCGGCCTTGGGACTGATCCCCGGCGATGTGCGGCGGTTTCCCGATCCACCACCGCTGGCGGCCGATGCGGACCCGGATCGACAGCGCCTGAAAGTGCCGCACATAGGCTGGAACCGCGTACACCAGTCGCAACCACATCCGTTGTGGGCGAACGTGCCGGACGACAGCTGGTTTTATTTCGTACACAGCTATTACGTGAAGCCGCAGCAGCCGCAGCACGTGCTGGGAGTCACTGGCTACGGCTGCAGTTTTGCCGCTGCGGTGATCAACGGCAACATTGCGGGGGTACAGTTTCACCCCGAGAAAAGTCAGGCGGCGGGCTTGCAACTGCTGGCCAACTTCGCTCAATGGAATGGCGAGGGAAACGCTGACAACGCCTTGCCTCACTCATGACCCGACACTTGTCTTGCCCTAAGCTTTACGGCACAGTGCCACTGCCTCCAGGATCCACTCCGCATTTGCTCCCGCCAGCACCCAGGCTATTCCAATGCTGCTGATTCCGGCCATCGATATCAAGAACGGTCAATGCGTACGCCTGCGTCAGGGGCGCATGGACGAGGTCACCGTATTCTCCGAAGATCCCGTCGCCGTGGCGCAGCGCTGGGTCGACGAGGGTGCCGAACGCCTGCATCTGGTCGATCTGGACGGTGCCGTGCGCGGCGAGCCGGTCAATCTCCGGGTGATCGAACAGATCGCCGCGACGGTTGACGTGCCGATCCAGGCCGGCGGCGGGGTGCGCGACGAAGACACCGTGCAACGCTATATCGAGGCCGGGGTGGACTACGTCATCATCGGTACCAAGGCGGTCAACACGCCGCATTTCATGCGCGACCTGTGCCTGGAGTATCCACGCCGCATCTTTGTCGGCATCGACGCGCGCGACGGCCGCGTCGCCGTCAACGGCTGGAACAAGCTGTCGCGCTACTCGGCACTGGATGTGGCCAGTCAATGCGAGTGCGACGGCGTCGAGGCCATCATCTACACCGATATCAGCCGTGACGGCATGATGAAAGGCTTCAACGCCGATGCCACCGCCGAGCTGGCGCGCAGCGTCACTACGCCGGTGATCGCCTCCGGCGGCGTGTCCAGTCTCGACGATATATGCAAGCTCAAAGCGCTGGAAGACGATGGCGTGATCGGCTGCATTATCGGCCGTGCCCTGTACGAGGGCGACCTGTCGCTGAGCGACTGTTTCAAGGCTGTGGCCTGACAGCGCTTTGCGGAGTGTCCCGATGTTGGCTAAACGCATCATCCCCTGTCTCGACATCGACGCTGGCCGTGTCGTCAAGGGCGTCAAATTCGAGGATCTGATCGATGCCGGCGACCCGGTGGAAGTGGCGCGGCGCTACGATGAACAAGGCGCCGACGAACTGGTGTTCCTCGACATCACCGCCAGCTCCGACAATCGTCCGACGCTGTTCGCCACGGTCGATGCGGTCGCCGGCAGCATCTATATTCCGCTCACCGTCGGCGGCGGCGTGCGTTCCTGCGCCGATGTCCGCGCGTTGCTGTCGGCCGGTGCCGACAAGGTGTCGATCAACACCGCTGCCGTGCAAAACCCGGATTTCGTCACTGAGGCTGGCGAGCGTTTCGGCGTGCAGTGCATCGTCGTCGCCATCGACGCCAAGCGTGCCAAAGTGAAGAAAAAGGACAAGGACGCGCCGCCACGCTGGGAGGTCTACACCCACGGCGGCCGCAAGAACACCGGTATCGAGGCCGTCGAATGGGCGGCGACCATGGTCGACAAGGGGGCCGGCGAGCTGCTGGTGACCAGCATGGATCGCGACGGGACCAAGTCCGGCTACGACCTTGAACTGCTGCGCGCTATCGGCAATGCAGTACCGGTGCCGGTGATCGCCTCGGGGGGCGTCGGCAGTCTGGAGCATCTGTACGAGGGTTTTGCACAGGGCGGTGCTGACGCCGTACTGGCCGCCAGTATCTTCCATCAAGGCACGTACACGGTTGGCGAAGCGAAAGCCTATCTGGCCGAACGCGGCGTGGCGGTGCGCGGATGAGCGCGGCCTCGGGCAAGGTGCTTGATGAACTGTATGCCACCTTGCTGGCGCGGCGTGACGCCGATCCGAACCAATCCTATGTTGCTTCACTCTATAGATTAGGAATCGATGCGATTCTGCAGAAGATCGGCGAGGAAGCAACCGAGACGGTAATCGCCGGCAAGAACCCCGACGATGCCGCGTTGGTAGGCGAATTGGCCGATCTATGGTTCCATACTCTGGTATTGATGGTCGCCAGAGATCTGCCGCCGGAGGCGGTGACTGCAGAACTGGCACGTCGGATGGGACGCTCGGGCCTCAAAGAGAAAGCCGGGCGTCATCAATCACCGCCAATCAGGCGGTAGCGAGGATTCACATGGGTTCAATGAGTATCTGGCACTGGCTGATCGTGCTGTTGATCGTGGTTGTGGTGTTTGGCACCAAGAAGTTGACCAACGCCGGCAGCGATCTCGGTGGCGCCGTCAAGAACTTCAAGAAGGCGATGCACGAAGGCGAGGACGAAGCCGAGAAGCAGAGCAAGCCGTCAGACGCGATCGACGGCGAGGCGCGCACCGTGCCCCCTACCGAGACCAGCAGTACGGCCGACGACAAGGCCAGCAGCGAGCATAAAGTCTGATCTCGGCCGGTAACGATGTTTGATTTCAGCTTCGGTGAGCTGACCGTCTGCCTGCTGGTGGCGTTGGTCGTGCTCGGCCCCGAGAAACTGCACGGCGTGATCCGCAGCGTCGGCCGCTGGAGCGGCCAAGCGCGCGTCTACATGCGCAATCTCACTGCGGAACTTGAACGTGAAACCCAAGCCGGCGAGATCAAGCGCCAGTTGCAGGACACCCAGCGCATGTTGCGCGAGCAGACCGAAGAGTTCAAGACCGGGGTTGGCTCTATCCAGCGCGAGGTGAAGGACGCGACAACACCGCCCGTGGACCCGCCGGCGGCGACAGACAGTAACGCTCAGGTTCCGCTGTCCGACAAGGAACGCCGTGGCGAATGAGCTAGAGCCGGACGAGGCGGAATCCGAAGACGACGCAGCATCAGAGGAATCAGAGCCGTCGGAGGAATCCGGGGACCATGAGCAACCGCTACTGACACACCTGTTGGAACTGCGCATGCGGCTGTTATGGGCGATGGCCGGGTTCGTCGTGGTGCTGCTGCCGCTGGCGGTGTTCGCTCGGCAGTTCTATCACTTTCTGGCCGAACCCCTGCTCAAGCTGCTGCCGCACGGCAGCTCGATGATCGC
>CAJDTS010000091.1_pt1 | contig 12507 bp, 12 predicted proteins | sample 7389861 | NCBI WGS metagenome assembly CAJDTS01 (sample SAMEA7055659, study PRJEB34461) | soil metagenome | biome: terrestrial ecosystem; feature: Peninsula; material: soil | place: Antarctica | collected 2016 | reverse complement strand
CAGCGGGCGCCGGCAATCCGCCGTCGATACCGCGAAACCTTCGCGCCTGCGGTACGCCACTGGTCACTGCTGTCGGCGAATTACCGCACTCTAGGAATTTTCATCGCCGTGGCGTTGAAAGTGCCCGAATATTATTTTGGGTTTGAGATTTTCGGCTTCAGCGCGATCACGGTACTGCTGATCCGCCACCAGCGGCGCTGTTACCAACGCTTTCTAGACGACTTGGAAACGGCGCAATGACAATCGGACACTTCTAAAAATCACATTCTGCCATTCCGGCGAAGGCCGGAATCCAGTGCTTGCAACGGGCTGGACACCGGCTTCCGCCGATGTGATGAATTTTTAGAGGTGCCCAACCGTGCTTCGTCATATCCGCGCGCGCCTGAACAGATAAAACGCTAGCAGCATCAACAGCAGCGACGGCGCCGTCGCGGTCAAAGCAGGATTGAGACTGAACAACTGCCCGATGTGGCTGGCGATTTGTTCGACTAACGTAAACACCATGCCGATCATGGCTCCCAGCATGACCCGCAGGCCAGTGCTGTGTGTGCGTAGAGAACCGAACACAAATGGAATACCGATCAACACCATGGCGGCAGTCGCTAGCGGGATGTCGAGTTTGGCCCACAACTCCTGTTCGTAACGCTGGGCGTGTTGATGTTGCCGTCTGAGGTCGTGGACGTACTGGAACAACGCGATCGGTGCCATGCTCTCCGGAGGTAGCCGCAACAGGGAGACCTGCTGTGGGCGTAGGAAAGCTGTCCACGATAATGAAACCAGATGCTCGGTCTCGACCTGAGATTCGGTGAAGCGTTTGCGCAGCACGTCGGTAAGCAGCCAGGTCCCGTCCGAACGAATTTCGGCGTGATCAGCGTGAAGGAAGCTTTGCAGATCGCCCTCGTCATCGAAGTCGTAGATATCGATATCCGTTGGCACGTCACCGTGTTCGAATCGCCGCACATTCAGATATTGATGATCGCCGCGTGCCCAGTAGCCGTTGTTGCTGCGCAGAGCCTGGGCCGGTGTTAACCGCAACATGCGCTGGCTCTGGGCGAGCTGTTGGGCCGGCGGGATCACGAATTCCGCGATCGCCAGCAGGCCCAGCATCACCGGTACGCCGAGCTTGAACACCCAGCCGACGATGCGGCGTGGCGAGACGCCGGCGGCACGCATCGCCGTCAGTTCATTGCTACCGGCCAACGCGCCCAGCGCCAACAGACTGCCCAACAGCGCGGACACCGGCGTCACCTGCAGTAGGCGGGACGGCGCAGTGAGCACGACGTAGAGCAGTGCGTCGATCAGACGGTAATGCCCTTTACCAACATCGCCGAGCTGGTCGACGAGAGTGAGCAGGCTGAACAAGATGGTGAGCACCACCGCCACGACCACGCAGGCCTTGAGCGTGGCGACCTCGATGTAGCGGTCGAGCAGTTTCATCGCCACCGCCGTTTCAGTGACCCACTGCGTGCTGCCGCGCTTTGCGAAAATTGCGTCATGCGTCAGCGCCGGAAACCACGGCCGGGCCAGCGCAGGGCGACAATCAAAACCAGCGTGAGCAATGCCGGCGCCCACCAGATGCCGGGGAACGCAGCAATCGCGCCGCTTTTAACCCAGTTTCGCGCCGAGGTACACAGCAGGTAATAGCCGGTATACACCAGGATCGCCGTCCCCATTTTTGCGTATCGGCCCTGTCGCGGCCGCGCACGGCTGAGTGGTACGCCCAGCATGCCCAGCAGCAGCGTCGACAACGGCGTGGACAACCGCCATTGCAGTTCGGCGATGTCGGCGGCAGAGCGCGACCTGACGAGACTGGCACTGTCCGCAGCCAACGAACTGTAATCCGGCGGTTCAAGCTCCGAGTTGTCCAGGTTGAGCAGCATGGTTTGCGCCTTGACGACCTGATCATCCTGCGCCCCAGTGCCGGCAATCTCGTAGATATGCGCACCCTTGAGCTGAATGGCAGGCCCCGAACTCTGCCGGTTGTTGTTCTGTTGTACCGCCTGCCGGGCATGAACGGTCTGGATTCTGCCGTTGAGCTTGAGCTGGACGAACACGTTCTCGGCGGGCGCTTTCGGCCCAGCCCGGTGGCCGATGAAGATGACCCGGTCGCCGGGGCCGTTTTCATAGAAGGTGCCCGCCTCCATATCGTTGAAATTGAGCGAGGCGGCCGCCCGATCCGATAATTCGTGCGACTGCTGATACGCCCAGGGCCTGACAATCAACGACAGGGCGGCGACGATCAAGGCGAGAATCGCCGCCAGGCTGAACACCGCCCCCATCACCCGCATCGGGCCGATGCGAAGCGCGAACATCGCTGTGATTTCAGATTCGCTGTAAAGCCGCCCCAGTGCCAGCACCACCGAGATATACAACGAGATCGGAATCAAGACCTCCAGCGAAATCAGTGTCTTCAAACCGATCAGCTGGGCGATGATGTCGCTAGGCAGCAAGCCGTTGACGGCATCCGACAGGAACCCGGCGGCGGCGTAGCTGGCAAACAGTGCGACCAGCACCGCGAGCACGGCCAGCAGTGGCCCGCTAATTTCATGGATCAGGTAGCGATTGACAATCAAGGCAGCACGCGCTCGGGCCGATCATAGAGATGGACCCTTGGTACCGCGGGCGGGTGGCTCTTTGGCGGTGCCCGGAAAGCATCAAGGATAGCCGTCATCGCGCAAGCTTAGCCGGTCTGCACGGACGCCGATAACTCGGCGGCTGAAACCGGATTTTCGAAGCCGGGCTCAGCGACTGGCCATGCCGTGGTGGCGTGAATCTGCCGGTTGACTTCCGGCATTACGGCTCGCGTTGGGAAACGGTCTAGCTGGCCTGGTTAAGGACAGCACCCCGCGGCCACAACAGCCCGAGCAAGGTGCCGATCCGTTCGAAAGCGGCAATTGCCGTATCGATCTGCTCCAGGCTATGCGCGGCGCTGACACTAGCGCGCAACAAAGGCTTGTCCGACGGAGTTGCCGGCGGCAGCGCCAAGTTCAAATAGACCCCAGCATCCAGCAGCGCATTCCAGAAACCTACCGCCAGTTCGCGCGAATCCAACGTCACCGAGATGACCGGACTGACCTCGGCACCCACATAAAAACCGAGCCGGCTCAAGCCTTCGGAGAAACGTCTGGCGTTCGACATCAGGCGCGCACGCAAACCCGAATCCGCCGCCATCCGCGACAACGCCTGCCGGGTCGAGGCGATCACTGCCGGTGGCAACGAGGCGGTGAACATGTAGGGACGACAAACCAGACGCAGGAGGTCGAAGTCGTCGGCGTCAGCGACGCAGAATCCGCCGACACTACCGAGACTCTTGGAAAAGGTTCCGACGATGAAATCGACCTGCGCCTCCACGTCAATTGCTTCTGCCAGCCCGCGGCCGCGCGCGCCGAGCACTCCCATCGAGTGCGCCTCATCGACCATCAGGGCTGCCCCGCCCTCGCGTGCCACCGCGGCGATCTCGGCCAGCGGCGCGACATCGCCGCGCATCGAATAGATCCCCTCGACCACGACCAGTTTGCCGCCATCGCTGTGTTTGAGCCGTTTCAGTCGTTTGGCTAAATCCTCTGGACTGTTATGGCGAAACCGGATCACTTCGGCGTAACCCAGCCGCGCACCATCGTAGATGCTGGCGTGCGAGTCGGCATCGAGAATCAGGTGGTCGCCGCGACCGACCAGCGTCGACAACATGCCCAGATTGGCCTGGTAACCAGTACTGAACACCATGGCGTGACGACGGCCGAAAAACGCCGCCAGTTCAGCTTCCAAATCACGGTGGGCGGCGTAGCTGCCGTTGGCGACGCGCGAACCGGTGGTGCCGGTACCCTGCCGCTGCGTCGCCTCACAGGAGGCCGCCATGCATTCGGCGTCGAACGTCAGACCCAGGTAATTATTGGTGCCCAGCAGTATCGTGCGACGGCCTTCCAGAATGCCTTCGGTGGCCGAGACGATCTCGTCGAAATTGACCGCAAACGGATTACGTCCGGCCGCGGACAAGGCCTCTAGTTGAGGCCTGAGCGGCGCAAATTTGTTCAGCAGATTCATTGACCAGGTTCCTGGATCAGAGAAGCGATGGTATCGACCAGATTTTGTACCGTCACCACATCGGCGACACGCTCCAATGGTATGGAAATATCGAATTCTTCTTCCAGCGCCAGTATAAGATTCATCACCGCCAACGAGTCGATCTGCAGATCGCGCAGGATATGCGCGTCGTCCGCGATGCCGGTCGCCGGCCGCTGCGACACCTCAGCCAGACCATCGACGACACGCGCACGGATACGGTCACGTTGATTAGACACGGGCATCAAAATGGGCATGCAGGATTCTCGTGAAGCACAGTAACCAAGGCGCTCGCAGACTGTTCCCAGAATAAGAGTGGCGGAAGGTTAACGGTTTGTCGTCCATTTGTCATAATCGACGTGATGTCGGCAGATACCCTCCCTTCGCTGCGCAGGCTGTCCGACCGGATTTCGCCGGTGTCATAAATTCGTCACACCGGCGGAAGCCGGTGTCCAGCCCGTTGCAAGCACTGGATTCCGGCCTTCGCCGGAATGACGGAATGTGATTTTTAGAGGTGCCCTTTATCCAATTCAACCGCTACCTGTGGAGGTGCCGCGCACCGCGTCGAGCCAGCCTGCGCTGCGATACCACCGCACCGCGTCGGCAAAGCCGGACACCAGATCGTATCCCGGTTGCCAGCCGACGGGGTCTGCCAGCTCCGCCGCCGGAACCGACCAGTCGAGATGGCGCAGTTCCCTGAGTTTTTGTGTGGTCATCATATTGACGTTGGCGAAACGGTTGCCGATGTCGCCCGACAAGGCGAGGCTTCGCAACAGTGCTCCCGGGGGACGGAACAATTTCGGGTGCGGATTGCCCACCGCCTGCGCGGCGGTTTGCAGAATCTCGCTCCAGGCGTAGCCCTGGGGTCTGGCATCGGTTGCTGCCAACGTCGCGCCGCAGGGCTCAGCCTGTATCAGCGGCACGATCAGACGGGCAAGGTCGCCGACGTGAATCACCGCTACCCGCGCCGCCATCGGTGCCGGCAACGGCACAAGGCGGCGACTCGCGAGCTGAAAAAACACCAGAGTTTCGCGATCACCGGGGCCATACACCGCCGCCGGCCGCAAGATCGTCAACCGCGGGGCCAGCAACTGACGCGCGACGATCTCCCCGGCCTGTTTGCTGGCGGCGTAGTCGGAGAGTTGTGGTTCTCGGGCCGCAAGGCTGGACACCAGCAGGAAATGAGCGTCCGGCGCGTGTTGCCGTACCGTTTCGGCCAGCGCGACGGTACCGTCGCGGTTGACTTTGAAATAGCTGTCTCTGGATCTGGCCTTGATACATCCGGCCAGATGCACTACGGCAGTCGCACCGGACACCAGTGCCGCCAGTGCCGCCGAGTCTCCCAAATCGCCACGGACGATTTCGACAGTCGACCCGCTTGACAGCGGCTCGGCCGGCACTCGCCGCATCATAATGCGCACCCTGTAGCCGGCACCGCCAAGCACGGACAGGACATGGCGACCGATGAAGCCGCTGGCGCCGGTGACCGCAACCAGAGGCTGTTCAGGCGCTGACGACGACACCGGTTTCGTCGAACACACCGTGTAGATAGAGCTGTTTGGCCTTGGCGCGACTGAGCTTGCCAGAAGAAGTCTGCGGCAGCGCCCGCAGCGGCACCGGCACCACCTGTGCCTTGATACCGAAACGCGACCACAGCACCCCGCCCAACGCCGCACGCAGCGCCGCGCGCGCCTCACGGTCGCTGCTGCGACACTCGAACAACACCACCACGGTATCGGCCGGCTCGCCTTCGACCGAGAACGCGGCCACGCCGCCGCTGCGTACCTCCTCGATCTCAGCCTCGGCGGTCCACTCCAGATCCTGCGGCCAGATGTTGCGGCCGTTGAGCATGATCAGGTCGTTGGCGCGTCCGGTGATGACGATTTCGCCTTCATTTAGATAACCGAGATCGCCGGTATTCAACCAGCCGTCCGCCGACAACACCCGCGCGGTTTCTTCCGATTCGCCGAAATATTCGCGCATCAGGCTGGGACCGCGCACATGGATCACGCCGACGCGACGTTCCGCTAACGGCTGGCCGTGATCGTCGCGCACCTCGACCCAGTGTCCAGGCAGGATTGCCCCGCAATGTACAAACTCGCGTGTGCGTCCAACGGCATCGTCTTGCGGTGGATGCGCCTCATGCTCGTGTTCGAGACGATCAGTATCGATGCGATCGACGCGCAAACCGGCATCCAGCGGTGCGAACGATAACGCTAGCGCCGCTTCCGCCATGCCGTAGCTGGCGACACAGGCCGAGGATCTGAAGCCGGCCGCTGCAAAAGTTTCGGCGAATCGCTGCAATACGTGCGGACGGATCATGTCGCCGCCAATCCCGGCCACGCGCCAGCTGGACAGATCGAGTCCAGCCGGCACACCACGCTCCGCCCGGCGCACACACAGCTCATAACCGAACGAAGGGCTGTAGGACAACGACGCGTGGTTGCGCGAGATCAGATCAAGCCAGACCAACGGGCGCCGGGCGAATTCGTGGGTGGGCAGAAAATCGACTGAAATGGCGCAACTCAACGGCGTCAGCAGAAAACCCACCAGCCCCATGTCGTGATACATCGGCAACCAGCTGACGCAGCGGTCACCTGCGCACGCGCGCAGTCCATCGCGCACGATACTGCCTGTGTTGGCCAGCACCGCGCGCTGGGTCATCGCTACACCGCGGGGGAACCGTGTGCTGCCGGACGAAAACTGAAGATAGGCCAGATCATCCGGCCTCGGCGCTGGCAGTGCTTGAGCTTGCGCTTGCGCAGCGGCCGACGGCAATTGCGCATAAGTACCAACGTAGGTCAGCGGCAGTCGCTCGCAAGCCTGCTCCACCCAAGACACCATCGCAGCCGGACTCAGCACCGCCCCGGCCTTGGCCGACACCGTCATGCGCCGCAGGTGTTCGAGATAATGTTCACGTCCACCCAGCGCAGTGGGCAACGGCAACGGTGCAGGCACCAGCCCGGCGTACTGGCAGGCAAAGAAAGTTTTGACGAAATCTCCATTGGTGGCAGCCACCAGACCGACCGTCTGGCCGCGCACCAAGCCTGCTTGCAGCAAACGCTGCGCGCCCAGCACCGCTTCATCGCGGAGTTGGCGGTAGCTCAGGGTCTCCTGCAGTTCGCCACGTCCGGAATAGAAATTGAGCCCCTCACGGCTCGCCGCAGCCGTCTCCAGCGCATCCACCAGCGTGGCGGGTTCCAGAACACGGCGGTCATGGTCACCGTCTCCGCGTCGGTCTATAGACGGCGGATTCCGGCTCACGGATCTCTGCATGTGCATGTATTTGTATCGTTGTCCTGAAACTTCGGGTCTGCTCGAATACTACTGCCCCTCAAAAACCCCTGCGCACCCGCCAACCATAACGCACACCGCAACGCGGATTCAGCCGCTATCCCGAGCCCCCTCGTATCATGAAACAATCGCAGACGTTCCGGACCCTCACGACTCACTCTCCCCCGAGCGCCCCGGAACTTCTCGACGCTAATGATAGCGCCCTCCGACCGGCTACAAAAGCAAACCGTGCCACGCATAAAAATTAGCCGATTCCCGGCCAGACCCGTTCCGGCAGTGTCGATCTGACCCGACACGATGGCCACAGACATTCACAACACGCCGGATTATGGTCGGCTGTCCAGCCTGAGTTGGCTGCATTTTCTCAACGACGGTGCCGCCAACTACCTGCCCGGCGTGCTGCCGGCGGTGCTGATCGGCCTGAACCTGCAAGTTGGTCTGGCCGGTGCGGTGATGTCCGCACTGTTGATCGGCCAGGCGTTGCAGCCGGCCACCGGCTGGTTGGCTGATCACATCGGTGGACGCACGTTGATCGTCATCGGCGTGCTCGGTACCAGTCTCGGCGGTGCGCTGATCGGCGTCGCACCCAGCCCCTGGACGCTGGCCCTGCTGCTGCTATGCATGGGCGCAGCCAACGCGACGTTTCACCCGCAGGCGATGGCGGGAGCGAGATTCCTGGGAGGATCGAGACAAGGATCGAGCATGGCGCTGTACCTGGTCGGCGGCGAAATCGGCCGCGGTCTGTGGCCGTTGTTGGCCAGTCTGGTTGTCGTCCACATCGGCCTGCGGCACCTGTGGTTGCTGAGCCTGCCGACACTGATCAGCGTGCCGCTGCTGTGGCGACGGTTACCGATCCAGCCGCGTCGCAGCGCCACGGCAACCCCCATCCACTGGCAGTCGCACTGGGCACCGGCAGCGCTGCTGGTGGCGTTCTCATCGCTGCGCGCACTGACCATGTTCGGGATCACGACCTTTCTGCCGATACTGTGGCATCAGCGCGGGCACTCACTGACCGTCGGCGCAAGCATGATCACCGTCTTGCTGGTGGTCGGCATCATCGGTAACGTCGGCGGCGGACACCTCGCCGATCGTATTGGCCGCCGGCCGATCCTGTTCGTTTCCGGTCTGCTCAGCGCCGCGCTGCTCGGCCTATTCATGCTCAGCAGTGGTTTGTGGCAGTGGTTGCTGCTGAGTCTGCTCGGCATCGCCCTGTTTGCCACGCTGCCGTTGACGGTCATCATCGGCCAGGACCTGTTTCCGGAAAACCGCTCGTTCGGATCTGGATTGGCGCTGGGTCTATCCAACGGGTTCGCTGCACTGATGCTGATCGGCCTGGGATGGATCTCCGATGTTCAAGGTCCAGCGACGGTGTTGTGGGTGTTGGTCGGGGTTCTGTTGCTGGCTTCCGTGCTGTGTCTGGGGCTGCCTGAAAAACACCCATCGACATCGGTGCCGGGCTAATCTGAACTCCGTGGCGTCAGGCCTGCCTATACTCAGGCCAGCACGCTACACACTCACCGGTCAGGAATCGGTGGCAGTTCTTGTCTGGATGCCTGCGGATAGCCCCTGAACGCCAATTTCGCCACCCCGTCACACAGGGAATTTCTCGATGACCCATAAAAAGCCCCGCAATGTCTCGCAACTGATCGTCGAGTGTCTGGAAGCAGAAGGCGTCGAATACGTGTTCGGCATTCCCGGCGAAGAAAATTTGCATCTGATGGATGCGCTGCTCGACTCGACCATCCGCTTCATCACCACCCGGCACGAGCAGGGCGCATCATTCATGGCCGACATGTATGGAAGACTGACGGGGCGTCCCGGCGTGTGCCTGGCCACACTCGGCCCCGGCGCCATCAACCTCGCGCTCGGCACCGCCGACGCCCAGTTGGACGGTCATCCATTGGTGGCGCTGGCAGCTCAGGCCGGTCTTAATAGAAATTTTAAAGAAACACATCAGATGATTGATCTGGATGCGTTTTTTAAACCAATTACAAAGTGGGTTGGGACCGTCACGCAGGCAGAAGCAGCGGCCGAGGTGATGCGCAAGGCGTTCAAGACCGCGCAGACCGAACGCCCGGGCGCCACCGCCGTGATCCTGCCCGAAGACGTCTCGGCGGCACCGGCTCAGGATCGGCCACTGAAGATTAACCTGCCGCGCGACACCGAACCGTCCAGCGACCAGCTCAAACGCGCCATGGCCCTGCTGGCCGCAGCAAAAAACCCGATCGTACTGGCCGGCCCTGGGGTCGCACGCGATCACGCCGAAGCCGCCCTGCAGCGCTTCGCGGAGGCGCTGGACCTGCCGGTGGCTACCACCTTCGCCGGCAAGGGCGTGTTGCCCGCCGATCATGCCAACGCGCTTGGCACCATCGGTTTCATGGAACGCGACTACTCCAACTTCGGCTTCGACGCCGCCGATCTGGTCATCGCCATCGGCTACGATCTGATCGAATACGCGCCGGCGCGCTGGAACCCGGATCGCGACAAGACCATCCTCCACATCCACCGCACGCCGGCCGAAGTCGATGCCAACTACGAGCTGGCCGTCGGCATCCAGGGCAGCATCACCGGCACGCTCGACGCATTAGTGGAACGCAAGCCCATCTGTCCGAGTGCCGATCACGCTCTGATCCAGCGTCTCAAGGAAATGCCTGCGGCGGAACTGGAACGCGGTGCTGCGGACGATTCGTACCCGCTCAAGCCGCAGCGCATCGTTGCCGACATCCGCGCCGCCATGGGCCGCGAGGACATCGTGCTGGCCGATACCGGCGCGCTGAAGATGTGGATGGCGCGCCTGTATCCCAGTTACGCCTCCAACACCTGCCTGATCTCCAACGGCCTGGCGACGATGGCCTTCAGCCTGCCCGGCGCGCTCGGCGCCAAGCTCGCCTGTCCCGAACGCAAGGTGCTGGCGACGATGGGCGACGGCAGCTTCCTGATGAATTCGCAGGAGCTGGAAACCGCCATGCGCGAAAAGATTCCCTTCGTAGTGCTGATCTGGACTGACGAAAGCTATGGCCTGATCAAATGGAAGCAGGAACTCGAGATCGGCCGCACCGCCTACATCTCCTTCACCAACCCCGACTTCGTCAAGCAGGCTGAGAGCTACGGCTGCCGCGGCGTTCACATCAGCGCCGCCCATCAACTGCTGCCCGCGCTGCAGGAAGCGCTGGCGCTGGACACCGTCACCCTCATCGACTGCCCGGTCGACTACAGCGAGAATACCCGCCTCACCGACCGTCTCGGCCAACTGACTGCGGCGTTGTAAGCTTGCCCCGGATCGACCCGGATGCGGCTGTGGCAGGATAAATCCGGGTTCGTCGCCAAGAAGGAGTCATGTTCACTGCAAACCGGACACCGTTGCACCAGACGCAACCCGAAACGCCGTCGATAGCCATGACACGCGGACGCTCTGCGATACGCAGTGCCCTGTACATGGCCGCACTCTCAAGGGTGCTCACCGGCAAAGGGCCTCTGGCTTCGTTTCATCAGCACCTGATCGACGTCGGCAAGCCTTTCACAGTCGCGTTCACTGCGGTTATGCGAAAACTCCTGACTGCCCTCAATGCCGTGGTGCGCGATCAAAAACCCTGGAATGCGCACCCTCTCACCACTGAACTATGAACACAGTCCCTCATGCACCTCAGCCTGCAGCAGCGGCATCGATCAACAGCTCCAGACCGTCGAGGGCCGCCAGTGCGGATTGACGTCGAACCTCGGCGCGATCTCCGACGAACAGAAAGCGACTGCACGAAGGCGCCACGCCAGCTCCCTGCCACGCGATCCAGACCGTGCCGACAGGCTTTTCGGGCGTGCCGCCGTCAGGGCCGGCGACGCCGCTGACGGCCAGCGTCCAGTCGACGCCGCTGCGTGCCAACAGACCCTGCGTCATCGCCAGCACCGTGGCAGCACTGACAGCGCCATGTTGTTCCAGAGTCTCCTCGGACACGCCCAGCAGCTCGCGCTTGGCAGCGTTGGAATAGGTGACCAGGCCGCGGTCGAACCAGGCCGAACTGCCAGGCCGGGCGGTGAGCCAGGCGGCGATCAGGCCTCCGGTACAGGATTCGGCCACGGCCAGACGTTGTTTACGGGCAACAAGACGCTCGGCCAACGCATCGACGTAGTCCCGGCTGGACCGCTTCATTCGGTGTTTCCGCGAAAACGGGCTTCGGCTATGCTGTCGGCAACGGCGTCGGTGGGGCGCACTTGCCGCCCGGCAAGGCTGAAAATCTCGCTCAGGGTGCTACTAATACGTTCGAGATGCGCGCGCACAACCTTTGGTGTCGTAGCCGGGGCCGTTGTAGTGAATATCGATGATACCGCCGACGTGATCACGTAGTCCGGCGAGTGGAGTGTGCCCCACCCCACTCACAACCGAATACCTTGGCGGGATGCTGACGCACAGGTGCACATGATCCGGCATCAGGTGTCCCACCACAATCTGGCAACCGCGCTGATCCGCCAACTCAGGAATGCCTCACCCAGAGGCCTCCGAAGCTGCCCGAAGATCCGCTTCTTGCGGCACTTCGGGATGTACACCCCGTGATACTTGCAGTCCCAGCGCCTATGGCTGAGGCTCTGAATATTCTTTGACATCGTGAATCCTCATCTCTTGGTCGAGATTCCAGATTCACGACGGCGGGTTCTCTCCCGATATCGCGGACACTTTCAAGAAGGACGGAGGTGAAACAGCGAGTCTGAATCGGATTGCCCGCCTGATGGCGGCCAACAATCTCTACGGCTGGCCGCGACGCAAAGGCCGACGACGCATGGGCCGGCCGAGCCAACGCCCCGCTGACGTCGTCAATCACCTGAAGCGCGACTTTACGGCGTTGGAGCCAGAGACCCAGTGGGTCACCGACATCACCGAGATTCAAACACAGGAGGGCAAGCTGTTTGTGTGCGGGGTCACCGACCTTTTCAGCAAGCGGGTGATGGGAGGGTCCATGCACCACCGACAGGATCGTTACAGGGTCACTCGTGCAGTTGAAATGGCGACGTGGCAACGCCAGGGTGACTGGCCAGTGATTTTGCATTCGGATCGCGGCTGTCAATTCACCAGCGGTGACTATCAGCGGTTTCTGAAGCATCGCACTCTCGTCTGCAGCATGAGCAGTGTCGGTCATTGTGGCGATAATGCCGCTTGTGAAGGAT
>CAJDTS010000050.1_pt1 | contig 12622 bp, 7 predicted proteins | sample 7389861 | NCBI WGS metagenome assembly CAJDTS01 (sample SAMEA7055659, study PRJEB34461) | soil metagenome | biome: terrestrial ecosystem; feature: Peninsula; material: soil | place: Antarctica | collected 2016 | reverse complement strand
CAACTATTGGGCGCAGCCGAACGTCACTCTGTCGCCGAGCGGTACGCGCATCCTCGTGCAGTCTGATTGGGGCAACGCTGACCCGAGCAAACCAGTGGTTGATCCGAACGCGATCAGCGATACCTACGTCATTACGCTACCGTCGTGTGGCGCCTGTTAGCGGTTGATGTCGTTGTTGGTTCTGCGTCGGCGGCGGGTTGCGTAAACGGTAATGGAGTTGGTCGAGTTTTCTCGGCGTTCGCCGAGGCGCTCGGGACGCACAGATGTGCCAGCACCGCGGCGTAAATCCAGAAAAATCCGTCGATCGCCGAGTCGATCATGTGGGTCCCGAACATGTTCACCACCAGCAGGCCGCAGACCATGGTCACGGCGCCCAGACCGATGATGCGGTCAATATCCAGTGTGGCCCGCCGGAATAGGCGTCGCCCCCGCAGCGCGAACGCGGCGATGATAATGAGCAGGCTGGCCAAGGCCGGTAAACCCATGTCCGAGCTGACGTACAAATACATGTTCTGGTTATCCGTCGCCTTGGTCGGCGACGATACGTAGTCTTCCGCGAGCCGGGGAAACTGATCGTATCCCTGGCCGAAGATTGGACTGTCTTCAGTCATTTTTACCGCCGCACCCCACAGCAACAGACGTTCTTCGGAGCTGCGATCGTAGTTGCCGCCGGCGGTTCGATCCTGGTAGGTCTGTGCAACGCGCGCCTGCATCGAATTCGGCATCAGCGACGGGACGAAGAAATACATCAAGGTCAGCGTCACCATCAGGAACGCAAACAGGCGCTTGCTTCGAAACCATGAAACGCCTACGGCTTCAGCCGCCAGCGCTATATAGGAGGCGCGCGAGAACGTGCCCAGCAGCACGCGCAGCGCAATCAGCAGTACCGGCGCCAGGCGCAGCGATTTCCACCGTGGAAAATAATACGCTGCGAAAGCCAACAGCGGCGCGATGGTGTAGATGATGAAAGCCGCGTATTCGTTGGGCTGCCCGACCGGGCCCAGCAGCCGCGATTTCTCGATCGAAGTATAGCCACGGCTGTCGAACCACTCCCTAAAGCCGTACAGATAGGAGATGGTCGCCGCAATCATCATGTAGACGACTACACGTCGCGCCATGTTCTTGTCGCGGATGAGGTTGACGAAAAGAAAAAACAGGATGAATTGATCGACAAACCCGCGCAGGGAAACAGTATAGTTCCAGATGAATTCGTTGAAGCCTACGTGTGCAATCGCAGTGAAGACCGACAGCAGCGAAAGGATCGCCCAGACCGTGACCATCCGTGTAAATGGCCTCGTGGTAAACACCGGGCGACTGTTTTTAAGGCAGGAACCGACCCACACGCCGATCATTAGCAGCTCGAGCACGTTGGTCCCGTTGAGCTTGGGGGCCAAGTCCGCTGCGTAGAGTCGGTTTAGCGGTAGGTAGATGATGGTCACCGCCAGCAGGCCTTCGGGTCCGTCGCGCAGGCTCGCCAGCACCATCAAGCCGAATACAGCGGCGAATCCGTACAGCGCCAGTTGCCCAAGCTGCAGATTGAACAGCGTCAGGCCGAGCACAAAGACCGCGGGAAACGCCAGCAGCCGCAGCGTTGCGCGCATCGGGGCGCCCGTCCAGTGATCCTGTGCGGCTTCTCCGTCCGGCGTAGGACCGGAATTGCGTCGGCTAGCCTTTGAGACGCGCATAAAGTTTGTGGTAGCGCTTGTTTCCGAGTAGTTGTCTGACCAGTCTCTTCAACTCGAATGCCAGTCTTGCGCGCAGCATGCGGGTCGGTCCCGCATTTGCATAGGCCAGCACTTGCGATGCGGTGGCACCCCGCCGGACGGCCATTCGCGGCAACACACATGCCGGTGCCGGCGACCCCGTGCGCAGCCATCCTACGCGGGATCCGTACAGCACCCGATACCCCGCTGCACGGGCGGCGCGTTCGCTGCGCGAGTCATGGCGGCCGCCCGGGAAGGACAGCTGGGTGATCGACCGACCCAGCGCGTCCTCCAAAAGACTGCGTGACTGGCTCAGTTCATTGGCCAGCTCGGTGTCCGACAGGTCGCTCAGGAAACGATGCGTATGACCGTGCCCTCCAACTGTCATGCCCGCCTGGCACAGCCGTTCGATCTGCTGCCAACTGCAGTATCCAGGACGCGCGTTGACGAAGCCGGTGGTGACGAAAAACACCGCGGTCAGGCCACGTTCGACGAGCAACGGCAGGGCCAGTTCGGTGTGACTGGCGTGGCCGTCGTCGAAGCTGAGCATGATTCCGGGCTCCAAATCATCACCAAGTTCCAGGCGGTGGGGATCGGCGATCGGGACCCCGCTCGCCTGCAGCAGATCGAGATGAGCGGCGAACTCTGCGGTAGAAAGCGCATAAGGCCGGTCTTCCGACGGAATCTCCTGCAGCCCGCGCTCGTCTTCATACAGCGCGTGATACATCAGAATGACGAGACGGTTCACGTTTTTTCCCATCGTGCGTTGACCCGGCCGGAGAGAAAACGCAGCAGGGCGATCACCGCCGCGCTGTTCATGTCGACGAAGGTGCGGGCAAAACTCACCAGACGGTTGGCGCCGGCGCTGTCACTGACGTATCCGAGCCCGGCGAGGGCGTAGAACAGGAGTTGCAACGCCAGCGCCGATTTATAAAGGATGCCGGGTGAAACCGCGCTCGCCAGCAGCAGGCTCAGCAGTGCGTAAGGCACTATCAGGCGGAACACCTTGTGCGAGATGAACTGGAACCACAGGCGGTTGTGCCGGGGCGAGAATAGCCAGGGGTGATGCGCGAATGATTGAAAATTTCCGGCCAGTGTCCTGATTTTGCGTTTTCGCTCGTCGGCCAGTTGTTCGTGCAGCGTGTCGATCACCTGCGCGCCCGATTCCAGCACCGTGCGCTTGCCGCGTCGTGTGATCTGCATAGGGATCTCGAAATCATCCAGCAGGGTGTCGGCGGGCAGGGGGGTGAAATCGCGAGTCCGGATCGCATACAGCGCGCCGCTGGCGCCGACGGTGGAATCGAAGCGACTCTCGGCCTTGCGGATCAACTTCTCGTAGCGCCAGTACAGGCCGATGCTGCGGCCGGTGGCCGACCCGGCCGGGCGATGGATCAGCTCGGCGCTGACCGCGCCGACTGCCGGATTGCGGAAATTCTCCATTAGCCGGCGCACGCTGGAGGCTTCCAGTTGCTGGCGTACATCGCAGAACACGACGAATTCGCTTTCGACATGTGGCATCGCGAAGTTGAGCGCGCGGGCCTTGCCGGCCCGATCCGGGTAGCCGACGGCGCGGACGCGCGGCAAAGCCTGCACGCTGTTGATGCTGCCATCGGTGGAGCCGTCGGAAACCAACAGAATCGCCAGCTTGTCGGGTGGGTAGTCCAGCGCGTGCAGGTTGGCGATCTTGGCGGGAAGCCGTTGCGCTTCGTTGTGGGCGGCCATGAGTACCGTGACCTGCGGCAGTTGCGAGTCCGCCAGCGTGCTCCGTGGCGGGATTCGCCGCAAGCACGACAGCCCGGTGATCAACAGCGGATAGCCGGCATAGACGTAGGCGACGAAACCGCCTGAAATCCAAAATATAGTCTGCGCGATGTCCATGGCCGTGATCGTTGTGGGATCAAACGCGTGTGGCGGCGCTACCGCTTACCTGACGCGCAGGCCGGGTTTCTCTCTCATCCGCCGTCCTGCGGGACTGGACCCGGAGCGCGTCGGCGGTAGCCATCAGTTCTTCGCACACCGCATCCAGAAACATCCGCTGTGCTATAAGGGAGGTGACCGCGTGATCGATGGGTTCGAGAAAGCGCTCGTCCAGGTTTCCGGACATATCCTGCAGGTGTAACGCAGCACGCGCCTGTCCGGGGTAGTTGGCGGCGCTAAAGTCATCGCCCGCATGTAGCAGCAGGACGCGGGTGCCATTGGCTGCAATTTGTCGCAATCCCAGCCCGATCTGATGACGGCTGGGTGGTGTGTCCGAATCCCACACTTGATTGCCGCTGTCCTGGGCAGTCGACGACGACAGCATCGACCGGCCGCGCCGCAGACCGGTGCGAAGGGTTCGCAGCAGGACTCGAGTCAATCGCGACCCTGCCGATAATCCGAAACCGTGGCGGCGCAACCGCAGCCAGAGATAGCGCAGACGGCTTTTGACGGTCGTGAAGGCGAAAGCGTCGTAGATCACGATCGCGGCAACGCGCGGATCGGTCTGGGCGGCCAAATAACTGGGCATGGCGCCGGAACAAAAGCCGAGCAGGGTGAAATGCTCCACCCCGGCTTGGCGCTGCAGGCAATCCATCGCCTGCCTCAGATCGGCGACCGACTGTTCGTTGAAATCCGCGCCGTTATCGGCATGCTGGCTGTCGCCGAAACCGTGCAGGTCGAAGCGGATGGTTGGAATGCCGTGTTCTGCAATGCGACGCGCCAGCTTGACGTTGATGCGATGCGGTCCGACACGGCCGACGACGCCGGAGTTGAACAGCACCAGCCCGAGCGGTGCCGACGGGACAGCGTCGGCGTCTGGTTGAGTAATGGTTCCTATCAGCGACCCCTGCGGGCCGAAGCGCAGTAATTGTTCACGCATCGACGGCGCACTCGGTCAGATTGTTGATCAACCGCTTGATCCAGTGCATCGGCACGATGGCCGTGTTCACTGCACTGTCGGTGGCCCAATCGATGTCGGAGTCGGCGTCGAATATCACCGTGTGCGCTTCGAGTGAGGGAATTTGTGCGAGAAGATCGGCTTTGAATCGCTGCGGCTGCGGGGTCAAGACCACAAGCCTCGATGCGTGCGTCTGTTTGAGAGCGGTATTGCTCAGCTGAGCCATTTGATCGCGGAATTGTGTGGTGAGCGGGAAACCCAGCGCTTCGCTGCCGGGCGAGGGCAGATTAAATGCGTGCAGCCGGGGATAAACGCTCCAGCGTGCATCGTAGGTTCGTGCCAAGGCGCGTTCGTTGGCGTCGGCCAAATGTGCAAGGTAAGCGGGTCCGTCGAGCACGGGATCAATCAGGCCGAGCAGCGTGGGCCTCTGCGGCAGGCTGGTGGATGCCAGTAGCGCAATCGTTGCCCCCAATCGCAGACCGATGCAGGATAGCTGCTGCGCTTTGCTGCGCTGGAGCAACCAGTCGGCGGCGAGCCGGGTGTCGGCGGTGGCGCCATCGAGGTCGAATGCCTCATCCTCACCGGCGGAATCGCCGCTGCCGTAGTAATCGAAACGCAGGACATGAAAGCCCGCCGCCGTCAGCCGATCACCCAACACGCGATACAGCCGCTGTGCACGGATCGCTTCCTGTCCGAACGGATTGCACAACAGCACGGCGTGCCGGCGCGTCGGCGCCGACGGTTCCAGATAACAGGCGAACATCTGATGGCCGTTGCGACCGATGTGCAGGGGCGTCAATGCGGCCAGCCACGGGCGCATGATGCGCCTTGCCGAAACTCCAGACCTGCAACGCCACCGATCATCGCCACGGCTGCAGCGCAGTCGGGTTGAAAATCGAACGAGACGACTTCAATCGCCGGTTGGTCGAGGTCGAGTTGTAGCCAGCGGCGCTGCCGATCCAGGCCCACGGTCAAATCGCGAGGCTCCCTGCTGAGCCCACAGCCGAGCGCCTTGAGGACGGCTTCTTTGCGAGTCCAGCCGTTCAGGAAGAATGCGTCGGCTACGGTGGGCTGCAATGACGACAGTACCTGTAGTTCCTGCGGCGACAGCACCTGCGCCGCCAACCCGGGCTCTGCGACGCCTGGCCGCAGCATTTCGATATCGACGCCGACCTCGTGGCCGCTGCTCAGGGCAAGTAAGGCGTAATCTCCTGAATGACTGAGGTTGAAGCACAACTCCGCGGTGCCGCGACTGTGCTGCTGCGACAGAGCGGGTTTGCCGTGCGGGCCGGCAAAAAAATGTAGAACGTCAGGCGATTGATCGAGGTATGCGCCGAGAACCTGCCGCATTTGCATGTGCGCGCTGAGATAGCGACGACGGTCGTGTGCAAAGACCAAACGTGCAGCACGGCTACGCTCGTCGGCGTCCAGGATGCTCTCGGCGTCGGACGTCGGCAGGCTGATGTCGAGGCACCACAGGTGAATGTTACGCGAGCGAGGCCAGACGGGAGGCCGGGTGCGATCAATCCCGCGTGCCGGTGCGGCGAAGGTAGTCACGGAGTGAGCGGGCCGGGTTGTTATCGGCACCTGTGCCACTGCGGTGTGAGGTTGCATCAACGGTTCGCTCCGGTGTCGTCGTTGCGGCTCAGGCGGCCCAGCAGCCTGCGCATCAGACCCGCCTTGGACGTGCTCTGCGGCGTGGCTTGATCGTATGCGCGGGCAAGCTGTTCCAAGGATTCCAGCACGAAGGCCTGCGTGCGGATGGATTTGCCGGTGATTGCGTGCATGCCTGCCATCACTCGCCGCGTCGACAGGGAATCCCCGCCGAGGTCGAAGTAATTGTCCTGCGGTGTAATCTGCCCGGGTTCGAGACCCAGCAATGGCGCCCAGATGTCGATCATCGTTTGCTCGGTCGGGGTCAGCGCGCGCTGTGCCGCATCATGCCCATCAGTGCGGACGGCTGTGCCTAAAGGGGCGTGAGTGGCCGGGGCGACGGCCAGATTTCGCAGGGCATGCCGGCCGTCGGCGTCGATGTTATTGAGCAGGCTGCCCAGGGTCTGCTGCGGCTCGGCGACTGCGCGCTGCAGCAGTGCCAGATAGCAGCTGTGCAGATGCCTGGCGGTCTGCTCGGTGTAGATGTCGGCGTTGTAGGTGAAACCGCCTTCGAGGCCCTGTGGCGTCTCCATCAGCCACAATCCCAGATCTTCGGTGGCGCCTTGTTGGAAGATCGGGATGTTGGTTTGACGCAAGGGTCCCCACTGGCGCTCGCGTTCGCGCGCGTCCTGGAACGAGAAAAGCACCTGGTAGAGACCGGCCTGCGGTGAACGACTGCGCGCCTGTGTTTCCTCGACCAGGCATTCGAACGGCACGTCTTCGTACTGCAGCAGATCCAGCAGGCTGCGCTTGAAGCCGGCAAAATAGGTGGCGAGGCTGTGGCTGCGCTCGATGTCCAGGTGCAGCGTCAGCAGGTTGTTGAAAAATCCCATGACTGGCTCGACCTCAATGGTCAGCCGTGCGCGCACCGGCATGCCGACAATGATCGAATTGTGACCGGCGAGATCAGCCATCATCGCGCCGTAGAGGGCCATGGTGAGCATGTTCAGGGTTAGGTTGGCGTCGCGCGCAAGCTGGCGCAGACGCTCAGTCGTGGCGCGGTCGATGCTGACCAGTTCGGTGGCGCCGAGGCCGCTCATGCCGGGCCCGCGCGGGCGATCCGTGCCCAGGGCCTGCGGTGGCTCCTGCTTTTCAACACGGCGGTTCCAGTCTTTCAGCAGCTGTTTGAACGTCGGGCTGTGGATCCATTGCGCCTGCCAGTCGGCGTAGTCGGCATAGCTGACCGGTAGTGGCGGCAGGCGACTCGGCGTGGTCGAACCGTCTCCACCCAACGCGGCGGCCAGTTCCGAGTAGAGCAGGTCGAAGGACCATCCGTCCCAGATGATGTGATGTGGCATGAACAGAAACACGTGCTCATCATCGGCGAGCCGGTACAGGGCCGCGCGCCACAGCGGCGCCTGTCGGATGTCGATGGGTGTGTCGATAATGCTGCGCATGCGTCGCGTCAGTTCGACTTCACGTGCGGCGTCGGCGAGGCTGCTCAGGTCTTCGACCTGCAGCGCCATCTCGACGCCGTCGACCACGCGCTGAACGTGGACGCCATCGAGTGTGACGATCATGGTGCGCAATATGGGCTGGCGCTGCACCACCTCCGCGAAGGCGCGAGTGAACGCCGGAATGTCCATGCGACCCGCCAGCCGGTGCGCCGACGGTGCATTGTAGGTGACGCGTCCAGGGTGCAGTTCCTCGAGGAAGGCAATGCGCTCCTGCTGGGTCGTCAGCGGTGCGGCGCGGTGGTCCGGCTGATGCTGTATCGGCGGACGGCGCGGCCCGCCGTCGGAGCGACTGCGCTGGGCGACGCCTGCCAGTTTTTCCGCCGATGGCGCCTCGAATACCGCACGCAAAGGCATCTGGAGATCGAGCGTCTGATTCAGCCGTGCGATCAGTTTCGCCGCCAGTAGCGAATGTCCACCGAGGCCAAAGAAGTCGTCGTGGATGCTCAACGACGGTAGCCGCAGCACCTCTTCCATCGCTGCCAGCACCGCGGCTTCGACGTCGTTGCGTGGTGCCACGCGCGCCATTGGGCCGGCAGACCGCAGTGTCGAGGGCGCCGGCAGTGCGCGGCGGTCGAGCTTGCCGCTGGACAGCAGCGGGATGCGCTCCAGCGCCATGATCGACTGCGGGACCATGAAGTCGGGCAGTTGTTGGCGCAGCCGTTCGCGTAGGGCGTCGACATCCACCGCACCGCTGCGGCCGACGACGTAAGCCACCAGACGGATGTCTCCGGGAACGTCTTCGCGGGTGACTGCCACAGCGTTGGCAACGCCGTCTGCCGCCAGCAGGCGGGTCTCGATCTCACCGAGTTCGATGCGGTAGCCGCGCAGCTTGACCTGGTGGTCCGAGCGGCCGAGATATTCCAGTGCGCCGTCTGCACGCCAGCGCGCGATGTCGCCGGTCTTGTAGAGCCTGCCGTCCGCATCGAACGGATCGACGATGAAGCGTTCCGCAGTCAGCTCGGGGCGCGCGACGTAGCCCAGTCCGACCTGTACGCCGCCGATGTAGAGATCGCCGGCGACGCCGATCGGCAGCGGGCGCAGTGTGTGGTCCAGCACGTGCAGGCGGGTGTTGGCGATGGGGGCGCCGATCGGCACGGTGCCCGACTGCGCGCCGGGCTGGCAGTCCCAGGCGCTGACATCCACCGCCGCCTCGGTCGGCCCGTACAGATTCGCCAGCCGGGTGTTCGGCAGCAGGTGGAAAAATTTCTCCACCAGGTCCGGCGCCAGCGCCTCGCCCGAGCACAGCACCTGGCGCAAGCCGTTGCAGCTGGCGGCGGCAGGCTCTTCGAGGAAAAAGCGCAGCATCGAAGGCACGAAATGCATCACGTCGACGCGCTCGCGCTGGACCAGTTCGGCCAGGTAGGCGCTGTCGCGGTGACCGTCGGGGCGGGCGATGACCATCGTCGCGCCCGTTACCAGCGGCCAGAAGAACTCCCACACCGACACATCGAAGCTGAACGGCGTCTTCTGCAGCACCCGTTCGCCAGGCTGGAGCTGGTAACGCGCCTGCATCCACAGCAGGCGATTGACGATGCCGCGGTGCGCATTGATCGCACCCTTGGGACGACCGGTGGAACCGGAGGTGAAGATGACGTAGGCCGGGTCTGCGGCCGTTCCCAGCAGATCCACGGACGGCATCGCATCGGTGTCAGTATCGTCAACGGTGGATTCGGTGTTGTCGATGAACAGGGTTTCGCAAGCCGCCGGAAGCGTCGTGGCGATGCGCTTGTGCAGCGTCGCTTGGGTGATCAGCAGTGCCAGCGCGGCGTCCTCAGCCATTCCCGCAAGCCGTTCGGCGGGCAGGTCCGGGTCCAGCGGCACGTAGGCGCCGCCGCTGTAGATGATGCCCACCAGGGCCACTATCAGATCGAGACTGCGCGGCAGGTACAGGCCGACCCGCTGTCCGGGGCCCGCGCCGCGGCTGCGCAGCTCCAGCGCTAGACGGCGCGCGCGCCGATCCAGTTCGGCGTAACTCAGCGCCTGTCCTTCGAATACCAGCGCCTGCGCATCGGCGTGCTGGCGCAGACTGGCCGCCAGCAGATCCGACAGACGCTGACCGGCCGGATAGGGGCGGGCGGTGTCGTTCCACTGGCGCAGCAGGGCCTGCTCGGTCACGGTCGGTGCGAGGGCCTCAGCCAGCGACATGTCGGGCGTGGCGGCGGCGCGCTGCAGCGCCTCTTCGAACAGGGCCAGCCAGCGGCGTACCGTGGCCTGATCGAACAGCTCGGTTTTATACTGGCATTCGAGCAGCAGACCATCGGGATCCGGTGTGGCGTTGAGGTAGAGCTCGAAGTTCTCGGCGCCACGCGGATTGGAGGTCAGTTCTGCCTGCAATCCCGCGGCTGCAAAGATAGCCGGATCGATCCGCGAGTCGAGGTTGAACAGCACCGGGACCAATGGCATGCGTCCGGGTTGGCGTTCGAACTGCAGGTGCTTGAGCAGAGCGCCGAAGGACAGGCCTTGATGGTCCTGGGCGTCGAGCATGGCGCCGCGCGCTTGTGCGATGAGGTCTGCGACGGAAGCATCGAGATTGGTCTTCAGGCGGATCGGCAGCAGACTGACACAATGGCCCACCAACGACGGCAATCCCTCGGCCGCTTGCGCGGCGGCGGAGATGCCGACGACCACATCGGATTGACCGGACAACCGCGCGATCAGACCAGCGTACACCGCATACAGTGTGACGAACAGGCTGGCGCCTTGGCGCTTGGCCAGCTTGCGCACGGCCTCGAGCGTCGCAGCGCTGAGCCGGTAGTCCTCGCGGGCAGCGGCGAAGCTGCGCACGGAGCTTCGAGGGCGGTCGGTGGGCAGGTCGAGCTGCGGGACGGCGTCGGCATAGACCGACAGCCAGTAGCGCAGATCGCCCTCGGCGGTGGCGGTGTGCTCGGCATCGTGCAGGGCCAGCGCGTAGTCGCCATAGCTGGTGATTGAGGTCTGATCGGCGCCGTCGGCGGCGGCGCACAGTTGCGCCAGTTCGTTGACTAGTACACCGAACGACCAGCCATCGCAGATGATGTGATGCGCGGTGAGAATCAGCACCGACTCGGCTGGATCGAACTGCACAATCTGCGCCCGCAGCAAGGGGCCGCGTTCGAGATCGAATGGGGTGTTGACCTGCTCCTGCGCGATCTGACGAATGGCGTCGACGCGCTGTGCAGACGTGACGGCATCAACGGTGGCCAGCGGCACCGTCAGCGTCAGGCGGTCGGCGATGAACAGGTACTGGCCATCGGCGCCGAGCGTCGCGCGCAGGGCGTCGTGGCGGTCGGCCAGGCTCTGCATCGCCGCCTGCAGACGGGCTGGGTCCAGCGCACCGCGCAGGCGCAGGCTGATCGATTCGTTGTAGGCCAGCGTGGCATCGCCGCCGAGCTGGCAGGCCAGCCAGATCTCGCGTTGCGCTTCGGTGGCGGGTACCACACGCGCCAGCGCGCTGGCGTCGGCAAACGGATCGTAGTCCACGGCGATCGGTGGCGTGGGTTCGCGGTTATTGCTCATCAATTGACCTTCAAGTACTTGCCCGGGATGTCCGGGTTGGGGACGTACCAAGCGGGTTTACCGCTGGCGTCCTTGCCCAGACGTGCGCCGGGGATCGGCGGTTTGGCGGTGTCGAACGAGGTGGTGACGGCGGAGATGCGACGCGGCAGCAGGTCGGATTCCTGCAGTTCGCGGACCGAGTCCTTGAAGACGTCGATAATCTGCCTGATGTCGGCTGCGCTGTGCGCTGTGGTCATGAAACACGGAAAATTGTCGAGGATGTGGATGCCGCGGCTGCGCATCATCGCGAACAGCAGATCCTGCAGCGGGTGGTCTTCCAGCCAAGCTACTCGCCATAGGGATGCAAAATACCGGATTTCGATGGGTGCACCAACCTCCCGGCAGAAATCGCTGAGTTCGGTCGCCATCGCCTCGGTCTTGGCGTTCAGGTCCTGCTGTAGCGCGGCGCCCCTTTGCTTGAGGTGCGTGAGACTGGCGTGGGCGGCGGCCAGCGCCAGCGGGTGGCGCACGAACGTTCCGGCGAAATAAGTCACGCCGACGGTAGGAATGGAATCGTCGCCATACTGCCAAGCCCCGCCGTCGAGCGCATCCATGTAAGTGCGCAGGCCGGCGACGACACCTATCGGCATGCCGCCGCCGATGACTTTGCCGTAGGTCGCCAGGTCGGCTCGTATTCCGAACAACTCCTGCACCCCGCCCGGCGCCGAGCGGAAGCCGGTGATCACTTCGTCGAAAATCAGGCAGGTGCCGCTCGCGGAGGTGATGTCGCGGACTTCCCGGAGGAATTCCACCGGTTGGAAATCGGGCCGGCGGCTCTGCACCGGTTCCACCAGCACCGCGGCCAGATCGTCGGCGTTGGCGCGAATGAATTCGAGTGATTCCGGAGTGCCGTAATCCAGCACGCGGATTTCGCCAAACATGCCGCGCATGATGCCGGGCGCGGCGGGGATGCCTTTGTGGGCGCGTCCCGAGCGCACCACCACTTCGTCGAAGGTGCCGTGATAAGAGCCCGCGAACGAAACAATGGTGCTGCGACCAGTGACGGTACGGGCGATGCGCAGTGCCGCCATCACCGCTTCCGACCCGGTATTGCAGAGTGCAGCGCGATCAAAGCCGGTGAGTTCGCAGACCATCTGCGCGATCTCGCCGGCCAGCGGATGTTGCGGGCCGATTTCATAGCCGTCTTCGATCTGCTGCCGCACCGCCTCCAGCACGAAATCCGGTTGCCAGCCGAACAGATTCATGCCGAATCCGCTGAGCACGTCGATATATTCGTTGCCGTCCAGATCCCACATGTGCGAGCCTTTGCTGCGCTCGATGACGATCTGATAGACGATTTCCTTGATCGTCGGCCGGAAGCCGTTGACCACGCGCGGGTCCGCCAAGTGTGAACGATGCTGCTCGGTGTACTCGCGGCTCTTGCGGGTGCGCTCCACATA
>CAJDTS010000049.1_pt1 | contig 12633 bp, 10 predicted proteins | sample 7389861 | NCBI WGS metagenome assembly CAJDTS01 (sample SAMEA7055659, study PRJEB34461) | soil metagenome | biome: terrestrial ecosystem; feature: Peninsula; material: soil | place: Antarctica | collected 2016 | reverse complement strand
AGTGCAGGCGGCAACTTACCCTTGGCGATCCAGACCTGCCCGAAGCCGATCAGGTTGGCATAGATCAGATAGACGAGGATGCCGACGACGATCTTGCTGTAGCGTCCCTGACGCGGTCGCAGATGAGACAGCGGTAACGCCAACAGGACCAGAATCAGAACCGACAGCGGTGCGGCGATGCGTGACTGCAACTCGGCGCGATCGGCCGGATCGTTGCTGTTCAGCAGGCTCGCCGTCGTCGCCAATTGATGCTGACTGTTTACGTAGCGAAACGGCGGTGGCGACAGCCGTAGATTCAGCGACTTGAACTGTAAGATATCGAAACCCGCAGTGCCCGGCACCCCTGCGTAACGATAACCGTCGTGCAAGGTCACGATGCGGTCGCCGCTGGTCGGGTCCAGGCCCTGCGTGCCGTTGGCAGCGATGATCGTGCTCTCATTATCATCACGGTCGCGAAGTTGGGTAAAGACTTGGCCGAGTTTCGCTCCACTGGAACTGACGCTGGCGGTATAAAACACCGCACGCCCACCATCCAGCGGTTGAAACTTGCCCGGATCGAACGGCGCGAATTGCAATAACTGTCTGGAGTGCTTGACCAGATAATCGGCCTGTCGCCCAGCCCAGGGACCGATCTGGAACGACAGTGCTGCCGTCCCCGTCGCCAACAGCAGCGCCAGCAACACAATGGGCCGATACAATCCACCGAGGCTCACGCCGCAGCCTGCCATCGCCGCGATCTCGTTGTCGCTGTAGAGGCGACCCAGCGCCAGCATCACTGCAAGTAGCAAGGATACCGGCATCAGAATCATCAAATAACGCAGACTGGACAGCAGCGCCACCTGCACCAGCAGATCCGCCGGAATCTGCCCCTTGGCGGCAAAATTGAGCACACTCGCAAAGCGGGTCGCCACCATGATAATCAGCAACGTCGATGCCACCGCCAGCCAGGCCAACGCCGTCTCACGCAGCAGATAGCGGCTGAGAATCACGTTGAGAGCTTCATTGCAACGGGCACTGAATCGGTACGGGTCCGATTCATCGAACCCCGCCCGGACGATTATTCGAAGATTTTGGAACGTCAGCGTTCAAAACGCATTCGACTACCGGTTTTGTATATTTTGATGAATGATCTACCATACTCTCGATTTATCTCTCAACGCCGTTCCGATTTCACCCATCGTAAAGCGATGCCAAAGCCCCTGCGTCGGAAGCGTCGACGGTTCGGATACTCACGATTTTAATACAAATTATCAAAACTGATCCATAAGGAACGACTGACCCATGCAATATTTTGTCAAGAGCGGAAATCCTGAAAAACAACGAGTCGCCTGCGTCGTGGTCGGAGTATTTGATCGCCGCAGCCCGACCGAAGCCGCGCAAACCATCGATAGCATGTCTGCGGGCGCTATCGCCTGCATCATGCGCCGCGGGGATATGGACGGCAAGCTCGGCAAGACTCTGGTGCTGCACAATCTGTCCGGCGTGTTCTGCGACCGCGTGTTGCTGGTTGGCCTGGGCCGCGAGCGCGATTTCGACGAAGCGGCATTTCGCAAGGCGCAGACAGCGGCGGCCAAAGCACTGACCGCCACCGGCTCCATCGACGCGGTCAGCTATCTGACGCATCTGCCGATCAAGGGTCACGATTACCGCTGGAATGTACAGCAAGCCGTACTGGCCTCGGAAAATGCATTTTATCGCTTCGATGACTGCCGCGGCGAAAAAGCACGCGCGGAACTGCATACGCCCAAGCTCGAACGCTACACTTTCGATGTCCCCCGCCGCTCCGACCTACCCGCCGGCGAGCGCGGACTGGCGGAGTCGCTCGCTATCGGCCGCGGCACTGATCTGGCCAAAAATCTGGCCAATTTGCCCGGCAATATCTGCACACCGAGTTACCTCGCGGGGCAGGCGCAGAAACTGGCCAAACAATACCCTATCAAAACCAAAGTGCTTGAAGAAGCACAGATGCGCGAACTCGGCATGGGCGCGTTGCTGGCCGTCTCCAGCGGCAGCCGCGAACCGGCCAAGCTGCTGGTGATGGAATACATGCACGGCGCCAAGGGCGCCAAACCGATCGTGCTGGTCGGCAAGGGCCTGACCTTCGATGCCGGCGGCATTAGCATCAAGCCGTCCAGCGCCATGGACGAGATGAAGTTCGATATGTGCGGCGGCGCCTCAGTGCTCGGCGCACTGGCGGCGGCCGCGGAACTGAAACTGCCGCTCAACATCGTCGGCGTGGTGCCGACCTCCGAAAACCTGCCCGACGGCGCCGCAGTCAAGCCTGGTGACATCGTCACCACCATGGCCGGCCTCACCGTCGAGGTCCTCAACACTGACGCCGAAGGCCGCCTGATCCTGTGCGACGCGCTCGCCTACGTCGGTGAGCACTACGATCCCGCGGCCTGCATCGACATGGCGACCTTAACCGGCGCCTGTGTAGTGGCGCTGGGCAGTCACGCCAGCGGTCTGTTCAGTAACCAGTCGGGACTGGCCCGGCAACTGCTGGCGGCCGGCGATCAGATCGGCGACCGCGCCTGGGAGATGCCGCTGTGGCCCGAATACGACGCGCAGCTCAAGAGCGAATTCGCCGACATCGCCAACATCGCCACCATCGGCGCGCGCGAAGCCGGCGCCATCACCGCCGCCAGCTTCCTCAGCCGCTTTACCAAAAAGCTGCGCTGGGCGCATCTGGATATCGCCGGCACCGCCTGGAAAGGCAAGGCCGCCACTGGCCGTCCGGTGCCGCTGCTGGTGCAGTATCTGCTCAACGTTGTCGCCAGACAGCAAGACTGAACGTCAGTGGCTACTCTCCTGCCGGGGCGGACGGGTGGCGTATGGGTTCGTTCAGCGGCCGTATGGTTGGGCCGTGCGACACTGTTCAACGTTGACTCCCATCCCGGGGGCCAGACAATAAAGGTGTAGACGCCAAACAAATTACTAGGAGAAAAATAATGCTCAGCTACGCAGTCGTATTTTTCATCATCGCACTGATCGCTGGCGTACTCGGTTTCGGCGGTATCGCCGGTTCCGCAGTCGGCATCGCCAAGATTCTGTTTCTGGTGTTCCTGGTGCTGTTCATCATTTCCCTGGTTTTCAGGGGCCGTCCCCCCTCGGTCTGAATATCCCCAGCGCTACACGTCAGACAGTCTTACGGTCCTTCCCCCGGAAGGACTCCCGACAACTTGAACAAGGAGATTCATATGTCCCAACATAAATCCCTCACTCCACTTCGAATCGGTTTGATTGCAGCGGCAGCTGCCATGATGATCGGCGGCACCGCCGTTGCGCAGGCTACGCCGGCGCAGGTTGCCGACAGCAGCGACAGCGTCGGTGCCGCAATCGGCGACACTGCGATCACGACCAAGGTCAAGGCCAAGTTCCTCACTGACAAACGGCTCAAGGGCTCGGACATCAGCGTCGAAACCAATAACGGCGTGGTCAAGCTGACCGGTAAGGCGCCCAGCGCCTCCGCCAAGGACGCAGCGGGCGATCTGGCCAGCAACGTCTCCGGCGTCAAGACCGTGGACAACAACATCAAGGCGCCTTCGGTCCTGACCTCAGCCAAGAAGGGCGTCAAGAGCGCGGCCAGTGACGTCGGGCAAGCCACGTCGGATACCTGGATCACCACCAAGGTGAAGTCCAGCATGATGACCGACAGCCAGCTCAAGGGCGACGTCGACGTTTCCACCGACCATGGCGTCGTCGTCCTCACCGGCACGGTGCCCAGCGATGCCTCACGCGAGCGTGCGGTAGCGCTGGCGAAGCAGACCAAGGGTGTCAAGAGCGTCAATGACGACGGTCTGAAAATCGGCAACTCGGACTGATCCGGCGGCTGACGCAAGCACGCCGGCAGACAACCATCGCATTTCACTCCGGCAATCGCCGGACTCATCCATCAATCTGGAGTAAATTCAATGGACAACAACGTCATACAAGGCAAATGGAAGCAAATCAGTGGCACCCTCAAAGCGAAATGGGGCGAGCTGACCGACGACGACCTCAAGCAAGCCGAAGGCAACAAGGAGTATCTGATCGGCAAATTGCAGGAGAAATACGGTTTAACCAAGGAGAAAGCTGCGGATGAGCTGAAGGATATTTTCGGCTGAACGGAAGCTACATCTTCAACATTCTCAGGACGGAGCGAGCGACCGGCGCTCCGTTTTTTCATCCCGTTTTTTGTCGCGTCGCGGTGCAGCAGCAACTGGCTGCTGCGTATGTCTTGATACCGGTTCGCAGAAACAGCTTCCAGTCGGTCGCCCGCTTGCGTATCCTCTGACGTAGTGCCGCTGTCGACCTCCCATAGATGACCCGAGTCGATTTCTATATCCTGCCCGAACAGGCGTCGACGGTGGCCGATCCGCTGGCGTTGATCTGCCGCCTGTGCGACAAGGCCGCGACAGCACGACAATCCATCTACATCTACGCCCCCGATGCGGCGACAGGCGATGTGCTGGACGGAATGTTATGGAGCTTCCGCCAAGGCAGCTTCATTACGCACGAACGCTGGGCCAATGACATCACTCTTGTTCAACCTCTGCCGGCCGTACTGATCGGCGCCAATCCACCGCCCGACTCGCACCAGCAGGTGATGATCAACCTCGGCAGTGAGGTACCCTCGTTTTTCAGCCGTTTTGAACGCGTGCTTGAATTGGTGCACGGCGACGCGGAGGAACGGGCGCGCAGCCGGGTTCGCTACAAGTTCTACCGCGACCGCGGTTATGCGCTGCAGACGCACGAACTGACGCCTGCGGCAAGCGTGCGCTAATCTTCACCCAAAACGAGTAGTCGGCATGAACCTGAACAAGCAACACGGCGTCAAGATGACAGTAGCCTGGCTGGTGCCACTGCTGCTGCAGGGCTGCGCCCTGTTGTCACCGTCGGTGGCCGACAGCGGTCGCGACCAGATCAACAGCCATATCCACACCGGCATGACCATGAGCGACGCCCGCACCGAGCTGGAATCGATGCACTACATCTGCCATACCGGAACCACGGCCTATGTTGACGAGGACGGCAACGAGCACTCGGTCGATGCTCCCTTCGCGGTTTGCGACAAACGTCCGGGAACCCTCAGCTTTGTCTGTAACGTACGGACGCAGGTGACGCTGATTCCAGACGGTGATCGCGTGCGCAGCGTGCAGATCGCCGAGGCTCCATCCTGCATCAAGCAGTAGAATAAGGGGTTTGTTGCCGATCCGGTGTCTTCGGACCGGCTCCGGAATCGCCACCGACTTGCAATCAGACATGGAAAAAACCTTCGATCCGGCGGCCGTCGAGGCGCGTTGGCGTGATCTGTGGGCCGAACGCGGCTGGTTTGCGCCGCAAGGCGACGGCACGCCCTACTCGATCACGATCCCGCCGCCCAACGTCACCGGGACCCTGCATATGGGGCATGCTTTCCAGCACACGGTGATGGACGCGTTAACGCGCTACCACCGCATGAAGGGCGATCGCACGCTGTGGCAGCCGGGCACCGATCACGCCGGCATTGCCACGCAGATGGTGGTGGAGCGCAACCTCAAGCGCGAGGGTGAATCACGGCTGGCGCTGGGCCGGGACAAGTTCATCGACAAGATCTGGGAGTGGAAGCACTACTCGGCCGGCACCATTAGCAGCCAGATCCGGCGCATGGGCAGTTCGGTGGACTGGAGCCGCGAGCGCTTCACCATGGACGCAGGCTACGAGAAGGCGGTGATCGAGCATTTCGTGCGCCTGCACGAGGCCGGATTGATCTACCGCGGCAAACGATTGGTCAACTGGGACCCGGTTTTGCAGACCGCGATCTCCGATCTAGAAGTGGTGCAGGAGGAAGAGAACGGCAAGCTCTGGCATCTACGCTATCCGTTGGCTGGCGGCGCAAAAACCGCCGACGGCAAGGATTACATCGTCGTCGCCACTACCCGGCCGGAAACCATGCTGGGTGATGCCGCCGTGGCCGTGCATCCAGAGGACGAGCGCTACCGCGACCTGATCGGCAAGCGCGTGATGCTGCCGCTGTGCGAGCGTGAGATCCCGATCATCGGCGACGATTACGTCGACCGCGAGTTCGGCTCCGGTGCAGTCAAGATCACGCCGGCGCACGACTTCAACGACTACGCGATGGGTCAGCGGCACGGACTGCCGCTGTTCAATATCCTCACCGCCGATGCAAAGATTATTGACCCTGAGGGTAAACAGGACGATTGGCTAGATTGGCTTGCTAGCGACATCCCTCAAGCCTATCGCGGCCTCGACCGCTACGACGCCCGCAAGCAGATCATCGCCGACCTCGAAGCCCGCAATCTGGTCGAGAAAATCGAAGACCACAAGCTCAAAGTGCCGCGCGGCGACCGCACCGGCGCGGTGCTGGAGCCTTATCTCACCGACCAGTGGTTCGTCGATCTCACCCGCAAGCAACTCGACGACGGGCGCCTCGGCGGCTGGACTGCCATCACCGAACCCGCAATCCGCGCCGTCGAAGACAGCCGCGTGCGCTTCGTGCCGGACAACTGGAAGAGCACCTATTTCCACTGGCTCAACAACATTCAGGACTGGTGCATCAGCCGCCAGTTGTGGTGGGGCCATCGCATCCCGGCGTGGTATGACGCCTACGGCAATATCTACGTCGGCCGGGATGAAGCCGAGGTGCGCTCCCAAAACAGCTTGGGCGCGGATATCGCACTCAAACAGGACGAAGACGTCTTCGACACCTGGTTCTCGTCAGACATCTGGCCACTGGCGACACTGGGCTGGCCCGACGCCACGCCCGAGTTCAAGGCCTTCTACCCTACCAACGTATTGGTCACCGGCTTCGACATCATCTTTTTCTGGGTCGCCCGCATGGTGATGATGGGGCTGTATTTCACCGGCGAAGTGCCGTTCCACGAAGTCTTCATGACCGGCCTGGTGCGCGATCCCGAAGGCAACAAGATGAGCAAATCCAAAGGCAATGTGCTGGACCCGCTCGACGTGGTTGACGGCATTACGCTCGACGCATTGGTCGAAAAACGTACCACCGGCCTGATGCAGCCCGAACTGGCGCCGAAGATCGCAGCCAAGACGAAAAAGGACTATCCGCACGGCATCGCGCCAGTGGGCGTGGACGCCTTGCGCTTCACCTTCGCCTCACTGGCCACCAATGGCCGCGACATCCGCTTCGACGCCGGCCGTGCTGAGGGTTATCGCAACTTCTGCAACAAACTGTGGAACGCTTCGCGGTTTGTGTTGATGAATTGCGAAGATCAGGATTGCGGCCTGGACTCAGGCGCCGAAATCAGTTTGAGCGAAGCTGATCGCTGGATTATCTCAAGCCTGCAACGGGTCGAGGCAGACGCCGTGCAGCACTTCGCCGACTACCGCTTCGACCTGCTGGCCAAATCACTCTACGAATTCGTCTGGAACGAGTACTGCGACTGGTATCTGGAGCTATCTAAGCCAGCCTTGCAGCAGGGTGACGCCCGTGCGCAGCGCAGCACACGCCACACGCTGGTACGCATGTTGGAAACCATCCTGCGATTGCTGCATCCGCTGATGCCGTTCATCACCGAAGAAATCTGGCAACGCGTCGCACCATTGGCCGGCCGCACTGGCGAAACGCTGATGCTGCAACCCTACCCCGTCGCTCAAACCGCAAATATCGACACGGCGGCCGAGGCCGACGTCGAATGGTTGAAAGACTTCATCCTCGGCGTGCGCCAGATTCGCGGCGAGCTGAACATTCCGCCCGGCAAGCCGCTGCCTGTGTTGTTGCAACACGCTGGCGACGCCGACTGCGAACGGCTGCATCGGTTAGAGCGCTCAATCACTTTTCTCGCCCGCGTCGAGACCCCGCGCATCCTCACCGCCGATGAGGCAGCACCGCAATCGGCGGCGGCACTACTCGGCAACATGCAGATTCTGGTCCCGATGGCCGGACTGATCGACAAGGATGCCGAGCTGCAGCGGCTGGCCAAGGTCATCGCCAAGCTGGAAGGCGATCTGCACAAAAATCAGACGCGGCTGTCCAGTGAGAAATTCGTCAACGGCGCACCCGCGGCGGTCGTGCAGAAAGAACGCGGGCGAGTCGCCCAGCAGCAGATGGAACTGGACACGTTGCGTCAACAACAGGAACGCGTACACGCACTCTGATTCCTCACACGGACCACACCCTTGAATATCACCATTTTCGGTTCCGGCTATGTCGGACTGGTCACCGCGGCCTGCTTTGCCGACATCGGTAACACCGTCATCTGCGTCGACATCGATGCGCGCAAAGTCGAACGCCTGCTCAACGGCGACGTTCCCATTTTCGAGCCGGGGCTGAGCGATCTGGTGCGCAGAAATACCGAAGACGGTCGCTTGCGATTCACCACCGACGCTGCTGAAGGCGTTGCGCACGGCCAGTTCCAGTTCATCGCCGTCGGCACCCCGCCCAACGAGGACGGCTCGGCCGACCTGCAACACGTGCTGACCGTGGCCGACACCATCGGTCGGCACATGACCGAACACCGCGTCATCATCAGCAAATCCACCGTGCCCGTCGGCACCGCCGACCGCGTGCGTGAAGCCGTGGCCCAGGCGCTAGCAGCGCGCGGCGCGCAGGTGGAATTCGATATCGTCTCCAACCCGGAATTTCTTAAGGAAGGCGACGCGATCAACGATTTCAACAAGCCCGACCGCATCATCGTCGGCGCCGACAGCGAACGCGCCAGCGAGTTGATGCACGCCATCTACGCGCCGTTCAACCGCAACCACGACCGCGTGATGGTGATGGACCTGCGCTCGGCCGAGCTGACCAAGTACGCCGCCAACGCCATGCTGGCAACCAAGATCAGCTTCATGAACGAGTTGGCCAACCTGGCCGAGACCCTCGGCGCCGACATCGAGCAGGTCCGTGTCGGCATCGGCGCCGATCCGCGCATCGGTTATCACTTCATCTATCCGGGCTGCGGCTACGGCGGCTCGTGCTTCCCCAAAGACGTCAAGGCGTTGATCCACAGCGCCGCCGACAGCCGCTTTGACGCCGCCATCCTCAAGGCGGTGGAGCAAGTCAACAACGCGCAGAAAGACCTGCTATTCCGCAAGATCCAGGGTCACTTCGGCGATCTCCGCGGCCGCACCATCGCGCTGTGGGGACTGGCGTTCAAGCCGCGCACCGACGACATGCGCGAAGCGCCCGCGCGCAATCTGATGGAAGCGGTGTGGGCCGCTGGCGGCTGCATTCGCGCCTACGATCCGGTGGCGATGGACGAGGCGCGCCGCATCTACGGCGAACGCGCCGATCTTGAATTGGTGGAGTCGCCGCTGGCGGCGCTGGAAGGCGCCGACGCGCTGGCCATCGCCACCGAATGGCGCGTATTCCAGAGTCCGGATTTCGTGCGCATCAAACAGCTGTTGAAACAACCGCTGATTTTCGACGGCCGCAATCTCTACGACCCCGAACGCCTGCGCGCGGCCGGCTTCCGCTATTTCGCCATCGGTCGGCCAGCGCTCGAACCGGCATCGCGTTAAACCGACACGCGGTGAGCTTCGCCCACCCCTATTTGGCGCTACGCGACCTGACGCGCGAGGCTGCACCCAATCGTTGGGACGTGGTGGCGTTCGCGCTGGTGTTCGGTGGCCTGGTGCTGATCGCATTGGGCGCGCACAACATGGGCGCGCAGCTGCACACCCTGCCCGACCAAGTCTCGCTGGACCCATGGCACTTGCCCTGGTATGCGCTGTGCACGTCGCTGCGGATGCTGGCGGCGATGCTGCTGTCGCTGGTGTTCTCGATCGGCTACGCCTATGTGGCGGCCAAGAGCAAGCGCGCCGAGCGCGTGCTGATTCCGGCACTGGACATCCTGCAATCAGTCCCGATTCTGGGCTTCCTGTCATTTACGGTGACCTTCTTCCTAGGCCTGTTCCCCGGCCGCGAGATCGGCGCCGAACTGGCTTCGATCTTCGTCATTTTCACCTGTCAAGCCTGGAACATGACGTTCTCGATCTACCAGAGCCAACGCATGCTGCCGGAGGATTTGGTGGAAGTCAGCCGCAGTCTGCGCCTCAGCGGCTGGCAGCGTTTCTGGAAGCTGGAGATGCCGTTCGCCATGCCGGGCCTGGTGTGGAACATGATGATGTCGATGTCCGGTGGCTGGTTTTTCATCGTCGCCTCGGAAGCGATCACGGTCGGCTCGCACACTGTCACCCTGCCCGGCATCGGCTCTTACGTCGCCGCCGCCATCGCCCAGCGCGACCTGCACGCCATCGGTTGGGCGATCGGCGCCATGCTGGTGGTGATCCTGATCTACGACCAGCTGTTATTCCGGCCGCTGGTCGCCTGGAGCGAGCGCTTTCGCGGCGACGGCGAGCCGCTGGAAATCGAGACCGAATCCTGGGTGCTCAAGACCGTGCAGCGCTCGCAATGGCCCAAGGCCGTGTTCGGCGCGCTGCGCGAATTGCCACGCGCAAAGCAAACCCCTCGCCGACCTACCGCCCGCCGGCGACTGCAAGTCTGGCTGCCGCGGCTGGCGTTGCCGGCCTGGCTGTTCGATCTGTGCTGGTACGGCACCATTTTTGTCGCCGGAGTCGGCGGCGCCTGGCAGGTCTACCACTACATCGGCAACGCCCTGCCCTTCAGCGAAGTCATCCATGCCTTCGAGCTTGGCTTCTACACCCTGCTGCGGGTGCTCGTATTGGTTGCGCTGGCCAGTCTGGTGTGGGTGCCGGTGGGGGTGGCCATCGGCCTACGGCCGCGTGTGGCTGCGGTGGCGCAACCCATCGCCCAGTTCCTGGCAGCGTTTCCGGCTAACCTGTTCTTCCCGGTGGCGGTGGCGTTGATCGTCCGCTTCAGTCTCGATCCGAACATCTGGCTCAGCCCGCTGATGATCCTCGGCACGCAGTGGTACATCCTGTTCAACGTCGTCGCCGGCGCCAGCCAGTTACGGCGCGACCTGCGCGACGCCGCCCGCAATCTGCACCTGCGCGGCCGCCTGTGGTGGACCAAGGTGATCCTGCCGGCGATCCTGCCGTTCTACGTCACCGGCGCGATGACTGCCGCTGGTGGCGCCTGGAACGCCAGCATCGTTGCCGAGTTCGTCGACTGGGGCCACACCCATCTGCAGGCCAAAGGCCTGGGCGCCTACATCCAGCAAGCAACCCTGGACGGCGACTATCCTCGTATCGTGCTCGGCGTGGCGGTGATGGCCTTGTTCGTCGTCACCCTCAACCGCACACTGTGGCGACCACTGTACCGGCGCGCCGAAGACCGCGTCGGCCTGGAACAGGATTAGGATGAACCGCGATGGCCGATGACATCCAGAAAACCACCCCAGCGACCGACACCGTAATCGAGGTACGTGGCGTCACGCGTGCTTTCACGCGCCCGAACGGCGAGCCTCTAACCGTGTTGGATGCCGTGGATTTGCGCCTCAAGCGCAAAGAGATCGTCGGTCTGCTGGGCCGCTCCGGCTCCGGCAAAAGCACCCTGCTGCGCATCGTCGCGGGGCTGATTCGCCCGTCCTCCGGAGAAGTAATCTATCGCAATCAAGTGCTGCGCGATCCGGCCGAAGGTATCGCCATGGTATTTCAGTCCTTCGCTTTGTTTCCCTGGCTCACCGTGCTACAGAATGTCGAAGTCGGTCTCGAAGCCCAGGGCGTCCCTGCACGCGCACGTCGCGAACGCGCCATCCAGGCCATCGACGTCATCGGTCTCGACGGTTTCGCCAACGCCTACCCGCGCGAGCTGTCCGGCGGAATGCGTCAGCGCGTCGGCTTCGCTCGCGCGCTGGTGCTCGACCCCTCAGTCCTGTTGATGGACGAACCGTTCTCCGCACTCGACGTACTCACCGCCGAAACCTTACGTACTGATTTTCTCGATCTGTGGTGCGAGGACAAACTGCCGATCGACTCGGTGCTGCTGGTCACCCACAACATCGAAGAAGCGGTACTGATGTGCGACCGCATTCTGTTGTTCTCCTCCAACCCCGGCCGCGTCATCTCCGAGATCCGCGTGCCGTTCAAGCATCCGCGCAACCGTCTCGATCCACGATTCCGTCAATTGGTGGACGACATCTACGTGCGCATGACCGCCCGGCAAGGCCGCAAGACCCTCGCCACCATCGGCGAACGTCTCCCCGAAATCTCCACCAACCTGCTGTCCGGCCTGATCGAGGCGCTGGCCGCAGCCCCTTACAATGGCCGCGCCGACCTACCCGAGATCGCCCGCGAACTCAGCCTGGAAGTCGACGACCTGTTCCCCATCGCCGAAACCCTGCAACTGCTCGGCTTCGCCGAACTGACCTCGGGTGACATCGTATTGTCCCCCCTCGGCAACAAATTCGCCCACGACGACACAGAGCCGCGCAAATTCATCTTTGCGCGCCAACTCGTCGCCAACGTACCGCTGGCCGCCCACATCAAACAAGTGCTGGAAGACCGCCCCGGCCGCCGCGCCCCTACCGTGCGTTTCCTGTCCGAACTGGAAGACCATCTTTCCGACGATGCCGCCGAACAAACCCTGCGCGCCGTTACCCACTGGGGCCGCTATGCCGAGCTCTACAGCTACGACGACGCCACCGAATCCTTCAGCCTCGAACAAGACGCTGAATAATGCGTTGACGATACCGCCGCCACCGCCTATTCTTGCGCCCGCAGCGGACGATTAGCTCAGTGGTAGAGCATCGCCTTCACACGGCG
>CAJDTS010000048.1_pt1 | contig 12778 bp, 5 predicted proteins | sample 7389861 | NCBI WGS metagenome assembly CAJDTS01 (sample SAMEA7055659, study PRJEB34461) | soil metagenome | biome: terrestrial ecosystem; feature: Peninsula; material: soil | place: Antarctica | collected 2016 | reverse complement strand
TCGGTACAGCCCGTTGATTGGCTTTTGTGCGCCTTGCAGGAGCGCTATGCTGCGGCGTGTTAACGCTGGAAGTGGTTGTTTCTGGACGGACACTAATTATCCTCGCGGTGGTGCTGGTCGCGGTGATCATCGCCGTGGCGATCTTTCGCGGCGACCCGATTCTCACCACGGTGCAGTTCGCGCTGGTACTGACCGTGGCGGCGATACCGGTGGCGATGCCAACGGTGCTGTCGGTAACCATGGCGGTGGGTGCGCGCCTGCTCGCCCGGAAGAAAGCGATCGTCAGCAAGCTGGTGGCTATCGAGGAACTGGCCGGGGTGGACATATTGTGTTCGGACAAGACCGGCACCCTGACCCAGAACAAACTGACCTTGGGCGATCCGTTTTGCGTGGGTGAAATCACCCCCGAACAGGTCATCCTCGACGGCGCACTGGCCTCACGTGCGGACGACAACGACACAATTGATTTGGCGGTGCTAGGTGGATTGCAAGACAAGGATGCACTGAAGAGCTTCGAGATCGTCCACTTCACGCCGTTCGATCCAGTGCACAAGCGTACCGAGGCCGCCGTCAAGGACAAGGACGGCAAGGCATTCAAGGTGACCAAGGGCGCGCCGCAGGTGATCATGGCGCTGGCGGCCAATGCCGATCAGATCAAGGCCGCGGTCGACGAGGCGGTTAACGCATTCGCGGCGCGCGGATTCCGTTCGCTGGGCGTGGCGCGCGCGGAAGGCGATGGAGCGTGGCAATTCATCGGGGTACTCCCCCTGTTCGATCCGCCGCGGGAGCAGGCCAAGGCCACCATCGCGACCGCGCGCACGATGGGCGTGAAGGTCAAGATGGTCACTGGCGATGCACTGGCCATCGCCAAGGAGATGGCCAAGACGCTGGATCTCGGCACCCATATCCTTGATGCGGCCGGCCTCGGTGATTCGAAAAAGACCGAGAGCGCGGAAGTGGCCAAGTCCATCGAGGACGCCGACGGTTTCGCCCAGGTGTTTCCGGAACACAAGTTCCACATCGTCGACGTGCTGCAGAAGCGCGGTCACATCGTCGGCATGACCGGTGACGGCGTGAACGATGCGCCGGCGCTGAAGAAAGCCGATTGCGGCATCGCCGTATCCGGCGCCACCGACGCGGCGCGCGCCGCGGCCGACATCGTGCTGACGACGCCGGGCCTGTCGGTGATCATCGATGCGATCAAGGAGAGCCGCAAGATTTTCCAACGGATGAACAGCTACGCGATCTACCGCATTGCCGAGACCCTGCGTGTGCTGTTGTTCATGACCGCGGCGATCCTGATCTTCAACTTCTATCCGTTGACGGCGGTGATGATCGTAATGCTGGCGCTGCTCAACGACGGCGCGATCCTGTCGATCGCCTATGACAACGTGCATTACAAGAATGCGCCCGAAGCCTGGAACATGCGCGTGGTGCTGGGCATTGCATCGGTGCTGGGCGTGCTCGGACCGATTGCCGCCTTCGGCCTGTTCTATCTCGGCGATCGCGTGTTTCACCTCGACCGCCCGCACCTGCAGCCGATGATGTATCTGATGCTGTCCGTGGCTGGGCACTTGACGATCTTCCTCACCCGCACCCGCGGCCCGTTCTGGTCCATCCGTCCCGCAAAGATTTTGTGGATGGCCGTGCTCGGCACACAAATTATCGCGACGTTGATTGCAGTCTATGGATTCCTCATGCCGCCTCTCGGCTGGAAATGGGCCGGATTCGTCTGGGTCTATGCGTTGGCTTGGTTCTTCTTGACCGACCCCGTGAAACTGCTGGCCTACCGGATTCTCGATCCTGTCAAAAAGGCCGGGACGAAGCTTGGAACCAAAGTCGAAACTCAGCCCGAGGCCAAAACCGATCCAAAGCCTGATGCGAAACCGGAAGTTAAGCCGGAAGTCAAAGCTGAGCCGAAACCCGATGACAAGGCCGAAGCCAAGCCAGATACCAAAGTTGAGCCCAAGCCCGAAGCTGAAACCGAGTCCAAACCTGACGTCAAAGCTGAGGCTGAAGCCAAGCCCGCAGTCGAGCGGAAACCGGGAGCCAAAGAAGTGGGGTCGAAGCCCGAAGCCGAAGCGGAGTCTGATTTGAAGCCGCAGATCGCCAAGCGCGCCTATGAACTCTACGAGGCGCGAGGCCGCAAAGACGATTCAGCAGACCAGGACTGGGAAAAAGCAGAGCGGGAAATCCGAAAAGATAAAGCTGGGGCCGAGGCCAAGCCGCCGTCCGATGTGCCGCCGCAGCTCGTCGAGCGGGTGCACAAACTTTACGAGGACCTGGGGCGCGAGGACGTTCGAGCAGTCGAAGCCTTTGAAAAGGCGGAGCGGGAGGCTCACGAAGATGAGCTCCAAAAGTAAAGCGGAGTCAACCCGCAACGGAACGCGAATCGTCAAGTTTTTTCTTCACCTTTCGATGGCACGATATTTACCTCAGCTTCTGCATAAGAGACAAGCAGATCATGTGTTCCGCCATCCAGGGGGACCCGGACGCATCCTTCTACACAGCGGAGATCCGAGCCATCGAGAAGCGCATGCGAGATGCCGCGACCGCGATGCGATGGAGCTTCCACGCGGATCTCGTAGCGGGTCGCCCCCATTTTTACCGTGACTTCAAATCCTGGCCACACTGCAGGAATGCACGGATCCATGACGAGAATGACGCCTTCACGGCGGATCCCTAAAATACCTTCAATTCCCGCACGGTACATCCACGCGGCCGATCCCGTGTACCAGGTCCACCCGCCGCGTCCCACATGCGGCGAGACCGAATAAACGTCGGCAGCAACCACATAAGGTTCCACCTGGTAGCGCGCTACTTCCGCAGGCGTGCGCGTGTGGTTGATCGGGTTCAGCAGCGTAAAAAGATCAACAGCTTTGTCTCCCGCTCCCAGCTTTGCAAACGCGAGGATGGTCCACATCGCCGCGTGGCTGTACTGCCCACCATTTTCACGCAACCCCGGTGGATAACCCTTGATGTAGCCGGGATCACGCAGCGTTTCGTCGAACGGCGGTGAGAACAGAAGTGCCAGCTTATCGTCATGGTGGATCAGATGTTGCTCCACAGACGCCATCGCCACAGTAGCGCGCACCGGGTCGGCGGCACCCGACAGCACAGCCCAGGATTGAACAATGGAATCGATTCGGCAATCCTCATTTTCGTTTGAACCAAGCCAAGTTCCATCATCGTAGGTCGCCCGGCGATACCACTCGCCATCCCAGGCCTCCCGCTCAATCGCTTCACGCACCAGAACAGCATGAACACGCCACCGTTCGACACGATCGGCGTCGCGGCGTTGTCCACGGGACTCTCCCAGTGGCGCGAACAGCTCGATGGTCCGAATCAACAGCCAGCCTAGCCACACGCTCTCGCCCCGGCCGCCATCGCCCACCCGGTTCATGCCGTCGTTCCAGTCGCCGGACCCGATGAGCGGCAGACCCAATTCTCCGGTGAGTTCGAGACATTGGTCGAGACCGCGTGCGCAATGTTCGAACAGCGACGCCGATTCATCGGCGACCATCGGTTGGAAGAAGGCGTCGCGTTCGCCGGGTCGCAGCGTCGGACCTTCAAGAAACGGTACGACCTCATCAAGGATGGCGATGTCGCCCGACGAGGCAATGTACGTCGCAGTCGCGAATGCGAGCCAGACACGATCATCCGAGATCCGTGTTCGTACCCCCTGCCCCGAATGCGGCAACCACCAGTGCTGAACGTCGCCTTCGACAAACTGCCGGGCGGCGGCGCGCAGGAGATGGCGCCGCGTCACGTCGGGCGCGGCGAGTGACAGCGCCATGCCATCTTGAAGCTGGTCGCGGAAGCCGTAGGCGCCGCTGGCCTGATAGAAGGCCGAACGCGCCCAGATACGGCAGGCGAGCGTCTGGTAAAGCAGCCAGCCGTTCAACATGATGTCCATCGCCCGATCGGGCGTCTTGACCTGAACGGTCCCGAGAACCTTCTCCCAGTGTTCTGTTACCTCGTTCAGGACGGCATCCAGATCGATCTGGCGATAGCGGTTGATCAGTGCCTGGGCTTCACTGGCGGACCCGCATTGTCCGAGGAACGAGACGATTTCGATGGCCTCGCCTGCTTCGAGTTCCACGACACACTGCAGAACCGCACAGGGATCCAGGCCGGCACCGGTCGCTCCGGACAGCGGCATCCTTCTGACCAGTGCCGCAGGTAGTTCAGTACCGCTGTTTCTGCCTAGAAACTCGGTGCGGTCCGCTGTCCAGGCCGTCTGTCGACCACGCAGATCGGCGAAAGCGACACGGCCAGGAAAAGCGACGCTCCAGGGATTCCGGGCCAACATCGCGCCGGTGACCCCGTCGATCTCCGTCGTGATGAACGGAGCTGAAGTGCTGCGGGAAGTCCCGAGCACCCATTCCGCATAGATCGTCACCGATAATCGGCGACGACTTCCCGAAAGATTCTGAAGCTTCAGGCGCGAAATCTTGATCGGATCGGCGAGCGGCACGTACTGCAACAGATCTAGCGCGATCCCGTTGACCTGATGCTCGAAGCGGCTGTAACCATAACCGTGGCGGGCGATGTAAGTGCCGTTGTCCCGGATCGGTTTCGCAGTGGCGCTCCAGAGAGCGAAGGTCTTTTCGTCGCGAACGTAGATTGCCTCGCCAGCCGGGTCTGCGACTGGATCGTTCGACCACGGCGTGAGCTGGTTCTCACGACTGTTTCCCGCCCAGGTGTAGCCGCCGCCCTCCGCCGATACCTGGAAGCCGAAGTCGGGATTGGCAACGACGTTGATCCACGGCGCGGGTGTCGCATGGCCGGGATCGAGCACCGTCACATATTCCCGACCGTTCTTGTCGAAACCGCCAAGACCATTGAAGAACTCAAGATCCGGTGGTAGATGCGCCGGCGACAATCGCTGCGCCGACACCATGGATTTCCGACGGCGAACCGGCAACGGGTTAAGGGTCGCAGGAGGCAGGCGAGCGAGCTGGTCGGCAATGGATCCGCGATGGGCGATTAGTGCGACACGGGCGGCTGACTGAAGCAAGGCTCGGGTCTCGATACTCACCAGGTCGGCACGAAGCGTGTAGACGGAACCGTGCGCGAGTGCATCGCTGAGGCGCGGCCGTGACTGACTGCTTCGTACTGCCGTCTCGATCGCAACCTGCAGCTCCTGCGTGTAGGAGGGTGCACGTTCGTTGACGATGACAAGATCGATAGCGAGGCGTTTCATGCGCCAATATTCGTGAGCACATAGCAGTTGATGAACCTGGGCGATATCCTCGATGTCGTCGATACGCAGAAGGACAATCGGCAAGTCACCGGAGATGGCATGCGGCCACAAGCCGGATTGAGGGCCCGCCCCACGGACGATCGTGTCCGACGGCGCTCTGAAACGTCGGTCGGCATACAGAATCGGTGCAGCCAGACGTTGGAAATCCGCTGCTTCCGCCGCCGTAACGTCGAGATGGCGAAGCTGGACCTGGGCCTGGGTCCACGCCAGGGTCTTGGCGCGGTCGAACGCATTACGGTCATGATGCTTGTCGAGAAGACCCAGAATCGCGGTTCGCGACGATGCGATGACGGTCCAGAAGGCAATCCGCGCAGCCTTGCCAGGCGGAACCGTCACGCGATACCTGAGCGAGAAGATCGGATCGAGAACGACGCCAACCGTGTTCGAAAGGGGCTGAGCGTTCATGATGGCAGCCGCCGTGCTGATGCTGCGGCCCCGACCCACGAAGCGAGCCCGATCGGATTCATATTGCGGATCAACAGCAATACCACCTTCCACGACGGCGAAATGGGCAGCCCATACCTGCGGCTCATCATTCGAACGTCGGCGGCGCGTCGCGATCAGTGCCCCGAATTCGGCCAGATATTCAGTTTCAACGAACATCTTGGCAAAAGCTGGATGTGCGTTGTCGGCAGCCGGTGTCGTCAGGACCACTTCAGCGTAGGAAGTCAACTCGATCTCGTATGGCCGACGCCCACTGTTGATCAGCGATACGCGGCGAACCTCGCCGTCATCCTCGCCGGAGACGAGAACATCCATGATGGTCGTCAACGCACCCGCGCGGTGGGTGAACTCAGCGTGATCTTCGCCGAAGACGACTTCATCGTGTTCCGCATCGCTGCCGATCGGCTGTGCGCCTGCGGACCAGACTTTTCCATTCCCGGTGTCCCGCAGGAAGACGAAAGACCCATAGTCGTCGCAGGTCGCATCTTCCCGCCATCGAGTCACGGCAACATCATGCCAGCGGCTGTAACCAGCTCCCGCAGTGGTCAGCATCACCACATAGTGTCCGTTCGACAGCAAGTGCGTTACCGGAGCGCCGGTAGCTGACGCCATGAGCCGGCGCACGGTTGGAGTTTCGGGGCCGGTATCGGCCATGGAAGCTTTCACCTCCTCGGCTCGCGGATGTGTGATGGCGACGTCCCGAGGCATACGTTCCTGAAGCAGGAGCTCACTGGCCTGGATCATCGGTTCGCGATGGAACCGTTCGCGCATCCGGCCATCGTGCAGCGCATTCGCAATAGCAACGATGGTCATGCCCTGATGGTGAGCCATGAAGCTGCGCACGATCACCACACTCTCGCCGTCGGGAAGTCGCGAGCGGGTGAAATCGAGTGCCTCGTAAAAGCCGTAACGGCCAAGCGCGCCCATCGCTGCAAGGCGTGCATAGTTCCGCCGCGCACCGCGCGGATCCACCATGGCCGCAAGACCCGTGGCATAGGGCGCGATCACCACATTTTCGGAAAGACCACGCTTCAGGCCGAGACCAGGAACACCAAAGTTGGAATACTGGTAGGTGAATTCAATGTCACGGGCGTTGTAGGCGGATTCCGAGATGCCCCATGGAACGCCCAGCGACCGTCCATAGGACTCCTGGCGCTCTACCACCAGACGGCTGGTCTGCTCGATCAGGCTGCCGGCCGGCGCGCGCATTACCAGCGACGGCATCAGATATTCGAACATCGATCCGGACCAGGAGATCAATGCTGATCCGTTTCCGACAGGTGTCGCCGTCCGGCCGAGGCGAAACCAGTGCCGTGTCGCAACATCGCCCTTCGCGATGGCGAACAGGCTGGCGAGCCGGGCTTCCGAAGCGAGCAAGTCATAGCAACTAGGATCGAGGCGATTGTCGGCAACCGAATAACCGATCGACAGCAGTTTTCGCTCGGGATCAAGAAGAAAGGCGAATTCCATTGCCAACGCCATCTCGCGCGCCGTGCCGGCAAGCGCGTGCAAGCGCTGCTTCAGGAGGTGCGGGGCAGTGACAATCTCGTGCCGGTCACGGCCATGCTCCGCCACCACCCGCCTCAACGTCTCAATCCAGAAGACCAGATCTGCGGTGCTACCGTCCTCGACGGTGGGGACGACACCCTGAGCCACCTTGACAGCCTTTTCGGTCAAGCGCTTCAGCATCGGCAGCAAGGTCTCGATCGTTTGTGCTCTATTCACTTGGGCTTCGATCTCTTCAAAGATGGGAGCGAACTGCCGTCCGCGCTCGCCGTCCGCAGCGGGCAGCGCATTCATGGCCTCACGGACAAGCTGGAACGTATCCGTCATGCCAAGCCGGATGTCTGCATCTTCCCCGAGAGGGGCTTCGCTCCACTCTTCGCATGCATTGGCGAGCGCAATCAGATGGCCTGCGAGATTGCCGCTGTCGACGGACGAAACGTAAACCGGAGCCAGCGGTTGTAGATTTTGCGTCTCGTACCAATTGAAGAAATGGCCTCTCACCCGCGACAGCTTCTGCATGATGCTCAACGTCGCTTCCAGCCGTTCGACGGTCTCCATCGTTCCCGCCCACCCAAAGTCGCGTGCCGCAACGGCGGAGAGCAGATAGAGCCCCATGTTGGTCGGCGAAGTTCGCTGTGCGACGACGGGTTCGGGAACCTCCTGGTAATTGTCTGGCGGCAACATGTTGTTTGACGGCGTCACGAACGTCTCGAAGAAACGCCAGGTGCGCAGCGCGGTGAAGCGCAAAGCCCGCGCATCCGGATCTGAAACCGCGAGCGGCAGCGCGTCGCGCGGCGACCGGCTGGTCCACGCGGCCAGCGCCGGGGCCATCAGCCAGAGCAGCGCAAAGGGCAGCACAAGCGGCCAGGATGAGGGAGATAATCCGACTGCGATGGCCACCATGATCAAACCAAGCGAAGTACCGCCCGCCATCTGCCGATAGAAGCCGAGGACGTTCAGCCTCGAACCGCCGGTCGACTGTGCGGCCGTTGTCCATTCCAGTAGATGGCGGCGCGTCACGAACAGCCGTGTCAGTGTTTTCATGATGGCATCGCCCATCCACCAGGCCCGATCAGCCAGCAAAGCCAGGGAAAGAAATGTCTGCAGGGCCGCGAGCCGCAGATCGGTCGCCAACATGCCCAGACGATTGCGAAAGCGGAAACCGGCGCGATGCGGCAGGATCGAGAAAACGGTCGGCACAAACGCCGGGATCGCGACAGAAACCAGGACGAGCAGAACGCCCGCCACACCTGCAGGCCGCGGCAGCAGCCAGCACAGCCCAAGGGTTACCAACGAAAGCGGCGCAAGCAGCGACCGCCGCAGATTATCCAGCATCTTCCAGCGACCAACAGGAGGAACTGCCTGCTTGCCCTTCCAATGCCCGAAAATCCAGGGCAACAACTGCCAGTCACCGCGTATCCAGCGGTGCTGGCGCTGCATGGCGACATCATGGCGGGATGGCGATTCCTCGACGACCTCAACATCGGAAGCCAGACCAGCGCGCGCGAAGATGCCCTCGAACAGATCATGGCTGAGCATGGCATTCTCCGGGACACGGCCGGACAGCGCTGCCTCGAAAGCATCGACGTCATAGATGCCCTTTCCGGTATAGGAGCCTTCCCCGAACAGGTCCTGGTAAATGTCGGAGACGGCCGCCGCATAGGGATCGATGCCGCCAGGGCTGGAAAAGATGTTTTGATATAACGAACCCTCACGGCCAATCGGCAGCGAAAAGGTGACACGTGGCTGGAGAATGGCGTGGCCTTCGACAACACGCGGCCCAATCCCACTGAATCTCGGTCGATTCAACGGATGGGCCATCTTGCCGATCAGCCGCAGCGCCGCGTCTCTCGGCAGCCTGGTGTCGGCGTCGAGTGTGATGACGAAACGCACCCTGGCCGGCACCCGCGGTGCAAGCCCCGCAATGGACATGAACGTCGTATCCGTGGCCCCTCGCAACAGCCGGTTGAGTTCATGCAGCTTGCCTCGCTTGCGTTCCCAACCCATCCACTTGTTCTCACCCGCACTGAAGATACGGCGCCGATGCAGCAAGATGAAGCGACTCCCGCCGGGTGCGGGTCCGTATTTGCGGTTCAAGCGTTCGATCGCCTCCGCAGCCACGGCGAGCAGGGCCGCATCGCTCTCCAGAACTTCCCTGTCGGCGTCGACCCCGTCCGACAGGAGCGCGAAGCTGAGGTCACCGCCAGCGCCGGCAAGATAGTGGACCTCCAACCGCCCGATCTGCTCCAGCACATCGGCTGCGCTGGTCAGCAGTGTCGGCACTGCGACCAGCGTTCGCAGTGATTCCGGCACACCGGTTTTGAGTTCGATACCTGGCAGGGGCTGGGGGTCAAAATGCTTGGTGAACGCGCTGTTGACGAGCGATGTCCCCACTTCGCTCGCCGGCAGGCACCCGATGAACGCGAACAGCGCAAGCCAGCCGATATTCAGGCCTGAAGTCGAGAGCACCCACAACGCGAGAACCAGCAACATCGCTGTCACGAAAAAAATCGTGCCGATGTAACCGCCGAGACCGGGGGCACAGATGAATCGTTTGATCCACAACCGGGAAGATGGCCGGAACCCGATCATCCGCTCAAATGCGTGCCGTCCCCCTCCTATCAGCTGATAACCGGGATCGCCGGTGCGTTCCATCTCCACCGTGTCACTCGCTTCAACGGCGGCCTCGTGTGACACATTCAACGCGAGGTCGGCGATCTCAAGTTCCGAGAACAAAGAACCACGGGCCAGTTGCTCGATCGCACTTCGGTAGAGATCACGCGTCGGAAAATCCATTGCGGCAAAAGCACTCGCCGCGCACAACCGCTCGTCGACGAGGCTCATGCGCTCGAATAGATCCGCCCAATCGATATCGGAGATCAGTCGCATGCTGGTGACGACGTTGCGCACACTGACATTGGATGCACCCTCCCGGTGCTGGGCATGCCGTACCACCTCGTCAATTGAAGCGCCCTGGAGTCGGAGCCGCTCCTCCAGCCAATCGAGTGCCGGTGTGGTTCTCGGGTCCTGATCTCTCAGCCGTTTCGCGAGTTCGGCGGCGAAAATCTCCGTCAAGGGCCCGGGTGAACGCATTGCGATGTCCGCTTCAAGCGCGGATCGGGCGCAGCCCTGCGCAATAAGGCGGTTGGCCAGTGCATCGGCGTCAGCACGCGCCTCCCGTCCGACTGTGATCTGGTCCGCCAACCGACGCAGGTTCTCGATGAGGACGATGCGCAGCGTGATCGCGACCGCCCACAACTCGCCGATCGTGAGCGGCTGAACCCGCTGATAGGCTGCAACGAACCGGCGCAATATGTCGGGATCGACGTGGCTGTCAGTATGGGCGACGAAAGCCCAGGCCACGCCGAACACCCTTGGATAACCGGCAAAGGGTCCCTCGTTTAGCTTCGGAAGCTGGCGATAGTAGCCGGGAGGCAGGTCGTCCCGGACTTCGCGGATCTGCTCCTCAACGATATGATAATTGTCGAGCAGCCACTCTGCGGCGGGCACGACGCCTCGGCCACTATTGAGTTCCGCGGCATTCGCCCGATAGGCCGCGAGCAGGACTGTGGCATTGTCGTCGAGTCGGGCACGCAGGGACAAAACAACCGGCGGCCTCGTCGTTACGGACTGAGCGGCAGCAAGACTCTCTCCATGCTGCTCAAGCCGTTCGACGCCAAAAAGCTCTTCCCTTATCGGCGCCTTGTTGTTCCATGAAGACAGCGTGGAACGATGTCGGAGAACGCGGCGAAGAATCGAATTCACGGGCTGTTCCCGCGTGTAAAGGGATGACGGTTGGGGTGGCGGACAGAGTTATGTCTGCGACCCAGTTGTATGTGCATGACCACGAGACTGGCCAAGGTGTCTGTCGTATCCAACGGGCACACGGGCGTCAGTATAGGTACTTCAGGCTATTGGAGCGGATACCCGAGCTTTGGACCGAACAACTGTCGGCGGCGGGTTCTTGGGGGACGACGACAGGCGAGAAATCTCGCGACACCAAGGGTATTGGTGGGTACGGTCTGTCGCCGTCGTGCCGCTACAAAGCCGTTCGTTCTGAACACACCACAGAGCACACGATTCTTCTAATCGAATTTTGCCGACCGCCTAGATATGGCCCAAATCCTTAAGCTGTGTCTCAGCCTTCTCCTTGGCCAGGCCGTAATGCTCCTGCAGTTTGCCATACAGGTATTCCCTGTTGCCCTCGGCCTTCTTGAGATCGTCGTCGGTGAGCTTGCCCCACTTCGCCTTGATCTTGCCGGAAAGCTGGTGCCAATTACCTTTTGCCGTGTCTTTGTTCATTGGGTGTGCCTTGCTGTGAATGTCAGGGTCTGACAACTATTCAGGTGCTGGAAATCTTCAACTCAGAGGTATCCACACGTTTGACACCTTTCACTTTTCCAGCGATTTTCTTGACGTGGTCGACAGCCTGCTCGCTGGCCAGGGTCCCACTCAGCGCCACCACGCCGTGCTTCGTCGTCACGCTGACATCGAAGCCCTTGCTGAGACTGTCGGCAGCGATTTCGGATTTCACCTTGGTGGTGATCCAGCTATCCGACATGACGCGCTTGGTCTCCTTCACGGCTTTGTGCGTGCTGGAGGAAACGTCGCGGGTGATTGATGGCGCCTTGAGATTGTCCTCAACGCTCTTTACACCGTCCACACTCCGGGCGATCGTTTCAGCGGCCGACTTCGCATCCGCGTTGGAAGCCGTACCCGTCAGCGAGACCACACCGTTGGCGGTGCTGACGCTGATATCCGAATTCTTCAGGCGATCAACGCCGATGAACTTGGCTTTCACTTTGGTGGTGATTGCCGTATCGGTGATTGCAGCACCCACGGTATCACTGTGGGTGTCGGATGCCGCGAAACTGGTGGCACTGAGGCCCAGCCCAGCGGTCAACCCAACAGCAATGAGGGTTCTACGAAACAATTTGACATCCATGTTGATATTGCTCCATTGGCGTAGCAAAAGATGAAGGGCCCCGCATCGGCCGTCGAGGCCAGTCGATTAAAGTCCACCCGACGATCCGCGCCGCCCAAACAGGAAGGACACCACGAACAGCACCAGAAACACGATGAACAGGATCTTCGCGATCCCGGCTGCGGTGCCGGCGATACCGCCGAATCCAAGCACGCCCGCGATCAGCGCGATGACCAGAAAAACAATTGTGTAGTGCAGCATGGCAATTTCTCCGGTGAGACAGGGCGGCGATGTGTCGATGATCGACGCTGCCAAGGGACAGCCGATGCAGTATCTCCCCGCATAGGCAGCCAACCCTACGCGTCTAAATCGAGCCTGTCGGTTGCCTACCGCACAGATGGACGGCGCGGCCGTCGGGTCACGATGGTTCTCCTCACTCTCTCAACAAGGCTCCAAACCGGTTTCCCGCAGATCATGCAGCAATGCCGTGATCAGCGTTTCTGCTGCAAATTCGCCAGACGGTTCATCTCTGCGTAGTTCTCATCAGACAACACGATGTCGGCGGCGGCGACGTTCTCCTCCAGATGCGCGCATTGCGAGGTGCCGGGAATCGGCAGCATGACCGGGCTGCGCTGCAG
>CAJDTS010000087.1_pt1 | contig 12817 bp, 13 predicted proteins | sample 7389861 | NCBI WGS metagenome assembly CAJDTS01 (sample SAMEA7055659, study PRJEB34461) | soil metagenome | biome: terrestrial ecosystem; feature: Peninsula; material: soil | place: Antarctica | collected 2016 | reverse complement strand
GAATTGTGTGCACTTCGTGCAGTTCGTGCAGTTCGTGCAGTTCGTGCAGTTCGTGCAGTTCGTGCAGTTCGTAGTGAACGAGGCCCTAACCTTCGTACCGACTTACCACGCGTTAGGGGCGGGGTAACGGTTAAATCAGATAAAACATCATGGCTAACGCAATCGATCTTCGCGGGCTCGTACGCCCGCAGCTAGTTGAGTCCACCAAGCGCGAGGACACGCCGAATGTAGCCGAGTTCAGGCTCCAGCCGCTCGAGCGCGGCTTTGGCTACACACTCGGCAACGCGATGCGCCGCATGCTGCTCTCGTCGTTGCGCGGGACCGCAGTCTGGGGATTCCGTATCGATGGCGTCGTGCACGAGCACCAGACCATCCCGGGTGTCGTGGAAGACGTGCATCAGATCATCGCCAACCTCAAGACGCTCACGCTGAGCCTCGATGACGCCAACGAGAGCACCGTTGTTCGCGTCACCAAGACCGGACCGGCCGTGATCAAGGCGAGCGACATTCAGGGCGCTGCCGGGCTCACGGTTCTTGAATCGGATCACCATCTCTTCACGCTCCAGGACGACCGCGACATCACGTTCGAGCTGTACGTCAATCACGGCCGCGGCTACGTCGAGGCCGACCAGCATGTGGTCGACCGCAACCTGCCGGTCGACCTGGTTCGAATCGACTCGATCTACAATCCCGTTCGCCGCACCAATTTCAGCGTGGACGCGACCCGTGTCGGTCAGCGCACTGACTACGATCGCCTCACTCTCCTGGTCGAGACGAATGGTACGATCACACCGGAAGAAGCGGTGAGCTACGCGGCTGCGCTTGCGCAGACGCACTTCCAGTATTTCGCGGGTTTCGGCTCGCACACGTCGGCGCCGATCTCGACGACGAACGAGATAAGCGGCAACGACGCCGCCCGTCTCTCCCAGCTGTTGTCGACGCCGATCGAGGATCTCGAGCTTTCAGTCCGCTCGGTGAACTCGCTCAAGAACAGCGAGATCCGCACACTCGGTGATCTCGTCAAGCGCACGGAAGATCAGATCCTCGATGTCAAGAATTTCGGCAAGAAGTCGCTGAATGAGATCGCGGAACTGCTCGAGCGCGAGAATCTGAATTTCGGCATGAAGTACGAGCAGTCCGAAGAGGGAGTACGCATCACGGATCGCGGAACACCGCCGAACCGCGCAGCACTCGCCGAAGCCGCCATCGGCGACGACGACGAATAACGAAACTGGATCTTAGAGGAATATTTAGATGCGACACAGGAAAGTCGGCCGCCAACTTCGGCGCACTCCCGAGCAGCGCCTCGCGCTTCTCCGGAATCTTGCGCAGTCGCTGATCCAGCACGGCGCGATCGAGACCACCGAGGCCAAGGCCAAGGAGCTCCGGCCGTTCGTCGAGAAGCTCATCACCAAGGCCAAGGAAGGAACGCTGCATTCCCGCCGGCTCGCCGCGCGCCACGTTCAGCAGCGGGCCATCAACGACAAGCTGTTCCAGGAAGTCGCACCCAAGTTCGCGACTCGCCAGGGCGGTTACACCCGGATCCTCAAGACCGGACACCGCAAGGGTGACGGCGCCGAGATGGCGCGTATCGAGCTCGTGCCGGAGACCAAGTGAAAACAAAGAGCCAGCTGGCCGAGAAGCGCACCAAGGGGATCGAGCGGAACAAGTGCTATGCCTGCGGCAAGGGTGTCACGTTCGGCAACAATGTGTCGCACGCCAACAACAAGACGCGACGCACCTGGAAGCCCAATCTGCAGGTCGCACGCGTTGCCGTCGGTGGCCTGATAGTGAAGGTGAAGGTCTGCACCAGCTGCCTCGCAGCGGGCAAGGTTGTCCGCGCGCCGCGGGGTCAGGCGGTAGCCTGAGCCCCCGGTCCGCTCCAGATTCCTCCTCATTCGGGGCGACTCGTAAGTCGCCCCGTTTTTGTATCTTAGAAGGTCGCCATGCCCAAGCGTACTGATATCCACCGCATTCTCGTCATCGGTTCCGGCCCAATCGTCATAGGGCAGGGGGCGGAGTTCGACTACTCGGGCACCCAGGCGACCAAGGCGCTCAAGGAAGAGGGCTACGAGGTGATTCTCATCAACTCGAATCCCGCTACCATAATGACCGATCCGGAATTCGCCGACGCGACGTACATAGAGCCGGTCACGCCTGCGTTCGTGGAGCTCGTCATCGCCAAGGAGCGGCCAGACGCACTGCTGCCCACTATGGGTGGCCAGACGGCACTGAATGTCGCGATGGCGCTGTCGCAGAATGGTGTGCTCGAGAAATACGGTGTCGAGCTTATCGGCGCCGACGAGCGCGCGATCCGTACAGCCGAGGACCGCGCGCTGTTCAATGAGGCGATGAAGCGGATAGGGTTGCAGGTGGCGCGCGGCGGTACGGCGACCACTCTTGAGGAAGCCCACGCCCTGGTCGAGGACACCGGCTTCCCGTCGATCATCAGGCCCGCCTTTACGCTGGGCGGCAGTGGAGGTGGCATCGCCTATAACCGCGACGAGTTCGAGGCGATCGTGCGGCGCGGGCTCGATCTGTCGCCCATGAGCCAGGTGCTCGTCGAGCGGAGTCTCATCGGCTGGAAGGAGTTCGAGCTGGAGGTCATGCGCGATGTCGCTGACAACGTCGTGATTGTCTGCTCCATCGAAAACATGGACCCGATGGGCGTGCACACCGGCGACTCCAGCCGTAATTCGCGAGATCGGCGTCGCAGCCGGCGGCTGCAACATCCAGTTCGCAGTGAACCCCGCCGATGGCGAGATGATTGTCATCGAGATGAACCCGCGTGTGTCGCGCTCGTCGGCGCTGGCGTCCAAGGCGACTGGCTTCCCGATCGCGCGCATCGGCGCCAAGCTCGCCGTCGGTTATCGCCTGGACGAGATTCCGAATGACATCACGCGCACCACGCCAGCCTCGTTCGAGCCGGTGCTCGACTACGTGGTGGTGAAGTGCCCACGTTTCGCATTCGAGAAGTTCAGAACAGCCAAGGCGCACCTGACCACTCAGATGCAGTCAGTGGGCGAGTCGATGGCAATCGGGCGCACCTTCAAGGAAGCATTCCAGAAGGGCTTGCGCGCGCTCGAGATAGGCCGTTCGGGTTGGGAAGTTGGGCCGCGGCTCATCGATGACAGGCTCGCCGATGACAGTCTCGACACGCTGCGGTCCGCGCTGCGCCAGCCGACACCGGAGCGCGTCTTTCAGGTGATCGATCCGTGGTTCCTGGAGCAGATGCGCGAGCTGATCGACGCAGAGAAACGCTGGGCCGCGCTTTCGGAGATTAACAAGTCCGAAATGCGCCGCATGAAGCGAATGGGTTTCTCCGACAGGCAGCTCGGTGACCTCCGAGGTGTCTCCGAGGGACAGATCCGCGCGGAGCGCTGGGAGATGGACGTCCGGCCGTCATACAAGATGGTGGATACGTGCGCGGGCGAGTTCCCGTCCGCGACGCCATACCTGTACGGATCATACGACGAGGAGAGCGAGGCGCCCCGCAGTGGCCGCAAGTCCATCGTGATCCTTGGAAGCGGTCCGAACAGGATCGGGCAGGGTGTGGAGTTCGACTACTGCTGCGTACGAGCTTCGCTTGCGCTCCGGGAGCAGGGGTTCGAGACCATCATGATCAATTCGAATCCTGAAACAGTCTCCACCGACTTTGACATTTCCGACAAACTCTATTTCGAGCCGCTGACACTCGAGCATGTCCTCGAAATCGTGGATCGTGAGCAACCCGTTGGCGTTATTGTACAGCTTGGCGGCCAGACTCCGCTCAAGCTCACCCGCGGACTCGAAGCTGCCGGTGTACCGATCCTGGGAACTTCTCCCGACGCAATCGACATCGCGGAGGACAGGCAGCGCTTTGACGCCATCGCGCGCAAGCTGAACGAGAAGGGCAAGCTCTCAAACAACGCGGTAGCCGAGGGCATTATCAACAACGTCCGCAAGACCATCATTCGTGATCAGCTTACTGATCCGCGGTTTTACGCGGAGATGTCCAAGCTGCTGGATGACCTCATCAAGCAAAGCCGTGCCGACGCTTCTGCCTACGAAGAGTTCTTGAAAGAGGCGGAGGAATTGGTAAAACGCATGGCGAACAAGGATGCCGTTACCGGCGTACCGGCAATTCTGCATGGCAAGCGGGAGGCTGTCGTCATCTATAACAACCTGTACGACATCCTGGCAGGCGGGACTTCAATGACGCGGGAGGAAACCCCTATAGAACGAGGAGAGCGTTCCGCGCTTGCACTCAGGATTGACCAAGCCATGCGCGAGAATGCTCCCGCGGGTTGGAAAGGCGACGACATCCGCGAGAAGCAGGTACTCAATGCCCTGTTTCCCATCATGTCCAGAGATCGACAAGCAACGCTGGCGTTATTCGAGATCATCAAGAATCAGCCGGGCTACGGATGACCGAAACTATTGAACTCGGCGACATCTCCATCGCCGTCACGCGCAAGAACATCAAGCATGTTCACTTGTCCGTGCGCCCTCCAAACGGCCACGTCACGATGGCTGCACCAAGCAGCACACGCATGGAAGTCGCGCGAGCCTATGCCATCTCACGGCTCGGCTGGATACGCGAGCAGCAAGACCGATTCAAGGCGCAGGCGCGGGAAACGCCGCGCCAGTTTGTCGGACGCGAGAGCCATTTTCTTTGGGGGAGGCGGTATCTGCTTTCTGTTGTTGAGAGGGATGCCAAGCCCTGCGTCTCGCTCGATCATCGGCGTATCACCCTCACGGTTCGCCCTGGTAGCAGTCCAGCGCAGCGCGACGCGGTGATGCACGAGTGGCACAAAGCCCTGCTGCACGACGCCGTCCCGGCGCTGATTCGTAAATGGGAGCGGAAGCTACACGTCAATGTCTCCAGCTATTTTTTGCAGCGGATGAAGACCAAGTGGGGGAGCTGCAATTATCGTGCAGGGAACATCCGCCTGAATACAGAGCTGGTGAAAAAGCCAAAAGATTTACTCGAATACATCATCGTCCACGAGATGATGCACCTGCTGGAGCCCACCCACAGCGAACGTTTCGTCGCTTTAATGAACAGGCACTGTCCCGCTTGGCGCGAGGCCCGTGCGGAGATCAATGAGTTGCCACTGGCGACGCAGGATTTTAGTTCGGGTCGAGGATAGCTCCAAGTTCAGCGTGCGGCTGCTTCACCCGTTGGGGTTACGCTCAAACGCAGGCCCGTCGCGTACCACGCTCTCAAAAACCGCAGTAAGCGGGGCGTGGACATGAATGCGGCGAATCGGAGCAAACGGATTTTGTCCCAGGTGTCGATTTCGACGCCTCTTAATTACCAAAAACTTACCTAGATTGCTCATGCAGTTTCTTAAAATAGACGCAACCTATTGAAAAAATTGGCGTCTCCAAGAGGATTCGAACCCCTGTTGCCGCCGTGAAAGGGAAGGAGAACCACATATAGATAAAGGCTTGCAGAGAGTATTGTGCTAAACCTGTGCTGCTGCACTTGCTACCGCCGTCCCCCGCCGGGTCGCTGCCCATGCGGCCAGGGAGGCCGGCAGTACGGTTGCACCGACCACCGGTTGCGGGACTACAAGGAAGAACACCTGATCTCGCTTGAAGTCGGTGGCTCGCCGACCGACCCGAAGAACCTGTGGCCCGAGCCGCACCACACCGTCGGAAACGGAGGCAGCACCACCAAGGACCGGCGGGAAAACAAGCTGCACCGCATGGTGTGCCGCCACCAGATTTCGCTGGCGCCGGCGCAAGCTGAGGAAACCGGCAACTGGATCGAGGCTTATAAACGCTACGTGGGTCCCGTGTCGAAGCCCGGCTGCCGCAGGTAGTTCTGTGAATCCGGCCAAGTCCGTGGACGGCGTCAATCATCTAAAGACAGCGACAACCACCCTCAGAAGCACAATCCATGACCTTCTAACCAGCGACATTCATCCCCTTCAAACCGGCCAGGATGATTGTCGTTTTCGTGTTTCCACCGGCCAGAATGATTGACGCCGTCCAGATGGGCGATCAGTACGCTTTGGACACGGTTGCTCCAGCCAAGGCCACCGACACAGCGTCACTCTGTGAACAAGTCGGAATGCCGGCCGGCACGGAAAAACTTGAAATCCTTGCGTTTCACGCTGCGGCCTTCAGTTCAAAGCGCACGGTGTCGCCGTCGAGTTTATAGATCAGCAGCCGGTCCAGCTCGATGGGGGCATCGCGGAAACTGCGCCATCGCCCCTTAAGGGGATGATCCAGACCTGAAGTCAGCGTGATAGTTGCTTAGCCATTTCGATGAAGCCATTCAAGTAGGCCGTATCCAGATCAGGTTGACGGCAGCCAATAAAGATCTGTTTGCGGATTCCGCTGCGGCCGATCCTGACCTCCTTGAGAGGTATCTGTCGCGAGTACTCGGCTATCAGCCAGTTGGGCATGGCGGCCACTCCGCGTCCCGCCGATACCATATGCAGCATGATGTCAGTGGTTTCGAATTCCTTGTGTCTGCGAGGTGCACAGTTGGCAGGAATCAAAAACTGGTTGTAGATATCCAACCGTTCCAGTGGCACGGGATAGGAGAGCAATACTTCCCCGGACAGTTGTTCCGGAGTGATGTGCTGCTCGCCTGCCAGCGGATGGTTCAGGGCCACGGCTAATACCAGTTCGTAATCAAATACCGGAGTAAATCGCAGCCCGGGCCGATCCAGTGGATCGGGAGTAATCAACAGATCGATCTCGTGCCCGAATAAGGCGCCGATGCCGCCAAACTGGAACTTCTGTTTCACATCCACATCGACATCGGGCCAAGCCTGTAGGTAGGGTGTGACCACTTTCAGTAACCACTGATAGCAGGGGTGACATTCCATACCAATGCGCAGTGCGCCGCGTTGGCCCTGCGCATAATCGCGCAGGTGCGAGTCAGCCTGCTCCAGCTGCGGCAGGAGTCGGTTGGCCAGATTCGCGAGGTATTGCCCTGCCTGTGTCAGGCGCAGGTGCCGACCCTCTTTGCGCCACAGTTTCGTGCCAAGCTGGGTTTCCAGTTTGCGGATAGCGTGGGTCAGTGCCGGCTGAGTCAGATGCAGCTTGCTGGCCGCCTTGGTCAAGGTTCCCAGCCGATCAACCTCGTGAATAATTGCCAGGTGATAGCGGTCAATCATGTATGAATTATATTGATGAATAGATAAGAAAATAGCATTATTATTCACGTAACGAAATGCCTACGATTAAGCCACTTGCCCCTGAGCCATCAACAAGAGGTCGAATCATGGCTGTATTACATAACCTGGGATTCCCACGTATTGGCGCAAAGCGCGAATTGAAATTCGCTTTGGAGGCTTTCTGGAAGGGCGAAATCAGCGCCGATGAGCTGGCGGAAAAGGCTCAGGGTCTGCGTGCTCTGCACTGGCAGCATCAGGCCGGTCTTGATTGGGTGCCGATCGGTGATTTCGCATTGTATGATCAAGTGCTCGATATGAGCTTTACCCTGGGGCATGTGCCACAGCGTGCCGCCAGTTTGGACGGCACCGAGCTGGATGCCTACTTCCGTGTGGCTCGTGGGCGCTCCCCGGCCGATACGGGTGAAAACGGGGTCTCCGCCGGCGAGATGACCAAGTGGTTGGATACCAATTACCACTATATCGTGCCGGAATTCAACGCTGACACACAGTTCAAACTCAATAGCACTCGCTTGATCGGGCAGCTTAACGAAGCCCAGTCGCAGGGCGTCAAAGCGAAACCGGTGATCATCGGTCCGGTGACCTACCTATGGTTGGGCAAGGCCAAGGACGACAGTAACAAACTCGATCTGCTGGATCGGCTGTTGCCGGTCTATCGTCAGCTGCTGGCAGCGTTCGCAAAAGCCAACGTGGAATGGGTACAGATTGACGAGCCGGTGTTGGTCACAGAACTGGATGCGGATTGGCAGGCGGCTTACCACCGCAGCTATGGAGAACTTGCAGGCGGTGATGTGAAGCTGCTGTTGGCCACTTATTTCGGCCAGCTCAAGGACAACCTGTCGCTGGTCCAGTCGCTTCCCGTGCAGGGGCTGCATCTAGATGCCATCCGCGCTGCCGATGAAGTGGAAGCCGTGGTCGCCGAGTTGAACCAGGATCAGGTTCTTTCTCTGGGCGTTATTGACGGCCGCAATATCTGGAAGAGCGACCTGGGTCATCTGCTCGACTGGCTGGAACCGTTGCAGGCGACGCTGGGCGATCGGTTATGGCTGGCGCCCTCCTGCTCGCTGCTGCACGTGCCAGTGGATCTGGACAGCGAAACCGAACTAGACCCCGAGATCCGTAACTGGCTGGCTTTCGCCCGCCAGAAGCTAGAGGAACTCGGTATTTTGGGCACAGCACTGAACAATGGGCGCGAATCCGTGGCTGAAGCCTTGGCCGCGAATCACGAAGCCATCGAGAGCCGGCGCCAGTCTCCGCGGGTGCATAACCCGACAGTGAAGGAGGCCATCGCCGCGGTGAACGCGAGATTGGGTCAACGCAAGGCCGAGTACGGCAAACGCGCTGAAATCCAGCGTTCGCATCTGGGCCTGCCCGCTTACCCCACGACGACCATTGGTTCTTTTCCGCAGACCAGAGATATACGCCAGGCACGCCTTCAGTTCAAGCGAGGCGAACTCCGTGAGGCAGAGTACAAGCAGCGTATGCGCACGGAGATCGAATACTGCGTGCGTGAACAGGAAGCGCTGGGGCTTGACGTGCTAGTACACGGCGAGGCTGAGCGTAACGACATGGTGGAATACTTCGGCGAACAGCTCGAAGGCTATGTCTTCAGCCGTTTCGGCTGGGTGCAGTCCTACGGCTCCCGTTGTGTGAAGCCGCCGATCCTCTTCGGTGACATTACACGCCCGCAGGCCATGACCGTGGAGTGGATCACTTACGCCAAGTCGCTGACCGACAAGCCCATGAAGGGCATGCTCACCGGCCCGGTGACGATCCTGAACTGGTCTTTCGTGCGTGATGATCAGCCGCGTGCAGACACCTGCATGCAGATAGCCCTCGCAATTCGAGAAGAAGTGCAGGATCTGGAAAAGGCCGGGATCAACATCATTCAGATTGACGAAGCCGCACTGCGCGAAGGGCTGCCACTGCGCCAGTCCCAATGGCAGGCCTACCTGGACTGGGCTGTGCTGGCATTTCGGGTCGCTGCCAATGGCGTGAGCAATCAAACCCAGATCCATACACATATGTGCTACTCGGAGTTCAACGACATCATCAAGTCCATCGCCGATATGGATGCGGATGTCATTACCATCGAAACCTCGCGTTCAGACATGGAGCTGCTGGATGTGTTCAGGAACTTCAGCTATCCCAATGAAATCGGGCCGGGTGTGTACGACATTCACTCACCCAACATCCCCGCAGTGGAGAACATGGTTAATCTCATGCAGAAGGCGGCTCAGCGTATCCCGCCCAAGCGGCTGTGGGTCAACCCGGACTGCGGACTGAAGACCCGCAGCTGGGAGGAAGTGCGACCGGCGCTGAAGAATATGGTGCAGGCTGCGAAGGCTCTGCGTGTCGCAGGTTAATCTCATAGGTTGATGTAGGGGCCCATGGCGTCGTACTGTGGCCTTTTTTGGTCCTTCAGAGGCCGTAATAGCCGTGGGCACACGGTGAAGGGCTGAACGGGAAGCAACTGTAGAACGGCCACTTCAAGTGCAGCGCGTCCAAGCGCCGTATGACCCTCAGATCCCGACCCCCCTCGATCATCGCTTGGCGCCCAGACCGGGGAATTTCACGAGCGCTTCTTCTAAAAAACTATTCTCCAGGGTTAACTGACCGGCCTTCTCGCGTAGCTCGCGGATCTGCTCCTTGCCGTCATCCGTGATCGCCGTCCCGCCGAAAATCCCTGCCAGCTTCTCCAGTACCTGCGTCTTCCAAGCCGTCACCTGGGTGGCATGAACCTCATGGTGGGCCGCGATCTCAGCCACCGTCTTCTCGCCTCGAATCGCCTCCAGCGCTACGCGCGCCTTGAATGCTGGGGAATGATTACGTCTGGGTTTTCTCAGGGTCTCTTTGCCTCCGGGTATGGTAGTGCCCGGCCAGAAAACCACTTATACCCGTGTCCGAAAACCCGAAGCCACCTCTGCCAGCTCGCATGGCTGATCGGTCGGATTGGCCTCGGTAAGGGTCGGCGGCACCGCGATTGCTGCTCCCGCTTGCTTGGAGATTTCAGTGCTGCTTTGAGGAGAACAGGTGGAGCGACACTCTCGCCGCCACCGTCACCAGCAGCACGAAGAGGGTAATCAGCAGGGCGGCGCCGAAGGCGAGTTGATGCGCCGATTCTTGCGGGACATTGTTTGACGACCAGATCAGGTAGGTCAGATAAGCGATCGGCTCATGCGTCAGCTTGCCGCTCCACATATAGTTCGAGTAGTTGACGGTATAGATCAGCGGCGCGGTCTCTCCCATCGAGATCGCCATCGCCAACAGAATGCCGGTCAGAACACGGCTGCCGCAGGCGCGCAACATGATGCGCAGCGTGACGGTGGCGTGGCTGGCGCCCAGCGCATAGGCCGCCTCGCGCAGTTCCGGCGCGACACCGCGGAACGCCAGCTCGGTGGTACGCAGGATGTACGGCGTGATCAGCATGGCCAGCGTGATGCAGCCGGCCAGTACCGAAAACTGCCAACCCAGATAAGTGACAAATACGATGTACCCGAACAAGCCCAGCACAATCGATGGCACGCCCACCAGCACGTCGGCCAGATAACGCACCGTGCGCGCAAGCCAACTGGCGGAATATTCGGCAACGTAGATACCGCCGCATACCCCGATCGGCGTGGCGATAATCAGCGAGCCAAAGGTCAGTACCATCGTCCCCTCGATGGCGTTGAGCAAACCACCGACGACCCCGTTACCCGGCTCGCTGAGCAGCTTCCAACTGAGGCTGTCACCGCCATGAGCAATGACCATCCAGATGATGTCGAGCAAACCGATAGCCAGCAGCGCGAAGAACACCGCGCAGACCGCCCAGCCCAGCAGACTGTAGAGACTGCGCCGTCGGTATAGACCACTGTCGACGACGATATCGGATACCGCCACCTTGCGACTCATCATTCCGCCTTCACCCGGTTCCGGCGGTCCGTGACGGCATCACGCCGAGTCGAGTTGCGAGACGATGAAGGCCGCCATCGTCGAGACCGGGCCGTAGACGTTGTCGGTGATGTAACCGAGCGCGTTGCCGCTGACCATCAGTACCGCCATTGTCTCACCCAGTGCACGACCAAGCGCCAACGTACTGACACCGATTAGCGGCAACCGCAAACGCGGCAGCACGATCTTGCGCATCACCTCGAAGCGAGTGGCCCCGAGCGCTAGACCGGACTCGCGCAGTTCCTTCGGCGTCAGTGCGATCGCCTCGCGCATATTGGCGGTGATCAGCGGCACGATCATCAACATCAGCACGATCGAGGCCGACATCAGACCGTAACCGGAGCGAGTTGGCCCCGCGAAGAAGGGGATAAACCCGAGCACCTCAGCCATCGTCGGATAAACGTGATGCGCCATGAACGGAATCAGCACCACCGTACCCCACAGGCCAAACACCACGCTGGGGATTGACGCCAGCATCTCCACCAGCATCGAAGCGGGCTGTCGCAATGAGGGCGGTACCGCCTCCGACAGGAACACCGCGGCACCCAGACCGATGGGTACCGCCAACGCCAACGCGATCAACGAACTGACGATGGTTCCGAACAGCAGAAAGAATATGCCGAAGTTGGCGCCGGGTAACACTTCGTGGCCGTTAATCATGACCGGAGTGCCGTACTGGCTGCCGATGTTCCAGTCGTTCTGGAACAGGAAGTGGAAGCCGTTGAAACTGAGCGCCGACCAAGCGTTGTACGTCAGAAAAATGACCAGTGCAACGATCATCAGCGGCACGATAGCGGCAATCGCGCCAATCGAATATTTGAAAGTGTCGTTCGGAACTCGCATCACTTGGATGATTCCGCGAAACGGCCGGTGCCGCAGATCCGACCTGGGTAGGACGTCGTCATCATTCTTCCCTGAGAGATGCAGGAACGCCCGCCGAACGGCAGGCGTTCCCAATTCCAGTCAGGGCGTCTTCATCCATGGATTTGGTCAATCTGAGCTTCGGTCAGCTTGCGCGCGGGTGCCGGCAACGGCAGGAAATGCACTTGATCGAGATACTTGAGTGAGTTGCCGCCCTTGTCGTCAACCGCCCAGTTCAGGAACTTCTTGATCGCCGCTGCCATGTGTGCGGAAGGCTGCTTGGCGCGCACAATCACATACTCGTAGTTGATGATCGGATAGGAATCCTTGCCCGGCGCAAAAATCATGCTCACGCGTCCGTCTTCCGGCGTCTTCGGCACCATCGCCGCAGCCGCAGTCGGGACGCTGTCCTTATCGATCATGACGAAATGGCCGGCACGGTTTTCCAGCCTCGCTTCGCCCAGCTTGCCGTTCTGGATTTTCTGGTGGTAGCTGATCCCCACGTAGGCCACGGAATACGGATTGTTGATCAGGGCCGTTACCATGCCGTCATTGCCCGTGGCGCCGATACCACCAGGAACCGCAGGCCAGCTCACCGTAGTGCCGTAACTGATCGTCTTGCTCCACTGCGAGTCGGATTTCGACAGGAACTGGGTGAACAGAAACGAGTCGCCACTGCCATCAGCACGATGAATCGGCACGATGGCCTTGTGCGGTAGTTTCGCGCCCGGATTCAGACTCTTGAGCTTTGCATTGTCCCAGTACTCGATCTTGCCTTCGTAGATGTCGGCCAGTACCGGACCACTGAACTTGAGGTGCTTGTCGTTTTCACCCGGCACGTTGTAGTTCACCATCTGTGAGGAAATCGCCACCGGGATATTCAGCAT
>CAJDTS010000081.1_pt1 | contig 12822 bp, 14 predicted proteins | sample 7389861 | NCBI WGS metagenome assembly CAJDTS01 (sample SAMEA7055659, study PRJEB34461) | soil metagenome | biome: terrestrial ecosystem; feature: Peninsula; material: soil | place: Antarctica | collected 2016 | reverse complement strand
TTGCAGCCGTGGCGATAATGATTCAAGCCAGCGCCTTGAGCGCGGCGTCGTAGTTCGGCTCGTCACCGATTTCATGAACCTGCTCGGTGTACAGCACCTTGTTGTCTGCATCCAGCACCACCACGGCGCGTGCAGCCAGTCCAGCCAGCGGCCCGTCTTCGATCATCACGCCGTAGTCCTTGCCAAAATTGCGGCCGCGCATCATCGACAGGCTAACCACGTTCTTCAGGCCCTCGGCACCGCAGAAACGCGCCTGCGCGAACGGCAGATCAGCGGAGATACACAACACGACGGTATCGCTGAGGCCGGCGGCTTTCTGGTTGAAGGCACGCACCGAAGCCGCGCAAGTCGGTGTGTCCACCGACGGGAAGATGTTCAGCACCTTCTTCTTGCCGGCGTAGTCATGCAGGCTGACGTCCTTGAGTTCGCCGCTGACGAGACGGAAACCCGGCGCGTCGCTGCCGATTGCGGGAAGGTCGCCGGAGGTGGTGACGGGATTTCCATGCAGAGTGATAGTGGCCATCGGATTCTCCTGAATCAAAGGATGTGAGCGAGGGTTGCAGCGTAGTGTTCGATATCGCCGTGGGTGCGGGTCTCGGTAGCACAGACCAGCAACGCGGCGCCAAGTTGCGGATAGTGCCGCGACAGATCGTAACCACCGAGAATACCGTGCTCGGCCAGCGCGGCCAATATTTCATTCACCGGACGTGGCAGTTTCAGTACCGCTTCGTGGAAACAGTCGCCGGTAAACACCAGCGTCACACCGGGCAATGCTGACAGGCGCTCGATCAACGTCTGCGTGTTGGCGACGGACTGCGCTGCGGCCCGTTCCAGACCCTGCGGCCCGAGCAGCGCCATGTGGATGGTCGCGGCCGTCACCAGCAGGCCCTGGTTGGTACAGATGTTGGAGGTCGCCTTGGAGCGGCGAATGTGTTGCTCTCGTGCCTGCAGCGTGAGCGTGTAACCCGGCTTGCCGTCGAGGTCGACGGTGCGGCCGACAATGCGGCCCGGCATCTGCCGCACGAATTTTTGCCTGCAGGTGAGAAAGCCGAAGTACGGACCACCGGAAGACAGCGGCACCCCCAGCGGTTGGCCATCGCCGCAGACGATGTCGGCTCCCGACACGGTACCGCGCAGCGTGGGTGCGGGAGGGAGCCGTGAGGCTCCGGTGACTCCACCGCCCGTCGATCCATTCACCGCGTCTGTACCGTCGGAGTCGGCTCCATTCGATCCCCACTCACTTGGCGGCTTCAGCAAAGCTAATGACAAGGGATTGACCACGGCGACAACCAGCGCGCCCCGCGCATGCGCCCAGTCGGTGAGCGCATCGACCTCTTCCAGCACGCCGAAGAAGTTGGGCTGCTGGATCACCACCGCAGTGAACTCCTCGCCTTCGTGCGCCTGCAATGCGGGAGCCAGACTGCGGCCCTGCTGCGGATCGAACGCCAACGGGACTAACTCGATACCCTGCGCGGCGGTGATGGCCTCGACGGTGCTGCGATAGAACGGATGGACGCTGGCCGGCATCAGCACGCGCTTTGGCCCGTTCGACGAATTGACGCGCACCGCCATCAGCAGCGCTTCGGCCAGCGCCGAAGCACCGTCGTACATCGAGGCGTTGGACACGTCCATGCCGGTCAGCGCGCACATCATGCTCTGGTATTCGTAGAGCAGCTGCAGTGTGCCCTGACTGGCTTCGGCCTGGTACGGCGTGTAGGCGGTATAGAACTCGCCGCGCGTGGTAATTTCCCACACCGCGGCTGGAATATGATGCTCGTAGGCGCCAGCGCCGCAGAAATTCAGCAGAGTACCGTCCTGTGCGGCACGGCCTCGCATCAGACGCGCGACCTCCATCTCCGACAGGCGCTCGGGCACGTGCTGCAGACCCTTGCAGCGCAGCGCCTCTGGAATTTCATCGAACAGGGCTTCGGTGGACGGCGCGCCGATGACGTCGAGCATCTCGCGGATATCGGCTTCGGTATGCGGGATAAAGGGCATATTAAAGATCGGGAGACGGGAGACGGGGGACGGGGGACGGAGAAGGGAAGTCTTAAGACTCGGCGATGCTGCTGGTGTAGGCAACGGCGTCCAGCAACTTACCGAGATCATCGGCAGCCGCCGGCTTCATCTTCCACAGCCAGCCTTCGCCGTAGGGATCCTGGTTGAGCAATTCCGGTTGGTCTACCAGCTTGCCGTTGACTTCCGTCACTTCGCCGGCGATGGGAGCGTAGACATCGGACGCGGCCTTGACCGATTCGACCACTGCGCAGGACTCGCCCGCCTTCAACTCGCGCCCGGCCGCGGGGGTTTCGACGAACACCAGGTCACCCAGCGTTGCCTGTGCGTGGTCGCTGATGCCGATGACGACGGTACCGTCATCCAGTTCCATCACCCACTCGTGGGTCTTGGCGTAACGGCGGTCTTTGGGGGTTTTGCTCATCGGACTCTCCTGTGAACACTCAAACTAGAATGGTGCCATTGCGTACAAACGGCGGCTTGACCACCCGCACGGGTTGCCACTGACCGCGGATTTCCACTTCAAACGGCGGCTGCATGGCCGCATCGACGCGCGCCAGCGCAATCGAACCTTTCAACGTCGGCGCAAAACCGCCGCTGGTGGTTTCTCCGCAAACCTCGCCACCAGCAATCCGCACCGGCATGTGTGCGCGCATCACGCCGCGGCCTTCCAGCACCAAACCCACGGCGCGGCGCAGCGCCTTGCCGCGTTGTGCTTCCACCACGTCACGGCCGATGAAATGGCGGCTATCAGGCGACCACGCCACGGTCCAGTCGAGACCGCACTCCAGCGGCGTCACCGTCTCGTCCATGTCCTGACCGTAGAGATTCATGCCGGCTTCGAGACGCAGCGTGTCGCGTGCGCCGAGTCCGCAGGGACGCACGCCGTCGACCATCAGCGCATCCCACAATGCCAGCATTTTTTCGTGTGGCAGAATCAATTCAAAACCATCTTCACCGGTATAGCCGGTACGACCGACAAAATATTCGTCGTCCCAGGCCGCCGAGAACGGCTGCAGCGCCAGAACCCGCTCAGCCAGCGCCGCCGGTAGATGCGGCGCCACCATCACTCGCGCCTGCGGCCCCTGTACCGCGAGGATGCCGAGATCATCGCGTCGACGCACGTCCGCGCCGTACACCACCGCATATTGACGCAGCCAAGCCAGATCCTTGTCGGCAGTACCGGCGTTGACCACCACCCGGTAATGCTCAGCGCCGTAAAAGTAGACGATCAAATCGTCGATCACGCCACCCTGCGGATTCAGCATGCAACTGTAGAGCGCCTTGCCCGGCGTCTTTAGCTTGGCGACGTCGTTGGCCAGCAGATGCTGCAGCAGGTCGCACGCCTGTGAACCCTGCACGTCGACCGCACACATGTGGCCGACGTCGAACATCCCCGCATGGCTGCGCACCGCATCGTGTTCGTCGAGCTGCGAGGCGTACTGGATCGGCATGTGCCAGCCAGAAAAGTCGACCAACCTGGCGTCCAACGCCTGGTGCCGTGAGTGCAACGCGGTTTGTTTCAGCATAGATGATCGGACTCGGAAGAATTGGACACGGGGTGTAACCGGAAACCGAAAGATACTCTTCGATCCTGCTATCGAACGAGATCAAACCGATTCCCGGCCCGACCTCACGGCCGGGCGTTCAGACGCGCGCAAAGCGGTGTTTCACAAGCCGCGCGTCCTCACCCCTCTGTCCATTTACCTGAGAGTTTCAGGCGTCTTGCGACGCCCTGCCCCATCGGTGGGCCGCTCGCGCGTCCGCTCTCCGCCACCGTGCTCCTTGTGCCTGAGCGATTCCGGGCGGGTTGCGCCTTCGGCGCCGCCTCCAAATGCTCCGGAGACGGTCTCTCGCACGATGCTTATGCCGGCTTAAGTGTATCGGGATTGGGCCACGACAGCTAGTGCCAGCCTCTTCCAATGACACATGAGCTTGGAGGAGACAGCGTGATTCTAACGACAGACGAGCCTGAGCGGTCATTCTTGGAGAATGATCGTGACTCTCAATACTCAATCGTTGACCTCGCTGGCCGAGGTGCGGGCTTTTCTGGAGGGCAGCACCACGGTGAGCTTCTCGCTACCCGCCGAGGCGGGCCGTTATAGAGCTGGCCACGGTTGTTAGGACAGAGATTTAAGGAAAGTAAGCGAATCTCCGCAGGTTATGCCGCCAACTGTAGCGGCAGCGCATTGAAGTACACGGTATCCGGGGTCTGAGCGTCAAGCGACGAGTGTGGCCGTCGCTGATGCGCGGGCGCAATCGCGGATCAACGCTGGCCCCACGTAGATAAAACCGGTGTAGATCTGAATCAGATCAGCGCCCGCATCGCGACGCGTGCGAGCGGGCCGATCAACGGATAGTCCTGCCCCAGCGTCTCGCGCAAACGGCGTAAAACGGATTCGGCCAACGGGCGGAGCGGCGCGCCGGACAGTCCACCGATCTCAGCCGCCAGCGACACAGCGTCCAGTTGCGGCCTTGTGGTCGTGGTATTGGTGGCGATCAAGCCGTCAACGCCCAGTTCGCGCGCCGCCAAGGCCAAGGTCTCCAACGCCGCGTCATCCATGTCCGGGGCAATCTTCACCAACAGCGGTCGCCGTTTGCCGTGGAGCTGAGCCAGCTGTTGCCGCGCCTCGCACAATGGTGCCAGCAGCGCTGCAAACTGCTCACGTCGCTGGAGTTCGCGTAATCCACGGGTATTGGGCGACGAGATGTTGACGACGACGTAGTCTGCCACCGGATAGACCTTGTGCAGGCAGGTCAGATAGTCACCCAGCGCGCGTTCCAGTGGCGTGTCGGCGTTCTTGCCGATATTGATGCCGAGCACGCAGCCGCGCGCAGCGGCTTGCACGCGCGTCACCAGCGCGTCGACGCCGGCGTTGTTGAAGCCCATGCGATTGATCAGCGCACCCTGTGCAGGCAGGCGAAACATGCGCGGCCGTGGATTGCCGGGTTGCGGCCGCGGCGTCACCGTGCCGACCTCGATAAATCCAAAGCCAAGGCGGTCGAAGGCCTCGATGCAGCGAGCGTCCTTGTCGAGCCCTGCAGCCAAGCCAACACGGTTACGGAACCGCAAACCTAGTACCGAGACGGGATCATCAACAACCGTGCCGGAAAACGGCAGTGTCGCCACCCACGGATGACGCGAGAACCATTCCAGCGTCAATTCGTGCGCACGCTCGGCGTCGAGCCGGAACAACGCGCTGCGGGCCAGCGCATAGAGTCCCATGAACGGCTGCAATCAGGAGGCCGGCACGAGCGCCAACGGCGTTGCTGACAACGGTGGCAACGTCGCTGTCGCACGATCGGCGATTTCACCGCGGGCTCTTGTCGCTGCAGGATGCCGGCCGAAGCGCGCACGCAGCGCGGCCTGTTCGGCCAGCCGCACTTCATGGCCCAGCGCCAACGGCGCGGTCAACGCCGCCGCACCGAGATCGCGCAACATGCCGCGCTTGCGACCGACCGGATACAGCACAGAAAAACTGCCGGTCAGCGCCATCGCCGCGCGCGACAGATGCAGGTAGCCACGTCGCACCACCAAGCCAGCCTGCTGAGTGTTCGACAGCATCTGCAGAATGGCGTGGGTACGCCGCTGCAGCGGCGGCGCAAATCCGCGGGTGACGCGCGCCGTCGACAAGCCCAGTGCCGCCAGGCTGCGGACCAGGCCACGCTCGTCATGCGCTCCGACCGCTGTTACGGGCGAGCTCAATCGTTGTCTCCAGGGCCCATCAAGTGTCCGAGCTTGGTCGCTTTTACATGTAAATAATGGCGATTATGTGGATTACTGCCGGCCAACAACGACACCCGTTCCACCACTTCGATACCGTTGTGCATCAGCGCCTCAATCTTGCGCGGGTTGTTGGTCAACAGCCGTACCCGCGAAATGCCGAGATCGCGCAGGATATCCACCGCCTGCAGATAATCGCGACCATCGATGGGCAAGCCGAGCTTGCAGTTGGCTTCCACCGTGTCGTCACCGTGATCCTGCAATTCATAAGCCCGAATCTTGTTCGCCAGACCGATGCCGCGCCCCTCCTGACGCAGATACACCACCGCGCCGCGGCCCTCGGCCGCCACCCGGCGCAGCGATTCCTGCAGCTGCGGCCCACAGTCGCAACGCTGCGAAAACAACGCATCCCCGGTCAGACATTCGGAATGCACCCGCACCAGCGGTGGCTGCAACATTTGAAGCCGGCCCAGAAACAGCGCCAGATGTTCTTTCCCGTCGATGGCGCTGTAGGCGCGCATGCGAAAATCCGCAAACGGTGTCGGCAGGACGGACTCGGCCACACGCTGCACCGTCGACGCCAGCGGCACCGCCGTACTCGGCTCGATGGTGGTCACCCGATCTCCACTGTATTTCGGCTGCAAACGCGCAGGCCACGGACGCCGACTGCGCCCGCATCAGACACAGTCGGAAACGCCGCTGCCACACCACCGCGCGCCACCGCGGTGTGTACAAACTCAAGGTCACGATTCGCCATTGTCATTCCATCATACGTGGCGCGGACTACCGGTCGCGCATCTTCGTAAAGCTGCATTATCGCAGCCGCTTCGCCGCAGGCACAGCGCCGATTGACCTGTGCCTTCAACCGGGCAATAGCGTGTGGAGTATTCAAAAATACAAACCAGCGGGGACTCAGGGATGAGTACGAGAATCAACTGCAATATAGCGGCCGTCACGACGCTCAGCCGCGTCCCGTGTATCAGCATATTCTGGTTTGCATCGACGCACCGCGCGTTCACGGCAACCCGTGCGGAGACACCCATGCCGGAATCCGTTTTCAACTCACGGCACGCCTGCATTGTGGCGGAGGTGGCAGCCGACGTCGCCGTCCGGCGCACACAGCCTAATACTGCAAGCCAAGTGTAAAACGTCAGCGAACGTGGCCATGAAGTCACAACTGATGGCACCAGGCAATCTTACTGACGCATCCCTCCCGAACAAACTGAGTTGCATCGCAGATTCGAGGCATTCACGAAATTTTTGAAAGGGGTCATCGCAGTCGCCATTACAACACTCGTCGTCTATTACGGATTGGACCTTCTGCTTCCACACCACACCGAGTCCACGGCCATCGCGGGCGCCGATTCCACCACGACTTCTGCCGGCGGCGGCAACACGGAACCGGCGGTCGTGGCGCCGCCGGTATCGGCTGCAGACTCTTCCATCTCGATAGCGGATACGACTTCACCGGCCCCCAATGCCTCTGCAAATACCGGCGCGACGGCAAGCCCGGCAAACGCGCCGTTTGCGGCTTCTTCCGCAGCCGTGGAGGCGACCGGTCTTGGCGAAGATCAGGCCCGACAGATCGCCAAGCACGTCGGAGAACCATCTGCCCCTCAAGTCGTTCAGGCCAGGCATCCTCGTGCTGCCGCGACAAAACCGGTGTCGAAGCAACCCGTGCGAGTCAGTTCCAGCGCGTCACAAGCACCAGCCTACTTGCCGCCACCTGCGAGTGCATTGACCGCATGGTAGACACTGGACAGCGAGGTCAAGGATGGCCAGTTCACTCCAGTCTATGCTGGCTCGGCCGCCTCCGAGAAGGCCATCGTATTGTTGTTCTCGAATCCGGTCAGCGACGCCAGTTCGACAGGCCAGTCCATTCATATGATGGATGTCAACGGCAATCGCGTCAGCAGTCGCTGGAAAACTAACGACCAGAATCCGCGCATGTTGATCTTCAGTGCGCCTGCAGGCCGCTACACGCTGGTCCTCGATACCAGCCCGAAAGACGCTGGGTGGCGCCCTCTCGAGATCAAGCTCAGCGGCGCCGTCTACATGCGCTGATGCGGGATTTATAGGCTGAGCCCGTCTGCATTATCGCGCCGGCGCACGGTTTGCCCGCCCTGCTTGATGGTGGTGATTTGTTTTGTGCGATAGTTTTCCGTATCTATCTTTGGCGCACCCAAGGCACACCCGCATGGCATCCGCAACGCTCGACGAACCCGGTGCAGTTCGCGAAGAAAACGGCTTCGAACCGGAACGCCTGCTGCTTTTTCTGCGTGCGCAGATTCCAGAGTTGCCGGTGGGCACGGCACAGTTGCGTCAGTTCCATGGCGGCGCCAGCAACCTCACCTACCAATTGGACATCGGCGGGTATTCGATGATCCTGCGGTGCCCACCCGCCGGAAACAAGCCCAAATCCGGTCACGACATGCATCGCGAATACCGTGTGTTGGCGGCGCTACACGGGCACTTTCCATGCCCACGTCCGCTGGCCTACTGCGAGGATGCAGAACTGATCGGCGCACCGTTTTATGTGATGGAGAAACTCAACGGCATCATCCTGCGCCGCGATCCGCCGAAATCCTTGTCCTATGCGCCGGAACAGGCCGGCAGTTGTGCCTGAATCTGTTGGATACGTTGATCCGGCTGCACACACTCGACTATGCCGCCCTCGGCTTGGCCGATCTGGGCCGGCCGAATGGTTACGTCGAACGCCAACTCGACGGCTGGTGCGACCGCTTCGAAAAAAGCTGGACCGACGACGTGCCGAAATATGAGGCCGTGACCCGTTGGTTGAAGGCACATCGACCGCCGGACTCGCCACAATCGGGTTTAATCCACAACGATTATCGTTTCGACAACGTGATGCTGTCGCCACAGGATCATCTCGGCATCATTGGCGTACTCGATTGGGAGATGTGCACGATCTGCGATCCCTTGATGGATCTCGGTTCGACGCTGGCCTATTGGGTACAGGACAGTGACTCCAAACCGATGCAGGGTTTGCGTATGCAACCCTCGAACCTGCCAGGCATGCTCACGCGCGAGGAAATCGTCGCCTATTACTACGGCGAAAAGACCAGGCAACGCATCGACAACCTCGATTTCTATTACGTGTTCGGCCTGTTCCGGCTGGCGGTGATCGCACAGCAGATCTACTACCGATTCAAGCTCGTCCAGACCCACAATCCGCGGTTTCAGGATTTCGGCGTGTTCGTCAACGTACTGTCGAATGTCGCGGAAAGCATCATCGAGAAATCTTGAGACCGGACACCCTGTCAAAGGAGATTTAACACGTATGCCCACCTCACTGTTCGATCTCAAGGACTGCGTCGCCCTCATCACCGGCGCCTCGCGTGGCATCGGTGAAGCGACCGCCCGGCTGTTGGCCGAGCAGGGTGCGCACGTCATCATCTCCTCGCGCAAGCAGGAGAGCCTGGACACCGTCGCCGCCAGCATCAACGCCACCGGCGGCAAGGCGACCGCCATTGCCGCGCATCAAGGTGAATCAGCGGCGCTGAAAGCACTGATAAGCGAGATCGAAAGTGCTTTCGGTCGCCTCGACATCCTGGTCAACAACGCCGCCACCAATCCCTATTTCGGTCACATCTCCGACACCGACATGGGCATGGTCGACAAGACCCTGCAGGTCAACATCAAGGGTTATTTCGAGCTGTCTGCACTGGCATCCAAGCTGATGAAAAAGAGCGGCGGCGGCGCCATCGTCAACATCGCCTCGATCAACGGCGTCAAGCCCGGCATGTTCCAGGGTATCTATTCAATCAGCAAGGCGGCGGTGATCAACATGACGCTGGCCTTCGCCAAGGAATGCGCGCCGTGGAAGGTACGCTGCAACGCGGTGCTGCCGGGCCTGACCGACACCAAGTTCGCCGCGTCGCTGATCCAAAACGAGCAGATCATGAAAGCGGTGCTGCAGCAGATCCCGCTGGCGCGCATGGCGCAACCCGAAGAGATTGCACCGGCAATTCTCTATCTTGTGTCGGATGCCTCCAGCTACGTCACCGGCACCACCCTGACGGTGGACGGCGGGCTGATCGGCTGCGGTGGTCTTTAGCCCGAAGAAACCGGCCCCAGTCGAACGTATTTGTATAATTCAAGACCCCCAAACAAAAAGGACAACCCAGTGCTTCTGAAAAACCAGATACAGCTAATCGCCTATCCCGACCGCATGGGTCGGAACCTGGCCGACCTGCACTATGTACTCGAAACCTATCTATCGAAAGTCATCGGTGGGGTTCACATTCTGCCGCTGTATCCGTCCAACGCCGACAGCGGGTTTTCACCGTTGACGCACAAGGAGATCGATCCGACCTACGGCAGCTGGGAGGACGTGCGCCGTATCTCGGACAGTTATGACCTGTGTCTGGACCTGACCATCAACCACATCTCAGACGAATCGGAGGAGTTCAAAGACTTCATTGCTAACGGCCACAAGAGCGAATACGCCGATCTGTTCGTACACGTCGAGGAATTCGGCGATATTTCTCCCGATGATCTAGCCCGCATCCACATCCGCAAGGAGAAGATTCCATTTCGAGAAGTGACGTTTGCCGACGGTGAGAAGGGCCACGTCTGGTGCACATTCACCGAGAAGCAGATCGATCTCAACTACAACAGCCCCAAGACCTACGCGCTGATGGAAGACTACATCGTCTTCCTCACCCAGCAGGGGGTGAAACTGTTCCGGCTGGACGCCTTCGGTTACACCACCAAGCGCATCGGCAGCAGCTGTTTCCTGGTCGAACCCGACGTCTACGAAATCCTCGAATGGATCAACAACGCCGCGGCCGAGAACGGCGCCGAGGTACTGCCCGAAGTTCACGATCACCCCAGCTTCCAGACCGCCATCAGCATGCGCGGCATGCATCCCTACGGCTTTGCTCTGCCGTTCCTGGTGCTGTATTCGTTGCTGGACGCCAACAGCACCCACCTCAAGAACTGGCTGCGCACCTGTCCACGCAACCAACTGACCGTACTCGACACCCACGACGGCATCTGTGTGCCCGACGTCGAGGACCTGATGCCACACGACAAGATCCAGAACGTCATCGACAACGTCAGCCAGCGCAGCGCCGATCCGATCCTGCGTCGCAGCGCCGCCAACGTCCACAGCGTCGGCGCCATCTACCAGCTCACCTGCACCTTCTACGACGCGCTCAAGCAAAACGACGACGCCTACATCTGCGCCCGCGCCATCCAGTTCTTCGCGCCCGGCATCCCGCAGGTCTACTACGTTGGCCTGCTGGCCGGCAGTAACGACGTCGAACTGATGGAAGAAACCAACGAACTGCGCGACATCAATCGCCACCGCTACAGTCTCGAAGAAATCGCGGCCGCAGTGAAACGACCGGTGGTCAAGCGCCTGCTCAAGCTGATGGAGTTCCGCAACAGCCATCCTGCGTTCAACGGCCGCTTCGAGCTGGAATATTCAAACAACTCCAGCGTCGCCATGGCCTGGCACCAAGGCGAGAGCTGGTGCCAACTGTTCGTCGATCTCAACTACAAGCGCGCCACCATCCATTACCTGGACCAGCGCAGCAAGCGCAACTTGACGATCCACTGCTGACCGGCAATCCGACCGATTCAGTCAACTCTGACGGAGAGTGCCAGAATGAGGCTGTGTGCTCAGCTTCCAAGTGCAACCTCTTGAGGAGAACAACATGCCACACGCACAGATCAACGGACAGAACCTCTACTACCGTGACAGCGGCGGCAACGGCACCGCAATCGTCTTCTCGCACGGCCTGCTGATGGATAACGAAATGTTCGAACCTCAACTGCAGGTATTCCGGCATCACTACCGCTGCATCACTTGGGACGAACGCGGCCACGGCCACACCGCCGATGATCGCATTGAACCGTTCAGCTACTACGATTCGGCCGACGACCTCGCCGCCCTGCTGGCGCATCTAGGCATCAAGCAAGCGGTGCTGGCTGGCATGAGTCAGGGCGGCTACCTGTCGTTGCGCTGCGCGCTGACCCACCCCGAAATCGTGCGCGCCCTGATCCTGATCGACACTCAGGCGCAGACCGAAGACCCGGCCAAGGTCGGCCACTACAAACAGATGATAGAGGTCTGGGCACAGCAGGGCCTGTCCGATCAGATCGCCGACACCATTGAGCAGATCATCCTCGGCAAAAGCTGGCCCGGTACCGAAACGTGGAGACACAAATGGCAGCCGTGGCAACGGCACAATCTGCAAGCCTGCTTCAATGCCCTGGTGAGCCGCGACGACATCAGCGACCGGCTCGGTCAGATCAAGGTGCCGGCACTGGTCATCCATGGCGAGGCCGACATGGCGATTACCCTGGATCGCGCAAAAGACATGGTGCAGCGACTGCCCGATGCAAAATTGGTCACTGTGCCCGGTGCCGGTCACGCCGCCAACCTGACGCACCCCGCACCGGTCAATGCCGCGATCGAGTCGTTCCTGTCCGGCCTGAGCTGAAGCCGCCATGTATATCGACATCGGCAATCCAATCTCGCGCACGCCGTCCGCCTACGACTTCCCGCTGCTGATCAAGCAGCTGTGGATCACGCCGCTGGCCAACAATCCGCAGCAGGAAATCGTCTATCGCGGCGACAAGCGCTACAGCTACCAAGAGATCCGTGCGCGCGTCGGTCGGCTCGCGTCAACGCTGGCCAGCATCGACGTCAAACCCGGCATGACGGTGGCGATGATGGATTGGGACAGCCACCGCTACTTGGAGTGCTTCTTCGCCATCCCGATGATGGGCTGCGTGCTGCAGACGGTGAACATCCGCCTGTCGCCTGAGCAGATGTTGTATACCCTCAACCACGCTGGCGCCGACGTGATTCTGGTCAACGCCGAGTTCCTGCCGCTGCTGGCCTCGGTGCGCGGCCAACTCGAAAAGGACCTGCAGTTCATCCTCATCCGCGACGACGATGCCCCCGCACAGCCCACCGCCGACCTGCCCTTTCTGGGCGAATACGAAGCGCTGCTGGCCAACGCCCGTCCGGACTACGACTTCCCCGACTTCGACGAAAACACCCGCGCCACCACCTTCTACACCAGCGGCACCACCGGCCTGCCCAA